>Ga0210248_101214_pt1 | contig 20470 bp, 18 predicted proteins | sample ChrtobMetP3_32mM_FD_155493 | JGI IMG/M metagenome (GOLD analysis project Ga0210248, IMG submission 155493) | Chrysochromulina tobin associated microbial communities from unialgal haptophyte culture, Seattle, Washington, United States - P3_32mM | ecosystem: Host-associated > Algae > Haptophytes >...
GCATGATCTTCGGGATGGTGCCGTCGCGGATGCGGTCGGCGTCGACGAGCTTGACGGCGCTCGAGCGGAGCGCGTCGACGAGCGGCTTGTCGAGCGCCACGAGTTTCGGGAGCGCCTTGTGCTCGCTCAGGTGCACGGACGCCCTCGTTTTCGGCGGCGGTGATGCGGGTGGCGGAGGCGGCGGAGGCTCCCAGAGCGACGGGGGCTTAGGTCGCGGCGGCGGAGGCGCGGGTGGCGCAGGCGGCTCTGCTTTGCTGGCGGAACAGCCCATTCCGCACTCCCCGCTTTAGCCAAGGTCGCAAGGCCCAAGGGGCTGTGGGACGCCCTTTTGCCCAAGGACGACCTCCCTCGTGCCCAGCAGGGCCAGCGCGAACTAGCCTCGCCGCATTTTGCGCGACGCGCCTCCAAACTTATTTCAAGTCTTGGAAGCCCGTAACCGTCGTTTTTCCCACCGCGTGCTCTACTATCCTGACTGCTGCTGCTGCTGTTGAACACAACGCGCTTCACTATCCTGACTTGCGACTGGCCCAGTTCGACGGGTCCCGTCCCTCCCCGGGTCCGTCCCAGCGCCCTTCCCTTGCGGTTGCGCCACCGTAGGAGGCTCGCGCCATGGCGAGCGTCCGCGGCATTCTAAATATTCAATCCCTTAACGAGCTCACGTACGAGAATGCGCCTTGCCGATGCCGCGTGTGGTCCCGACTCCCGATTTCGGTTTTGGACAGCTGGAATTGCTGCGGGTCGGAGGGAGGAGAAGCAGGGCTCGACGAAGTCGAAAATCGGGTCCACGGTCCACGTACAGAGGGAAGTGCGAAGCGGATTGTAAACGTAACACGCAAGAGCCGGACCGCGCGATATGCGTTTAGATAGGGAGGCGAGCACACTGCTGGCCGCGGGCTCGATTTGTCAAGTGGAGATTCGTTTTCCTCCACGAATTGTATGATGACACGTGTCACTCGATGTCGGTCCAACTCCAAATCGAGCCGCTCGAGCCAAGCGCCGAGATTCGCGCCGAGATTCGCGCCGAGATTCGCGCCGAGATTCGCGCCGAGCTTCGCGCCGAGATTCGCGCCGAGCTCATGAGCGGATCACGTCAGTCGAGTCGAGCAGCTCGAGCACGATCGCGGCCGCCATCGAGCCCGTCACATGCGACCCTTCGCTGAGCGTCTCCGCCAGGCTCAGGCACGGGAGCGCCTCGCGAGGCAGCGCCTTCGTGGGCGCGCCCGTGACGACGCTCACCCGCTCGTCCGCAGGCGGGCGCTGCACGCAAAAGAGCTCCGCACCGGCCGTTTGCAACTCTTCCGCGGTCGCAAAGGTCGCCGTGATCGGCGCCGTCGTGGGCGCGCCGTGGTGGGGGCCGAGCGAGCCCACGACGGCGCCGAGCGAGCCCACGACGGCGCCGAGCACAGTCTTGAGCGCGTGGGCGCCGACGAGCCGACGCGCGTCACGCACCTGATGAGGGGTGCAATCAGAGGGTCATCAGAGAGTCATCAGAGGGTCATCAGAGGTCATCAGAGAGGTCATAAGAGCGTCATCAGAGGTCATTAGGGACACGCACCCTCTCGACGCACACCCAAGCATCGCCGTTGGGTGTGCCGTCCGCGCTGAGCGACAGGAGCGTCATGCTGGGCGGCACCCCTCGCGTACCTGATGAGGAAGGCAATCAGAGGTCATCAGAGGTCATCAGAGGTCATCAGAGCGTCATCAGAGCGTCATGCTGGGCGGCACCCCTCGCGTACCTGGTGAGGGAGGCAATCAGAGGTCATCAGAGGTAATCAGAGCGTCATCAGAGCGTCATGCTGGGCGGCACCCCTCGCGTACTGAGCAGCTGCAGCACCGCCTCCGTCGCCATGCTAAGTGGAAGTCCGCGGATACGAAGGAGGGCGCCGCGGCGGAACCCGCTGCTCAACGCGGCGGCGCGGTGCTCGGCGGCGGTGGCAGTGTCCCAAGAGGACTCCCTAATTAGGAAGGAGGACTCCCTCAAGGTCGACGCGTCCCTATTTAGGGAGGAGGGCGCGTCCATTTTGAGCGGCGAGTGCGGGGGCGAAGTCGAGCGCGCGCCCCAACCCTGAAGCGGCGGAGACGGTGAGCGGGAGCCGCTCGCCCCATCCCTAATTAGGAAGGAGGGCGAAGGCGAGCGCGTGCTGCTCGCGCCGCCGCCGCCGCCGCCGCCGCCGCCACCACTGTCATCACTGCCAGCGCTGCCGCCGCCGCCGTCGCCGCCGCCGCCGCCGCCGCCGCCACTGCTGCTGTCGCCCGTGCTTCCGTGAAGAGCGGCGGTGTGAAGAGCGGCGGTGTGAAGAGCGGCGGTGTGAAGAGCGGCGGTGTGAAGAGCGGCGCGCACGTCTGTCGTGCTCGGGATGCGATTCGAGTACGCCTCCTTCCTAATTTGGAAGCGACGCGAGTCCGCATTGCGAGCTGACGGGCGGAGGGCGGTGCCCGGGCGTACCAAATTAGGGCGAACCAGGGTTGACGAAGCGGCGGAGGTGGAGGAGGGGCCACGTGTGCTTGAGCTGCTGCTGGCCGATGGCGGCGCCACGGGAGCTGCTCGATACGGCGCCGCGTGAGCGGCGGTAGAGGGCGCTGACGCGCTTGGTGCGCACGCTGCGGCAGCAGCGCTGCGATCGATCGCCGCCGCCGCCGCCGCCTCCGCCGCCTCTGCCGCCGCCTCTGCCGCCGCCGACGACGACGACGGCGACGCGTCGTGGCGGGCACGCGGTGTGGAAGGGGGGGCTGCCGAGACAGCGGGCTCGGGGACGGTGGAGGCCACCACCAGCCCGGCCCCCGCCACCGCCGCCGCCACCGCCGCCGCCGGGGTATTGTGCGCCGCCGTAACCGCCGTCACCGCCGTCACCGCCGTCACCGCCGTCACCGCCGTCACCGCCGCTGCACCGCTCTCTGTCGCGCTCAGTACGGCGCTCTGGTTCGCGCTCCGTACGGCGCTCTGATTCGCGCTCAGTACAGCGCTCGGGTTAGCGCTCAGCACGGCGCTCTCGGCCGGAACCGGCGCGAGGTTCGTGCACGCGGGTGGCGCCGTCCCGGGCGCGCCCTCGCCAAAGATGAGCGCCGTGACGGCGGCGGCGGTTACGTCCGCCTCGGCGGTCGAGTAACGGTCCGATGCGCTCGGCACGGCGCGTCCTATTGAGGCCGATCCGGAGCGCAAGAGAGAATGGCGGCCACCGCCGCCGCCGCCTCCGCCGCCGCCGCCGCCGCCGCCGCCGCCGCCGTTACCGCCGCCGCCGCCGCCGCCGCCGCCGCCGCCGCCGCCACCGCCGCCGCCGATGGCTCTGCGGGGGATGGCGGCGCCGGTAAGGAGGACGCCGCCGCCCAACACGACGCCGCCGCTGCCCAACACGACGCCACCACCGCCGCCGCCGATGCTGAAGTAGGGGTCGATGGTGGCGGCGAGGGCTGGGGAGACGGCGGAGGGAGATGGCATCTCCGGAGCAGATGGCATCTCCGGAGCGGTGGAGGCGTGCGGCGCCGTACCGGTACGCGCCGTCCCGGTACGCGCCGTCCCGGTACGCTTCATCGGCGAGGGGGGGGCGCTCCCGAGCGCGGGCGCCGTGTTGGGCGGTGGCGCGGCCCGATACGCGCCGTCCCGGTACGCGCCGTCCCGGTACGCTTCATCGGGCGCCGTGTTGGGCGGCGGCGCGGCCCGATACGCGGACCCATCGGCCGCAATCACGAGGTACATGGCGCCCGCGGCGGCGCCTCGACGCCCACGCGCCAGGCCGGGCGCGCCGCCGCCCGAGACGGCGCCGCCCAGGACGGCGCCGAGCGCGTGGCTGAACGGGATGCCGTTGATGGCGGCCATGCTGAGCAGCGAGCGGGGCGCCGTGCCGGGCGCCTTCGCTCCCGTGGTGGGCGCCGTGTTGGGCGCCGTGGTGGGCGCCGCAGTGGGCGCGTGCCGATGGGTGGGCGCCGTGGTGGGCGCGGACTGCGGGCGGGACGAGGCACGTGCCAGCGCCGTGGTGGGCGGCGCCGTCGTGGGCGCCGCCGACGGTGGCGCAGGCGGCGCCCTTTGCTTTCGATCGGGCGCCGTGCTGGGCGCTCCATCGGATGACGGTCGTAATCTGCTGCCCGGCATCTCGGCGGCGCTTGGGACGGCGCTTGGCATGAGCACGGCCACCACGGCCTTGGGCGCCGTCGCGGGCGCCGTCGCGGGCGCCGTCGTGGGCGCCGTCGTGGGCGTTGCTGATGGCGCCGTTATGGGCGCCGTCGTGGGCGCCGTCGTGGGCGCCGTCGCGGGCGCCGACGTGGGCGCCGTCGTGGCAGTGGCTGGGCGCGGCGAGCGAGGCGAGCCGAGCGCCGGCGACGGCACCGGCGCCGTACTGAGCGCTCCCCCCGCGTGCGTCGGCTCGCAAGTGAGCCAGCTGCGGCTGCGCCGCGGGTCCGCGTCGTGGTGGGCGCCCGAGACGGCGCTCGGTGGGGGGCGGGGGCGCACCCGCGAGGGCGGGGGAGGGGGTTGGGGGGCGAGGGCGCCCGGGACGGCCACCTGGCCTTCATAGTGGAGGGTGACGGCGGTGGGGACCCTTGGGGCGGTGAGCGCCGTCGTGGGCGGTGGACGGGCGTTGAGATGGGAGGTTGAGCTGGGGCGCTGAGATGGGCGCTCAGATGAACCATCGCTGCCGCCGCCACCGCCGCCACCGCCACCGCCGCCGCCGCCGCCGCTACTGCTGCCGCCGCCGCCGCCGCCGCCGCCGCCGCCGCCGCTGCTGCCGCCGCTGCTGCCGGTTGAGGCAGCGGCGTCGGTGACCATCGCACTACGCGTCACCATCCCCCGCCTCGCACCACCACCACCTTGAGCGCCGTGGTGATCACTTTCGCCGCACGCGCACGCGCCGTGGTGAGCGTTCGCGCCCGTCGCCGGCACGAGGGATGCCTCCAGCCGCTCGTATTGTGAGATCGTCGCCATCGTTGCCATAATAGGAGCGACCTGGACGTCGGAGTTGCCTAATATGGGGATGCTGCGACCACGGCTGAGTGACGAAGCATAGTGTAACGGCTCGAACTTGGACGCCCGGGCCCGCCCTAGCGCCCGCGCGATCACCATCGCCGCCACGCGCGCGGCGACGCGCGCCTCCAGAGGAGCCGTTGAAACCGCCTTCAGGTGCGCCTCAAGCTTCGCGTCCTGCGCAGCGGCCTCGTGATGAGCCCTGCGCACTGCCGCGGCGGTGAGTTCCGCAGTGTACATGTGGATATGCGGCGAGGGCGGCGGCAGCGTGCGTGGCGGCGGCGTGCGTGTCGGCGGCGTCGCCGCGCCGCTGCCGCCGCCACCGCCGCCGCCACCGCCGCCGCCGCCGCCAACAAAGCGTGAACCGGCAGAGGCAGGCCGCGCTCGGCACGGCGCTCGGCCACCGCTCACCTGATGAGGGGCGCAATCAACGCTCATCATCAGACGCAATCACGCAATCAGTCGTCATCAAGCGCTTCGGCGCTCGGCCACCGCTCACCACGGCGCTCGGTGTGCTCACCCGAGAGCCGGCATCCGCCGTGGAGGCAGAGGCGGGCCGCGGCGGCCTCGCGCCGCCGAGGTCGCCTCGGGCGCCGCTGTTGGTCCACGAAGCGGGAACGAGCTGCCCGTGCGACTGCGACTGCGCCATGGCAGCCGAGGCGGCGACCAGTGGCGTGGCCGCCGCGGCTCCTGTCAACACGGACGCCGACGCCGAGGCAGCCATCCTCGGCGCTGCTGGCGCCGGCCGATGCTCGGGCAGCAAGCTGGAAAATACGGAGCGGCCGAGCAGCCCGGCTCGTGACGGTGGCGCCTGAAGCGGCCGCTGAAGCCGCCTCGCCATGCCACTCTTGTAGCCGGTAGATGCGAGATACGACTGCCCGAGATCGATGTACGCGAGGCCAAGCGCAGACACATGCTTGGCGAGCGGCTGGTCGTTGGGACGCACGACGCCGTCGGGTCTGCCCTGCAAGGGGCTGCTTTGCATTCGATTTCCGACAAGTCCTCTGCGGAATGGCCTGGCTTGAAACGGCTGTGGGGATATCTAAATCTAGGGACGCGGAGCGCATGTCGTTTCGTTGAGCGCGAGATTTGTTGCGCAGTGTGTGCGAGGCTGCCGGCGGTTGGGCCGTTGTGAAAAAGGACGCCGAGCTGAGCGTGTATTTGAGCGCAGCGCGCCCTCTCAAGCGGCCCAAAGTCGCTTCATCGTCCTCCCTCTTGCGACAGCAGACGGACTGCGCGGACTGCGCGGAGTGGCGCCAGCCGCAGCAGCAGCTGTGGCAGCAGAAGCCGTAGCAGCATGCCTCCGGCAATAGCTAAAGATGACGGTGAGCCCGACCCGATGCTGTGCACTGCCGTGAAGGCGATACGTACTGCTGCGAAAGAGGATCTCACCGTTGAAAGCGTCTTTAGCGTGCTGAGGAAAGAGGAGGCCTTCAAATCCGTGACGCTCGCGCAGGTCAAGAAGGCGGATGCGGTAGCTATGAGTACGAGAGAGACCGCCAATAATGGCGATGACAAGAACGAGGACGAGGACGATTCCGGCAAAGGGTCGGAGACGAGCCCGGAGCACTGCCGCTTGACCGGCGACGGCCTGCGCGAGGCGACGGTGCGGCAGCCGGCTTATTTTCTAATTCAGGCCGTCGATGCAAATGGCAAGCGACGCCACAAAGGCGGAGACAAGTTCAACGTTTCGATCCGTGGCATGTCGCAGACGCGCGCCCGCATCACGGACAACAACGACGGCACCTACCTCGTCATCTGGAAGCCGCACGTCTCCGGCATCTACAGCATCTCCGTCGCGCTGAATGGCATCCTGCTGCCAAACACCCCTTTCACGTGCAGTGCCCTGCCAACGCTTCCCTGCCCGCAAAACTGCGTCGTGCGAGGAGAGCACCTCACGTCCGCCGTCTCGCGCGCCACGCACTACTTTGAGGTCCTCTTCAAAGATAAGCTCAACCAGGTTGCACACGCGGTCGATCTGGACGTGTACGTGGAGCCTGTCCCTCAAACTAGCGCGCGCTACAAGCACTTTCCGAAGGCGCAGGACGAAGCGACGAAAGCTGCCGCGGAGGCTGAGGCGGCCGCGAAAGCTAAGGAAGAAGAGAAGCACAAGAAGAAGAAGGACAAGAAGGAAGGCAAGGGAAAGGGCAGCAAGAGTGACAAGGACGAGGCGGCGACACCCGTCAAGGCCGCCGTAGTCGCGGCGCAGGTTGTCGACGCGTGCATCGTGTCGGCCGCGCACGGCATGCCCGATGGAAAGAGCGACGTCCAAACGCGGTACCGCCTCATGCGCATTCGAATAGGACAGAAGCCGCTTATCGTGCGCGGGGAGTACGGCATGGAGTCCGAGGTGATCGGTCGGCTGCTTCCCGGGCAGATGGTGACCATTCTCGAGGAGCGCGTCACCGATGAAGGCCAGGTGCGCGCGTGCGTCTCGCTCGACTCGCTCGCCATGAGTTGCGATGGCGATGTCAAGGCGAAGATGCCTGTCATCAAGGACAAGAGCGCCGAGGCACCAGCTCCGAGTATTACCGCAGCAGAAGCAGCGCAGGCCGCACGGGCTGCAGCACGTGCGGCGTTGAAATCCAGCCGGGGGCCCACCACTCCCAGCAAGGATAAACTGCCCTTGCCCTCGCGGCTGCCCTCGCCCTCTCTCATGCGAGGTCGCCTTGAGACACCAAAGCCCTCCTCGGCGCTTGAGACAACAAAGCCCACCTCGGCGGCGACAGCCGAGGGCACGCAAGAGGCGACCGCCGAGCTCGAGGGCACGCAAGAGGCCCTTTTGGACGACGTCACCGGCCCGACTGTCGACGGTGTGCCTGCCACGAGTGCACCGGCTGCCGAAGCCGCTTCACACGCCTGTGATGCACTGCCGCCGCCGCCGCCGCCGCCGCCGCAGCAGCAGAATAGCACTGCTGATCAGCCAGCAGCAGCGCCCTCGCTGCTCGATCGGTTCAAGGGCTTTGCAAGCGACGCTGCCGCTAGCATGGCGGGCGCAGGCGGCGGACTGTACAGCAAAGCTCCCGCCCCCGCCCCCGCCCCCGCCCCCACCCCCGCTCCCGCTCCCGCTGCCCTTGCCGAGGCCACGACTGTCGAGAAGAAATGGAGCGTCGGATGGGTGACTTTGGCCAAGGAGGGTCGCAAGCTCGTCACGTCGCGCGTCAAGCTCGATCCTGGCGCGCGCCGCCGGTATATGCAGCAGTGGGCGCTACGCAAGGCCAACGATCGCTCCGGCGCTGGTAATAAATCAGTGGACGGGGTTGTGATTCCGAGCACGATGATGAAATTCGACGCGAGCTTGGAGCTCAAGGCGGATCCGATGGGGATCGGCTTCGGCTTCGGCGGTGTGGAGCCGGGCACCTTGCACGCGCACGGCCAGCTCCATGAGGTCCACCGCGTCTCGTACTCGATTGGCCTCGCCGGTGAGTACTTGCTTCACGTGCGCCTGCGCCAGCAGGCGGTGGCGTTGCCAGGCTCCCCGTTCAAATTGACGGTGCGCCCTGGTGCCGCCTACGCGAAGTCGACGCGGCTGCCCGAGGGCACGATCCGTGGCATGGTGGGCACAGGCTCGGACGCGGGCTGCACGCGGGAGCTGCGCACCGCCGATAAGATGGGCAACATGTGCATGGTGGGCGGCGCCAACGTCAAGTTGCTCGTCGAGGAGCATGATGTCGACACCGAGGTCGTCGACCGTGGCGATGGAACGTATCAGCTGCGCTGGAAGAGCAAGTTGAGCGGCCATTTCAAGACGCACATTACGATCGACGGCGAGGACGTCATCGGCTCGCCCACCTCTTTCAGCCTGACTTCGAGCACGCCGGCGCTCTCGAACAGTAGCTTGAAAGGCGATGGCCTCAAGACAGCCGTCGCTGGCAAACCCACGACCATCTCGATCAAGTTCGTCGACCAGTTCTCGAACACGGCGTTGCCAGGCAAGGACTTCCAGTTCGGCATGTCCATCGGCAAGGACAAGGACAAGTTGGCCCACGCGAAGCCGCATGCCTTTGAAGGCCAATGGGAGCCGGGCGAGACGGGCATCTACTTCCTGACGTACAAGCCCACGCAGGCCGGCACGTGCGATCTGCATCTTTGGTGCGATCCCAATGCCAAGGGCGAGCGTGTGCCCTTTCCAGGATCGCCATTCCACGTCGCCGTATCGCCCGGTGTGGCGAGCGCAGCAGTCTCGTCAGTGGACGGCTTCCAGAAGCAGTACAAGGAGGAAAAGAATGACAAGTACGCCAAGCAGACCAACCACGACCCGAACATGCTGTACGCGAGCGACACGGTAATCATCAAGCCACAGATCTACGACGAGTACTCGAACTTGACCACGCTGGCCGAGGGCGCGCTCAAGATCATCCACAAGCTGCCAAACGGCGTGCTCTCCTCGCTCGCATACACGACGACGCAGAAGAGCAACCTGACCTCGTACGACATCCGGCACGACACGGCAATCGCGGGCCAGCACGAGGTGGAAATCTTGCTCGATGGCAAATCGGTCAAGGGTTCTCCCGTCCGGTTCAGCGTCGAGCCGGATAAGGCCGAGCCCAGCTTTTGCAAGTTCACCCCGCCCAGTCAGCCGATCTTGTACACGAACGTGATGTACACGTGCAAGCTCAAGACATACGACAAGTTTAACAATGCGTGCAAGTGCGGCGGGCTGGCGCTCTCGACGCGGCTGCAGCTGATGAAGCAGGGCGTGCACGACCAGACTGCGCTCGTGCCGAGCAATCACTCGTGCGCGTGGGAGGACGATGGAAACGGCTCGTTCAGTGTGAACATCACGCTGAACATCGCATGCACGCTCAAGCTCTTTGTCAACATGGACAAGAACCTGCCTCAGGCCGCCGGTGAGCTGCCGCCTCTCCAGCTGCAGTTTATCAAGAATCCGAATGAAGGCGATCGCGAAGAAAACGAGAAGCCGACGAGTGCGGCACCCGCCAAGGCAAACAACCCGAATGCTAAGGGCAAGTTCAGGGCGGCGGTGCAGGAGGTGATGGAGGGCTTCGGAAACTCCGACGAGCGAGCAATGAAGGACCCAGTGTTCATGGCTGTGGAGGCCTTTGCGGAAAAAGGCGGTGGCAAGAAGGCGACCGACTCAAGAGCGAGCAGTTCGGGCAAAGCCTTCAACAGCTCGGGCATCGCCACGTCCTCAGTCGGCTCCACGGCCTCCGCCTCAGGGGTAGCCCCCGTGACGCCTGACGTCAAGCCCAATCCCAACCTCTTCGACAAAGAAGCCGGGGCGACTCCCACCCCACTCAAGAAGGCGCCTCGTACAAACACTCAAGATTCGTTGTCATTCAAAAGGAAGGTAGAGTAAAAGTGCGCATTTTGGAATTTAAGGTAGTCCGCTCGCACTCATTAGCGGTTATTTATGGAAATCAGCCCGTACGACGTAAATCAATGAGTGCCGAAAGCCCCGGGGCGTTACTGGGGCGGGGAGGGTGGGGTCTCGGGCGGACGGCGGGCGGGTAGGGTGGTGAAGGCGACGCCGACGGACGAACGGTGGAGCCAGACAGTGAAGTTAAGTTGGTTCGAGTCTCGGGGGGCACTTCCCGCGCTTGCTTTTTTATGCGATATTAGCTGCATTATTAGTAGGGTTTGGGGTTGGTTTGAGACTCTAGAGTATCCAGTATGGGATTTCCACCGGTTCCGGATTCTGAAAGTTTTGAGCTAGAACGGAAGCCTAGAACCAATGCGCAATGGGAGAGCAAGGGACACCTTTGGCTCGAGTTTCGTCCAAATCCCTTCAGCGGTTTTGCAGATCAGGTTTCGCCCCATGCACACCATGTTGAGTGAAGTTGAGTGCGTTAGTTGAGCCAATTGAGTTGAGCGGCCCGCGCCGGTTGTCCCCCGGACTACCTTTATGCTTTGGTTTACCTTTCCTTGCATTTCCCACCCCCTTGCCAGAACCCGCGTTGACCTTTTTTTCGATTAGGCGTTCGGTCGAATCTTTTTTGCATCAACCGGGGGGTTTCCAAAATCCACTAGGAAAAAGGCTTTCCAAAAGCAGTCTACCGGTTTGAGAGAAAAGAGGCCTTCACCGGCCGACTCCTCCTTATCCATTTTGCTCGACAGCCTCGCGGAGCCTCGCGCGCCCAGATCTCGATAAAGTAGACTCATGGTCGAGGCGCAGCTCATAGAAGATGTGTTCGTATGTTGCACCCGCTTCCTAAGAATGTAATTTCATTGCGTCTCGTCCCGACATTGGCCATCACCACTCAAGCGCAAAAATGCTGGTCCTGATCGCGCAATGCTTGTCGCCGACAAGCTCGCCAATGGCGAGGAGCCGAAAGAATCCCGGCTGCGTGCGACCCATAATCGCTATCGCGATGGCGTACCCCCGCCTGGCATCTTTTGGCTCCTCGCCATTTTGGCGAGCTTGTCGGCGACAAGCATTGCGCGATCAGGACCAGCATTTTTGCGCTTGAGTGGTGATGGCCAATGTCGGGACGAGACGCAATGAAATTACATTCTTAGGAAGCGGGTGCAACATACGAACACATCTTCTATGAGCTGCGCCTCGACCACGAGTCTATTTTGTCGAGATCTGGGCGTGCGCTGACTCACGCGAGGAACGCGACGACATCAAACGGCTGGCCGCGAAGGCGAGGGACTCTTTTTTCTTATACCGGTAATTCCTAGTCGCTTTTGAAATTCCCCGTTTTGTTTCAAGTAAGTCCTCAGTCCGACCCGTTGTACCCCTTCCATCTAGGGAAGGTCCATCGCGAGTTCTGGCAAGGGGGTGGGAAATGCAAGGACCTTAACGAACGATAAACGACATCATTTTTGTGCGTTGCCTTGCATACTCTGATGCATGGGACCTAGAGTACTTGCGTGTCTCGATCATCAGGATCTTCAAAGCTCGCGGCTACAATAGGACTCGCAACAAACATAAGATCACAACGGGCGCCGTCCAGTTGCGATGCAGCCACGCCCATGCCCACAGTCGTCGCAAGGCCTTCGACGTGACACGATACGCGACTTGGCGCTGGTGAAGCCGCCTCTGCAGCCTAATCTGGTCTTGGCGGGCCAGCTTCTCGTCGTACGCCTTCCGCTTCCGCTCGTCGCTCAGCAGGTCGAAGGCATCTCTCAACTCAGAGAAGGCCCTCTCCGCCCGAGAGTCTTGTGTCTTGTCGGGGTGGACGCGTTTGGCGAGGCGCCGGTACGCGTCCTTGAGCTGGCGTTTGTTCGCTCGTCGCCGCACCTGGAGCAGCTCGTACCACGCCTCCTGGCGCGCGCGCAGTAGGATTCGAGAGACGGATGGGCTGCGCCGCAGCCACGACCGGCAGATCTGCACCACGCTCATGCGCGCATCATTCGCCGCGTCACGCAGAGCGTGCAGCTGTTGCGTGGCGACCAGCTGCACGTCTTCGAGGATCGGTGCTGAAGCTTGCGCAGCCCACGCGTACGAGGAGTGCAAGCCTTGCTGGACGCCCTTCGCTGCCGTCTCCAGGCTCTGCCGACTGGCTCGCAGCCCGGCAAGTGTCACATTCTGCAGGTTCATTGCCGCGAGTCGCAAGCGCGTGGCATTTGACAGGAGCGGCGTTGAGGCGTTCCGGCGTTGCGGCAGCGTAGCGTTGACGGTCGCGCCAGCCAGCGCGACCAGGCTCAGCGCGAGCCACACCTGAAGGGGCTTCATTGGGCGGAGCCGTGAACAAGTATGTGCCCATCGTGTGAGTGAGGGAGTGAGAGAGTGAGAGAAGGCACCTCCCACTTTTCCGTTCATGACCCTTCTGGATTTGATTGTTCACAGGAATCCAGGTGAGGGTCGCGGTGGAGGCCTCCTCTCGTCGGTCGCTGCCGTGATGCCCGACGAGGAGGTTGATGAGGATGCTATTCTCTACGAGGAGATCAACCATTTGTATGGCACGGACGGGCTTCCGGGCAGTCGCAAGCTTCAGACCTGCCACCTCGACGGCCTCGGGAGTTCGGGTGTGTACGGCGAGATCACGACGCCCGAGACTCTCTTTCGTGCGTTGAGCCTCTGCACGACGGACCGCTTCATCGACTTGGGCTCGGGCAGAGGCCAGTTGGTGCTAGCCGCGGCAGCTCGAACGGCGGGCCCATGCCCGAGCAGCAGCTGTGGCGTCGAGCTCATCGACATGCGCCACGAGGTGGCTGCGCAAGCAAGGGCACGCGCTCGGGTGGACGTGCAGGCGCGCTGCGAGCTACGGTGCGGCGACGCGCTCAGCGAGGATTTGAGCTTCGTCACGAAGGCCTTCGTCTGCAACACCACCTTTAGCGGCGACCTGAACGAGTCGTTTGCGCGTCGCTTGGCTCCAGCGCTTGCGCCCAAGCTCGAACTCGTCGCCACGATGATGCCCTTTGTCGACGCGCATGCGGCGGAGGCTAGTCTGGTCCTCAATCGCGTCACTGCGGTGAAGGCGACGTACGCTCCCAACGGCACCGCTCTCTACGTCTACGCGCGCCGAAACCCTGACGCCCGACACGGCGCCGCCCGAGCCGAGGGCGCCGTGTCGGGCGCGGTGCCCGTGTCGTCGGTCGTCGATCGGGATGCAGTCGGGGCGATGCTGGCCGCGCGACGCGAGGCCGACCGCATGGCTTTCCTCAATCCCGAGGCTGACCCCGGGGAGGCCGAGAGGGGTGCCCTGCGCACGGCCTTGTTGCAGGCGTCGCTCATGTGAGCGAGTTGAACTGGAGTTGTGACGCCTAAAAGGCCGACTGTACGAGGTGTCCAAGGGCGGGTGGGGATGAGTCCGTTCGAAGACCTGAGATCGAATCAAATAAACCTCTCGGCTATGAGCACGACTCGACTGTAAAACACGGCAGCTGCGGACACAGACACGCGGGCAGTGCGAGGCCCGCGGGGGGGTTCTCATCTCAGATGATCTCAAACATCTCGCGTCTCGAGCAGCCGCTGCATGCAAGTGCTCACCACGGCGCCTCCCTCAGAACTTGCGCGCCCTGCCGCGCGCGTCGAGCTCCACGAGCTGCGGGCAGAGGCGCCGCAGCGTCGCCTCGTCGAGATCAAACGTGCCGAGAGCACCTGATGAGATGTACTCAGATGCAATCAGATGCAATCATATGCAATCAGATGCAATCAGATGCCATCATCGGAGGCAATCAGAGCCCATCAGATCCCATCAGATCCCATCAGTGGCAATCAGAGGCCAATCAGAGCCAATCAGAGGCCATCAGAGCGAATCAGAGGCCATCCAAAGTGCGGAGCGCGCCGTTGACGTTGAGCGATCGGACGGAGCCATGAGTGGCGGTCAGGAGCTCTCTGAGCTCCACGTGGCCGAGCACGCGGCATCCAAATAAGGAAATGGTGCGCAGCGCCGTGCCACCGCCGCCGCCGCCGCCGCCACCGCCGCCGCCGCCGCCGCCGCCGCCCCTAATTTGGGCGATGGTCTCGTCCCTAATTTGGGCGATGGTCTCGTCCCTAATTTGGGCGATGGTCTCGTCCCTAATTAGGGCGATGGTCTCGAGCCGCGCGCACTGCGACAGATGGAGCTCCTCGAGATCGCGCGCCGTCTCGAGCACCACGGTGCGCAGCGCCGCGCATTTTGGCGCGAAGAGCCGTTTGAGTGTCGGCAGGCGCAGTCGGATCGTGTGCAGCCGTTCACAGTGGCCGACTGTGAGCTCCAAAAGTGCGGGGAGACCTTCCATATTAGGAAGCCGAGCGCCACTGCTCGTCCCGTCGGGGCTCATCTCGGGGCTCATCTCGGGGCTCAGCTTGAGGTTCGTCAGGGCACGCGGGCCGCCGCCGTGCCCAACCCTGATGGCCTCTGATGGCCTCTGATGGCCTCTGATTGCATCGGAGAGGTTGAGGCTTGTCAGGGCACGCGGGCCACCGCTGTGCCCAAACCCCGAGAGATTGAGCGACGTGAGCGAGGGAGCGTAGACCTTTGACCAGCCGTCGTCCCCGGCGGCGGCGGCGGCGGCGGCGCGAGCACAGGCCAGGGCCAGGCGATCCTCAAACGCCGCCTCGGCCGCCTCCGCCTCCTCCCACGCCACCGCCACCGCCTCCTCTTCCGCGTCCGCGTCCGCGCCACCGCGTCCACCGCCTCCTCTTACACTCGTGCGTGGCTGCCTAATAAGGCAGGTTGGCTCGTCGATCGCAGCCTCCCCGGCGGCCGCGGCGATGGCCGCCGCCGCGGCGGCCGCTGTGGAATCGGCGGCCGCTCGAGCCTTCGTCGCGAGCGCGGCTGCCTTCGCCGCGGCCGCCTCCGCCGTTGCCGTTGCCGAGGCCGCAGCGGCCACTGCCTCAGCGACGGCGCCGTACTGAGCACGCTGAGCCTCTGCCGAGGCCGCCGCCTCCGCCGCCTCCGTCGCCGCCTTCGCTGCCGCCTCCGCTGTCGCCTCCGTCGCCGCCTCAGTCGCCTCCTCTTGTGGCTGCTCAGAACGGCGCTCAGCCGATGCCTCCCTCGCCGCGCGCTTCGCATCCTCGGCTCTGGCCATCGCGGCGGCGGCCGCGGCCTCACGAGGCATCAGCGGCATCAGCGGCGGCGGCGGCGGCGGCGGCGGCGGCGGCAGCGGCAGAGCACTCCACCGCTGCAGTTGCTCCGCTTCGATTGATCGCGCGGCGGCAGCGTGGAGAGCAGCCGCCTCGGCCGCCCTCTGCGCCGCCTGCGCCTCCACCTCCGCCTCCGCGGCCGCCGCACTCGTCAACGCCAAATCAACCTTATTAGGCAATGGCCGCGCCGCGCCCGCCGCCACGCCCGCCGCACCGCCCGCTGCCCGCCCCACCGCCTGCCGCGGCGCCCGCCGCCACGCGCCGCCGCGTATGCCACCGCCCACGCCACCAGCCCCGCCGCGCGCGCCCGCCACGGCGCCGGCCAACTGCCCGTCCGCAGCTGTGAACGACCCGTCCGCAGCTGTGAACGGCCCTTCCCCACACCCCTCGAGGTCGAGGCTCTCGAGCGCCGTACTGAGCGCCGCGAGGGCCTGCAACGCCACGGCCGAGAGCTGAGGGTTCCTAATTAGGGAGAGCGCTCGGAGATTTGGGAGGCGAGCGAGCTCGAGCGCACCTCGGTCGCTCAGCTGCGGGCAGCTCTCGAGCCGGAGCTTTACGAGATTGGGGAGATTCTGACGAAGCCCGAGGGCATGCGCGTCCGTCCACCGACTCGAGCTCGTCAGCGTGAAGGTCCGCAGCGCGCGGACCGTCGGTAGCCCAAGGAGGACGTCGAAGGCGACGAAGCACCCCGAGGCGCCGCCGTGGGCGCCTGAGCATGCATCGGCCAGCACGCGAGCGACGTTCGAATATGAGCTCCGGTCGGAGATCAGCCGCGCCGCCGCCGCCGCCTGCGCCGCCGTCGGTGGCGTCGCTGCGCCGCCGCTGCAGTCGAGCTGCAGGCTCTCGAGGCCGTTACCTGATGAGGGACGCAATCAGCATGCAATCAGCATGCAATCATCGCCCGAATCACAGTCGAGCTGCAGGCTCTCGAGGCCGTTACACTTGGCGACGAGGCGCACGATCGACGTGTCGGACCAGCGGCGGAGAGGACCTGATGAGGGACGCAATCAGCATGCAATCAGCATGCAATCAGCATGCAATCATGCAATCATCGACGTGTCGGACCAGCGGCGGAGAGGACCTGTGACGCGCACCACGCTCAGCCCGCGCAGCCACCGGCCGACGGACGCGGCGCACACGCGGCTGGAGCAAGCTAGGCGCGCCGCTCCCACGAAGCCCGCCTGCGTCAGGATACTCGCCAACACCTCGTCGGGCAGCTCCGCAATCAGTGGCGGCTCGCTGGCGCTCAGTCCGGCGCCGGTTCCGGCGAGCGGTGCTGCCAGCGGCAGCGCCGCCGGCGGGTTGAAGACGGGTTCGGCGGCCACCGCGAGGCTCAGTTGGAGGAGCGAGTCGATGGCCTCCTCGACGCTCGCGCCACGCGCTCGCTCACGGTTGGTGTGCGCGAGGACGGCCGCGCGTGGCATGTGCGGCACGAGCGAACACACGTCCTCCTGGTCCATGGCCAGCCAGTCGCCGCCCTCGTCATCCCGAAGCCGCAGCGCCGGCTTGCTTGTGAATTTGCCGTGGCCAAGGTTGCTGCGTCGGTGGCTGTCGCTGTGGCCTTGGCTCGAGCCGCCGCCGCGGCCGGCGCTGTTGGGCTGCAGCTCGAAGCGGAAGGAACGGGTCTCGCCTTTGCGTGGCATCGGACGGCCGCCCGGCCGCTTGGCTCTGCGCTGCTGCTGCTGCTGTTGCTGCTGCTGCTTCTTCTGCTGCTGCTGCTGCTGCTGCCGCTGCTGCCGCTACCGCCCAGCTGCTGCTTGCTGCGACTGGCGCCTTCGTTAGCGATTTTTTGCCGCGATTTCACGATCGCTCACTCGTTCACAGTCCAGAGTTTTTCGTCGCTGTCCCCCCGGTGAGGTTAGCCCCGCGATGCAGTTCATGGCGCTAAAAATGGGCGCTAGAGATACACCCGACGCCGACCGCTTGGCCCTTCACAGTCGTGTCGTTACAAACTCTCAGGAGGGTCGCGCGAAACTCGCAGCTCAGGCTCCCTCTCGCGACCTCCCGGCGCATCGTGCATGGCACGCTATCCATGCTCTACTTGGAGGTTACTTGGAGGTTACTTGGAGGTTACTTGGAGGTTACTTGGAGGTTTACTTGGAGGTTTACTTGGAGCCCCCCTCACGCCTGAGGGCGGCGAGCTCTTCGTGTACAAGCCGATCGAACTCGGCCTGCTCGGCCGCGAACAAGGGGTCGACCAGAGACTCCTCGACGAGGGAGACCCGAAAGACGGGCGTCCGTGGGCTCGAGGCTTCCTTATTAGGCGATGGGCTCGAGGCTTCCTTATTAGGCAATGGGCTCGAGACATTCGAGGGTGCCTTATCAGGCAGTGGGCTGCGTTCGGGCTCAGCCGCCTTGGCCGCCTTGCCTAATAAGGCAGACGTCGCTGAGTTGCCTAATGAGGAAGGCCTCGCTGAGTTTTCTCGATTCTCCTCTGCCCATTGCCTAATAAGGAAGTCGCGATCTCGGGGCTCCTCCGGCTCGTCGGCGCTCGCCACGGCGCTCTCGATCGCCGCCCGCCGCTGGCGATAGCCTTCCACCGCTGCCGCGAGCGCCGCCGCCACCGGCGGCGATGGTGGCGAGGAGGAGGAGGAGGGGGCGCCATGTCCTCTGATGGCCTCTGATTGCCTCGATGGTGAGGAGGAGGAGGGGGGCTCGTGAAGAGTCGCGTCGTCGCGAGCACCGGCGACGGCGCGCTCGCGGAGGGCGCGATCTCCGGGCGAGCTCAAATCTGCGTGAGCTCCGGGCGAGAGTGGGGGCGGTGACGACGCGCCGCCAGCAGAGAGCCACGCGGAGAGCTCGGTGCTCGCATTCTGACCTCGTCCCGCTGTGACGGCTCTGGCCGATGGCATCGTCGCAGCCGTCGCAGCCGTCGCAACCGTCGCAGCCGCGTGCGTCGCCTCGGCCGCCTCTCGCCGTGCGTGATCGAGCAGCGCCTCGGCGGTGGCGGCGCTCGGCACGGCGCTCGGCATGGCGCTCGGCACGGCGCTCGGCACGACGCTCGGTATGGCGCTGGTTCCCGAGGCGGTGGCGGTGGCGGCGGCAAAGACGGCAGCGGCGGCGGCGGCGGCGGCCCTGGCCGCCCCCATGTGCACCGAGAGGGCCATCAGCCCAAGGCTCACTCGACGCTGCACAGCAACCAACCGCTCGGTCAGCCACGGCACGTCGATCGCACCAAGGAGCGCCCTCACGCTCGTACTCGCGTCGCGGGTACGACACAGGGCCGCGCTCGGCACGGCGCTCGGTATGGCGCTCGGCACGGCGCTCGGTATGGCGCTCGGCACGGCGCGGGTACGACACAGGGCGGCGCGCAGTGCGAGCGCACGTGCCCTGCGCTCCGCGGCCGCGTCGCCGCGCTCCACGGCCGCCGCCGCGCCCTCGGCGAGCTCGCTCGCCATGCGCTCGCTCTGCTGCCGGGCGCGCCAGCCGCGCCAGGCCGCTTGCATCGCAGTCGCCGCCAACGCCGCGAGCGCCGTCGCCTCGCCGCCGCCGCCGCGGTAGAGCCGCCGCGTTCGAACAGCCGCCGCGCCCGGCTCCGCGGCGAGCGCCTCGCGGATGCGTGCGAGCGCGGTCGACACGGCCGGCTGCCACACCGCGCACTCGGCAACCAGGCGCGCGACCTCGCCCACCTCGCGCTGGAGCGATCGCACGGCGGCCTCGCCGGCAGGGCTCTGCGGCAGCGCGCCCGCGAGCGCGAGCGCTCCCTCGAGCTGCGTCGTCAGGTCCCTGCAGAAGGATGCCTCGCGCGAGAAGGCCTGCAGCGCGTGCTCCGCACTGGCGAGCATGCTGGCGCGCTGCTCGGAGACGGCCTGCTGCGCACAGCGCAGCCGCTCGCGCAGCACGAGCAGCGCCTCCTCCTCGACGGCCTGCTGCGCACAGTGCAGCCGCTCACGCAGCTTGAGCAGCGACTCGTCATCACGCCCAGCCTTCGTCATGTCCTCCGGCGTCGCTTTCTGACGCTCGCGGCTCTCGCGCCCTCTTTCAGAACTTCGAAGCCGCCGTGCCGAGCGAGTCGTGTGAATCGAGGAGGAGAGCGGTCTGTCAGCCATGGGTGTCGGGGCCACTTGGTCTTGGACGCGACCGTGCGCCGTCCGCGTTCGTTAACGGCGCGCGGTGCCGGATATACGAGTGCGAGTGAGATCAAGAGTGAGTTGAGCGCGCCTTTGAGCGGAGATGAGAGGCGATGGTTCTACAGTGTCGCCACTGGAACTATGGGCCTCTCTCCGCATCATCACTTTCGAATATCGCCGCTTTGGAATACACACCGTTTACCAGCACGAGCAAGCATGCGAATAAGAGCTCTGAAACGAGACCAATTAGGGTCTCGATACACCACGAAGGGCCATCGACACCTCCAGGCATCAGAGAGGCACTCAGGAGAGGAGAGCACGCGGAGGGCTCCCGACGGTTACGGGCCGAACTTGACTTCCCAAAATAGTTTCGGCGCGCCGCTCGCTACACAGCGAGTAGACGATTGCGCGCAGGCCTGCAGGGCACGAGGGAGGTCGTCCTTTGCAGTCGTCCTTGGGCAAAAGGGCGTCCCACAGCCCCTTGGGCCTTGCGACCTTGGCTAAAGCGGGGAGTGCGGAATGGGCTGTTCCGCCAGCAAAGCAGAGCCGCATGCGCCACCCGCGCCTCCGCCGCCGCGACCAAAGCCTCCGTTGCTCTTGGAGCCTCCGCCGCCTCCGCCACCCGCATCACCGCCGCCGAAGACGAGGGCGTCCGTGCAGCTGAGCGAGCAAACCAGGCCCTGCTTCAAGCTCAACGAGCGCGTCGAGTGCCGCGATTACGGCGAAGAATGGTACGTCGGCACGGTGGTCTCCGTGGAGCCGCTGAAGGTGCAGCCAGATGGAGCCGCGTGGACTGCTGGGTACACGTGGGACGAGGTGCGGGTTCTCGAATTTCTAAACGAGCACAAGGCGCTCCCGCTGCTCGTGGCGCTCGACAAGCCGCTCGTCGACGCGCTCCGCTCGAGCGCCGTCAAGCTCGTCGACGCCGACCGCATCCGCGACGGCACCATCGCGAAGATCATGCGC
>Ga0210248_101217_pt1 | contig 20446 bp, 10 predicted proteins | sample ChrtobMetP3_32mM_FD_155493 | JGI IMG/M metagenome (GOLD analysis project Ga0210248, IMG submission 155493) | Chrysochromulina tobin associated microbial communities from unialgal haptophyte culture, Seattle, Washington, United States - P3_32mM | ecosystem: Host-associated > Algae > Haptophytes >...
GGGGCGGCGGCGGCGGCAGGGGCGGCGGCAGGGGCGGCGGCAGGGGCCGCGGCAGGGGCGGCGGCAGGGGCGGCGGCCTTTGGCGGCACGCGAAGGGGTGGCAGCTCGGGCGGCGGCAACGGCGGCGGCTGGTACATGGCGACAGCCCACGGCTCTTTGCGGGCCGTACTCACTGCTTGTAGCTGCGTCGCGACCCACCGCTCGAACGGGTGGGCCAGATTGAGTTGGTAGAGCCCCTCGGGGTTCGCCGGGTCGAAGCTGAGGTAGCGCGTCGGTTTCTTCGGATCGTCCAGAGGCAGCACCACGCTGCCAGCTCTTGCGACAGACAGCTTCTCCCCGAGCCCGAGCATGGCGGGGTTGATGGGTAGCCCAAAGCGACCGCCCATAGCGTTGCAGCCCTTCTCCGCAATCGACTCGTCAAGTTCCGGCGGGTTGGCGGAGCCTCTGGGGCGGCCGGGTGACAGGAGCTTCGCCTGAACACAGCCCTGGAGCGCAATGGTTTTGAGCGTCGGGTTAGCCACCAGCGCGGCGAAGAGCGAGCTCACCGCGTCCTCCCCCACCAGATTGAAACTCAGCTCGAGGGCGGTGAGCGTGCGGTTGGTGCGAGAGAGCGCCGTCGCAAGCGCCTCGGCGCCCTCGGCCTCGATGGCCGCGTGCGGCACCGCGAGCGTGCGGAGCGTCGTGTTGGCTTCTAGCATGGCGCCGAGCGCCACGCCGCCACGGTTCCCCATCACATTCCATCCGAGCCCGAGCCGCAGCAGGTGATGGTTGTCGCGCAGCGCTCCGCTGAGCTCCTCGATCGCGGTCGCCCGCATCGCATTCCATGAGAGGTCGAGTTCGACAAGGGGGCACTTGGGCGAACTGAGCTGCGTGCACAAGAGCGAGGCGCTGATCGAGGTCATTTTATTGCTCTCGAGACTCAGGTGCTGCAGCACCTTGCTGAAAGTGAGGAGTGACATGAGCGCCTCCGTCGCGCCATCGCCCAGGCCGTTGTCGCCGAGCCGGAGTACACGCAGCGTGCGCAGCACACCCTTGCGCGACTGCGAGGCGTTCGCAATCGCCTCGAGCAGCGAGCTCATGGCCTTGCCGCCGATGGCGTTGCTACTCAAGTCGAGCTCGCTCAGCTTCTCGTTGATCTCGAGCCCACGCGAGAGCGCTTCGGCACCCTCCGCATGCAGCCGGTTATCGCACAGGTCGAGCACGCGCCACGACTCGTTGAGCACGAGAACCGCGGCGAGGGCGGCGCTCCCATTTGTACCCAGCCCGTAGTGGGAGAGCGAGAGGCGCGGTGCATCCAGATGGTTGAGTACGCGCGAGACCGGCGTCGTGCCGAGCGACTCGCAGGCCTTCATGTACGCCTGCAGCTGCCTCGCGCAGGCGTCGCGGCGCGCCTCGGGGATGCTCCGCAGGCCGCCCAAGGCGTTTGCGAGCATTGAGGCGCCCAGCTCGGTACCCAGCTCGGACGCGGAGGCGGCAATGCGCAGTCGAGTCCCCACGGGCGTGAACGCGCCGCCCGCCCGCTCGCCCGGTGCAAACGGCGCCGGGCTGCGCCTCTCGCCCCCCTCTCCACTCTCCCGAGGCATGATGCTGCCAGTCGAGACGGGCGAGGTGCGCCCCTCCGAAGGTGCGGGCGAGAGAAGGCTCTCTGGTGGCTTCTCCTGTAAGCTCTCCACAAAGTCCTCGAAGACGTTGGCGGAGGCGAAGGGTGGAAGGGGCACGAAGGGATTGGCGGTGGGCCACCCCCATGGCGGCTCACCCGCGTCCGACTCGCTCCACACGCTGGCCGAGCCCGTCGAGAGACTCGAGCCAGGCCGGCCGGCGGGGGCGGGCGGTGCGCTCAGCACGGCGCTCGACATCGCACTCAGCTTCGCGCTCGCCACGTGGCCGCCGAGGAGCAGCGCACTCTCGTGGTGCATGTGATGCGAGCCATTCGACACGATGGCGCGCGCCAGCTTGGCCTTACGCAGCTCGGCACGCTTGCGGGGCGCATCGTAGATAGCGTTCGCCGCGTGCCGAGCTTCGTCGGCTTCGTTCTGACGCACCCTCTCGGCGTTCTTGGCGCGGATGACGATGAGTTCGGACGAGGTGGGACGCGGCTTTCGCTCCGGTTCGCCGTAGGGATTCGTGTAACCCTTGTACTCGGTCGCCTGTGGCGCGGGCGGCGGCGGCGGCGGCGGCGGCGCCGACGCCGTCGGGTCGCCGTACAGGCTGCTTGCCAGTGAGCTCGAGAGGGCGTGCAGGGTGCCCGAACGGAGGCCATGCGCCCCATGTGTCTGGGGCGAGGGCGCGGCCGAAGGAAGCGTGCCGTCCTCCTCGCCGTCCTCCTCGCCGCCCTCCTCGCCATCCTCCTCGCCATCCTCCTCCACATCGTCCGCGTCGGCATCGTAGGATGCGAGCGCCCCACGGGGCAAGGCCGCACTCCCAAGCACCGCCTCTGCCGACGCGTGAGCCATGCCATCGCCACCGCGGCCGCCGGCGCCAACGACAACTACAGCTGGGGCGGGCGGAGGGACTGTCGGTGCACCGCCAGCCGCAGCGAACAAGAACCTCTTCGGTAGCGAAGGGGTGCCACTCGCCGCCACGGGCGCCGCAACGGGCGCGAAGGCCTCGGCGGTGGCGGCGAGCGGTGCGGCGGTGGCGGCGAGCGGTGCCGCGGGCGGCTCGTCGGCGATCACCGCCGCCTGCTGCGACGCGGCACGTACCATCGAGCTGAGCTTCTTCTTCTTCCAAGCTGCGCTCGCCTTCGCAGGTCCGCCGGGCCCGCCCGCCGATGGTGCGCTCGCCTGGACGGCGTCTACCGCGGCCTCCGCAACAGCCACAAGCGAGCGGCGCGCACGAATAAACGAGGCGGGTACTGGCGGCACCGATCCTCGACTCGAAGCAGCAGCTGGCTCTCCCTGCTTCGAGTCGAGTCGACGCTTGCACTCGGACATGAGCGTCTCGCACATGAAGGTCGGGGGTGCGCTGCTCCCACTCACGCCGCCCCCCAAGAGCTCCCCAAACGCGCGCTCGCCCACGAGCTTTCGAAGCGCAGCCAGCTGCGGCTTGGTCATCTTGCGTTTCAACACGTCGGCTTCGCGTGCCTGGGCGGCGCCGTCTACTGGCTTGGGCTGCACGCGCGCCGAGCTGCGCGACTGGCCGTCGTGCCGGATGAGCGCCGGATTGGAGGCGATGCGCGTGCCACGATTGCCCAGGTGCTCGAGCGCCCCGGCCTTTTCGAGCTCCACCATCAGCAAGAGGGCCTCGGTGGAGGGTTGCGTGGTTTCGTTCGCGATGCCGTCGTCGGCGAGGTCAGCCTCGCGCTGGCGCTCAATCTCGCGTTTCATCATCTGCCGGCTGATAATCTCCTCGGCGCCCAGCGGCTCGATGCGCGCAAGAATGTCCGCCCGATGCACGTCGCGCATTTCCAGCTGGTGAATTCCGTACTGGCTGAGGAGTGCGGGCTTCGTGCGCGAATCCTGGCTGATGTGCAGCGTCGCCGCGACGAACTCGTCATCAAAATTGAGCAGCCCAAAGGTGAACTGCTTTTCGTAGCGGAAGATCTTCTCAACGTGCATGCGCTCGGTCACGTCATGCTCCTCGTCAACCGGCGACGACGCCCTACCCGAGGCCGCCTGAGCACCGCCTGCCGATGATTCCGGATGCTTGCGCGCAAGTACTGGGAGCTTCAGCGCGTCCGATATCACGGGTTCGCCAGATGTGTACCGCAGCGCGGATTCCGAGCGCGATCGACCGAACGCCGGGGCTGAGCGCGAGTGGGCCACGCGGTCGGAGGCTGGTTTGAGCCTGGGCAGCAGCCCGCCGCCGCCGTCGATGAGGTCCATGCTCACGCGGCTCGCCGCCATCAGAGTAGATGTTTTGGCGGCGAGCGCCTCGAGAGACTGCATGGCCCCAGGCTCAACGTCGCGGAGGGACGGCGACGGCCAAGTCCCCTTCTCTCGTCTCCTTCGTGTGCTTCGCTGAACCGGCGAGCGCCGTGTTGGGCACTTTTGTTTGTAGTTTTGGGACTTCAGGGTAAGGGACGGGGGCCTTCCGCTTGTCCCCGCATACCAACCGACCGCGAATGTTCGTCTCCAGCAACCCATCCGTTCACATTCCTCCCAGAGCCGGCGCGTCCACGTCGCACCCGAATTCTTGACGCCGCTCGACGACGCTCGGCACTCAGTCATTCCCCTCTCGACATGGAGCACGAGGCCATGCCACCACATCTCGCGCCACCGGCGCCACCACCAGCACCGCCGAGCATTGCCCAGGGCTTTCCCAGCGCACCTTTCACGGCGGGCTCGAGCAGAGCCCTAGAAGGTGATGAGTTTGAAGATGAGGTTGAAACGATCGACGATCTGATCGTCAAGCGCGTATACGATCTAGGTCCTGACGACCCTCCTCCGAGCGACCTGGACGACGATGACGAGAGTCACCTCGATGAAGATGCTTCGTCAATGGCCTCGGAGGCCATGCCAGACGTGACAGACATTATTGAGTATGATCCTCCGGCGGAGGACCACAGCGTGCAGCGCCTCATCGCGCACACGGAGCCCGTCTTTGCCGTGGCGGTCAACCCGGCCCATCCCGAAATCCTTGCCACTGGTGGCGGTGACGACGTCGGCTATCTGTGGCGCGTCGGGCAACCGCAGCCCGCCTTCAAGCTTGAGGGCCATTCTGATACGGTAAGCACCATCGCGTTCAGCGCCGACGGCTCGATGCTTGCCAGCGGGAGCCTGGATGGCTCGGTGCGCGTGTGGCACGTTCCGACGGGTGCGCTTGCAGTTGCGCTCGAGGGGCCGACACAGGGCATTAATTGGATCTGCTGGCACGTTCGCGGCGCCGTCTTGCTTGCAGGCTCGGAGGACGCGACCGCTTGGATGTGGAAGCTGCCTGAGGGTTCGGTGATGCAGATCTTCTCGGCGCACTCGGCCTCGGTCTCGTACGGCTGCTTCGTCAACAATGGGCGCTCGGTGCTCACTGGCTCAGAGGATGGCAGCGTGCGCGTGTGGAATCCGCGCACAGGTACCGTTGAGCATTGCTTGTACGCAGCGCCCATGGGCCTGCACGAGCCGCGGCCCATCACGTGCCTCGCTGCACACCCGGCGCAGCCCGTGTTCATGTTCGGCAGCGCAGACGGGGGGCTCAAGCTCGCCCACGCGGAGAGTGGCAAGACGCTCGCCGTCTTCCCGAGTCACGACGCAAGTGTCGAGTTCTGCGGCTTCTGCGACGTCATGGCGCTCGCTGCGTCGTGCGGCATGGATGGCAAGATGTGCATCTGGGACCTGGGCACCTTCTCGCCGCGGCACACGTGCATGCACACGGCGGGCGTCATCGAGCTCCGTTGGCTCAAGGGCTCGCCTATGATACTCACATGCGCCCTCTCACGTGAGATCCGCCTGTGGGACGGTCGATCGGGCGAGTGCCTGCAGACGCTCACGGGCCACCACGAGCCGGTGCTCTGCTTCGACGTGGGGTACACCACGCAAGGCATCTATGTGGTGAGCGGGAGCGATGACAAGACCGCCCGGCTGTGGCAGCCTCGGCTCTGATCGAAGGCATGCGTGGACGGAGGATGAAAGAAACCTCGGTGAGATCTCGGTGAGATCTCCTCCGGCCGTAAGTGGACGATGTGGGGGTGCCGGACCAAGTGACGGAAGATGTCAAACGAGTCGTGCGCCTGTCGAGCGCATTCGGTGTCGGCGGCGCGTTCTAGCGTGGTGTGCATGTGTTTCACGGCCACGGGTGGACGCGGTCGCGGGTCGGTTGCGGCCCGGGCTTGGGGCTTCGCACTAGTCGCCTAATACCACGACGCCCGGGCCGGAATGGATCGCGCAATCGCGGATGCATCGGCCGCGCCGTGATGTGACGATTTTACTCGCGCGTTCAGTGGGCCGTGCAACTATACACACGCTGCTAGCAATCGTTACCCTCTTACACTTGTCGCGCTTTGGCCAAGCAACTAGCTTCGTCGCCCTTGTGCACTTTGATGAGCTTTACGAAGTTACGTGGCAGGAACGGCCTTAGGATGCCGTAGGCAAAGGCAAAGATTGGCGGCGGGCTACAGATAAGGATTTGCCCGAGGTAGTCAGGGTAGTTGTCCTGCGACACGCGTGAGAGCTCCTTGGCACAGCGGCGTGCCGCCTTGCTAAAGTGCCCAGTGCTGAAGCCCTCGCAATTGAGCACGAGCTTGTACAATGGTTCACCTTTGGCAAAGTCCAGCTGAGAGTTGAGTGCCTCTTGCATATAGACGCGCCAGCGCACGAAGCGCTGCATGTCCTTAAAGCAGTCGCCGCGCAGCTCGCCGAGGCGTAACACCACCAGCAGGTTCCCTTGGTTGTCACGTCCTCGAAAAATCTCGCATGGAAAGTCCTCAAATTGGGAGGCTGACAAGCGATCAACGCCAAAGGACCGTCGCCACCGCATTGAAGAGTGGAACATCGTCGTGGCATCTTCGACGTCCCAGTCGCGGGCGTTCAAAAAGCTGGAGAGAATTGCCGCTTCCTGGGCATTCATGCGAGGCGTGGCCAAGCGCACACCCCACAGCTCAACCGGTCCCGGCAGAGTCTCGCGCAGCCGCATGTGAAAAGCTTTCAACGCCTCATTCCGCTTCGAGCTCGGGCCAAGCCGTTCGCCCCGGGTTTTCGGCAGCACGCGTGTTAGCGCCACTAACAGCGCGATTGAGAGCTTCACCGAAGGAATAAGGCCCCTCAGCATGACTTTTGTCGGGGGCGTTGGAAAGCGCGAGACTGACAGGGGTCAAACTTGAGAAATGCAAAAGCTCATCACGGCGTTTTTTACTGCGGTTGGTGGAACCTGAAGAGGAACCGTCTCTGCTGCCGGTGTGCCGACTGCGCACACCCCACCGGACCCCACCGACTGCCCGCGCGCGGTCGGTCGCAGCGCCGTGACCCGTGTTGGGCCCGGGTAGTTGCTTCCTACTGGCCTTCTCTCACCCCTCTGGACTCTGCCTCGCTACTGTACCCACTCTGCCTCTCTACCCACTACCGTCTACACGTGCGACGTGGTCGTCCTCTCACAGCTCAAATAACTTTGTGGCGAAATTGACGAACCAATCTTCATCGTGGTGTGCGGCCGCCTCGCGGCGCGTCTCGATACTCATCTTGTGGGAGCCGTCGATCCCGATGCCCTTTTCGTTGCTGATCACGGCCCATACACTCGGCTCCTCGGGCTTCAACCCGCCGCCACCGTTTTGGGGAAGGCTTTGAGCGGCGCTGGCGGCGAGGGCGTGCCCAGCCGCTTGGGCGGCGAGCAAGCGCCGGTGCTGCTCATGGGAACGGTGCCAGATCTCCCAGAGCGTCCGCGCGTTGGCGAGCCGAGCGCACCACATCCACTCGCCGCGCCGCCACTCCGCCGAACTGAGCAGCACCACGGCGTGCTGCAAGAGCCGGATCTCCTTCTCGACATTGGACATCTCCGCTCGGAGCGCCGTGTTGAGCACGACCAATTGCTGCGCTTGGAAGTACTCGTGAGAGCGCTGCTGCTCAATCTCCCCCCCTGTACGCTCGAGCTCTTTCAGGGTCGATTTCAGGGGCGTCACGATGGCCTTTTCGAGCGCGACGTTGATGGCCCACCGCGGTGACGCCCCGCCAGCGACGATGGTTCCATCAGGTGCTTGCAGAGCGATGGTACCGTCAGCTGTTTGTACCATCCGACGAGCGACGAGCGGAGAGTCAGCCACTGACGGCGCAGAGCCCGGAGCGATCGCGAAGCCGTTGGCAGCGGGGACTGCGCCCGCGGGACTGCGCCCCGCGGGACTGCGCCCCATCCAGCTGCCGTGGCCTCCAAAAAGCCCGCCTTGCGGCTGCAGCCGCGCAGCCGCCACCGCCACCTTGGCATCCGCCTCGCGCTGAGCCTCCTCGAGGGTCTCCTCGGCATAGCCCAGCTCGCGCTGCAGCACGCGCAGGCGGACGAGCGCCGTACTGATCGCCTCGTACCGTGCTGCCGGCGCGGTCCTGGGACGGCGAAAGGCGCTCAGTTTGCCGTCGGCTGTCGTCCTGCCGACAGGAATCACCTGGCCCAGTGCGTCGAGCCAAGTGAGCCGATTCGCGCCGTCGCGAGCGGAGAAGTTGAGCTGCCAGCGTGTCGCCTGGATGGTGAAGACGAGAGAGCCCTTGCTCTCGGGGTAGAAGCACTCGGCTTCGCTCAGGGGAAGGACGCGGAAGGGGACCTCGCTGTCCACACGCTCAAGGAGCAGCAGGTAGCTCGGCAACAGGACAGCATGGCAGCCCGCCCAGTAGCGTGTGGCCGTCTCTCGCACCAGGCTCCCCGAGTGCACCGGCGCGCAAGGCATGCACGGTCGGCCGCACGCCGCAGCGCGCAGCGCCGCAAGCAGCCGCACGCGCTCCTCGGGAGTGTCCGTGTACAGCGGCAGCACGGGCGCGGCGTAGACGCTCCCCTCCTCCTCCTCGACGGGGACTCCTGCTGCGCCTGTACGACCTCCGGTGCCCGACGCGGCGCCTGCTGCGGCCGGCACGCCGAAGCAGCATGCGGCGGGCGGCACACTTGTATCGAGCTCGCCGCCCGGCGGGAGCGACGGCAGCTCTGACGAAACGGAGCGCTCGAGCGAGATGGCCACGCCCGCGGTGACCGTGCGCAGGTGGGCTGCCCGGTAGTCTGGGTAGAACGTACTCGACGCCTCGAGAGGCCACGTGCGCCGCACCTGGCCGTCCTCGAGGATGAAGAACTTCGCCCGAAGCACATCGATCATCAAGACGACGGGCACCGAGGGCAGCGGCTTCAGGTCATCGGCGGCCTTATCGTCGACACGATCCCCGGGCCGCCAGGCAGGCAGGAACTGGGCGCCGAGCCGGAGCGCCGTCTCGAGCGCGACCGAGCGCGTCAGGCAGCCTTCCTCGCGCGGCGACTCGATTGGCAGCATGGCGACCGTCTCGACAAGTCGATCCCATTTGGCCAGTCGTGACGCATGCTCGTCGAGGAGGCCCATGTGAGCGGAACGCTCGGAAATCGCGATCGCCCGAAGCCGGTGATGACTTGAGTTGTCCAGCTGTTCGAGACTCACGCACGGCGCTCCGCTGCTGCTGCCCGAAAGCCCGCCGTCCATGCCGTTGCCGTTCCTTCCTAGTAGAGGGCGGAGGGCGGTGGCGGAGGGCCCATCGCCGGCGGCCGCATGTTTGGCGAGGAGGGCCATCCGGCGTGCCAGCCGGAGGCCCACGGCACCTGACGAAACCAAGAGGGCCTCGCAATCAGAGGTCATCAGAGGTCATCAGAGGTCATCAGAGCTCATCAGTGGTCATCACCGAGGGTTTCGTCAACTGCCGCGAGCTCGTTGAGCAGGATCGCACCCTCTAGCTCCGCCAGTGCGCCCTCGCGCGCCAGTCGCATGCCCACCGCCTCGGGAGCCGCCAGCCCGGTGCCGGAGGGGACGCCATCCCCAGCGGTGGTCCCGGCGGCGACGGCGGCGACGGCGGCGACGGCGCCATCGGCGGCGGCGGCGACGTCGGCAGCGGTGTTCTTCGGCGCCTCAGCGACAGGCGGCGGCTGCGGTGCGCTCGGCACGGCGCTCCCTGATAGGCAGGTGGCGCTCGGCGCGGCGCCCCTCGGCAGCGATCCTGGCGGCCGCAGCGTGCGCACGAGCTCGACATAGCTCGCCTGCGCCGTGGCCGCCGGCTGGCCACGCACCGCCGCCCACGCCGCCCACTTCTTCTGCCCCTTGACATCGAACATCCCAGCAGAGCTCTTCATAGGCGCGTCGCCGCTCGTCGCCTGCTTGAACAGCCCATAGAGGCGGAGCTGCACCTCCGTGCTCACGCCGTCCAGTGTCTTCACACCCTCGGTCGCGGCGTCGAAGGCCGCCTGCAGGCTCTCGGCCGCCGCTCTCTTGGCTGCCGCCTCTTCGGCCGCCGCCGCCGCCTCCGCCGCGAGCGAATAGGCCGCAGTCTCCAGGTCGCAATTGTTCTTGTTGAGCGCCTCCTTGCAGTCCTCGTACTTGCGCCCAGTCCGTGTCGAAAGCTCCTTGATCTGCTCCAACGTCGCGACGCCCAACGCGACGCCTGCACGGACCGGTTTGGTCGCCACGGCGGTGAACCCGATCACCTCGCGATCTCCCGCGTCGAGGATCTTGACCTTGCGGCTCAGGCGCGCCAGGTCGTCCTCGAGGCAATCAATCGCAATCGAGCGGCCAAGGAGATCGTCCTCCGCCCCCTTGGGCTGCGGACGGCTGGAGAGAAGCCGCTGAGAGAGGCCCTGAACGGCCGAGCTCCCCGGCTCAGTCTCCTGAAGCAACGCCTCTACGCGAGCGAGCATGGCAGCCCCGTCGTCATCCTGCGCATCCCCCAGCACGTCGTCTTCGTCGGGCGCCATACGGCGCTGCTGCTGCGCAGCGGAGGCACCTTCTGCCTTTGCTGCGTTCCGCGGAGACAGCGCGGCGAAGAGCTGAGCGAAACTTGCCTATTTCGTCGATTTTCAAGATGGCACTGTTACGAACAGTTCAGCTTTAGGCAGTTTCTCAGCTCTCCGCATGTGTCTCATGCCCTGTATTGTTTTCACAGCTGTGCTGCTTACGTGTTGTGTGTAAACCACGAAGCGAGCGGGAGAATCGAGAAATGTCGGCCCCTCGGCCGAGCGCCCGCAGTGTGTCGCGGGGCCTTTTCACGTAGCGCGCTGACATCTTCAGAGCCTGCAACGTTTACCTCAGAGCGATTTCTTTCTCCAGTCGACAATTATGTACGGAGGGATAGGTTCCACAACAATTGTTCCACAAGGGAGGTTCGCGAGTCGCACGTGTGTGCCTGTGTGAGCTCTCGCGCGTGTGCGTGATGACATTAAATGCACTCACGGACTCGGGACTGTGTAAGCCCTCAGTCCTCCACCTCGGCGATCAGCTCAATCTCGACGGGCACGTTGCGCGGCAGCGAGTTCGTGCCCACAGCACTTCGAGCGTGCACGCCACGCTCGCCAAAGACGGCACCAAGGAGTTTGGAGCAGCCGTTCAGCACCTCGGGCTGCTCCTCGAACGTGTCCGGAGCATTGACAAAGCCAACGACCTTGACGATCCTTTTGATCTTATCCAAGTCCCCGACCTCATTCTTAAGAGTGGCGATGAGCTCAAGCGCGATGCCTTTGGCAATATCAGCCGCCTCGGCGGTCGTGTAGTCCACGCCTACCTTTCCCTTCTTCAGCGTCGTTGCGTCGGTCGGATCCGTGAAGTAGATGTGACCCGCCGTGAAGATGTAATTGCCTGACCGCACCGCAGGCACATAGACGCCGAGAGCCTTGGGCATTGGAGGCAGCGTGAGGCCGAGCTCGGCGATTTTCGCCTCGGTGTGCACGGCGCGAAGGAGACTTGAGCGGACGAGCGCAGGACGGGCGCCGCGCATTGACAGCAACGAAATCGTCGCCGCCGCCATCATGCGCTGTGGTATGGAGACCGCAGACGCACGTGTTCATATGTGAATCCACACAACACGTGTTCACTGGGGGCCAAGACGAATTCCGGAAAAACTTTTTAACAGAGCGAAGCACAAGCACAAGCACAAGCACAAGAGAAACTTTAATCATGCATACTTGTAGGCCACACTGGCAAGGCCACACTGCTGAATGTGAGCGACAATTCCGTCGACTCCGAATCTGTCCTCAAACACTTGACCTTGCTGCTGACGCCGTCGACATCGCCTTCTGCGGCTCCTGAAGATCCTCCGCTGCTCCTGATGCCTGCTCCATCGCGGGTGACAGCGCTGCTGCAGATGCTGCCACTTTGGCGGCGGCGGCCGCCTTATGACGCAGCCCGAACGAAGGCCGCTTCCCGAAGTGCGCAATAGTGGTCGATGCAGCAGACGCCAGCCAAGTAGGCTCCATCTCCTCGATCTCCGGTGCGAGCGCGGCCGCCTCCGATGACGATCTCCGAGATCTCGATGCCTCAGATGGCGACCAAGCGAGCATATCCGAGGCTGTCACGTGAAAATCGCCGTCGGGCAGTGCGTCGACCGTGCTGCCCGCCGGTGGCCAAGTGGAAGCGACTCCGCCTCGCCCACGCCAAGGGCCAAGTGCACTGAACGACGCTCGGGAGACGATCGCGTGATGTCGAGCGGCATGCACCGTGAATGCGCGTGCCGTCAGGAGTGGTGCTGGCGTCCGCGCCGTCGGCGGCGAGAGCGGCGGCGGCGAGAGCTGCGGCGACGACGCTGCAAGTCCAGGCAGCTGTTCAATGGCCAGGGCTGCGAGTCGCTTCTCAACTTGCGCCAGCTGCGATCGCAGTCGAATCGCGACACGCCGCGCCTCCTCTGCCCCAGCCTTCTCCGCGGCCACAAGCTGCTTCAGAAACGCCAGCTGCTGCCCTGATCCGGCCGGCGCGCTCGTCACGAGCGTGCGTAGCTGCCCGAGCGCAGCTTCCTGCAAGTCCTCGGCACGACGGAGGGCAGCGTCCCGCTCCATCGCCTTAGCCCGCGCATCATCAATGGCTGCGATGAGTTGCTTCTCGAGCGCCGCGACTTGCCACTCGAGTGCCGCAATGCGTTCACGCAGATAGTCAGCGGTGTCAAAGGCTCCCGGCAGGGACTCGATGCTCAGGAAGCGTGCTACCTCACGCGGCACATCCGTCACGTCAAGGGACGCCAGAAGCGCGCGCAAGTACGATTGGAGCTGCGCTGTGCGCTGCGAGAGAGCGGCCTGGGTATGGAACAGCAATTTTGGAGGCAATACGAGCCCGAGCTCAGGGGAGACAGCCGTGTGCAAGGCTTTGAAGTCGGAATAGCGGCGATAGGTCGTGTACTGCCGCGAGCCCAGTGTGGTCTTGATGAGGTACTCGCAGTAGCGGCCATTCTGGGTGGCGACAGGCCCCTCGACATCCAGACGAAAATGCATGGCCGAGCCGAGGCTTGATGAAGAGCGGCTAAGCAGAGGGTCGTGCGTGCGTGCGTGCGTCGTCGTGCCGTCGCTCGCCCACGAGGAAGAAGACTAGAAGAGCTTGAACAACATGCAAAAAGGCCTGTGAATCCTCTGAAGTCATCTCGTGAATGTGGAAAGCCGCAAACGCGCAAAACGGTCCAAGCGTCCCGGACTGCCGGACACGACACACGACACACAACAGTCGACATGTATCGCCGTGTCTCACTCTCGGTCTGGATTTCGTCTGAAGGTCTGGGGCGTGGGGGCTGGCATGTGGGGGATTCTCATTAAGATTCTCAGTCGATATTAGTTGGCGTTGCGGGTGGCGAGCGCGGCCAACTCGGCGACTGGCGCGGCCGACGCAAAGCCGAAGTTCGGCTGTACCTCGCTCTAAAGTCTGCGGACCTGGCTCACCAGTCTGTTCCCAGTACGCCAGTAAGTGGGCACGTTCGGGGCCAAGAATCCCGGGCAACCGCAAGCTCGTCGCTGCTGTGCGCTCACCAGTCACGAAGCAACAGCTGGGTCGCACTGCCGCTGCCTTGCTCGTGGCCCGCCACGGCAACACTCTCCTGCTCCTGCTGCTCGTCGTCGGGCGGCCTGTCAGCCGCCAGCAGCGAGTGCGAGTGCACAGCGAGGTACGTGTTGAACACGAGGCAAGACAAGACAGCGAGCACGCTGCCCAGCTCGTGCTCGCTGCGCGCGCGTCCGAGTGCCACCGCCGCACCGCTTGCCGCCGTGCCGACCCTCGAAGCTGCCGCCACCACCGCCCGCTGCAGCACGCCTGCCGGATGCGCGACCAGCCACCTAAACGCGCTGCCCACCACCTGGCCAGTGCTGGCGAGAGTGGAGCCAAAGACCGAGTGGCGGAGCAGTGGGCTGAGCGCACCGACGCGTAGGGCGGCCGAGGCACACCCGGCAATCTGAACCAGCGTTGTAGTGGGCACCATGGCCGCCGTCGTACCGACTAAGAGAGCGCCAGCCGCCGCGAACACCTTGCTTCGACTGCGTGCGCGTGCCGCCCGCACCGCCATCGGCTGGGCACGGAAGGCGGAGGAGGACATCTTGCTCTTGCGCTTGGAATCAGAAACCGTCGACGTCGCCGTCGCTCGCGGCTCCTTCTTGCTTCCCTTGGTCCATCCAAACGGCGACCACCCATTGCTCGCAGCCTGCACGGGCTTCAGCTTCGCGGCGCACTGTTGATTCGATTCCGCGTCGGAGACCGAGCCATCAGGTGCTACCGTACACAATCGCCACCAGACGGCCTCGTCCGACTCCTCGCCACCTTGCTCTAGCTCCACAGAGCCGTCGGCATTCATCGAGCCAGGCCGCAAGAGCGTGCTATAGGCAGCTGAAGAGAGGGCCACCTTGCCGTCGGCTGGCCGGGTGAGGAGCTGAAACTGGGCACCTAGCAGCGGATCTGACCTGTCCTTGCCGCCGACTGCAGTCAAGAGCACGTCGCCGAATCGCAGATATGCAGTGTTCCGCTTGCCAGACACCCTCACGAATGTGAAAGTGCGGTTCGCCGGAACGCTCGCCTCAGGAAGTAGTCTCGGTCGGTCCGCATCTGCGCTGCAAACGAGCCAGCGACTATCGTGGGCTTGCAGCGCATACTCTAAGCCCTCGCGCACCACCGTCGCCTGCACGGCTGCGAGGAACACGGGAAGAAGTCTCGTCATATCCAAGTTCCAACTTCCACTGTGTCTCGTCATTTCTCACGCTGACAAAGTCACTGCTGTGAAACACACGACGCGCACCCCCAGCAATCTCCATGGGGATGGGCGTCAATTACATACAAATTTTCATCGCATCTCGTAGCAATTGTAACCGGCAGCATGCTCATCGTGTTTCCCTTCCCAGTGGGAAACGTGTTTCCCTTCCCACTGTCGCCATCCGTTTCGCAAGATGATACATGCCGCCGCGGCCTCGCATGCACGCCCATATTTCCCCGTTGTCGGAATCGCACCTCTTTCAGTCTCAAACGAGCGTGCCGCCCTCGCCGTTCGCCGTGCCTTCGCGAGCGGCCGCCGTGGCCGCGAGCATCTTCATACGGACGTGATCGCCAGCCTTAAACGGCGGATACTGCGGTCCACCGCTTAGGCACTTGCACTTAGTCGACGGCAGGCAGCTCACGACCGTGTCAGGGTGGGGCCCCGTGAAATACACGACGGAAAGGCGCCCGGCCGCCGCAGCTGTCCCCTTGGGTAACGTCACGCGGTGGCGAGTGGCCCGCCACCGGTCGTTCGTCCAGCGCGCGAAGAGGTCTCCGATATTGATGGTCAAGTGGCCGGGAAGCGAGGGGACGGGCGCCCACGTACCGTCCGACAGCTCGATCTCGAGGCCGCCCGAGAGTCCATCGTCGCCGTCCCGCTGCAGGATCGTGAAGCCGTCATAGTCGGTGTGCTCGCCATAGCGAAGCCCGGGCGCGGTGGCGGACGCCGCCCCGCCATTCGGCGGCTGCGGCGGGTAGTAGGCGAATCGGAGCAGCGTGCCCGGTCTCTCGAACGGCGCGTGCATATGGTCTCGCGGCAGGTTGAGGGCCGCCTCCATCAGCTGATTCAGCTCGAGCATCAGTTTCGTCACGCCTTCAAAGTAGGCGACGGCTGCCGGCCCAAAGCCGGTGGGGCTCATTGGCAAATAGGAGGCCGCACGCCACGGGCACGAGGCCGCCGCAGTGGCAGCCTCCCAAGTGATGCCCGCTTCCTGGTAGGCAGGCAGGTTGAGAGATTCGACTGGATCGGCGGCCGCTTTGACTGGTGGCTTCGCCGTCGGGTCGCCCTGCGCCTTGCCCACCTTGGCCTCGGCGCCCACCGAGTCGCTCACCGTCTCCTCGCCCGGTCCAAGATAGCCCACCACGCCGTCCACGCGCGCGAGCCGGCGCTTCTCGTCCACAGGCAGCTTGAAGAACTCCACAGCCTGCGTGCGTGCTTCGGTGATCACGGCCTCGGGAAGAAGCTCTTCATAGCCACGCACGCTGCAGAAGCCCCAATTACGAAAGGCCTCGTCGAAGGCGAGCGCGAGCGCCTCGCGCGTGTCCGTGTCGCCATGAAGCCACGCTGCCAAGTCTACCGTGGGCAAGCGGCCCGGTAGCAACCCATCTGAGACAGCTGGCGCGGCCAGCGCCACCAGAAGTTTCTTGGCTACTTCCTTGTGCCCTTCGCGCTGGGCGAGCGTGCTGGGCGTCTTGCCGTCGTCATCGACCATCGCCGGGTCAGAGCCCGCGCCCAGCAGCAGGTTCACGAGCGATACCGAGCCGAGCAACGCAGCATAGTGCAAGGGCGTCGATCGCTGAGGATCGACCGCGTCGGGCAGTGCCCTGGCCGCTAGGAGCAACTCAACGGCTCCTTCGTTTTCAGAGTCGACGGCCAGATGGAGAGCGCTCAGCCCGCTCTCTTCGTCGACGGCGTTCGCATGCGCGGGCAGGAACGGTGCGAGAGGCCGGCCGTCGCGTATGGCGTCGAAGATGCTGCCACCGCCCGCAGAGGTGGCCGATCCCGGCGGCGGTGTCGCCGCTACTGCCTCGCCCTCATCGTCATCGTCGAAGAGGAAGGACGGATCGGCCTCCTCGACGAGCTCAATGTACTGGCGCATCGCATCTTCCATTGTGATGCCCTCTGGCCCAAACGAGGCATACGTCGTACACCACACCTGGTGTTGGGTTTCGCCAACGCCAGCGGGTGGCACGCGGGGCGGCGGACCCTTTTGTGCAATTGCGAAGAGCCCGAACAGCCGGCACTGTGTAGCTTCCGGGAACTCGACCGCCCCTGGCCGCGGCTCGTTGACGTGGCGTACGGCTCCCAAAAACTCCTCAAGAAGCTGCTGGTCCTGCCGCGAGCAATACGTATTTTCCTCCTTGCCTTGCATGATCGCCTGGAGCTGGGCCTCATTGCCTTGCTTTGCTCTTGAGATGCGCGCCTGCTCCATCAGGCTCTCGATGACGCTCGGTGGCAAGTCTTTCAGGGGGTCAGTGCTCATGATAAACTCTCACAGGGCCGAGGGGGACAAGCCGGAGACCACGCGCGCTTCAAGGTCGCAAGAGGTGTGAACAGTCTATTAAAACTCGGTCGAAGAAAGATTTCAGGTCATCACGCCTCAGGAGCCTCACGCGACAACCTCGCGTGCGCGCTCGCACACTGCCGGTAGCAGTCCATGTGGCTCTGCACCACGCGATGGAAGTGCACGGAGCTCTCGTCGAGATCCTTGGGGTAGCCGCCCCCCATGGTGACCACGAGTCGCGCGCCGTGTCGTGCTGCCGCCGCGTACACAAGCGCGTTGCGCTTCTTGATGCCTGCCGAAGAGAGCTTGAGCTTACCGATCCGGTCGCTCTCATGCACGTCCACACCCGCCTGGAAGAAGCAGAGCTGAGGCCGCACGCGCTCAAAGAGGCCGGGCAGGTGCGCTTGCAGCGCCTCCAGATATGCTTCGTCCCCTACGCCCGGCGGCAGATCGACGTCGAGATCAGAGACCTCGCGCGCGGAGAAGAGGTTGGCCTCGCAATGGAAACTGGCGGTGAAGACGCGTTCGTCACCAGCGAAGATGCTCGCCGTACCGTTGCCCTGGTGCACGTCGCAGTCGACGACCAGCACGCGCTGCACGCGCGCTGCATGGTCGCGCAGTGCCACTGCCGCAGCGACAGCGATGTCGTTGAAGACGCAATAGCCCTCTCCTCGGTCGGCGAACGCATGGTGCGTGCCGCCGGCAATATGGCCCGCAAAAATGGCCGTGGCGTCGGCGCGGCAGACGGCGTGCGCCGCCGCGACCGTGCCGCCGGTCGACGAAAGCGCACGGTTCACATGCTGAGGCGACCACGGAAAGCCGATGCGGCGGAGCTCGTCGCGGGTGAGCTGACCACCGAGAAATCTGCTGACGTACCCCTCGCAGTGCACGAGCGTCAGGTCCTTTTCGCTGACGAGCGGGCTCTCGTAAAATGTCGCCAGCGTCGAAGGCAGTTCGCGCTGGAGGGCCTCTCGGACGTATCGATACTTTTGCATCGGGAACGAGCTCGTCTTTGGCAGATCGACGTGGTAAATGTCATTGTAGTACAGCGGCACTGGTGCAGACATGCTGGCGCCGGCGGTGCGAAATGTCGCCGCCGCTGCTGCGGCCGCCGGCCGCGCGCTGAGGTGACGCATGATTGTGTCGACCGACCTTCGGGGCTGATGAAGGACGCCCCGCGTGAAAGTCGGAGACTCTCTGGCGTATGCGACGCTGTGAGTCGGGTCTTCACTTTTTGTTGTGAATGCTCTGCATTCGACCCGGGGATGGCGGGAAAAACTCCGGTGTGACGGGAAAAGAAACATGTCCATTCGCAGTCGCGGTGCTCGTGAACTCGTGCGTGTGCGAGCGCGCTACTGAATGAATGACATTGCCGTCGAGACAGCAGCCGAGCAGTGGCGCGACGTCTCTCCAGCACAGCGCGCGGCGGCCATCCGCAGCAGCTACGACCGCGATATATGGATGACGGTCTTCCACCGACAGATTGAGGCGCAGCGAAGAGCCCTCCTCAGAGGCGGCACAGAGGCATCTGTAACCGCAGCCGCCGCCACGCTGGCGGCGACGCTGAGCCACGCGGAGCGCTTTTTCGAGGCCGTGCTTGCATCTCTTCTCGCGCTCGCACCCGCGAACCAGGTGCTGCGCAGTGTCGTGGCCGCCCAGCAGCAGAAACAGCGAGCTCTGTGCGCCGCAGCCCATTGGGAGGCTTCGCAGCAGCCCATGCTCAGCGCCGACCAACTCGAGCTCGAGCGGGCTGCTCTGGCCGCCGGCGGCCGTGCGCTCGTTTACCTTGGCGATATCGCGCGCTACCGCCGATTGCACTGCCCAAGCCCGTCTGATGACGAAGCAGCCGCGGCCTCCGACGACGATGAGGGAACGAGTGACACACCGTCGGATGGGTGGGCAGCTGCGCACACGCTGTACAGCAACGCGCTACAGCTTGTGCCCGCAAGCGGCAACGCGCACAATCAGCTCGCAGTGATCGCCACGCATCGCGGCGCCGTGTTCAACGCATGCATGCACTATTGCTGCGCGCTGAGTGCGATGCAGCCCTTTGACGTTTCTCGCGCCAACCTCGCCGGGCTGCTCCGATCGAAGGCCCTCGCGGCGCGGCAGCTGCAGCAGCGGGGCGGCGGTGGGGCGGGTGGCCCTTCGAAAGGGTCGCCCTCGACTCGGCTTGAGGTCGTCCTCCTTGGCTGCCTCACGTCACTCTCCACGAGCTTGCAAAGCGCGCCCACCATGGCGCCCACCGGCGGTGCCAGTGGTAGCGCCCACCATGGTGCGGGCCGTGCCGCCGGAGGATCCACGCCTCGCGCCGACCCCTTCCGCGCCGCAGACGCTCGAGCCGCTGAGCTGGACACGCCGTCACATCGTGCGCCCAAGGTGGCGCGCGCCGGGCCGTGCGGACTCGTCAGCGACGCACGGCCCGACGTTACAAGCTTTGTCAGCGACGCACGGCCCGACGTTACAAGCTTCGCCCCCTTACTAGGCGGCGGGAGCGCTGGCGAGAGTGAGGCGTCTCTGGACGAGCTCCGAAGCGCGTGCGACTCGTGCCGCGGGTTTCTCGAGACGGCGCCGCCGCTGCTCACGCGACCTGCCGCCGACGCTCGCTCTGCCGCCGCTTCGTCGCTGGCTTGCATGCATGCGCTCACCACGGCGCCCTACCCCACAGGTGATGACGCTTCGTCAACGGCTCGGTGGCGATGCGAGCGGCGCAAGCTGCTGCGCACTTTGCGAGGCGCTATCCTATGCGCCGTGTGCCTTGCCCACACACTCCCGCACGCGCGGCTGCCGCGCGAGATGCTGGTGCTCCTGACGCGTACGCTGAGCGTCGCCCTCGCGCCACCGACCATGCCCGACGGCGTGGGACGGTTGGCCGCGGTGGTGCCCGGGACGGCGCCCGCGGTGGTGCTCAGGACGGCGCCAGACCCGCACGAGGATTCTCTGTGGGAAGTTTGCCTCACAATGCGAGCCATGGTCCCCGCTCTACTCTTCCTTAGCTCCTCGAGAGAGATGGACGTGTTCCTCGGCGGCGGCGATGGGAGCGGCAACACCATCAGCGTTGTCGGCGGCGGCGAAGGAGAGGGCGGCGGCGGCGGCGGCGGCGGCGGCGGCGGCGGCGGCGGCGGCGGGGGCGGGGGCGGCGGCGGCGGCGGCGGCGGCAGCAGCGGCGGCAGCGGAGGCGGCGGCGGCGGCGGGGGCGGCGGCGGCGGCGGCGGCGGCGGCGGCGGCGGCGGCGGCGGCGGCGGCGGCGGCGGCGGCGGCGGCGGCGGCGGGGGCGGCGGTGACGGCGGCGGCGGCGGCGCAGGCGGCGGCGACGGCGAGGGCGGGGGCGGCGGCGGGGACAGCGGCGGCAGGAGAGATGTAAGGTACGCCATACGCAGCGTTTTGAGCAATTGCGTATTGAGGCAACCTTTTGCGTATTACGCAATACAGTTTGACAGGGTTTGTGTATTGCGTATTGCGTATTGCGTACCACGATACCCGCTTTGAGCAGCATTGCGTATTGCGTATTGCGTATTGCGTATGGGCGTACCCACTAGGAACCACCTTGGCGCGTATGGCGTATTGCGTATTGCGTATTGCGTATTGGCGTTAGGACGTGCAT
>Ga0210248_101222_pt1 | contig 20400 bp, 17 predicted proteins | sample ChrtobMetP3_32mM_FD_155493 | JGI IMG/M metagenome (GOLD analysis project Ga0210248, IMG submission 155493) | Chrysochromulina tobin associated microbial communities from unialgal haptophyte culture, Seattle, Washington, United States - P3_32mM | ecosystem: Host-associated > Algae > Haptophytes >...
GCAGGGCGCGGGCTGCCTAAGCCACACAGGAGAGCTCCCTCCCTACCCGGATCGGGACCAAGGGACGAGTAACCTCCTCTGGATCAATTCAGGCTCCACCTCAATTGGGGGGGGTGCGAGTCGGTAAACCGGGTCCGGGACGTTCCGGTCGCATGCACGTAGAGTTACGTCAAGCGCCGTCCCGGTGAAAGGGCGCGCGGGGTTTCCGCGCGCGAGTCGAAGAGTGTTTGTCCAGTGGTGACATCTAAGAACCTCTTACGGACTTCGACCCGCTCTAGAGAGGTCAGGTCTACACGCCGGACCCTCTCAGCGGCATGCAAGGGGTCCTGGAGCCAGGGGCTCCCGTTCCCAGGTACCGGTAAAAAGACACCACCGGTACCGGTCCCACGGCTCCCCGGACGCCGGATGCTGGACCGTGGACGGCGACGCCGAGAGCGAGACGGGACGAGTGAAAACCAAGAACGAAGAAGTAGAAGAAGCGACCCCGCGCAGGTAGGAAGATTTTCGATGTAGGTTGTAGCGACGGACTATCCGCTGCTGCTCTGTGGTCTGTGAGCGGTCGTGACCGTAAATGTAACTCCTGTGACCTGTGACGCCGTACCGGACTTGTACTGTGTCGTACTGTGAGACACCTCTCATTGACGGGGTCGCGCTCTCGTCGCGCGGGGCGCTATTCGGGGCGCCCCCCACGCCCCCCAGCCCCCAACGCAGCGCGCTTTCGCCTTGCGCCTAACGACGCAAACTTCCAGCGAGCAGCGTCCCGCATAGCCATTCATGCTTCATGGTCGTCACATCACAGCATCACAGGAATACGGCATGCCTCACACAATTTGAAGGCGAGCGGGCGCACACCATCCGGCGCTCTCGCTCACCGTGGCGAGCATGCGCACAGATTAGAGCTCCGTCGCGTGGCGCTGCCATGAGGATGGATCCACCGCGCGCGGCGTCGTCGACGTGGCCCAACCTCCACTCTTGCGCCTTGCGGACTGATTCGCCTGCGCCTCGACCGTCGGCCGAAGCGGATCATGACCCGCGTTCGCGTACGCTCCTGGCCCAGGCGTCATCGCCTCCTCCTTCCGATGCAACTCGCGCTGCGCGCGCGTACCGAAGCTCGACGACTTGAGTTTGCGATTGAAGGAGCGATTCGCCATGGCCGCCATCGAGTCATGCTGGTCGGGATTGTACTGGGCCTGGCCAGCCGGGGCATCGCTCACGCGCACGTAGCATTCCTTCTTCGACTTGGACGCGAACGCGGAGCTCGGGCGTGTATTCTCCTTCTTGGCGCCAAACGCGCCCGTGTTCCGCTCGCTGTCGTAAGCGCAAGGCCCGGGTGTCGCCTCCTTGTCGCTGGCCTGCACGCCGGGGAACACCGCCGGGCGCGCCATGCTTGTACCGAAGCCGCCCTTGCCCTTCTCGGACTGCTTGTTGAACGACTTGCCCGCCTGGTGCGCCATCGTGTGGAAGCCCGACTCGTACGCGCCCGGATCGGCGCCCTGGGCACCCTGTTCCGCGGTGCGCGCGAAGCGGCCCGAACGCGACGCGAAGGCGGAGGAGCCATTCGCCTTGGTGTCAGAGCGTGCGGAAAAGGCGCCCGGCAGGTTGTAGTCGCAGGGGCCCGTGAGGTCCTCCTTGGGCGCAAAGGGCGACGCGCGCGCGGAGCGTGAACCGAACGAGGCACTGCGCTGCGGCCGCTGCGATGCGGAAGCGAATGCACCCGGTTTCGCGGCGAAGTCGCCAGGGCCAGGACCTGCTTCGCACTCCACCTTGCCAAAGCGCTTCGCCTTGCTGCTGAATACGGAGGAGCAGCCGTTGACACGCTTGCTCGGCGAGAGCGGCTTCGGCTCTCCCTCGTACGCGCCAGGGCCAGGCGTGCTCATCTTCGATGCGGCGAACCGGCCGCTCTTGCTGGAGAAGGCTGAGGACGGGCGCGTGCCCGTCGAGGCAAAGGTGGAGGGCACGCTCGAGAGCTCTTCGCTGCGTGGCGTTGATGAGCCCTTGGCGCCGCCCCGCGGCACGTCCTCGGGCAGGTTGCGCGGTGCGTGCGCCTGCTGCCATGGCAGGTTGCGCGAGGAGCCGCCGCCGAACGAGGCACCGCGCGGAGTGGCGCGCTTTGCCGCTTCGGCGGCCATGCCCGTGTTGGCATCTGGGTTGTAATCACCAGGGCGCGGGCCAAGCATGCCCTCGATTTTGATGAAGCGGCTGGAGCGCGACTTGAAGGCGGACGCCATGTCGATGGACGCCTGCGCGTTGAGTGCCGATTGGGAAGCCGAGCGCTCCAAAAAAGGAGATCCACCTGGCGTTTTCACAACAGCTGACTCGAAAACAAACGCCCCGTTTTTCTGTCGACTAATAAGGCTGAAGGACACAACTATTGAAAAGAGGCCGACGTTTTTTGCGGTTTGTCACGAAACTTCACGGTGTAAGGCGAGCACGAGCACCCACACCCAGCAGCGAGCGCGCAGCGCACAGGAGCACGCCGAGCAAGACAAAGAACGCGTGAGCGAATCATGCGTCTAGATGGCATGAAGGCCCTCGTCTTCGGGGGCACGAGCGGGATCGGCCTGGCTTGCTGCTGGCAGCTCAAGAAGCTGGGTGTGAGCGTCGTCGCGTTATCTCGAGACCCATCCAAAGCTACGGCAGAGGCGGCGGAAGCATTCACTCTCACGGCGTGCAATGTGCTCGACCGCGAGGCGCTCGCAGCCGTGTGCTCTGCTGAGGCTCCATACGACATTCTGGTCTCAACGGCTACCGGCGGCGAGCGAGCCTTCGGGCCTTTTCTCGGGATGGGCCTTGATGGCTACCGCGGCAGCTTCGACAAGCTCTGGGGATATGCCAACGTCGTGCAGCTCGGAGCACCACATCTGACACCGACGGGCGCGATAGTGCTCGTCAGCGGTACGCCGGCGCGCAGGCCAAAGCCCGGACAAGTGGCGCTAGCTTCTGTTGGCGCAGCCGTTGAGCAGATGGCCCGGTCAGTGGCCCGCGAGCTCGCGCCACGACGCATCAACGTCGTCTCTCCTGGAATAATTGAGACTCCCATGTTCGGCGCCGAAGGTGGGGAGCGCACCGCTAGACTTGCGGGCGCGACGGCTGGGAACGCAATCCCACGGCCAGGAGAGCCCGACGAGGTGGCCAAGGCGATTATCTTCGCCATCGAGAATGACTTTGTGACGGGCACCACCATCGACGTCGATGGTGGCTGGCTCTGCCCGTGATGCGTGATCCGGGTGTGATCATTCGTCCTCTCGAACTCGAGCACTCTCTGCGCGCACGTCGCATTCACAGCACATATTCAAAGAAGGAATTCTGTTGAAAGGTGGGCCGTCCCGCGCGCGCGGCGCGCGGGCGCCCCACGGGTTCGGGGACCGTGTGGGTTTGGGAGTGCGGCTTAGAGCTATGCGGTAGCGTAGAATGTGCAAGTTCGATAGACACTGAACATAAATCGTGCAGAACCAGACCCCATACATTATTTATTCCGACAGGTCACAAAACTCTTGCACCAGACTGGTTCAGGTTGTGGAAGACCTTGTCGAGGGTGGCCTTGACGGAGCGCCTCCGCCTATCATCTTGCTCCTTGGCCTTGCCCTGCCCATGGTTCTTGATCGGAGACCCACGGTCACTGCTCAAGGTCGCTTTCACAGCCGGCGTCAGATGAAGCGAAGATTTTGCCTCGCCCCAGCTGGCGTATGCTGGTAGTGTCAGCTCGACCATCTGGGGAGCTGAGTACTCGTATCTGTACGGCTCCACAGATTGGTATGGTGGGCTATTGTACTGCGGTGCGGAGTATGGACGTCCGCTGGGCGTGCTTGCACTCATCGACGCCAGGCTCGCAGAGTAGGGCCGTCCGCCGCGTTTGCCATGGATCGACGCCGGGCTGGACGCGCGCGGCAGCACCGCGGCACTCAGCAGCGGTTCACTTGAAGGAAGCATGAGCTCAACGATTGAGACGCCTTTTATGTTGCTGCTGCTTCCAGCCGGGCTGTGGTGACGGGGACACACATCATTCGACGTTGGCGGGGGCACGGCTGGCGAAATGTCGCTGGCGAACTGTCGCTCGCGGATCGTCGACGGGGACCGTAGGCGGGAGCTGCGAAGGGAGTCGATCACCGAGACCGGCGACGACGGAGATAGTGCGCGGGTGCCGCGATAAGAACCGATAGCCGAGATTGTAAGCGTCCTCAAAGGCTGCAGGGCCATAGCCTCCTTGCTGTCCTTTTTGAGTGCCGTCACGAATGCTGCCGCAGGCGGCGATTCCATCGACAGTAGCGCCCGAGCAGGCAAAGGCCCATGATGCGTGGGCGGCAGCGTCGACGTGTGGGTGTTCGTGCTGAGCCGCCTAGGAGGGGAGTGCATAACTGCCCCATTCCCATGTTGGACGACTGCACCAAAAAGTAGCGCTGGGTCGTGCTGCGTGCTAATAATGGCGGTCGGCGCCTGCTGTGGCGTGGCGAAGGTCACAAGCCCAGAGCTGTCGAGCGAGCGCGAGCGCGAGCGCGCGCGGCCGTCCGGGTCTTGTAAGCTCGAACTGGAACCTGCCGCCACACCGAGAGCTACCCCATCCGAGTGCAGCACCTCGCCCACCGCGCGGAAGTGATCCTTTAGATCCTGCCAGCTCGACTCCCGGGCAGAACTAGAAATCGTCGGAGATGAGGGCCGGGCATGCCTGCGTGCACTTTCACTCTCGGCCACGCTGAGGCCGGCGGGAGGAAGGGCGCTCGAAAAGGAGCCGAGCGATGCGCTGACTCGAAGGCCGGACTGCACTGTGCGATCGTTGAGAGTCGTGCCGGAGCTGCTCCAAGTCGGCGCAGTTATGGGGGGCTGGCTTCGTGGGGCGCTCAGACCCATCTCATAGAGCAGCCTTGAAGCTGACATCCTCGGCCGACCGTGGGATGGGGCGGTGTGCTCGAGGGGAGGACGCGGAGATGTTGCGCGAGGGGAGTTGCTGCCGCGGCTCGCCACCGCCATGGCTCGAGGGGAGATGCTGCCGCACGACAGCGGCGTTGCTTTAGAGGGCGAGGTGCTGCCGCGCACCACCGACTTGGGCTGTTCCAGCATCGTGACCGAAGTGATGGCAGCTCCGTTGGTGGGCACGGGAGAGGTCGAGGACGCACGCCTCTCATCAATCCCCCGGTCCACATGCACGATTCGCGCAAGTGCCTCCTCGGTGCCCTCCTGGACTTGCGTGCTGCGTTGAAAGGGCAGACGCGGTTGACCGCCCCTAGGCACGTCGATCGTGAGCCGGCTCTCCTGATCGTGAGACACCAGGACGCCATTCGAGAGTCCCCCTAGGGAGGCGGCCCGATGTCGTGGAGACGGAGCTCGCGGCTTCTGCGGCGGCGGCTGAGGCGGCTGAGGCAAAGGCAGCACTGCGCTTTGTGGCCTCGTGTTCGGCGGCGCTGGCGGAGGCGGTCTCGTGGTCGGAGGAGCTGGCGTCGCCGGCGGTGCAGCTTCAGGCTGCTTCTCCTTGCGTGCAGCTACCCCCCGTGCCTGCGCCTGCATGAGCACTGCCGCCTTGCGCTCTTGGTGCTGGGTCTTGGTCGCCTCACGAATCTCGCGCGGCGGCGGCGGTGGCGGCGGTTGCAGCGATGGGACTTCAAGCGTTGGTGGCGGCGGTGGCGGGCTCTCAGCCCTCGCCTCTATCCAGAAGACGCCGGTGCCCGGCTCGAGAACATCGGAGAGGAGCCGATTCAAGAAGGCGGCATACTCTTTGGCATCCATACTAAGAGTCCAAATGTCGGCGAGCTCAAACATGCCGTCGAGGAAGGCAGTGCGCTCCATGCGGCCATTCGTGCTGTTGCGGCGCATGTCGCGCCGCCAGTCCTCGCGAGCTTCTGCAGTCACTTCGGCCTCGTCGTAATCGTCCTCTTCGAGGAGCGCCCGCGCTATACGAACAAGGAGGCGAATGTAAAACTCCTCTGGTATGCTCGAGTTGTCGGCCTCAGCCTGCTCTACTTGCCGCAGCGTGCGCAGCACAACCATCCACCACTTGTGCAGCGCTTCGAGCACCACAGCTTTGCGTCGGTTGGCCTGGCGCAGCTCAAATGATCTGATTGTGTTCATTTTGGCATCTCCCTGCCGAACAAAAGAAATGGCTGCCAGCTCTTCCGAGCGCTCGACCTCGCTCACGACGCCCTCCATGAGATCTTGCGACTCCTCAAAGTTGCGCCGCGCCCGTGTGTGATCGAGGACGCTCGTGCATGCTTGGTCGGCGCGGAGGGCGCTGCCGAGAACGTTCCAAGGCCAGCGCTGCGCCTGGTCGCCATCGTGCTGCTCGCGCATCTCCATGGCACACTGCGAACGCAACACACCCCGCGCGTCCGGGTCGCGAGCGACCTACGCGACCCCAGCGCGTTGCGCAAGTATATTGAAACTTTGCGTCGAAGAGACACTTCGTTTGTAACTGCAGACTGAAAAAAGTACAGTTTCGGTAAAAAGACACCGGGGGGAGCCGGGACACACACGGGACAGACACACGAACCGCACAAACCGAACCCCCTCAAAACCAACCCACCCACCGACTCGCGCGCGCCAGACCACACCCAAACCGCGCCAGTCCACACCCAACCCCGGGACGCACGCGTCGCCACAAACCGCACCACACACCCCATCAAGCGAGGTGGTGGTGACGGACATGGCGACGGCGCCCAGACGAGGGAGCGGGAGCGGCGAGGGCGCGAGTCTGACGGCATCGGTGGCGGCACTCCTCCGCGTGCCGGGCGGCGCGGAGGTACGCGGCTTCGGCGTTCGCGAGCGGCGGATGGCGCTCACGGTTCATGCCCGGCAAGGACCGGGCATTACGCGAGATGCGCCGCTCTCGAAGCAGAAGACAGTTTCGGTAAAAAGACACCGGGTGGGCCGGTAAAAAGACACCGGGGGGAGCCGGGACACACACGGGACACACGGGACACGCGGACGCACAAAGGCACACAGACCAATCTCACAACCAACCAAACCCACCAACAACACACACCCCGCACGTCACTCGTCAGCGCGACGACCGAAGCCGCAGGGCCGGTAACTGTCTGTAGAAATACAGTGAATAACGGATAACGCAAACAAGCGCGCGCTCCGGAGCGCGAAAGGTCTCCGCGGTTGGCGATGGCCTGATTCCCAAACTAAGTTTTGAACTTTCGATCGCGCTCGCGCGAGTGTGAGAACGTACAGTACGACACCACAGTTGAGGTGAGCCCACGGGTAACAACGACAGTGATCATGTCCGAACGAGACCAGATTAACGAGAGCGGCGCGTCCGCAGCACAGCGTGGCGATCCCACTCCGGGTGTCAACGCAGGAGGCAAAATGGAGGAAGAAGCTCAAGGCAGACACGTGTCCCCGTGTCAAGAACGGCTGGGTGGGGCACGTGCGCCGCACACGCGCTCTCCCTCGCGCTCGCCCTTTGAACTTCCCTTTCCGGTGGCTCTCGAATCGATTGGGGATGACGAGGAGGAGTTGAAAATGTCAGATGAAGCCTCGCCAAAGAGTGGCGCGGCCACAGCACAGCGTGGCGACACCACTCCGGATGCCAACGACTGGGCAACACAGCTCTTTGAGGCAGCCAGCCAAGGCTTTTGCAAAGACGTGGAGGAGCTGCTCGCCAAGGACGGTGTCGACGTGAACGCCGTCGACACGAACGGCTGCACGCCGCTGCTGCTTGCGACTCGCGAAGGGCACTTGAAGGTCGTCCAGACGCTCTTGGGCAAGGGCGGCGTCAACCCAAACGCGGCTAACGACGACGGCGTTACGGCCCTCCAGAGCGCTGCCAGCGAGGGTTACCTCGCGATCGTCGCAGCGCTGCTGGCCATGCCAAACATCGACCCCAACCTTCCAAACGCGGACGGCGAGACGGCGCTGATGCAGGCGGCGCAGCAGGGCCATGCTCACGTTGTGCAGGCGCTCCTCGCACATGACGGCATCTGGGTGAACGCCATGGACGCAGGCGGCTTCACAGCTCTGATGATGGCGGCCGAAGCTGGGCACGCGGCCACCGTGGCTGCGCTGCTCAAGGCGAGGAGCATCAAGGTGAACACGGCGACTGCGGAGGGCTGCACAGCGCTCGTGCTCGCGTCCCAAGAGGGGCATTGCGACGTCGTGCGCTACCTGCTCGACATCCCGGGGATTGCTGTGAATGCGTGCACTGTGAAGGGCGCGACGTCTCTGCTACTTGCCGTCGAGGTGCGCGCCGGCCTGATTGCGTCTGGGTGCGTCCCTGATGGCGTCTGATGGCGCTCTGCTGGCAATCTGATGGAAATCTGATGGCGTCTGATGGCGCTCTGATGGCAATCTGATGGCGTCTGATGGCACTCTGATGGCGTCTGATGGCACTCTGATGGCATACTGGTGGCGCTCTGATGGCAATCTGATGGCAATTTGGTGGCGCTCCTGGCACGGCCTGTGATGGCCTCTGAGTGTCCTCTGGCACTCGCTTCTCAGGAGGGCCATCAGTCCGTTGTGCGCCTGTTGCTGGATGCCCCGGACATCGAGGTGAACGCGGCGGACGAGGACGGATGGACGGCGCTGAATCGGGCGGCACAGCGCGGGCATGTCGCCATCGTGTCGGCGCTGCTGGCGATGCCGGGCATCGACGTGAACGCGGCGACACTCATTGAGAACTCGGCGGGCTCACGAGAGCATGGCGGCTGGACCCCTCTCATGTCTGCTGCCTCCCACGGGCACGCTCACGTGGTGAGCCTATTGCGAGCGGTCGAAGGAGTAGACCTGGACGCGACGAATGCCGATGGGAGCTCGGCGCTCTTGCTGGCAGCCCAAGGTAAACGGACAGCATGCGTATTGGCACTGCTCGGCAAGGCGCCGCCGCCCCAAGCAGCGCCAACGCCCAACGCCGAGCACGGCCGTCCATCGTCATCTGCCCAGCTGCCGCCGCCGCAGCTGTCCAAGCACATCGTCGGCGTCGGCGACGGGCTCGATCCGGTCGTCCTCCAAGTGAACCAGACGGACCGGTTCGGGTTCACAGCGTTGCACCACGCCGCGAGGAGTGGCGATGCGGCGATGGCGGAGGCGCTACTCGCCGTTCCGGGGATCGACGTGAATGCAGAGGGCGATGCGAAGCGTTGGACGCCACTCATGGCCGCGGCCTTTGAGGGGCACACAGCCGTTGGCAAGCTGCTGCTCGCCTCCAAGGGCATCGATGTGAATGCATGCAACGAGGACGGGTGGACGGCCCTCATGTGGGCTGCCCGCCATGGGCACATGGGCATGATGGCCGCCTTGCTAGCGGCCAAGGGCATCGACGTCAACGGCGCGACGCACGCGGCGGTCCAAGGCGGCGTGGCGAGGCATCAAATGGGCGCTGTGGCTGCTAAGGTGGAGGAGGTCAAGTCGATGCTCGAGGCCGCCGCGATCGCCGCCACCGCGGAAGACGCTCACACCGCCTCCGCCGAGATGCACGAACGCCTCGACCAGCGCCGCGCTAAGAGAGAGGGTACGCTGACTGCCTCGGATGACCACGGATTGATTGCCTACGAGTGCTCACTAGGAAGCCGAGTCGGAGGCGGCGCAAGGGTACGCTGATTGCCTCGGATGACCACTGATTGATTGCCATGGATCCCCACTGATGGCTGATGATTGCCACTGATGATCACTGATTGCCATGGATCCCCGCTGATGACTGATGTTGTCGGCTCCCTCGTCAGGCAAGGTCAAAGGGAAGAGTAAGGCCAAGTCCAAGACCACAGCCCGCGCGAAGGCCGTCAAGGCCAAGAGCTCTCGTTCGCCGGAGAAGGCCGGGGCTGCTGCGGTGGCGTCCGCGGCGACAAGCGATGGTGGAGCCTCCGGTGCCGCATCTGGTGCCGCATCTGGTGCCGCATCTGGTGCCGCATCCGGTGGCTCTGGGTCTGGCGGCTCCGTCAGCTTTGCGGCCGCTCCTGCGGCTGCGGCATGCTCTCCCGCTACGAGCCCGACCAAAGCGGCGACGAGCCCGACCAAAGGTGGAGTCCTTTTGGTCTGACCAGAGAATGGGGCGCACAGTCGACATTACTGTACGTGACTGCACACTCTTAGCACGAAGGACGTGAACGTTTCGGTCTGTGAGCCTCGGTGTGACCAATTAGGAGCGTGTAGCTACCGGATCTACCCAAACACGACGATCGCGCGCGCAGGGCGAGCCGCGAGAGTAAACTGTCAGTAGTATCGGCTCGCGCTATGAGATGCACCTCGCCTGGGCCCGCATGCCGCAACTAGAGGGCTTTCTAACGTTAAGAGGAAAACAGTGTTGAAGTGTTGAACAGTAACAGCAGAACAACAACAGAAAGTCGTGACGACATAGAACCGACAGAATCGAGAAAAGAAGAAATGGCGAACATAACGAAAAGGAAAATTTTCTTACGATCGTTAACAGCAGAACGAGAGGAAATTCGCCGAAGCTGTATGTGCACTCGTGGCGCGAACGGGGGTGAGGCATCCCCAAAACAAAACCCGGTGGTTTTTTAGTGTTTTTAACACCACCCACTCTCTCCGACCCCACTCAGCACTCAGAGGGTTTCAAACCCCAACTCAGCCCTCAGAGGGTTTCAAACCCCACCTCAGCCCTCTCAGACTCCACTCAGCCCTCAGAGGGTTTCAAACCCCAACTCACAGCCCTCTAAGACTACTCAGCCCTCAGAGGGTTTCAAACCCCACACACCTTTCAGAGCCCTCTCTACAGACCCAACTCAGCCCTCAGAGGGTTTCAAACCCCAACTCCGCCCTCTAAGACCCCACTCAGCCCTCAGAGGGTTTCAAACTTCAGCCCTCTCAGACCCCACTCAGCCCTCAGAGGGATTCAAACCCAACTACACTAAACCCAACTCTACAGCCCTCAGAGGGTTTCAAACCCCAACTCAGCCCTCTCAGACCCCACTCAGCCCTCAGAGGGTTTCAAACTCCAACTCAGCCCTCTCAGACCCCGATCAGCCTAGATCAGCCCTCAGAGGGTTTCAAACCCCAACTCAGCCCTCTCAGACCCCACTCAGCCTTCAGAGGGTTTCAAACCCAAACTCAGCCCTCAGAGGGTTTCAAACCCCAGCTCAGCCTTCTCAGACCGGGTTTCAAACCCAAACTCAGCCCTCAGAGGGTTTCAAACCCCAGCTCAGCCTTCTCAGACCCCACTCAGCCTTCAGAGGGTTTCGAATCCCACGCAACTCAGCCCTCTCAGACCCAGAACTCAGCCCTCAGAGGGTTTCAAACCCCAACTCAGCCCTCTCAGACCCCACTCACAGCCCTCAGAGGGTTTCAAACCCCAACTCAGCCCTCTCAGACCCCACTCAGCCCTTTAGAGGGTTTCAAACCCCAACTCAGCCCTCTCAGACCCCGATCAGCCTAGATCAGCCCTCAGAGGGTTTCAAACCCCAACTCAGCCCTCTCAGACCCCACTCAGCACTCAGAGGGTTTCAAACCCAAACTCAGGTCTCAGCCCTCAGAGGGTTTCAAACCTTATAACTCAGCCGTCTCAGACCCCACTCAGCCTTCAGAGGGTTTTGAATCCCACGCAACTGAGGGCTGAGTGGAGTCTGAGAGGGCTGAGGTGGGGTTTGAAACCCTCTGAGAGCTGAGTGGGGTCTGAGAGGGCTGAGGTGGGGTTTGAAACCAGGTGGGGTTTGAAACCTCTTCTGAGGGCTGAGTGGGGTCTGAGAGGGCCGAGTTGTGTTACTCAAATCGGTGTAGTTTATTACTCACCGCATTTTGTTGCATTCTTGTGCATTTCAATGCATTCAATAAAATTTCATTGCATTCTATTTGGATTTATTTCTTATCTGCTGCATGCTCACGCATTCATTTGCATTTTAACGTATTCATGTAGGTTGCATTCTGGTACGATGCATTAATGTGCATTTGTCTGCATTACATTTGTTGCATCACAATTCATTCAGTATCTGGTGCATTTTAATGCATTATCATGCATCTATAATACGATGCATTTCCATCCTCTGCTGCATTATCATGCATGAGGTGCAGACGTGATACATTCATGTGCATTACCGTATGTATGCATTCTGTATGTGATGCATATTTGCGCACTTAGCTGCATTTCAATGCGTTGCATTCTGATGCATTCTAACTATGATGCATTCATGTGCATAAATTCGTATTCCAGTTCACAAAGGAGGAACATTGTGCCTGATTTGGATGCGCCACGCGCGGCGTGAATAAGATATAGCATGATACTTGCTTCATGACTGCTGCATGATGCGTGAGAATGCATAAAAATACCTTAACATGCGTGAGAATGCGCACAAATGCGCCAGACTCGTGGACCACACAAACATACACAAGAGAAGCCGAGCGGACTCAAAGCTAAACTCACAGGAAGCATGCAGCATGGACCGGATGGGCTTCGGACCGGGGCTGTAGTGGAGACGAAATGCATCTGAAGATGTGAGACGTGCGAATGCATTAAAATGCAACTGAATAAGAATGCACCTGAATCAACATGCACTACAATACGCGTAAATGCACCTCGTCAGGAATGCATAAAAATGCATCTATGCACGATGCGTCACATTGCGTCAAAATATTCCACGTTGCGTATGCACCAAGATTCAACCGACACATGGTTTCGGTGTGCAAACGGTGGATCTGGCTGGTGACCAAGCGAGGGCCGTTAGACATGACGAAGCTGAATGCTTGGCGGTCATGCACAAAACGGTAACCAGCAACCACGACTTCCCCGCCTGAAACCTCCTGACCACTCAGGATACAGTACGGTACAGCATACCGGTACCCGAATATGGTAATAGATATGTTCTGGTGATCCACGGACTGACACCGTAGACTGTATGGTATTCTACAGTTTCAAACCCCAACTCAGCCCTCTCAGACCCCACTCAGCCCTCAGAGGGTTTCAAATAGGTTTCAAACCCCAACTCAGCCCTCTCAGACCCCACTCAGCAACCCTTTCAGACCCCACACTCAGGTGCCCTCAGAGGGTTATTCATACCCCAACTCTTAGGTAGGCGTGCGGTGTAGTTTATTACTCAAATCGGTGTAGTTTATTACTCAACGTATTGAAATGCATTTTTGCGCATTACAATGCATTTGAATGCAATTTTAGTGCATTCTGTGTGTGCTGCATTCTGGGATTTGTTGCATTTTCATGCATCTTCTAGACCCCCTTTGTTTGCATTCTCTACTGCTGCATTCTTCGATCTCGCGGTGTGTGCATTTCGATGCATTCTCTGACCTGCTGCATTTTGGATATGATGCATTTTAACGCATTATAATGCATTCTCAGAGTCCGCTTCATGTTGGTGCATTCGTGACGGCTGCCGCTGTCTTTGAGTGTCTGTTCTGTAGCAGTCACACTCTTGTCGTCCAGCAAGCTTGTGTTCATGTTGAGTCGATAGTCGTTGTTCGAGATAATGTAAAGCTGCTACTGCAGCCGCCCTTTCGGTGTATTTCAGCGCACGAGTCCACATGTCCGGATCGCTCTGTGCCAAAGGGCTATTCCACAGGCCTGCAATGAATTGCTCGTAGATGTACGCCGCCTGGTTGAGCTCGTCACAATTTGCCAGCAGCTTGTTATCAATTGCCATTTGTTCCACTGCAGAACCACAAAATTCCCGGAGATCGGGAACCACCGCTACCATCGTGGATGAGGACAACCCAGTCCCGGTTTCTGAGCCGTCTGGGTAAGCCTCTAACGACGTCCATGCACCGCCGGATGAGAAAAGCCACGAAGTGATTCTCTCCATGGGAGCGCACTGCGGCGGCCCCAATGGCCACGGCAACTTGCTGCTCGGTTCGGCACTGGATGGCATCCGCAGCATGCTGCTCGACTTGGCGCTCGACGGCTTGATGGGCAGCTCGCCGTTTGGCTCCACGGCGCTTAATGACCTGGGCAACTCAGCGATTGGCTCGGCACTCGACGGCCTCGGAAGCGGCCTTGGCAGCATGCCGCTCGGCTTCGCAACGCTCGACAGCCTTGGCAGCTCGCAACTCAGCTGGGCGCCTTACAGCAACAGCAACTCAATGCTCGACTTGGCGATCGACGGCATCGGTAGCTTGCCACTCAGCTCAACAATCGAGACGCTTGGCTCGGCGCTCGATGGCGTCGGCAGCTCGGCGCTCGGCGTTGCGCTCGACGGCTCGTCGCTTGGCTCCGTGCTCAGCTCGGCGCACGACAAATCGACGCTTGGCTCGGCGCTCAATGGCGTCGGCAGCTCGGCGCTCGGCGTCGCGCTCGACGGCTCGTCGCTCTGCTCTGTGATCAGCTCGGCGCACGACAGATCGACGCTTGGCTCGGCGCTCAATGGCGTCGGCAGCTCGGCGCTCGGCGTTGCGCTCGACATCTCGTCGCTCGGCTCCGTGCTCAGCTCGGCGCACGACAAATCGACGTTCGGCTCGGCACTCGATGGCGTCGGCAGCTCGGCGCTCGGCGTCGCGCTCGACGGCTCGTCGCTCGGCTCCGTGCTCAGCTCGGCGCACGAAAGATCAACGCTTGTGGCTCGGCGCTCGATGTCGTCGGCAGCTCGGCGCTCGGCGTCGCGCTCGACGGCTCGTCGCTCAGCTCTGCGCTCAGCTCGGCGCACGACAGATCGACGCTTGGCTCGGCGCTCGATGGCGTCGGCAGCTCGGCGCTCGGCGTCGCGCTCGACGGCTCGTCGCTCAGCTCCGTGCTCAGCTCGGCGCACGACAGATCGACTCGGCCAAGCTCGATGGCGTCGGCAGCTCGGCGCTCAGCGTCGCGCTCGACGGCTCGTCGCTCGGCTCCGTGCTCAGCTCGGCGCACGACAGATCGACGCTTGGCTCGGCGCTCGATGGCATCGGCAGCTCGGCGCTCGGCGTCGCGCTCGACGGCTCGGTGCTCAGATCGGCGCACGACAGATCGACGCTTGGCTCGGCGCTCGATGGCCTCCGTAACTTGATGCTCAGCTTGGCGCTCGATGACTTCGGCAGCTCGACGCTCAGCGCGATGCTCATAGGCTTGATCGGCGGCTCGACGCTTGATGGCTCACTCATCTCAGTGCTCAATGGCCTCGGCGGTCAAGAACTTACACGTCGCCTTCCGGAGACATACCATGCCAGCAGCGCTCATCAGACTGCCAGCTCATATGGGGGAGGGCAGGGGGAGGGGATACCAAACGATCCACAAAACGACTGCGGACTGTGGACATACCGTCACCAGAATTCATGTCATGTCAGCAGCCTCATATGACTCAGCTCACATGGGGGAGGGTGTAGAATACCATACAGTCTACGGTGTCAGTCCGTGTATCACCAGAACATATCTATTACCATATTCGGGTACCGGTATGCTGTACCGTACTGTATCCTGAGTGGTCAGGAGGTTTCAGGCGGGGAAGTCGTGGTTCCATGGAGAGAATCACTTCGTGGCTTTTCTCATCCGGCGGTGCATGGACGTCGTTAGAGGCTTACCCAGACGGCTCAGAAACCGGGACTGGGTTGTCCTCATCCACGAGAAACCCTCTGAGGGCTGTAGAGTGGGGTCTGTAGAGCAGAGGGCTCTGACAGAATGACAGGTGAGTGTGTGGGGTTTGAAACCCCTCTGAGGGCTGAGTGGGGTCTTAGTGGGGTCTGAGAGGGCTGAGTTGGGGTTTCCTTGCTGCCGCCTAGTTCGTTATCAAGTTGCTCCACTAGGGAACGCGCCCCCCCATCGGTCCGCGACTACAGACTGTAGTCGTGTAGTGGTGCCTACCCATTGACACATCCGTGGAGGTATGAGTGGACTTTCATCACACTCACTTCGAGCGTTTCAAAATTGTGGGGTAACTGCACCCCCAAACACGCGCCCCCCTCCGATTGTCCACACCCTTCTCACTTGAATTGGCTGACCAATTAGCGATAATTGCCCGATTCACGGGAGACATGTCCGCAGCCATCTAAACGGCGTGAAATGCACGACCTCTTCCTCTGGCTGCTGCTCCTGGGCCACGCCACGGCTCAAGGCACGCCGTTTGCGTGCTGCTACGGCGAAGGCCGGATGGAGTACGGCCGATGCGAGGCACCGTGGGCGGGGGTGTCCACCTGGCGAGGGTTGCAGCGGTGCTGGGCGAATGCGGCAACGCACTTTGCGAACACGACAGTCGTCGGAGATTACAACATCACGGCAGCCGAGCGGTACTCCATCTTCCAAGTCATCATCGACGATGCCGCAACCGAAATCGTGGCCGACCCTCGTGATCCGCCACTCACGTTCGACGCCGACATCATTCCCGACGGCGCGATCCCGGAGCTTGGCTACCTTCCATTCATGATGAGCATCGTGCTGCCCTGGTCGCAGACGGCTTGCCCCAGCTTTGTGCTGCGCGACGTGTCGATCGCGTTCACACTGCACCAACAGCAGCCGCGAAGTGCCTCACGCGTCTACACGCCGCTCACGTTCTCGATCTCGGGCTGCGGCCGTGAAGTGCAGGTGCTCCACAACCTGAGCGTCTCGGCGCTCGGCTATGCCAACTTGGAGCTCTCGTTTGTGACGCTGCGTGACTCCCATTACATTCTGAGCCTCGACCAGCCTGGTCCCGACGGAGGTGCCGCCGAGGCACTCGCCTGCGAACTGAAGCGCTCCTTGCGCGTCTGATTACTCTGATGGCGCGTCTGTTTACACTAATGACCCCTTCATCAGCGCTCCTTGCGCGTCTGATGGCGCGTCTGCGCGCTGAGAGACACTGATGGCCTCATTCATCAGGTGCCGGCGAGGTGCTCACGTTCACCGAGGCGATGCTGCTCAACAGCACGCTCCGTTACTTTGGCGACGTTTCGGGCGACCTCGGTATGGCGTATGGGCTCACGCAAAACGGCTCGCGCGCGGTGGGCACTGCCTTCCTCGCCGCCGACCCGCGCGCGTACGTGCCCGAATACGTTTACCGGCCGGCGGGCTATGCACATCAATTTGGATGGTACGTCTGGGTGCCTCTGAGTGCCTCTGGTTGCCTACAGTTGCCTAGGATCGCCTAGGGTGGAGACGATCTACTCATGGGCTCGGATGGCCTCCCTCATCAGGTACGGCGCGTTTCCACAAGAATGGGGCAACAGCACGTCTGGCTTCACGCACCTCGAGAACAGCTACGTGCAGTACCTGTACAACGTCCAGGTGGGCTCTTCGAACGTGAGCAACTGCACCTTCGATGGCTGGTTCGATGAAGCCAACCCCGCGTTTGCGCCCTGGGCCGCGAACTCGACGGGGCTGCCGCCGGCTGTCGAGTTTTACAACATGGAGACGCTGCGAGAGCGTGCCTCATTGACGAAGCTCGACCATCTGGAGGCGCGGGAGGGTCGACCTGTGGGAAAGTCTCGGGGCGCCAACGGCACAGCACGAGGCCCAACTGCTGTGGCGATTGCTGAAGCGCCGCGCCTACACCATTTGAGGCTTGTTTCACACCTCCACCCTTGGAGGCTTGTTTCACAGAGACGATCTTTCCGTCGCCGTCTCGAGCTTCGTGCTGAGCGCCATCTTCCAGAGCGTCGTGCTGAGCGCAGTGCGGAGGGCTTGGCGTACGGGTGTAACGTGTCCGATTCCCTCATCTTGTATGCGTGGGACGTCGACCTCCTGCGCTCCTCGGTCTCACGCTCGACATTCCGATGGTCTGCAGAGGGGCTGCCGTTCCCTTCCAGTTGGGCCGAGGCACCTCCCGTCAACCCGTCGTTTTGGGTCGATCTTCGCACGCACGAACCGAGCTCGGGCTTCATGCAGTCGTTGAACGATTCGCTTGTGTGCTTGCGCCCGAAGGTGGACGGGGCCGATGAGCAGAATGTGACCGTTGAGAATGGTACGGCGGTCTTCCGTACGTCTATTGAGCACGTGGGCGAGCCGCTCTGCACCAGTACCAGAGCTCTTCAACACAGCAAGGAACGTGCCCAGCACAGAGTTGACAGCGCTGTTTGACGTGAGTGGGGGCTGCTGGGTCACACTGCTATTGAACACCTTGCTATCGTGTACGGTAGGTATCCCGGTCCGGTCGTTCGCGCTCGGCTCGGCTCCTTTGTCCTCGACTTGTTTGAGAGCGGAGGGAGATGATTCCACATTCGGAGATTAGGCATTAGCGATTAATGGCTCGTTAGCGTCGCCGCCCGCGCCGTCCGGTGACGGTCCGCCCGTTGTAGTGCGATAGTCCCAATAGTGTTTACCCTAGAGCCACATTGCATTAACTGTCACCTCAAACTTCGAAACTCTGCTACCCGACGAGGACACTGACATCATGTCGATGAGGCAAGCAATGCCGGTTCGCCATCGCATCAGCAGCCACTGATGGGCAACAGTCTCTGGCTGCCATGCGCGCCATCGAGGCAGCAAGCACCCGGCGCCACGCGTCGTCGTCCAGCGCAGCACCCCGGTGGCTCAGCACGAGCACATTCCGGCAGCCTTGCGCCTCGACAAGGTATTGAACCTCCATGCGATGTCCCGTCGGGTCGCTCTGGAGGCAGTCGGCGAGCTTGGTGGCGGTCGCGGCACGATCTGTAGCGTCGATGCCCCAGGTCGTGTTGATAAGGAGTAGCCCGCGCTCACCCACCCATGGTGCGAGCTCTCCCAGGAGCTTCTCGTCCGCCAGATTGGATCCCGACTCTGAGAAGCAATCCATGACGACGATGTCGTACGTCCTCCTTTGAGGACACCCTTGAGCTCGTTGGTCCGAGGACTTGGCGCTGTGAGTGGTGGCCAGGAACTCGGTCGCGTCTTGCGTGGTGGTCTGGCAGCGAGGATGGAGGCGAGGCAGCCCAAAATAGTGATGCGCAGCCTCGATCACCTCGGCGTACAATTCCACGCAATGCACCTCGAGCCTCGGATGTAGGGCCAGCAACGTGCGTGGGACGATGGCAGCCCCGAGCCCGAGGAACAGAGCGCTAGGCGGTTTAGGCAGTTCCTCGCACTCTGCCGATCGGAGTGCCAGCCAGCCATCAGCGTATGCTGCAATGAGCTGCGTCCACTCCTCGGCATGCCTCAACATCACGCCTCCGGCACCGTCTGTGAGCGCGACACCTTGACAGGCCTTGCCCAGCCGCAGCATCCTTCGGCCTCGCGAGTCGTCGCACACGGTGACGGTCGCACCGTCGTGGCTGGTATGTTGGCGCAGCAGCACTTTGCTATCAGTGCGGTAACGCCACACGGCATACAAGCCGGCCGAGGCAGTCGCAGCGGCGGAAAGACGGAAAGTCGCCATTAACCGGACGAGAAAAAATTGCGTGAAACTATAAGCGTTAAGATGACATCTAATCGAAGCCCCACAGGACACTTACCGTACATGTACCACATGGCTGTGGTCGCACTTCTGTTTCCGAGTGCTGTGGGAAGACAAATGTTTGCATGCATGTCAAACGGGATTTTCTTAGTCGACACGACTGAAATTTGTTCACCCTCTAGGTCGTCGTCGGGTCGTCATGCCGTCCGTAGGCCCGTGCCCGCGACCGCTCGCAAACCGCCGACTCGCCGACCTCCTTGAGTTCGGCGAGGAGGTGTGCGGAGTCTGGGGCAACCAACATCCCTCAAATCACCCGGCCGGCGCGTACTGCCTGAACCGGAGCGTGGACGAAGAGAAGGATCACATCCTCCGTCTGCCACTGATGGTGCTGCGGGCCGATGAGGATATCCTCACATCTGTGATGAACGACGACGACCGCCGCCTCGCATATGCTCGGCCGCTGCTGGCCATCGCCTGCTGGCACCGGCCTGGTGGCAAACAGCAGCCAGAGTCGTGGGCCGGCTGGATGGAATCACGCGGAGTGAAAACTCGGGCGCAGCAGCGGGGTGTTCCAGCTGAGCCGCCAGCCATGTGGAGCGTCGCGGGCGGGATCTGGGCCCGCTTCAAGAAGGCTGCGGCCATGAAGCGCCCGCCCCTGCGCGAAGTGGTCGCCATCGTGGACGAGCTGCGTGGCGCGCTGCTGGCACTCCGCACGCGCTCGGAGCTCGAGGTGCTGGCTGCGCAGGTCGCCGGCCATGACACTCAGCTCGCGGGCCACGACGCTCAGCTCAAGCAGATGCAGCAGCGCCTTGTCACGCTCGAGGCCGCCGGCGGAGCGATAATGCCTCGGCGCGCAGGGCGCTTCTCGGAGCCGTCGGTGCTTGTGTTGTCAAAGCGCCTCCTCCTGCCGCCGACGAGCCTGCTGCCGACGAGCCTGCCGCCGACGAGCCTGCCGTCGATGAGCCTGATGCCGACGAGCCTGATGCCGACGAGCCTGATGCCGACGAGCCTGATGATGACGAGCTGGATGAGGCCGCGCAGCAGACGCAGCAGTCGCGCACCGCGCTCCGCGTGCTCGACAGCAACGTCGCGTCAGCAACCCCCGGCGCCTGCGGCGTGTGCGAGGAGGGAGAGGCGATGGATGCAGCGCCTCCGTCCTCGCCGGACGTGGAGGAGGTGCCACCGCCGGCACGGCCAACGCCCGTTGTGGTCGACCTCGCCTCTGTCCCGACGCCGCCGCGTCCGACCGAGGTCCAAACGACTGCGCTCGCGG
>Ga0210248_101227_pt1 | contig 20386 bp, 18 predicted proteins | sample ChrtobMetP3_32mM_FD_155493 | JGI IMG/M metagenome (GOLD analysis project Ga0210248, IMG submission 155493) | Chrysochromulina tobin associated microbial communities from unialgal haptophyte culture, Seattle, Washington, United States - P3_32mM | ecosystem: Host-associated > Algae > Haptophytes >...
GTGGAGGGCGCAGAGCCGGCTCTCTCCTTTTTTGTGGCGGTGGTCCAGTGCCCAACGTTCGCCGGACCGGGCCACTTTCTTGCCATTTCAGGACCCGATGGCAACCTGTATCAAGTGGAAGTACCTGACGGTGTCGTCCCGGGCGGATTCTTCGAGGCGGAGCTACCGGTCCTGGTGCCTGAGGTGCCGACCTCGGCGGCGGCTTCGGTGCAGCCGAAGCCCAAGCTTGACGTCTCCGCCGGGACTGCGCCTGCGGCGGACGCGGCCGACGCAGGTGACCTTTGGCGGCGCACGGTGACGCGCGTGTCCTCCTCCGGCAACCCGAAGAGCACAGAGACCTATCCGACGGTAGCAAGCACGAATCCGCAGGCAGTGGGCACCCGTGCGAAGCCAGCGGCGCCATCTCAAGAAGTTGAGCAGGCTGAGGCGGAGATCGAGGCAGCGGCTTGGGCGTTGGAGATCAAGGCGGCGGCAATGGCTGCCGCCGAGGCGGCAGCGGCGAACGCAAGAGCTTCATTCTCTCCTCCCCATAAGCCCCCGCCCTCGGAGCCACTGACGGCTGCGAGCCCGGTGCTGCGTGCACGGTCAGAAGCACCTCCACCGCACGCGCCGCCTCCGCCGCCCCTGCTGGCCCCGCCGATAGTCAGCAGATCACCTCCACCGCACGCGCCGCCTCCGCCGCCGCTGCTCACCCCGCCGCCGCTGCTGCCCCCGCCGATAGTCAGCACAGTACCACCTCCACCGCACGCGCCGCCTCCGCCGCCCTTGCTGGCCCCGCCGATAGTCAGCAGATCACTTCCACCGCATGCGCCGCCTCTGCCGCCCCTGCTGACCCCGCCGATAGTCCGCACAGTACCACCTCCGGCGCCGCCGCCTCCCGAGCCGTCGGCTGCGACGACACCAGTGCCCCGGCCTCGGGCAGCAACGATGCCAGCGTCTCGGACGCCGGATTTGGAAAGCCGAGGCGCGGCGCTCGCAGCCATTGCTTCAGGCAACTTCTCTCTTAAGCCAGTCTCGAGCCGCGAGCTGCCCTCGTCAGCGCCGGCCGCTGCAGATGCCTCGAGCCTCACGAAGCAGCTCGCAGCGGTGCTCGCATCGCGACGTAATGCCATGGCAGCGCGCTCGGACCAAGACGAGGAAGATGACGATGACTGGTAGCGCGCGATGGCAAAGCGCAAACTTTGGACATACTCGTACGATACGCGACGGGACATTTCGGATTGCTCTCTGTTACAGCATGACCGGACCGAGGAGATACGAGTAGCCCGCGATTGCCGGCGGGCGGGTCGGGTGGCGCGGTTCGTCCCGATTCGCCCGTCCGTAGACCCCGACAGCTGTCCCTCAGTGTCATGTCAGGGCCGGGATGTCTCACGTTCACGTGTGTCATGACAGCTGTAACGTTTAATGGTTACAGCGTATCGCGCATGTGTTGCGAACCTTCCGCTCGGCTTGCGGCATGGTTTGCGGACTCTGACCGTACCTTCATTGGCCGGGCAAGCGACGCCATGCGACGGCCGGTTCATCGAGCATAATTGCGTGAGACGAGACGATCGACAAACATCCGATCAAAGCGTACACTCCATGGTACACTCCCTCCTCGTCCATTCGTCAAGGTAACCTTACCGTTCAGCCCGGCCGCCGCCATGGACCACGTTGCACGAATGCCCCGACGTGTCGCCCGGCCGTCGCACTTCCATCAAGTCGCCCGACTTACGCACAGTCTCCGAGAGCTCTCGGTCCCTTGCGGGCAAGGGACAGGGCCAGTCTAGTCCTTTAAACCGCGCGCGGACGATCCCAGTGGACGCGTGGTCGCCAAAGAGGTGAGAGCACTCGTACGTGAGGTCTTTGGGCGTGCAGAGCGACATGGCGCCAAGCGGCTCCTTCTTTAATAAATGGGTGCCAGGGACCTTGAACCTGTGCTGAGCCAAGATCGAGCTACCCTTGAGAGGTAGCGAGCCCTGGATCGCGTGGGAGTAGCTTGACACGTAGTCAAACACAGGCGCATGCGGATTCAGAAAAAAGACGCGGCCTTCGCGTAATAGGTCGAGCACGCCTCTGGGCATCTGCGTGCCGCGAACGGCGGCTTCCCACTGCATCCACAGCATGCCATTCTCAGACTCCGGTCCAGGCACGGGGCACTTCTGGTTGTGCGGAACACCATCGTCAAAAGTGGTGGACGCCGAGCGATTCGAGTCGTAGTAGGGGTTGTGGGTGCTGAAGAAGCGGAGCAACTCGCCCGCCTCACCGAGCAACACGTGGTCACAGAGGTGGTAACGGCCAAAATAGTCCGTGAACTGGGTTTGAAAGGGCGACAACCCGAGCGGTCCCCATGCACCAGCTGGGCGCACGAGGGCGAGGAGCTTGGCTTGAGCGTCGTACAATACACTAAATGCGCGTGCAGCCGTCTCGCCCTGGAATGCTGCATCCGAACGGTGGACCAAGACGAGCCGTGCTGCCCAGCGTTGCACGGCCAGAGCAATGCCCGCATGCGCAGCTTCGCGCTGTGAATTGCGGTAGGCGTAGCCGTCACGTGGGGGCTGTTCGCTAAGAACGTGCGCAAATATGCTGTGGTTGGCCGTATCGAGGGCATCGATAAATGCGAGGTCTGATGGGGAGAGGCAGCCATCCCGTCGGCCACTGTACACCGTGTGCAGCCCGCGGCTCGTGTAGAATTTCAGCACCTCCCTCGTGAAGCGCAGTAGTGGCCCCTTCACGACCACGACCAAGTCAACTCCCATCTGCCTCTCGCGTGTCGCGCTAGCTAAACGCCATTGGGTTTCTTTTGGTTATGCTCGCGTTCCGATGTGAATGCCGTTGGTCGTGAATGTGAATTGTCCGTGTGAATTATGTGGGGTGGAGGGCGTCAACAATACGTTTTAGCCTTTACGTGTACACAGATTCTACCTCGAAACGTTGTAACAAGCGGGACGCGGACGGACTCGAGCACGGTGACGGTCGCGAGCAAAGTGGACGGGGGTCGATGCGCTAAGTATAAAGTAATGCGCTCAGGGCGTCACACAAAAGTCGTCAACTCACGCGCACCCTACGCGCACCCAGAAGAATTACTTCGTAGTAGAGTAGAGTATGCAGACGCCGTTGCACCATTGCACCCCACACTCGCACAATCGGGGAGGAAGAGTATTGGAACAAGGTCTGCACAACTCGACCGGAGAGCAGTAACGCGTGATGACACGCTGATGGCCGTTTGACGACCGTTCCTGGCCATCTTCTTCGCGCATCAGTCTAAATTTTGGCTGTAGCCGAGCACGCCTCGAACCCAACCGCGCGCCTGATCGCGCAGCAACCACAGATTGTTACCGGCGACGCCATACTCGACGCCCGGATCGTTCGCCGCAACCACGGCCAGCATCCCCACTAGCGCTGCCATAAACGAAACCACGAGCAACATGCCGCTGCTGACAGCCTCCGAATGGGTGTCCTTCTGCCCCTTGGCAAGTACGGATGATTTTGCGGCTGCGTCTTGCTCAAAGAGGGACTCCGGCTTCGACTCCTCCGAGTTCGCTCTCGCCTTGGCGTCGACAAGTGGACCAGTTTCGTCACGTGCGCGTTCCGTCTCCTCCTTGGCCGCCTTATTCTTGGCTGGGTTGGCAATGCCATCAATGAACTCGGCGCTGGAGTTGAAGAGTGCCCTTGGCGCTTCCACGAATACACTCGATAGCACCTTCTGAATCTCCTTCCCAATGTCTGGCGATGAGAGCGTAGGAAGGTTTACCCCTGCGGGGCCCGGGGTGCCATCAGCAGCATCGGCTGTGCGCTCAGCTATGCGAGCCGTCTCCGCCTCCGGCTCGACGCGAGCCCGCTCCTCCTCGGCACTCGCCCGCTCCTCGTTGGCTCGTGCGAGCTCCTCATCCGCTGCCTTCTTTTTGGCTTCGAGAAAAGCAGCCTCGTCGGCCCCTGCTTTTGTTATGGTTTTGAAGAGCGCGACCGGCGACTCGACGAACACACTCGAGAGCGTTTTCCCGATTTCCTTACCGATGTCTGGCGTCTTGGGACTCTTTGGCGACTCGGGTTCCTTGAGGTCCGACATTTCGCCGTCCACGTCTCGTTTTTTCTCTCGATTTTCAAGAAAATTCAAACACGCAACGGCCACTCAGCAGATGCATGCCCAGCGGTGCGCCAATTACAAGCACTTCTTGGTCCAAAAAACCTCTGCCTTCACACATACATTACGTACGGAGACACAACTAATCCGACCGGAGAATACAACTTTCGTAGTAACAAAGCTCAAAGAGGCCTTTCAAAGGGTAAGGGTCTAAGGGAGTCGCGCCGTCCCTGGGGCCTGGCCCGCGCTCCGCTGGCACTCATATTAAAAAGCAAGCAATTGCCTAACGTTCTCTTATCGCCCGCATACTGTACACACAGCGACGTACTCACACGGCTCACAAATATGGACATGCACTTCGGAACCCTAACCCTAACCCTAACCCTAACCAAAACCATGGCAACGACCGGACGAATGGCTCTTCGGATTTCGGTCGCCAGTTCAGAATTCTAGTCCGAGAATCATATGCAGTCTTGCATGCCTTTCCCACGCGGCCTTCCCGGCTCCCTCGTCCCCGAAGCGTAGCCGTCACAATCAGTTCAGATGATCCACACCTTCGTGAAGTTGGCCGAGTCATCGCTGACCATCATCTTCTTCATCTTGAAGAGCTCCGGTGGAATCCCATTCTCAAAAGCATCCCTGGGCAGGATGGGCATCATCATCGTGGGCACGCCATGTAGGCTCGGCCCGCGCAGCTGGCTCATCTTCATCGGCGCGGCGCGCCTCATCTCCGGACCATCGGTGGAGGTCCCCACAGCTGAGGGCAGAGCGGGCAGCAGTGAAAGCTCGTTGCCGGTCTCGGGCAGCAGAGCACCTGGCTGCAATGCAGACGCTTCCGTCAGATGCCCCTTGCTGGTCGCCGTGTCAGCGGAGCCGCTGATGTCGGCGGCGGTGATGTCGGCGACGGCAGCGGCGGCGGGTCTGATCTCGGGATCTCCCGTGGACATGCCCACCCCCGTCGCCCACGCTGGGAGAGCGGGCAGCAGTGCACCGGCCCCGGGCAGCAGTTGACCGGCCAGCAGTGCACTGGGCAGCAGTGCAGACCTGGCGGCCAGATGCTCCTGTGTAGCAGAGCTGCTGGTGTCGGCGGCGGCAGCGGCGGCGGCGGCGGCATGCTCTTCGGCGGCAGCCATCATGACCTTCGTGACCTCAGCGTCACTGAGGGGCGCTCCGCAGCGCGTGCACACATGAGACCCTGCTTGGATTTGGGCGACGGACATTTCCCAGCTCTCCCGGTTGAAGAACACGGCATACTGGCGCAGAAAGGGCATCCCCAAGATGGACATCGGCCCGGCCATCGTCATCTCGTCGAGCGCGGAGAGCAACGGCACACAGCGGATGCCGTGCGTGTACTCGGGCATGTACACGTCGAACATTCCCATCTTGATCTTATCGGCCGTTGGAATATCGACCTCCATCTCACCCATGTACACCCGCGGCGGGAGCACGATGTCCTGACCGCCCACGCGCAGCTCGAGGTTGGGCAGCGCGTCGAAGTGCGGTCCCGAGCACGTCTCCTGCTTCTGCAGCGTCATGAGGCAGTCGTGCTCGGCGCAGCCGGCTTCGATCGAGTGATAGAGGGTGTCGACGACCTCTTTGGGGAACGTAAGCAGCGTCGTGCCGGAGTCGATGATCGTCGCGCACGGCATGCCCGTGCCAGCTGCGGAGGGTCCGGAGCACAGCCGCGCGCCGGGCTGGCCGGGCACACCCACGTGGTCGAGAACAGCCCCCCACACATGCTCTCCGATCGTCTCAAGGGGCTTATACTCGTTGCCCACGGCAAGCATGCTCTGCATGTCGAGCCGGCCGCCGATGCCATCGCCCGTGAGCTTCGCATCGCCCATGCAGAGCGTGAAGCTTTCGATCTTCATGTCCTGGAGGAAAGCCGTGTCCTTGAGCTCTGTCTTCTTGCGCTTGCCCAGGCCCATGATGCCGTCGTACGGCGCGTACTCGAAGCCGATCAATGTCTCGTTCTGGATGAGCGCGAGGCTCACCACCTCGGGATCGTTTATGGTATCCGTCGAAGACTTTGCGCCAAAGAAGCTCACCTTCTCCATCGTGTCGCGAACGGTGATGGCACCCTGTCCATACTGCAGCAAAAACACGTTGGACTCGACCTTAATGTCGGTGGACGACTTCTCTGGCGCAAAGCGGTTGTGTGCCCGGCATGCCTCATCTCCGCAGTTTGTTGAGGTCACCGCGAGCACATATGAGCCTGTGTCGGGTACGACGGAGATGTGCTGGGGGGGACTGCCGATCCCAACGTAGGTCGTGTACACGATGCCATCATTGTTGGTGAGTGGGGTGCAGAAGTTCGGCGATAGTCCGCCTCCTTGAGACGCAACCGAGAGCTCTGAGCCGAGAGCCATGGTCTCGATCGCCGAAGTTTTAGCTGTTTTAGCTGGCTCAAGCGCGAGCGCAGCGCACAGCGCCACCAGGCACAGCGCCACCAGAACGTGCATCCCCATTTGGCTGTGTTTCTTGAGACCAAATAAGGAAATGGGAGACGTCAAATTAGTGACGAGGAAAGTTTGTTAAGCAGTGTTAACATAGGGCGCTGTGTCGTACGAACATTCCGTCGGTTGTTTCAGCACATCGCCTTGTTGTGCTCCCGAACCACGTGGCATCCAGCCAACAGAAGGACCCCACGCAACAGGGGCCCACTTCGCGCATCGGAAAAACCGCGCGGAGACGAGGGCCACGCTGACCTTCACGGCCCAAGAGGGCATGGATCTCGGCAAGACCTTCACGGCCACGGTCTTCCTCGCGTGCAACTGTGCGTTCGCCTTCTTCCTCTTCAAAATTGTGCCTGTGGTGATGACGGGGCACGATCCCTCGCTTGTGCGTACGATAATCTACTCCATCCTCGGCACTGGCCTGATGCAAGTGACGATGCATTTCACGGGTCTGGGCGCGGCGCCGACGGGCAAGTTCGCGAAGGGTGCATTCGCAATTCCAGTCGGTCTCCCAGTCGGCCTCGCGTGGTGGACGATGGAGCAACCTGCCTTCCTCGTGTCCGTCGTATCACTCCTCGTCTTCTTCGACAGTGGGGAACGCTTCCATCCTGGAGTCGTCTTCGTCTGCATGTTCGCGACGCACTACTTGCAGCGCGCGTACATCTACCCGTGGCTCTCCCGGGGCCAGCCCTATCCACTGCATGCGTGGTCGATGGCCCTCCTCTTCTGCGCGGCGAACGGGACCGCGCAGGCCAATGAGCTCCTCTACGGCAGCATGCGGGACGCTCCGCTGAGCGTGCTGTATGCTCCGAACGCGATTCTCGGCTATGCGCTCTTCGCCTTTGGCATGGCGGCCAACATCCACTCGGACTACATTCTGCGTACGCTGCGCCAGCCAGGCGAGACGGCATACAAGATCCCGCGTGGTGGCCTGTTCGAGTACGTGTCGGGGGCTCACTTTGTGGGTGAGATCATCGAGTGGATTGGCTTTGCGACCGCGACGGGCTTCGTTTCGGCGCCCGCCGCCTTTGCGGCCTTCAATGTGATGGGCATCGGCACGCGAGCGATCGCAACGCATGAGTGGAGCGTTTCCTATTTCGGCGACAAGTACCCCCAGGGGCGCAAGCGCCTGATCCCGCTCGTCTGGTGAGTGTGTCAGATGACACCTTGGGCTTTTCGCGCATTTTCGGTTTATTTTGAATTTTCGTCGGGACTCCTCACTCCACCGGTACCAAAAATTTACTGGCGAGTCTTTCTTCTGCGCCTTCCACGGTCTGTGTCTCCACGGGACCGGCGGTTGTGCGTCTTGCCAAAATGGCGAATTAACGTGAACGTGGCGAGTCTTCTCCATGTTTCACGTCTCGAAGAGTCTTCACAGCCAATGGTTATAATTCGACACCCAAGACACCGGACCGGCGTACAACGGATGCGGTTACCACTAGCTCGGGACCCCTGAACACCTTTCTTCAAGTTCAAGTTCAAGTTCAAGTTCAAGTTTTCTTCACACACTCTTCACACGAGGTTTCGATGGCGGCGACAAGCCCATCAAGCCGATCGACAAGCGGAAGCACGCCGCCGGCGAGCCCTCGCCGCCGGCTCAAGGGCAGCTCCGCCTCCGCTGCAGAGAAGCCAAAGCCAATCACACCACTAGCATCAAGGCTGCCACCGCAGTCGATACGCCAGGACGAATTGCTCAGTGCCAAGCGCTCTTCACGCATCCACATAGCGATCGGCACCTGCGCGATCGGCGCCTCACTGGCCGCTGCTTCGCAAATAGTCTCTGAATGGCGGCGGAACGGGGCCTCCGAAGTTGTGGATGTCCCTGTGGTGGTGTCAGCCATCTCGTCTTCTTCGCCGTTTGACCTAACCTTTGCACAGGGCCCTTCGCTGAAGTGCGAGCAATCTGAGGCTTCAGCTGCGAGCATCGCAGCCGCTGCAAGCGCGCGCGAGCCCGTCTGCTGGCCGCGCTCGTTTGCGCGCAGTTGGCGCGCACTCCGGTGGGATATCTCAGGCCTAGGTGCGGATGTGCCCTGGCTCGTGGCGCGTGTGCAGCAGGGCTCTGAGTTTGTGCTCACCGCACCCGAGCGTGGCGGATCGGCGCCTCTGCTGCAGGGTGCACCGTCATGGGAGCCCCTGTGGCCGGAGACGCGGAACGTGAGCGTGGCCGACGTCCTCCTTACACCGCGCGACGGCGCCGCGCCCAAGTGGCGCTTCTATTACTCGGGCTCGCTGGGCGAGTCCACGACGTCCCATTGGCGCACGACGTCGCTCCTCGCCGATTTGGAGCCAGCGGAGGCGATGAAGCTGAAGGACGTGCCGCCGCTCGAGCCCGGCACGACACCGGCCGAGCCTGAGGCGGCGGGCGGAAGAGGTCGCACTCTGCCCCTCAACCGCACGTCGCTGCGCTTGTGGCTCACGAGTGCGGATGTGCTCGCACGTACGCTCCAGACAGCGCTGCCCACGCGTCCACGCGTCCACGTGTGCATCCAAGTGCTCACCACGGCGCCGTTCCTTCCGCACAGGTACGCACTATGACAAGAGTCACAACTTGCTCTGCATCCTCCGCGGGCGCAAGCGCGTGCTGCTATGGCCGCCCTCGGAGTTGCCGAGCTTGCACTTGTACCCCGCGATCCACGCCGCCCACCGCCAGTCTCAAGTGCCTCTGCATCGCCTCGAGGCTGTCCGGGCATCCGTGGAGGCGGGCGGCGTACAGGGGGCCACGCTGCCGGGCGCCGTGGGCGCCTACCCGCTTGTTGATGCGCCCGCGCTCCTCGGCTCACGTGGCGCACGTCGCGTCGATCTGGGCGTCGGAGATTTGCTCTACATCCCGCCTTATTGGGCACACGCCGTCTACTCTCCAGAGCCGTCGATCGCGCTGGCCGCCTTCTCGACCTCATGGGAGCAGGCGACGTGGCAGCGCTCGGGCTGGCTCGCCGCGCCGCTCGGCCGCTTCGCGGTCGGAGGTGTGTGCTCCAAGGCGCGCGCCGCAGCCATGGTCGCCGCGTCCCTATTGCATGCGTGCGCCGCCAAAGTACTCTCCCAATCGCCGCGAGAGTTCCTCGCCCACCTGTGGGCCTCGCGCTACGCACCACTGTACGGCGCGCTTCACGAGGGCGCCGCCGCAGGCATGGGCGCCATCGCTGACTGCCTCGGCACAGCGGCGCTAAGGGAGCTGCCTGCGCATGCACCCGAGCGTGACCCTGCCCTCCTGCGGCGCCTCACCGCGTACGCCGAGGCGGTGGCTTCGATCGTGCTCGAGCCCGATGCGGCCGTCGGAACCTCCTTTGAGGGGCGCACCTTTGAGCGCGCCGTAGCAGCCGAGCTCGTTGCGGACTTCACCGAGGAGCTCTTTGGATGGGCGTGCGGGGCCGACGGCGCGTGGCGGCTCCTGCGCATCCTTGCGACCACGTCCGAATTTGATGAGGTGCCCGGAGGCCTCTCCCTTGAGATGAGATTATAATGTCGTTCAGATCAAATTCCTCGGCTCTGCTTATACTTACAAACGCGGACCCCGCTCTAAATTCTCGCATCAAAGCAACTCATCGGCTCGCACTAAACATGATCGGCACGATTCTTGCCGGCCGCGTAACGTCAGGGTCTGGCATAGACAACATGATGCTGCGACGCGATGACATCGTCATCTGTGGTCGCACCCCACGCCAATGGTCCAGCCGCGTCTCAAAGGCTGCAAGGTCGCCGCGGCACACCGCTGACTCCATCTCCGCTGCAGCCTCAGCGCGCAGCAGCTGCTTCTGCATCATCTCCAGCTTAACCACTCCGCCCTTGGGATGAAGCAGAGGATCGCCGCCCACGGGCGCAGCCGGACGCCCTCTCGCACTGTTCAGAGGGCTGGTGAGCATGAAGCAACGAGACGGTCGTCCGCTCACCGTCCGCCTCCGGGTATCGATAACCTCTGCCGACACACGGCCGACACAGAGGAGGTCCCACCATTCACAGAACATCTGAAGAGGAGGAGACGAACATGTAAATTGATAAATGCGCATCGCGCGTCACTGAACGGTACCGGTAAACTTGCGTAAACTTCACAAAAAGAGTCGAAAGTTGCTTCGTGCAGCAAGAGAGAGGAGTGGAACCGACCTGAGGTAACCAGCGCCATGCCCGTCTGCTGCGTCGGAATTGGCTCGCTCGGCTCGCTGAAGGACGCCCGCAAAGAAGCAACAAGTGCGCTGAAGAAGATGCAGGAATTCGAGAAGAAGCGCCACGATCAGCATAAGAAGCTGCGCGACCTGCTCTCGAAACATATCAGCACGGTGAGCTCGCTCTTTGAGGTCATGGACGTGGACCGCAATGGGATGATCTCCCTGTGTGAGTTCCGTGACTGCATGGCAACGCTCGGCGATGGCTTTCGCTTCCCGACGCACATTTATGATGAGTTGTTTGCAGAGTTCGACAGCGACGGCTCGGGAGAGATCTCGTACAAGGAGTACTTCAGCTACGTGCTTAGAGACAGCCTTCGCCGCAAAGCGACGAGTTTCCGCAACTTCTTCATGCAGGCCGACGCGTCAGGTGACGGCACGATCGACAAGCACGAGTTTCGGCGGGCGGTCGTGGCGCTGCACGGTGGCGGCAGCGGTAACGACAGCACGAGTCACGAAATGGAGCTGCTCGCGCACTCGAACGAGATCGACGACGTCTTCGATGCAATGGATGTCGACGGCTCGGGCACGCTCACGCTGCACGAGCTGCATAAGAACCTGCGCTGCGGAGTGGGCATGGGCAAATTTACGCGTCGACGGAAGAGCGGCGCCGACTCGCCCGACACCGTCGTCAAGCGCACGAAGTCGAGCTCGCGCCTGCGCGGCGCGCTCTCGAAGCAGTACCTGATGTCGCCGTGGAACGCCACCAACGCGGCATTCTTCGAAAACTCGCTCGACCATCAGCCCGCATACGTCGAGCGGACGGCGGTTGCGCGTGCGGCCTACGATCTCGTTGTCGACGAGCGCTTCGACAAGCACTTGAACTCGGGCGCGCGACTTCAGCTGGCTAAGGAGGGTGCAAGGTATCTGCCCTTGGAGCAACTGCACTCGACGGCAAAGTACGAGACGCACTCGCCTGCGTTCCTCCGGCAGCTCCACTCCTCATACCGCTCCACGCAGCCCTACCGCTCCTCGCGACTCGAGCCATCCACGGCGTCGCCGTCGAGTCGCAAGCCACTCTCGCCCTCGGGTGACTCGCCGCCGCGGCCATTCTCCACCTTATCGCCACGCCCCCTCTCCGGGAGCCCTACTCCGGGAACCTTTGGGAACCTCCCGCCCAATGCCGTTCTCCACCCGCTCGCCGCCCTCCCGCTCACTCCCTCGCCGCCACGTCGACCTTTGCCACCGCTTTACAGCCTGCCATTCACACACGGCGCCAGCGGCGCACCGCTCGTATCACTCTCTGGCTCGCCGCCCTCCTCGCCGATGCAACCCCGTGGGCTCTCGAGTCCAGGGTCCCCCATGCGGCCAGAGCGCTCCTTTGCGCACCTGCAGCCGCTGCCAAGCTTCTCGCCGGTGGCACCAAATGCGCCCCCGTCCCCCTGGAGGCAGCCGCTGGCTCATTCGCCTAAACAAACGATGGTGAGATTCTACGACAGCCAGACGATGGACAAATTCTACGACGTGCATCCGCCCCACGCTCCGGGCACTGCCGAGAGGCCCGCGATGACGTAAGGCCTATGGTAAGCGTAATGCCCCGTAACGCCGTTTAAGGCCTTGGTGGCCGCGCGATAGCCGCGATGCGTCAGGGTTAGAGTGGCTGCCGATGGCAGCAGCGGGGCACACATGCCATGAGATGCACACACACACGCACCACGCGAATGGGTCTATGAGCAAAGCGAGAGAGGGGTTTCTAGAGCGGGCGTGGGGGAGTCCCCACGCGCACGCCTTGCCGGCCGCCGATGCTGAAGTGCGAGATGAAGTGCGAGACGCTGCGAAAACGGCGGTTCGGCTTGATTCGTATCCGCGAGAGCTAGCCGAGCGGGGGGGTACCCGGGGGGGGATGAGCATGCTGTGAATGCTCTAGGCCGGTAAGGCACCGAGAAGCGCTCAAGCGCATAAGCCGAGCCCGTCGCCCGCGTTCGAATCCAGCGGACATTGCGAATCATTGCCAGCGGAGCGCTCCCAGTGGTTACATCCGTCCGCGCGTCCGGCGCGAACACGCGAGGCGAGAGACCGACCTCACTAGCATAATTGAGTGACCCGAGAGAGCAAGTTCTCACATCTCAGTACTTGTGTTGACCGAGGGGTGCGGCGGAGCCGTCCTTACGGTGCAAGCAAGCAAGCAAGCTACTTAGTCGAAACAACACAAGTACCTAAAAGTGCTTGCTTGCTTGCTTGCTTACGGTGTGAGTGCCGGTCCGGTGTCTTGGGTGTCGAATTCTAAACATTGGCTGTGAGTGAGCGCGGGTGGACCGCGACGAAACTGACTAAAACCGCGTCTGATGTTGAACGACGACATGGGACACGACGCCGGCTTCGCCTCGGCGCGGCACGCCGTGCTCATAGGTCTCGACGGCCTCTCAGTGCGGGCGCTCCACCGTGCCATAAATGCAGGTCTTGCACCCAACCTCAAGGCGCTGCGAGAACGCGGCGCCTACACGGACGATGCACGCTGCACAATGCCATCCATATCGCTTCCCAATTGGGCGTCCACCCTGTTCTCAGCACCGCCCGAGTTTCACGGGGTGCACACGGCCGCCCTGGATGACGACGTGCGACCTGCCACGTTCGACCGCGGTGCAGTTTGGCCTAACATGTTCACCGCGGCTCGTGCGCAACGCCCTGGCCTATCCACCGGAGCCTTCTACTCATGGCCACCTCTGGCGCAGCTGCTGCCGCCCCGATCGCTCAACGCCTCCACGCTGCACGCTTGCAAGGGCTGTGACGAATGCCTCGTGGTCGAGGCGCGGCTCGTCTCCAGCTTCGCCAACGGGCTGCGCCGCTCCCGATACGCACTCTCGTGGCTGTACATAGACATGCTTGATGAGTGCGGGCACGCCCGCGGAGGCGACTCTGCGGGTTACCTGCAGCTGGTGCAGACAGCGGACGCATGGGTGGGCCGAGTACTTGAGGCGCTGCAGGTGGCGGGCATGTCCGACAAGACCACGCTGATCGTGATGAGTGATCACGGACGTGAGGTGGCGACAGGAAGGGAGCACGGTGGCTTCACGACGGAGGAGCTCGCTGTGCAATGGCTGCTCGTGGGTCCGGGCGTTCGACCGGGGCACCGCATCACGTGGCCCGTCTCCATCATGGACAGTGCCCCCACGCTCCTGCACGCGCTCGGCCTGGGCGCGCCCGTTGAGTTCACAGGTCGAGCTGTGAAGGAGGCGTTCATCGGGAGTGATGTCCCTCGAGTAGGTGGTCAGCGCGCAGCCGCCGGCTGGCATGCGCCTAACGCGTCGACGAGCGAGCTGATGCCCATCTCGGCGCGGCGCCGTGGCGGTGGCTCGTCGGTGCACCGCGCCCACTCCTGGCTGAGTGGGTGGCACTTGCCCTCCTTGGCTGTAGGTGGTTTGCTAGGTGTTGGCGTCGCAGTGGGAGCTGCCAGCGCCGCGATGGCGATGGGCTGGTGGCCGCCACGCGGAAGGATCCCGGCACGCCCTGCGTCGCAGTTTTTCGACCTGGCCGGAGCGCACCCCGCCGCCGATCGTCTGCGAGCGGCCGCTGGGGAGCCGGACTACGAGTATCAGGGGCTGCTCCGCTGCAGCCCATGAGATGCTGCAGAGTCGCTGAGTTGCTTTTTTGGCCGGAGGCCCGAGGGGGCAAAGGAGCGGTGACCATTCCACGTACAAATTGACGGCACCCGATCAACACCCGACGTCATTGTTGCATTGCATTGTTTGTGTGGACTGTAGTCTTTGTGACGCGACCGTGCGAGCGAAAATACTGCTGAGGCTCTGTGCACTCCGGACTCACCGTGGCGTTCAGTTCCACAGTTTAACATTATACGATAACAGAACGGAACCACTGGGGTCTGGTCGTTGGTGATGGGATTCAAACCAGGGTCCGGTCGAGACATAGCCAACACGCTGTGGCGATAACGTCTGGGTAAAACGCCATGCGCATACAGTACATGTGTACATGTGTACATGTACCCGGTAACGCCGGCCTCGGGCTAAGACGGCCTTGCCCCTGCAATTGAGCAAGCAATTGAGGTACCGGTAATGAGCGTCGCGACGCGTCGACGCACAAAGAGATCGCAAGAGTTCGTAACTCCACTGTAACTCCCCACAGATCGAGATGAGCGCCGTATTGGCCACCCGCGCGAAGGCCACACCTCCGTCCATAGCGACAGAGGCCCTCGTGCTTGGGGGTCCGGAGTGTTTGCGCCGCCGCGTTGTGTTGAACAGCAGGCACAAGGGTGCTCGCCCACGCCTCTCACATCATCATAGCGGCGGCGGCAACTACCCATGCTGGCGGTGGGTAGTTGCCAAGGCATGGTGCTGCCCGTTGGAGTGCAGGGCACCGTGTATCTTGATACTCATTTGAGAGAACCGGAGGAGAAGGGCTACGCAGCGGCTGGCCTGCTGGCGTTCCGGAGGAGCACCGGGGGCGTCGAGGTGCTCCTCGGCCGGCAGTCGCTGCGCCAGGGCCGAGGGCGCGCAGGCACGTGGTCCTTCATCGGTGGCAAACGTGATAAGGACGAGACAAGTTCCATCGGCACGGCTGCACGCGAGGCGTACGAGGAGAGCATGGGTCATGTGAGCGTGGAGTGGCTGACGGTCTTGATGGCTCAGAAACCAGCCGTGCTCTGGCAGCCGGTGGGGTCGTACGCCATCTACCTGGCCGAGGTTGAGCAGCCAGGCGATGCGGCCGTGCGCGGCATTAGCGACGTCCTCGCTCGGCTCCCGACGGGCGAGCCGCTACCGCTTCGTCGCTCCATACCAACGCAAGAGGATGGGAACTTGACCGTCGACGGCGCCCAGTACGACGCTCGAGCTGCCACCCTCGCTGTGGGCCGCTCGGTGCTCGACGAGCACGGTGGTGGGCCGCTGCTGCTCTCGCGCTTCGCGAACATGCTCTACGAGCGCCTGCCCACAAGCCGCGAGGTGCTCAAAAAGTCGGGCGGCGCGGCGGCATGGTGCGAGGCGCCCTCCATCATGCCGATTGCGTCTGAGAAGCACTGATGACCCTCTGATTCCGTCTCTCATCAGGTGCGAGGAGCAGGGGATCCACATGGCGAGTGGCAGTCCTGATGAGAGCCGCGCGGAGACCATTTGGCTCGCGAAGGCGGACGCGCTTGAGGTGGATGCGCTCATGTGGCTGCCCTGGATGCTGCTCCAGTCGCGGCGCAACTACGAGGATCCCATCCCATTGCGTAACCGGCTCGACGTACGGATTCATCCGTACTTTGCTCGGTGGGTGCTGCGCAGTCGCGGCGTTGAGAAGATCGTCGCAGGCGACCTTGTGCGCCGCCACTTCGATCGGGTGAATGGGATCGAGTGCAGCGACCTCTCGGTGGGTAGTGGAGGGCTGGCGCGGGTCATCACGCCTTTCATGAAGCCGCCAGCCAAGGTGCGTGACAACGGACGAGCGATGTGAACGGTTGGCCGCGGCAGAGACACCGTGGCCCACTGCCTGGAGAGCCCGCCGAGCATGCAGCCGAGAGACGCACACGCGGCGGGACCCCGGACCGGGGTGACTCGTGACTCCGGCGTGCCACTGCCGTGCTTTCGACTCACCGACTTCGTCGCCCAGCCTGGCAGCAACGCCCTCCAGCCTCCTCGCTCCTAACACGTCCCGTCCGACAGTGCCAAGCCGCCGTATTCAATATTCATATATTCGATGTTGCGTTGCTTCCAATGCACGTTGCACCGGTCTTAAACTTCTCAATTTTGACGATTTTAACAGGTTCCTCTGTCACCTCACGTCCGGCCGCTTCAAGAAAAACCCACAGCGTGCAGTAACAGCTACAGCTGAAGGTTGTAGCCTCCTAGCCTGTATGAGTACCCGCCCGGCACAGCTCACTCCTCTGCCTCTCGTGAAGTCATGCTCGGAGCGCTGACAAGCTGCGGCAGGAAGCAAATCGCGCGGCCCATAGCTCGAGTGCTCGCACTGGCGTCAGGGCACGTGGGGATGGCGAGCGCGAGAGGACTGTCCTCTGCCATCCCAAGGACCGTGCGCGAGTACTGTGCGTAGAAGACACGCCGATCGCTGTGGCTGGTATTGGGCTGCGAGCGGTGCCACACGCGCGACGAGAAGGCAACCGCATCGCCCGCGCGCAAGCCGCTTGTCGTCACGAGATGCGCCGTATGGGACTCAAGCCACGCCTCTGTCGCCTCGTCGGCTACCTGGTACCACGGCGTCTGAGGGGGCTGGGGAGCATCAAGAGGCAAGAGCAGTAAGGGCCCGTTCTCGTCCTGTATGTCGTCAAGCGCGACCCATAGCGAGAGGTACTCGTGCTCATCGCAGCGCTCGGGGGCAGCCAGCGAGAAGAGCGCCTCAAGTTGGTGTGCAGCGTCCGTGTGCCAACGAAATGGACCCCCAAGCTTAGCGGGCTTGTTGATGAAGTGCTCGTTGAAGAGGCGTGGCGGTGCACCTCCGAGCAGGGCGATGGCGGCGGCGGCCAGCGTGCTGAAGAGCAGCGTGTCCAGACATTTTCGATCCGCCTCCTCTGAAGCTCGCAGCTCGAGGTACGCTGCTGAGTTGCTGCGGGCCAAGTGCGCCTCCGGAGGGTAATTCTCCTCGGGCAGCGCCTCGAGCACGCAATCCGCCTCGCAGAGCTCTGCGAGGCTGATGGCCTTGCGACGATCATCGCACTGGCGGCGCAGCAGCTGTAGCTGCGACGCGGAGAGCAGGGACTGGAAGGCGCAGAAGCCGCGGGTGGAGAAGGTGTCCGCCATTTCACACCAATTCTTGAGCTCCAACACGTAAACCACCAACACGTAAACAGCAACAAATGACTTTCGAAATGAGACACATGCAGAAGGAGAGCTGAGTGATGCAAAAATTCACACCCGTACAGGACCTTTTCAACTGTGAGTGGCATGGAGTTGCTGTCCGCTGTAGAGGCTACGGAGGCTAGTGCACTGCCCAACCTGTACAAGGCGGCAGAGAAGGCATTCAAAGCATACAAAGACGGTCGGCAGACGGACCCACAGCTCATGGATCGCGTCCTCGATTTCGATAGTGCTGAAGCCGCAGGTGCCACCGTGGAAGAAGTGGCCATAGGCGCGCCTGAGTGGCTACGTTCTGCACGCATCTATTCGATACGCGGAGTGGACGGCTTTCGCTTCATACGATGCCCCTTTGACCACGAGCACCAACTACGTCTCGTCCGTAGATCACTGCGCGAATGGATCGAGCCGCCCGCGGCAACTAATCTTGTCATCCACGAAAAGGGCCCACATGACAACCTATGGGAGCGCCATCATCGAGCGCCGGATGGCTCACTGCTCTCGCGCCTGACCTGGGCGACCCTCGGATACCAGTACCAGTGGACGCAGCGCGCGTACGTGCCCGAGGTGCGCTGCCCATTCCCACGCGATTTGGAGCGCCTAAGTGCTGATCTGGCTGCTGCGTGCGGCTGGGAGCTGCGGCCGGAGGCTGCGATCGTCAACTTGTACGGACCGAGCTCGACCATGGGTGGCCACCTGGACGATGCTGAACCTTGCCAGTCGGCACCTATTGTCTCCATCTCCCTCGGCCTCGAGGCCATCTATCTGCTCGGTGGCTCGACGAAGGCTGTGGAGCCTATTCCAATTCTCGTGCGCTCCGGTGACGTGATCTTGCAAGGAGGCGAGTCGCGCCGCTTCGTGCACGGGGTGCCACGCGTGCTCGCCGGCTCACTCGCGCCTGAGCTGCACCCGAGTCGCGTGCCGAGCGATCCCGAGCTCGCGTTGGTCTCCGAATGGCTCTTGGAACATCGGGTCAACATCAACGTGCGCCAAGTTTGGGAGGAGGTTTGGGAAGGTCGTCCGGGCGATCAGGGCGTCGACACACCGGAAGAGATACCCGGCGAGGAGCCGAATCGGAAGCGCAGCAAACTTTCATCAGAAGCAGATGAAGTCCCAGGAGAAAACGGCGCGTCATGACGGTCCTGCATGCAGTGAGCTGCGCGTTTACGTTATTCGGTGCTGGACTGCCGGTCTGCTGAATCGAATGGAGGTCGAAGCTCGAAGACCAGCTCGAACGGAATTCACTGCGCGCCCTTGTATATAGTCGACTTGTTTAAATGCACTCTCGGTGATTCACACAAAAGAATTCAGCTACGGCTGTTGTACACACACACAAAATCTCCCTGAGTGTCTGATTCGCACATAAGTCATAACTAAGCGCCGCCTCGCTCAACTACCCTCGTCCCCGTACACTACTACTAGTCGACTACCCTCCAAGTGCGGCCGGTGGCGGCGCTGTTGTTGAACCTTGTGATGGCTCCTGTCGGATAAGATGCGACCCAGAGCGTGCCATCCTCCGCAAAGGCCAGTCCGCTTGGGTTGCGGATGGGGGCGTTTGGGTCTCCGAGCTTCCTCTGTTGCTCCATCGGAGCGCCCGCGGCGACGCCAATGAACTGGCCGAGAGGAGAGAAGCGGAGGACCTTGTGGTCCTTGTACGAGCTGACGAAAATGTGGCCACTTGCACGATCGCACGTGATGCCTACCGGTCCGTTGACGAAACCCTTGCCGTACGAGCTCACGATCTGGCCGTTCGTGCCGTTGAACTTGAAGATGGCATTCGAGTAGTAGGCCGTGACATGAACATCGCCGAGCAGGTCGAATGTCAAGTCCTCGGCGCCGCGCAAGGAGGGCCCGGGCGTCTTGGTGCTCGCGAAGGCGACCGATGTGCCCGCAGACGCGCCAAATTTGCCCAGGTACGCACCAGATTCTGGGTCAAACATAGAGAGGTGGGGCAGTAGGAAAGAGGCCACGTACAGGACGCCATCGGGACCGATGGCAATGCCTTCGGGGCAGTCGAGCGTCTCATCGGAGCCTATGCGCCCGAGCAGCTCACCACTGGTCGCGTTCACGCGCAGCACGAGGTCGTTGGTGAACGATGCAATGAAGAGCGCACCCCTGTGCAGCGCCATGCCCACCGGCCCGTCAAGCTCCTTCCCGGATGCGAACACCTTGTATTGGGCGCGTTTGCCCGTCATCCAACGAAGCCGCACGACATGATTGAGCGTGAACGACGCCACGAAGAGCTCATCGAGGCCAGAATGCAAGATTGAATATGGGTTCCGGAGCACAGTGCTGGATGCACCGTCGATATACTCCATCTGCTGCGAGCTGAAATGTGGTTTGGCGAGCTGCTCGTAGAAGAGCTGCTCGCTCGCCAGGAAATCGGGCGTCACAATGCCCGTTGCGGGGTCCACGACCACAGGGCCCGCGGCCAAGCCCATGAAGAACAAGAGGTGGAAAGGCAATCGCGACATTTTAGGGTTCGTTCGTTCGTTCGTTTCAGGGCCCTCTCGGCCAGACACACACCCACAAGCCCCGAAAAGGCGTGCGTGGGAGGCGCTCACACAGACACACTTTACACACGTTGACGGGAGCCTCTCTGATCAAGTGCGGGCTCAGGGGGCTCAGCCGTCGGGGGCCCCCTTTTGGAGGGCCCCCTGGCATCGTCGGTCCCGGCGCTAGGCCGGGCCGACTCTGTACTGCGTACCGCGCGCCGCGCGCGCACCATCGCTGGTTCCCCCGTCTGCCCTCGTTTCGGCACCTCCTTTCCGAACTGCGCTGGCGGAGTCCGCTCACCCCCCCTCCGCGCTCTCTTGGTGGCCCTCTCTTCATGGCTCGTGCGTTCGCACGAGGCGCACCAGTCGGCGTCACAGGTTTCGCAGCTGTACCTCCACACGCCTTCGTGAATGCGGCGTCCGCATTCCCCGTCGCACTTCAGCCCATCTCCGCTCGGGGGCCCTCTCCTCG
>Ga0210248_101229_pt1 | contig 20347 bp, 22 predicted proteins | sample ChrtobMetP3_32mM_FD_155493 | JGI IMG/M metagenome (GOLD analysis project Ga0210248, IMG submission 155493) | Chrysochromulina tobin associated microbial communities from unialgal haptophyte culture, Seattle, Washington, United States - P3_32mM | ecosystem: Host-associated > Algae > Haptophytes >...
ACGCGATTGTGGAGGAGGAGCCCCCCGCCTCAGCCCCCACCGAGGACGCGGGGGGGGCGGGGGGAGATGGGGGGGCGGGGGAGGCGGCCTCGCTCATGTGGCAGAAGCGCGCCACCAATCCCAAGCACACGCAATGGCAGAAGCCCACACCCCGTCAGCACGGCGGCGGTGGCGGCGGCGGCGGCGGCGGCGGCGGTGGTGGCCGCGACGGTGGCGGCGGCGGCGGCGGCGGCGGTGGCGGTGGCGGTCGACTGACGGCGAAGCAAATCAAGCAACTCGAGCGTGCCACCCGCCAGCGCCGCGGGGCGAGTGTCGCCTTCTGCCTCCCGCTCTCGGTGACGAGCTCGGAGATTTACCCGGAGATCCAATGCTCGTGCCTCTGTGCGAGCTGTGCCGATTGGCGCTGATGAGCCTCCCTGATTGCCTCCCTCATCAGGTGCTCGGAGATCCTTTCGTCGTGCCTCTATACGCTGTGGGGAATGTGCTCCTGGACGGTGTGCGCGAGGGCGGCGGTGGCGGCGGAGGCGGAGGCGACGGCGGCGGCGGCGGCGGCGGCGGCGGCGGCGGCGGCGGCGGCGGTGGAGGCGGTGGAGGCGGTGGAGGCGGTGGAGGCGGCGCCGTCCTGGGCGTCCCCTTGGTCCTCGCTCGCGCAGAGCATCTGCACACAAGGCACGAGGGACGCGAGAACTCGTGTGTGAAATCACCTCGACCCCCCCTTGATTACCATTGATTGCGAGAACTTGTGTGTGAAACCACCTCGACCCACCCCTCGCGTCGACCTGCCCCGCATGCAAGTGCTCACCACGGCGCCCGCGCTTCCCCACAGGTGCGTGATCCACCTCGCGCCGTCCTTTTCGTTCCACAACCGCACAGCCGCCTCGCTGCACCTGGGCGTGCTGCGGCGCGCGCCCGAGACGGCGCTGCCGACTCCCCCGGCCGAGCGGCGGCTGCTGGCGCCCAGTAAGGCGCCCGGCACGGCCTCCCTGCTCTCCCTCGAGCGGGCGGCGGATCGGGCGGCGCGGGAAATGATAGAGCAGCGTGCTGAGGGCTTCTCATGGCCGTTCTCATTCTCAAGGTGATGACCGTTGATTGCCCTTGATTGCCGTTGATTGCCCTTGACGGTACACGTGCTGAGGGCTTCTCAAGGCTGTCCTTGTTGATTGCCTCTCATTGCCTCTCATTGCCTCTCATTGCCTCTCATTGCCTCTCATTGCCACTCGCTGCCATCCTTCGCCTCCAGCAGCGCCAGTGCTCCCCCCGTCGACACCGACGCCTCCGGCTACTACTACACGCGCGTTGCCGCGGGCGCCAAGCTCGCCATCCCCCTGCCGTTACTTCGGGACGCGCATGCGTGGTCCGTGTACGTCCGCCTCGAGCCTGGGCCGCGCCGTCTCGGGCACCCTCTTCCTAATTTGGCAGGGTCTTACCAGCAGCACGAGTCGGACGCGTCGTCGTGGGCGCTCGTGGGCGGGCTGCACGAGCTCATGCGCATGCATCCGAGCGCCGTGCCGAGCGCCGCATGTACTCAGCTCGTGCGCTCCCGCCTGCCTAATCGGGGAGGCGCCGAGACGGGCGTGCGCCACATGCAGCTGGCGCTGCACAGCTGCACGCAGCGGCATGCGGCGTACGTGCCTGGCTCCCGAGCGGCGGCATGGACGGCATACGAGCGGCAGAGCGCGCCGTCCCGGGCAGAGCGGCAGGGCGCGCCGGCAGCCAGCAGCAGCAGCAGCAGCATTCACAGTCACGCAGCTACCAAGGCTGGTGGTGGCGGTGGTGGCGGTGGTGGCGGCGGCGGCGGTGGAGGAGGAGGCGGCGGCGGCGGCGGCGGCGACGGCGGCAGCATCTCAGAGGCGGCGGCAGCTCGGACGCGCCTGCTGCAGTCCGCAGCCGTCCTCAAGCTGCAGCGGGCGCTGCGGCTGCGCGCCTCCCAAAAGAAACCCTCCCTCGCCGCCCACTACGGCGCCATGCTCAAGAGGCGCGCCCAACACGGCGCGTCGTCGACGTCGTCGTCGCCGTCGCTCGCGTCGTCGGCGGCGTCGTCGGCGGCGGCGCCCGAGCGTCCGCCACCACGCCCAGGACGGCACCAGCTGTCGCCTTCCAAATCGGGACGTCGAGGCGTCGGCGCGCGCCGTGCCGAGCGCATGCCCGCGGGCTACGAGGCCGCCTGCGACCTGATCTTCGCGCCGGGTTTGCATCTCGCTTCGTCACTGCCGTACGAGATCGAGGTCGAGATCGGGCGGTTACCCCGAGGTCGAGATCTCGCTTCGTCACTGCCGGTCGAGATCGGGCGGTTACCCCGCGCGCCGCCCTGGCAGGCGCCGTCCCGGGCGCCGGCGCCGGCATCGGCCCAAGCGCCGAGTCAAGCGCCGAGTGCGACGCATGAGAACCCCGGGCCGCGCCGGGGTGAATCTCGGGGTGAATCTCGGGATGAATCTCGGGGTGAGAACCCGGGGCTGCGCAGGGGTCAGCTCCGAACGCCCTTAACCATCGACCCGCCGCCCGGCGCTCACTACGGCGCGGCGTCCCCAGCCGAAGACGAGGCGCTCGCGCTCGAAGCGGCGCTCGTTACGGCGCTCGGCGCGAGCGGGGAGGCGGCGCTGTGCGAGGTCGACTGCTGTGCGCCGCGGCTCGTGATGCGAGTCCGCATGCGAGTGCCGCCCAATACGGCGCCTGAGCGCGCCCGTGACGGCGCCGACGTGCCCGCCTCGAGCGGCGGCGCCCAGTACGGCGCGACAGGCGGCGGTGGCGCGTTCCACGGCCGGTGGACCGAACCGGTTTCGTCGAGTTCGTCGAGTTCGTCAATCGGCGACACGTGGACGCGGTGGAGCGAGCCGATCGAGCTGCTGCCGGTACAGCGCGATCACGCCCACGACGACGCTCCGGCCGGGGCACGCGCTGCACCGAGCGCCGCTGACGAAACTGCACGGAGCGCCGCCGTGGGCGCTGGCGTGGGCGCTGGCGTGAGCGCCACGGCGATCGAGGGCGTCATCCCGAGCGCTCAGAACGACGCGTCCTGGTGGCCGTGGCGACGAGCGACGCCAACGACGACGCCTTCCGCCGCCGCCGCCGCCACCTCCACCGCCTCCGCGGCCAACAGGGCGACGACGGCTGGCAACAGGGCGGCGGCGGCGGTCGGGATGGGCAACGGCGCCCGCAACGGCGCCCCTGCGTCCGCCCAACACGGCGCGTCCCTAGGGGTAGGGGAGGAGGAGGAGGAGGAGGAGGAGGCGGCGGGGGAGGCGGCGGGGGAGGCGGCGCGATCGGCCGCGCTGCTCGAACTTGCATGCGAGGCCGTTGCCCTTGAGAGTGGTTTCATCGAGGATGGTGACGTGGCAATCGCGCTCCACTCGCAGGCCGCCATCGCCCTGCCGTTACCGATTTCGTTACGCTCCGAGGCGACCGGTACGGCGCTCTGGCTCCAGCTGCGTCGGCGTGTGAATGTTCACGGCACGCTGATGCTGCAGCTGGTGGCGCATAAGCTGCTGGTCAATCGATCTGGGTTGGATCTCGCCCTCCGCTTCGAAGGGGTGCCCGCCGACGTGCTCGCGAGCGGGTACGAGCTGCCCACGACGGCGCCACGATGCTCGTGGTCAGATCTCGAGGCGCCCATCACGACGCCACTGCTGCTCCCGCCCGCGACCAAGGTCTACGTGGCGGTGCTCGGCGAGTCGCACACCCCCGTTCACACGCCCGTTCACACGCCCGTTCACACCCCCGTTCACACCCCCATGGCCGCCTCGCACCGTCCGTTAACGACCCACTGGTCGGAGGCGATCGACCTGTTTGGGGTGGGCATTCTCGGAGAGCTCCGATGCCGCGCCCACGACGGCGCCCCGAGCGGAGCGTCGAGCGCCGGATCGAGCGCCCATCACGGCGCCGAGTACCAGCTTGGGGTGCGCGCCCACGACGGCGTTGCTGCCCTTTGATCCGCGCGTGCCTCATTGATGGCCTCCCTCATCTTCTTCGATTGCCTCCCTCACCTTAGTTGATTGCCTCCCTCATCAGGTGAGCATCACGACGGCGCCGCCGCCGTTCGATCCGTGCGTCCTGCTCGCGCTCACGCCGCGCTTCCTAATTAGGAACCTCATCCCGGATCGCACCGTGTATGCTCGCGTCGCCCCGGGCGTCCCGCCTCCCCGCACGGGCATCGGCATGGGCATGGGCATGGGTCTCGGCCTCGGCGGCGGCGGCGGCGGCGGCGGCGGCGGCGGCGGCGGCGGCGGCAGAGAAGCTTCGATGAGGAGTGAAGCCACCAGCTTCAGAGAGGAGTCGTTGATACCGCGGCGAGGCGCTTCGGCTAGTGGCAACAGGGAGGAGCTGTTGATGCCTCGGCGAGGCGCTTCGGGAGAGCGTGAGGCAGAGAGGGGGGCGGAGGGGCTCCACGATCAGATCACCTTGGAGCCCAGGACGGCGCCTGGGCAGGACCACTCCGCGCCTGTCCACTTCCGCTCGGGACGGCGCCAGCTGCTCCTGCAGCTCTCGGCGCCGTACCGAGCGCCCAGGACGGCGCCCTCGGTGGGCAGCTTCGGGGGCGAGAGGGAGGGCGAGGGCCATCACCGCCCAGGACGACGCTCAGCAGCAGATGCGGACGACCTTAATTTGGATGCGGCGGCGGCCGCCGCTCGCGCCGTGGCGGGCGCTCGCTGGTCGTCGGGTGTGCAGTGCGATGACGTGGGCGACATCCAGATGCTCATACCGAGCCGTCCCGAGCGCCGTCCCGAGCTGGCCACCGGCAGCGCCTTCGACGAGGACGACGAGGGGTTGCAATCTGAGGAGGATATTTCAGATGAGGTGGTCGAGGTTCGTGTGGCCGAAGATCAGTTGATTGCCTTTGATTGCCATTGATTGCCTCTCGCCCCCCCTTCCACAGCTTCGCTTCAAGGAGGATTGCCATTGATTGCCATTGATTGCCTCTCGCCCTCCCTTCCACAGCTTCGGGTGGCCGAAGATCCGTTGATTGCCTTTGATTGCCTTTGATTGCCATTGATTACCATTGATTGCCTCTCGCCCCCCCTTCCACAGGTTCGGGTGGCCGAAGATCCCGCGACCGGCTGCGTCCTCATCTCGCTGCATCTGCCGCCCCCCAATCAAGTACGGCTGAAGCTCCATAACACCACCCCCCTCCACTTTGTGGTTCGTCAAGTGCATGCACCGGCCGGTGCCAGACCGTTGCGGTTGGAGCCAAACGCGGAAGTCCCCTGGGCGTGGCACGACCCGTCCGCCGAGCCCGCGCTGATGGTGCATCCAATCATCCAACCTGCCAAATATGGCTCGGTCGCTCGTCTGTTCGCGCTCGGGACGGCGCTCGGGCGCTCGGGCAAGCTCACGCGTGCGAGCGCCCAGTACGGCGCCCAGTACGGCAGGTCCCGGATGGAAGGTCCCGGAAGGTCCCGAGAAGGTCCCGGGACCGAGTACAAGATCTCGTCGGTCGAGATCTTGGCCTCTATGTTCGTCGGTTCCCCACAGCGCGAGGTGCATTGCGCCCTTCGAGTTGATGACCATTGATGGCCTCTGAGGACCTCTGAGGACCTCTGTTGGTCTCCAATGGCGGCCTGCCTGATTGCGTCCCTCATCAGGTGCACGCGGCCCTCGAGCTACATCGGGGCGTCTGATGATCTCTGATGACGTCTGATTGCGTCCCTCATCAGGTGCACGCGGCCCTCGAGCTACATCGGGGCGTCAAGGTCTTCCGATTAAGCGAGTCCGCGCCGAGTATGCCGCCGACACCGCCACCAGGGTGGGTGGTACGAGTGCGTGTCATCTCGGCAGTTGGGCTCAAAGCAACCGACCTTGGGCTACACGGTGCATCTGATGACCCCTGATGACCCCTGATGACCTCTGATGGCCTCTGATGACCTCTGATGACCACTGATGGACCTCCCTAATTTGGGCAGGACGCACGAGCGACACCTTTGTCGAGCTCGACTGCTCGGGACAGCGCCTACACACCAGCACCGTGCGCCGCTCGCTGCACCCCACTTGGAACGAAACTCTCGAGATGCGATTCCGCGCACCTCCCGAGAATCTCGTGATGCGCCTGTGGGATCACCACCTGTTCAAGGCGAGCGATCCGCTCGGTTTCGTCCATGTGCGCCATCGGAGCTCCCCTCTGATTGCGCCTCTGATTGCGATCCGCTCGGTTTCGTCCATGTGCGCCATCGGAGCTCCCCTCTGATTGCGCGTCTGATTGCGATCCGCTCGGTTTCGTCCATGTGCGCCATCGGAGCTCCCCTCTGATTGCGCCTCTGATTGCGATCCGCTCGGTTTCGTCCATGTGCGCCATCGGAGCTCCCCTCTGATTGCGCCTCTGATTGCGATCCGCTCGGTTTCGTCCATGTGCGCCATCGGAGCTCCCCTCTCCGAGATTGCATGTCTGATTGCTCCTCTGATTACACGTCTGGCTGCGCCTACGAGTGCAGGTGCAGCTGGGCAGCCTGTAGCTTGTCGCCCTGCTTGCAGTTGATTGACGATGATGGCCTGCCTGATTGCCTTCCTCATCAGGTGCGGCTGGGCAGCCTGTGGCTTGTCGCCCTGATTGCAGTTGATTGACGATGATGGCCTGCCTGATTGCCTCCCTCATCAGGTGCGGCTGGGCAGCCTGTGGCTTGTCGCCGAGGGACGAGCCACGCGCATCGCCGACTCCCGCGCCGTCGACGTGCCCGATGGCGGTTCGCCCGACACGGCGCCCGACGAGTCGACCAAGGACGGGTTCATCGGCTCACGACGGCGCGCTCTCGACGCGCCGCGGCTGAGCAGCGGCGGGAAAGCGCCGATTGGGATCCGATCTGGCAGCCCAGATCGGAAAGCGCTGATTGGGATCCGATCTGGGCTGCCAGGCGCCGTCTCGCGTCTCTTTACGAGGCGCATCTCCGGCATCCAAGGTTCGTTAATTGCCTCTGATGGCCTCTGATTATCTCTTCACGAGACGCATCTCCGGCATCTAAGGTTCGTTACAGTTCGAGGTCTGATGACGTCTGATGACGTCTGATGACGTCTGATGACGTCTGATGACGTCTGATGACGTCTGATGACGTCTGATGACGTCTGATGACGTCTGATTGCGCCCCTCATCAGGTTCGTTACAGTTCGAGGTCGCGGTCGCCCCGGTGGCATATGAGGCCAATCCGCTGCGGCTGCAGCTATACGCGGCAATCAGCAGCATCGGGCTCTCCCTGATCGACTCCCCCGAGGACAGGTGATTAGGACTGATTGCGACTGATTGCGACTGATTGCCAATGATGGGCTGCCTAATCGCCTCCCTCATCAGAGCTCCACGCGAGGTGGCGTACTTCCAGCTGCAACGGCTGCGAACACGCCTCGAGCGTCGGCGCGACACGTGTCAGCTCACCGTGCGCGTGGGCACCCTCCAGATCGACCACAGCGGAGCGGAGGCCGAGGGCAGTATGGCGGTCATGCGTCAGGTGATCCCGCACGAGAAGGACGCGCTGCCGACGGACCTGATTGCGTCTGATTGCGTCTGATTGTGTCTGATTGCCTCCCTCATCAGGTGATCCCACACGAGAAGGACGCGCTGCCGACGGACCTCATTCAGTTGCTCATGCTGCAGCTGCACCCGCCTGGGCGCGAACCGATCTGGGAGACGCTCGAGCTCGCACTGCACTCTCTTCAGGTTCGTTAATTGCCTCTGATTGCCTCTGATGATCTCTTTACGAGACGCTCGAGCTCGCACTGCATTCTCTTCAGGTGATCACCATCGAGTGCATTTGATTGCCATTGATCGCCATTGATCGCCATTGATTGCCGTTGATTGCCTCTCGCCCTCCCTTCCACAGCTTCGCTTCAAGGAGGATTTCGTTGATTGCCGTTGATTGCCTCTCGCCCTCCCTTCCACAGCTTCGCTTCAAGGAGGAGTTCGTTGATTGCCGTTGATTGCCTCTCGCCCTCCCTTCCACAGCTTCGCTTCAAGGAGGATTTCGTCGTCGATACGCTTCGGGTGATCTTGCCATTACTCCTCACGCCCCCGCCGCCGCTGCTCATGCGCGTGGGGGGTGGCGCGGAAGGCGGGGGCGGTGGGGGTGGCGGGGGCGGGCAGCTCGTCGACGCTCTCGGAGCTGGCGTCGCCGATGATGCGCGCCGTCATGGGCACGATCGTAAGGTCTACATACGGCTCGTGCGAATCGGTGCCGTCCAGTCGACGATCTCGTACGCCGCTGATTGCCGCTGATGGCCGTTGATTGCCGTTGATTCGTCATTGCCGTTGATGGCCACTGATTGCCGTTGATTGCCGTTGATTGCCGCTCGTCCCTCCTTCACACACAGGTACGCTGCGGGCCGGCGTGGCATCCTCAGCCGCATGCTCGATTCCGTCCTCGACTCGCAGCGCGCCCGAGACGGCGCCCGCGCGGCCGGTGGCGCCGTCGCCGACGCCCGAGACGGCGCCGTCGGTGGCCCGTTGCGCAAGGGCGGCGGCACGTTCACCAAGATGCTCCGATACGGCGCCACAGTGGCGCCATACATACCCGATATGGAAGGGATCGGTCTCAAGTTTAATGAGGTCATCGTCAAGGATGCCTTTTGCGAGCCGTACCAACTGTATAGGTGCCTGCGGAGCCACTACGTGAAGAGCGCCGTCCGCCAGTGGTACGTGATTGCGTGCTGATTGCATGCTGAGTGCATGCTGAGTGCATGCTGAGTGCATGCTGATGGCCTCTGATGACGTGAAGAGCGCCGTGCGCCAGTGGTACATGATGCCCACGTAATTGCATGCTGATTGCATGTTGATTGCCTCTGATGACGTCCCTCTTGTCCTAATTTGGGATGACCTCCCTCTTGTCCTAATTTGGAAGGTATAAGCTCATCGGATCGGTCGAGCTGCTCTTCAACCCACTGGCCTTCCTGGACAAGCTCGGCGGCGGCGTGCTCGAGTTCTTCCGTGCGCGCCCCTGAATGCCGTTGATTGCCGTTGATTGCCGTGCGCATCGGTGCTCGAGTTCTTCCGTGTGCGCCCGCGGACGGGTTCGTCTCCGACGAGACATGCGCTCACCACGGCGCCCTCTCCTCTTCCCCACAGGTGCGCCCGCGGACGGTTTCGTCTCGGACGGTTTCGTCGGATTAGGTCTGGGCTTCCAAAAAGGGGTCGAGGTGCGTGATGACCTCTGCTGATGGCATCTGATGGCGCCTCTGATGGCGCCTCTGATGACCACTGATGACCACTGTGATGGCCTCCTCTGATGACCACTGATGGCCTCTCAAAACCGCTCATTCCGCGTGGTGCCGCCGAATGCGAGCGCTCCTTCCGCCGAATGCGAGCGCTCCTTCCGCCGAATGCGAGCGCTCCTTCCGCCGAATGCGACAGCTCCTTCCGCTGAATGCGAGCGCCACCCGCGCTCCCTAATTTGGCAGGCGCTCGTGCTCGGCGCCGCGTCCGGCCTGTTTGAGAGCGTCTCGCGCCTTACCGGTGCCTTTTGCATGCTCGCGGAGGGCGTCGGAGGCATCGAGATGCGCCTGGCGCCCGTCACGGCGCCCGTGCTAGGTCCTCATCGGTACGCAGCGCGACTGATGGGCTCTGATAAGCTCTGATAAGCTCTGATAAGCTCTGTTGGGCTCTGATTGGCTCTGATGGGCTCTGAGTCTCGATTGCCTGAGTCTTCACTGCTCTCGATTGCCTCGAATGATCTCTGGGATGCGATCGCTCACCACGGCGCCCCCACCTCGATTGCCTCGATTGTTCTCTGGGTCCTCATCGGTAGACACATGCACGCCCGCCACGGCGCGTGCGAGCGCTCACCACGGCGCCCCCACCGTTCCCCACACAGGTACGAGGCAGGCGAGCTCGCACGCTCCATCGCGCATGCATACAAGGACGTCGTCCTGCGCCCGTACAGGGGCGCTCAGTCTCAAGGGGCGCTCGGCTTCGGCAAGGGGCTGCTCTCGTTTGGCTTCGGCTTCCTCGCGATGCCGGTGCGCCGTCGATGGCCACTGATGGCCTGTGCGCACCCCCTCATTTGGCAAGTTCGAATCGAACCTAATTTGGCAGGTGGTGCTCTCGCTTGGGGGCTTCTCTTTCGGACTGGCCACGGCCGCCTCGCACGCGGAGCGCCGTCGTGAGCGCCTCAAGCATCGCCACCACGCGAGCGCCGGGCCCAGCGCCGTCATGAGCGCTTCGCAGCCGCTGCGCCGCCCGCGCGAGTTTGGCATGCACGGCCAGATACAGCCCGCCCGCGTGCCCGACGAGCAGCAGAGGGCGGAGGCCGCGGCGGCCACAGTGCTGCAGCGCGCGTGGAGGCCGCGCATGCTCAGGCGCCGTCGTGGGCTAGCCAACCCCTCCTCCACCGCCGATGGGGTCGCCAATTCAGCCGCAATCGGCTTGCACCGGGCGCTGACGGCGAGTCGCACCTTCGACACGTATGTGAGCCACGCGTTGCATCAGCACCAGGCCCGTCACGCCCGCGACGCCGCGTCGGTGCTGAGCCAGCGGCGGCGCGTCGGGCTTCCGGTAGGCACGGCCGCTGCCTTCGGGTTCGGCATGGGGTGGCGGCAGCATACAAGTGCTCACCACGGCGCTTCAGCGCTCGGCGCCATGGGGTGGCGGCCGGCGGCCAATGACTGGCCGTCCGACTCCAAGGGGAAGGCCAAGGCAGCAGGCGGGAAGGTCATTGAAGTGCGAGTGTAGAAGTGCGTGAACCGTACTACTCGACTCCTCGGGCGAAAATGCGGCCCGCAATCAATCTTAATATAGATCATGATATAGATATTATGAATTGCCTTCCAGGTTTCCTGCGTGCCGTCGTAGCAGCTGTGTGGAGATTTGCAAGGCCAGAACGCAAATACAAAAAGGTCTTCAACTTCATTGTAACGATTGTGCTTCACACACTTTATCACACTTTTCACGACGCTTATTAGGCAAGTTATGCCGAGCATATTCGATTGTCGGTGGATATGGAGCCTCTTGGCAGGTGCGTGCGGCTCGCTTGGGCTTGGGGGATCCTCTTTCGGACTGGCCACGGGGCGCGGGGCTGTCATCGATCATGCACCCTGTTTTTAACCTCACATATAATATTGGCGCGCGGCGACGGGGGTGCTAAAATCAGATGCGCATGCGGGAGACACCCAGTTGCCGACCCATACCGCCACCCCGCCTCACTTACTTAGCAAGCAAGCTTCGATGAGCAGATCAAGCACGTCATCAGGAAACGTCATGCTGTATTTGTTCAGCCACAGCATGAGCAAGACAAATCGCTGGGTGGTAACGTTGAACAACAAATGGTCTTTGCGAGACCAGTTGACGATATCCCAGACTTTGATCGTCTGGTCGTACGATCCGGACACAATCTTGGTCCCGTCCGGGGAAAACGCCACCGACGTGATCTCGCGGCTGTGGGCGTTCATCTTCTTGCTCAACAGCTCCAGTTTGCCTGCCAGACAAGCCAGCAAGCGTCAGTGTTGGCCAAGGAGGGGCGATTTTGAGCTCTAGACGCACCGGAATCCCAGACTTTGATCGTCTTGTCGCACGATCCGGATACAATCTTGGTCCCGTCCGGGGAAAACGCAACCGACTCGATCTCGTTGCTGTGCGCGTTCAACTTCTCGCTCAGCAGCTCCAGTTTGCCTGCCAGACAAGCCAGCAGTCGTCAGTTTTGGCCAAGGAGGGGCGATTTTGAGGACTCCGGCGCACCTGAATCCCAGACTTTGATCGTCTTGTCGTGCGATCCCGACACGATCTTGGTCCCGTCAGGAGAAAACGCCATCGACGAGATCCCGCTTCTGTGGGCTTTCGTCTTCTTGCTCAGCAGCCCCAGCGCGCCTGTGCCAGACAAGTCACCAGACGTCAGTTTCGGCCAAGGAGGGGCGATTTGAGGGCTCCGGCGCACCGGAATCCCAGACTTTGATCTTCTTGTCGCCCGATCCCGACACGATCTTGGTTCCGTCCGGGGAAAACGCCACTGACGAGATCCATCCGCTGTGAGCGTTCGTCTTCTCGCTCAAGAGCTTCAGCTTGTCTGCCAGACAAAAGCCAGCAGACGTCAGTTTCGGTCAAGGAGGGGCAATTTTGAGGGCTCCGGCGCACCCGAATCCCAGACTTTGATCGTCTCGTCGTCCGATCCGGAGACAATCTTGGTCCCGTCCGGGGAAAACGCCACGGACCCGATGACGTCGCTGTGGGCGTTCGTCTTCTCGCTCAGCAGCTCCAGTTTGCCTGCCAGACAAGCCAGCAGACGTCAGTTTTGGCCAAGCGGGTGCCATTTCAGGGCCGCGGCGCACCCAAATCCCAGACTCTGATCGTCTTGTCGCACGATCCCGACACGATCTTGGTCCCGTCCGGTGAAAACGCCACTGATGTGATCCATTCGCTGTGCGCGTTCGTCTTCTCGCTCAGCAGCTCCAGTTTGGCTGTCAGACAAGCCAGCAGGCGTCAGTTTTGGCCAAGGAGGGGGCGAGTTTGAGGGCTCCGGCGCACCCGAATCCCAGACTTTGATCGTCTTGTCGCCCGATCCCGACACGATCTTGGTCCCGTCTGGGGACAACGCCACCGACATGATGTTGTCGCTGTCGGTGTCGTCGCTGTGGGCGATCGTTTTTTCCACTACACAGTTGATGAGCGTCGCCATCATCCTGCGAACAAGTGAGACGAAGAGAGGCTGAAGCTGCATGCGTGCATTCGGCAGCATGGCGACCATGGGACCACGAGCGGCTGCAAGCTCGAAGCACGAAGGGCGCTTGAAGTGTCTCGGCGCAGGCATGCAGCAGCCAGCAGCGGGCCGCAAGGATGAGGGGAATCGCGTGGGGCGTGTGTGGCTCCGAAGCTCATCGCGAACGGAGAGTCGCATGCCCTCGAGAGAGGCAGCCCAGCTCGGGGTCTCAGGAATGGGCAGTCACCTCGGCGCGTGCGCGTCCAGCGCGGGGTCGTGCTGTTGCTTGTCTTTTTCCGCGCGATCGGCGTTTTCATGTGAAGGGGTTTTGTCTCTACGGCGGTGTCGTTTGCGGGCACCCACGTGCGCAAGCGCCGAGACGGCGAGGTTTCGTTACGTCGCTCTCCCGGGCCATCTCGTGGGGCGCGGTCCACAAAATGCTCGCGGTGCTCCTGTCGCTGGCCGTCGGCCGCGTGGCCGACGACGCGCGCATCGAGGATCTCGATGGCCCGTCACTTCAGACCACCATCGTCGGGCCGTTTGGCCTCGCCTTTGCGGCCGACGTGGCCGCAACCCACAAGCTCTCCTGTGCGAGTGTCCGAGGCCGGCCGTTTGTCACCGGGCTGCACGTGCAGCAGCTGCACGCGCCGATCAATGGGCGCGACGCGTACGAGTTTCGCATCCAGTGCGGGCCCGCGGCCACGCCGTGGTCCCAACTCGGCCCGAAGATGCTGATGTGGGCGACGGCGCAGCGGGCGACGGCATCGTGCCCTCGGCCGCATTCGGCTCGTGGCCTGGTGGTGACGCGCGGCCGGGGCGGCGGCTGGTCGAAGGCCGACCTGTACGGGTTCTCGCTCATGTGCGGCTCCTCCGACACCGAGCTCGTCGAGGCGCACGGCCTCACTGCGGTCGACGGCGTCGAGGAAAGCCGCGGCCGCGCATGCCCCGCTGGGGCGTTCATCTCGGGCCTCGAGATCGCGCGCGGGTACGAGGCCTCGGGCGCGTACGACCTGTATGAGTTCTCGCTGAGCTGCTCCGAGGTGCTCGAGAATTACAAGCCTCCTCCGCCGCCGCCCGAAGGCATGACCACGCGCGCCTTCAATGCGGGGTCCGCGCGGGGCGGCGGCGGCGGCGGCGGCGGCGGCGGCGGCGGCGGCGGCGGCGGCGGGGGGGGCATGGACGAGGACGAGCCCAGCGCCAGTGGCGCCGCCCCCGACGACGACGAAGGCGCCATTGCCGGCCCCAGCTCGATCAGCGCGATGCGAGCGGCGCGCGCCGGGGGCGGAGCCCGAGGGGCGCCAACGAAAGTGCCTCCGGCCATCAAAAAGGGCCAAGCGGAGGCGGCGGGGGCGGAGCCGTTGGGTGCCGCAGCACGGGCGGCGGCGGCGGCATCCCTCAAGGCGCGCGTGGGCGGAGCGTTTGAGGGCGGGGAGGGTGGGGATGGCGGGCAGGGGGAGGGCAGGGATGGCAGCTCGGTCGGCGCAGGTCCCGGCGGCGCCGGCGGCGGACGCGCCAAGCGGCCCGATCCAATCGAGCAGCAGCAGATGGAATTGCTGAGGACTCTGCTGCAGGACAAGCGCCAGGACCAGGGCATGGACGGCGCGGCGGTCGGCGCGGCGACAGGCGCGGCGTCGGGCGCTGTGACGGGCGACTCCGCCAGCGCTCACGACAGCGCGCCTCTTCGGACGGCGGAGACGAGGGCGGTGGAGGCACGCCAGGAGCGAGTGCGTGCTAGGCCTCTGATTGCACCTCTGATGAGGATGATTGCATGCTGATTGCCTCCCTCGCCAGGAGCGAGTGCGTGCTAGGCCTCTGATTGCGCCTCTGATTGCGAGTGCGTGCTAGGCCTCTGAATGGCCACTGATGATGACCACTGATGAGGATGGCCACTGATGATGATAATGATGCACTGATGAGGATGGCCACTGATGATGATGATGATGCACTGATGAGGATGGCCACTGATGATGATGAGGATGGCCACTGATGAGTGCCGTGATGAGCACCGCTGAGGACCTCTGATTGCGCCCTTCATCAGATGCGCGCGGCGCTGGCGCAGCTCGAGGAGCTCGGGGCGGATGCCGTTTTTGGGTCGGTGCGCCAGGCAGCGGCGCCCGGTACGGCGCCCGGCACGCACGGGGAAGCTACGACGACGGTGGAGGGGGGTGCACCTGGCGAGACGGCGGAAGGGGGGGCGGACGTGTCTGAGGGGGCCGAAGGGGTGGTTGAGGTGATGGAGGAGGACGAGGTGGAGGAGGTGGCGATGGAGGAGGAAGGTGAAGCGGCCGCAGAAGAAGCGGCGCCGGCGGAGGCAGAGGCGACGCAGGCCGCACCAGAGGCCGCACCAGAGTCCGCACCAGAGGCCGCAGTAGAGGGGTCATCGGAAGAAGCGTCGGACGCGGCAGCGGAAGCGGCGGCAGAGGCGACGACAGCGTTCGCAGCGGCGGAGACGGGTGAGCAGGCGACAGCGGAGGCGACAGCGGAGGCGACAGCGGAGGCGACAGCGGAGGCGGTGCCAGAGGCGGCGCCCGCGACGGCGGCCGAGGCCTCTAGCAGCGAAGGCGCAGCGCCCGCAGAGGCTGTGAATGTGAACGCGCCGTCGCAGGCATCCAACGGCGAAGGCTCAGCGCCCGCAGAGCCGCATGCGCCCAAGATGGCGCCCGAGACGGCGCCCGAGACGGCGCCCGAGACGGCGCCCGGGACGGCGCCCGGGACGGCGCCCGGGGCCTCCTCCACCGAGACACTAGCAGACCAAGCGGCCGCCCGGCTGGACGCGCTCCTCCAAAACATCGAGGTGCTCAAGGCGGCGGCAGATGAGGCTGTGAATGTGAACGCGCCGTCGCAGGCAGATGAGGCTGTGAATGTGAATGCGCCGTCGCAGTCAGCCGTTCCCAATCCGGCCATGCCGTCGGTTTCGTCAAAAGCAGCCGTTCCCGATCCGGCCATGCCGTCGGTTTCGTCAAAAGCAGCCGTTCCCGATCCGGCCATGCCGTCGGTTTCGTCAAAAGCAGCCGTTCCCGATCCGGCCATGCCGTCGGTTTCGTCAAAAGCAGCCGTTCCCGATCCGGCCACGCCGTCGGTTTCGTCGGCGGAGAGGGCGGATGAGGCGGCTGCCATGGCGACGGCCCCATCGGCGGTGCAGGAACAGGCTGAAGCGGCCGCTGAGCCGGGGGCAGAAAGACCAGCGGCCGATGAATCGGCGCCGCCGTCGGAGGGAGTGTATGTGTGAGAGTTTGGGTTTGGATTTGCAACTCATGACACGAGATGCTTTTGCTTTGAAGTTATGTGCGTGAACACCTGTTGACAACGGTTAACGCGTTCATTAATTAAAAAAGATCCTGTTCCTCACGAAATCCGTTCGGAAATCCGTAAATGATCTCGCGGATAGATTACTCGGTCCCACCGAAATCCCAGACGTGCGTCAGGGCTTGGGCTGGACACATGGAGCTGGCACCCTTTTCCCAGGTCATGGAGCGCGAGGCCAAGCCGAAGGTCACAGGCAAGGCCGGCGGTAAACCCGCCTTTCCCGAGCCGAAAGTCCAGTCGCAAGAGGAGGCCTTGAAGTGGGGCCAGGTGTTTTGGGCGAAATATCTGAAAGACAAGGCGCAGAATCCGGTCGACGGCCAGATCTTCTTCACGCCGGAGAAGATGTACTCGCTGATGCGCCAGGGGAGCGACGGAAGTCCCGCGCCCGTGCGGCTCCTCCGCCTCTCGTGGCTGCTCGAGCAGGCCCGCCGCGGTGCGGTGCTATCGCGCCGGCAGGAGCTCCCCGAGGAGGCATTCCTGTCGGAGGCGGAGGTGCGCGCACTCCCGCGCGGGCACATGGGAAGGGAGTGTGAGACCTGCTTCGTCTGCTGCATGAGCAACGACGACAAGCCGCTCCACATCATGTCCATCTCGCACGGGTGGCTCACGCCCGAGCACCCGGACCCGTTTGGCGAGCAGCTGGCGCGCTTCGCCAAGCAGATCGAGCGCGAGCGGCAGTTCTTCTCGGAGAAGAACTGTCTCGAAGCCGGTGCATTTTGGTGCTGTTGCTGTGGAATCGTGCAGGGCTACTGCTGCTGGGTTTTCCCGACGCACGGCCAGCGGTGCGGCGAATCGGCGCAACAGCTCCCCTCGGGCGAGTTTGGAGTCTTCTACGAGTGAGTGCTCTCTCTCTTTCTCTCTCTCTCTCCCTCTCTCTCTCTCTCTCTCTCTCTCTCTCTCTCTTTCTCTCTCTCTCTCTCTCTCTCTCTCTCTCTCTCTCTCTCTCTCTCTCTCTCTCTCCCACTGATCGGTCCGGCGTTGCGACTCGGCGCGCTCACGCCCCTCGATGTGTGTGTCGTCCCTCGATGTACGCGCAGCTGGGGCAGCCTGCACCAAAAGGACGCCGATGGACAGCGGACGGAGCCCGAGCAAGCCGCTTTTGGCACCGCGCTGAAGACCATGGGCATCTGGTACGCCCATCGGCTGGCGACGACGGTGATCCTGAGCGAGCTGCCCCCGGGCTGGCCGCGCACGCCCGAGGCCGCGCCCTTCTTCCCCGAGGGCTGGCTCCTAGGCAAGGGGTGGCCCTCGTTTGAGCGCGCCGTGAGCGGCATGATCAAGAGGGGCGCATTCAAGTCCTTTCGGCGCATCGTCGACCCCGCGGTGCCGCGCACCCTCACCGGCGCGTACTGCGCGCCTCCGATGCACCCGCGCGAGTTTGCGGTCGAGCTGTCGCGCAAGATCTTTAGCAACGGCGCCGACTGCGAGACTGTGGCCAAGCTGTATGCGGACACATTCACTGCCGCGCTCGGCGAGACGCGGGTGCTCCAGTTTAACGGCATGAAGTGGAGGTCGGCGGACGCGGAGGCGTTAGTGAAGGTGCTGCCGCCCCTTCCGGGGGATCGATATGCATGCAACTCTGATTGCCCCTGATGATCTCTAATGACCTCTGATTGCGTCGCTCATCAGGTGCTGCCGCTCTTTGAGCGCGTCGAGACGCTCGACTTGAAAATGAACTTCATCGGCAAGGCCGGGTTTGATGCGCTGGCGGCGGCGATCCTCGAGGGCGCGGCGCCGGCGCTCAAGACTATCGACTTTTCCGTCAATACGGAGTACTTGTATGCCAAGAGTTTCAGCGACTCGTCCGCGCTCGAAGCGGCGTGCAAGGCGCGCGGGATCCGCGGAGTCTGGATGACCACCACAGGGGAGATGATGCACACGTAAGAACTGCGCCCCAACCAAGACCGCTTAGACCCACGGCGAGGCACGTGGGCCGACCAAGACCGCGTAGACCCACGGCGAGTATTTCTGTGATGCGTGCAGCGTGGGGTCCCCTGTGCGGGACGCGGAAAGCCTCGGGGCACGGAAAGCCTCGGGGCACGGGGGAAGCCTCGGGGCACGGGGGAGCCTCGGGCGACTCCCACGGGGATCTCAGGCGCAGATCGAGATGTACGTGGGAGCTCGTGGGTGTTGGCGGCGTCCGCGCCTCTGTGTGGGCGCGATGTGGGACGGAACCTTTAAGGGACCTTGGGCATGTCCCAATGGCGCACAGTGCATCAGAGATCAGTGTGTCGCACACCGACGAATTATAGGTCGGCGGCTGCCCGCTGCGGGCCGAGAAATGTGTTGGGGGGGAAGGGCCGGCAGCGGGTGCCGGGACCGAAACCGAAGTTGGGATTAAGAACGGGACTGCGTATACAAGAACGCGAAACGTGAAACGAGAGAGCACAAACAGTTACATCGGAACACAACCGAACGTATTGCGGGGTTGGGGGTACTATCATGTGGGTACTATACGCAGAGGTGATGAGGTGACGCGTCACGTCGGGCACAACAGCACGTCCGGTCAAGTCAAGCGCAACCGCAAGTCAAGCTCTGTTGGGGCGGTTGTGGGCACGCAGCACTCACGGCCTCGAATGCACGTCCACCCTCTTTTTTCCACTCTCTCGTCTCCAGCACAACCATGCGCGGCCGTCCCACACGAGGCATTCCGGAAACGCCGCGCATGCCGAACGCGGTCCCACATGTATGTGCGTGCGACGGGCGCCCTCTCGTGCGAACATACATGCGATTTACCGACAGAACGCTTCGCATGGCCATAGGAATCCCGATCGCGCTTGGGAGGAGCCAAGCTGCAGCTCGACTAGACCAGTCGAGATCGAGGCCTGGATGCAACGCCCTTGCGCCTAGGGACGAGCCCCTTTTCATGCACCTGTGGACGTGGTCGCTTCGGGAGGCGGCCAGGGGGTCGGGAGTGCAGCGCCCCGCCCCGCACCACTCAGAACGCGCGCCTCCCCCTCTCAAGCCGCATCCCCAATCTCCTCTCAACCATGCGGGGGCCGCTCACACGAGGCCTTCCGGATACGCCGCGCATGCCGAACGCGGCCCCACATGCATGTGCGTGCGGCGGGCGCCCTCTCGTGCGAGGCCGTGTGTGGCGCCGCCGGGGAGCGCGTGCTCGCGATGCCCGTATCGCGCCGTTGGAGTGACCGAGCCCACGCCGCCGCGCGGGGCACCCCCGATGAGTCGGTCGCGGCTGATGCCTCCGGGGCATCGCACGGCGCGCGGCGGGCACACGCCAGAGAGAGATGTGGGGCCTGCTGGTCTTCCGCGCAGCGCGCTCCAGAGCCGGCCTATGCGCGGGTGACTTGAGTGTGCTCGTTAAAGGCGCTCGGTTCGACGACGGTCGATGATGGGATCGTAATCGAAGCGAGCGAGGTGCAGTCGTAAAAGGCGCGTCTACCAATCAGCGTCACCGACGCGGGGATCGTGATCGACGCGAGCGAGGTGCAGCCGCGAAAGGCTTGCTCACCAATCTGCGTCACCGACTCGGGGATCGTGATCGACGCGAGCGAGGTGCAGCCGGAAAAGGCGTGCTCACCAATCTGCGTCACTGACTCGGGGATCGTGATCGACGCGAGCGAGGTGCAGCCGCAAAAGGCGCGCTCACCAATCTGCGTCACCGACGCGGGGAGCGTGATCGACGCGAGCGAGGTGCAGCCGCGAAAGGCTTCCTTACCAATATGCGTCACCGACGCGGGGAGCGTGATCGACGCGAGCGAGGTGCAGCCGTAAAAGGCGTACCCACCAATCTCCGTCACTGACTCGGGGATCGTGATCGACGCGAGCGAGGTGCAGCCGCAAAAGGCGCGCTCACCAATCTGCGTCACCGACGCGGGGAGCGTGATCGACGCGAGCGAGGTGCAGCCGTCAAAGGCGTGCCCACCAATCTGCGTCACCGACTCGGGGATCGCGATCGACGCGAGCGAGGTGCAGTAGGAAAAGGCTTGCACACCAATATGCGTCACCGACGCGGGGAGCGTGATCGACGCGAGCGAGGTGCAGCCGCGAAAGGCGTACCCACCAATCTGCGTCACCGACGCGGGGAGGACCGCAATCGACTTGAGCGACGTGCAGTTTGACATATTGAGCTCTCGCAGCGCCGCCAGCCACGCCACAGACGCCGGCAGCGCCTCCCCCTGGCCGTGCGAAGCAGGGATGGCCTCGTACTTTTTCTTCTCGGTGGCGTTCAGCTTATCATACTCCGCCTGGCACAGGTCGTAGTTGTGGCCGCGCAGGTGGTAGCGTATGCCCACGATCGGCATCATGCTCGAGCGGTCGCACGAGAAGCCCGGGTGGATGCCACTGCCACCCTTCCACTTCCCCCCGCTCAGCTCCAGCCCGCGCACGCGCCCCTCCTCCTTGTCCGCCGTGAGCGCCCTGCCGAGCCCGTCCCGGCCGCCCTCCACCCCCGCCGCCCACTCGGGATCCTCCAGGATCCACGCGTCCTC
>Ga0210248_101233_pt1 | contig 20319 bp, 11 predicted proteins | sample ChrtobMetP3_32mM_FD_155493 | JGI IMG/M metagenome (GOLD analysis project Ga0210248, IMG submission 155493) | Chrysochromulina tobin associated microbial communities from unialgal haptophyte culture, Seattle, Washington, United States - P3_32mM | ecosystem: Host-associated > Algae > Haptophytes >...
GTGTGTGTGGGGGGGTCCGACGCGTGCGTCGCCCTCCTTCCCCTCTGGTCGCGCCGTGGGGGACTGCGCGAGGATGCCGATCCCTCTAGGTGAGGAGAGCACGTTAGTGCTGACGATGTGTTGTGTGAACGCCCACGGGGGCGCGCGTAGCGCGGTGTGAACATGTACAAGAGTACCGCCGCGGATTAAATAGAACTTCGCGCGTGAACTAATAAATATTCCCGGTAATAAGGGCCAAGGCCAAGAGCTGGTGTTCCGTCTTCACAGACACACCAAGAGACACACACATCTTCGACAACCCTCTTCTGAGACACAGACACACCGTGGAACAATACAGGGTTCGGGTCGAGATACCTACTGAGGCTCACTCACTCACTCACTCACTCACTCACTCACTTAACTCACTCACTCACTCACTCACTCACTCACTTAACTCACTCACGATCATCCGGATGCACGGCGCCGCCGTTGTCAAGGTGCGTCAACCAGTACTCGTACTCCTCGGTTTCTCCTCGGTGGAATCGTACGCATCGTACGCTTCGCGCGGTTCGACGTCGAGATAGGCAATCGAGTGTCGGAGAGCCTGCCCGAGTGTCGGCCAGCGGTCTTCTTCTGCCTCTTCTTCCTCATCGTCCTGAACACCGTCGCTCTCGTCTTCGCTCGGGTCGCGCTCGCGTACCGCGAGAAGGGTACGACAGGATCGACATCGAGCGTCGAATAGCCCCGCGCGTCCCCGGACCCCGCGAGCGCGACGCGGCACGCGCGAGCCGCGAATGTGCAATGTCGACATCTCCGGATCGCGGATGATCATCTGCCCCTGGGCCCATATATGCGTTACTCGTACCCGCAACGTCGGAGACAGTGGATCAGCTCAAAAGGCGCGCGCACCTTGCATTTTTAATTTGGCCTTTGTACCACACTGAGTCGCTACCGGCCGGGCGCGGGCTGCACCGACGCACCGTCGAGCGCCGAGCCGGCCGAGCGCTTTTACTGGCGACATCGGACATGTCACATGCAGGCCCAGGGGCTGCCCTCAGTCACTTGCCTGGCCGCCGCGCGCGGCAGTCACCGCGGCGCTGCACAGGTATGCACAGGCACACGCACGCGCCGCGCCGTGGCGGGCGCCCCTCACGAGTCCTCGTGTCGGAAGACGAACGGCTCGCCATCCTTTGTAAAGATCTCTGGGTTGGCCGCCCGGCGTGCGGGCGAGGGCGCCTCCCTCGCCTCTCGCAGCTCGCCACGTTCAAACGTCTCAAACGGGTCCGCGGGCGCGACGGCGGCTTCGGACGCGGCCGAGACGTGTCGCTTGGACGGCGGCGGCGCGAGGGGCGGCACGGCCGCGCCCAGCACCGGCGCTCGCGCGCGCTCGCGCGCCAGGCGCTCCTGTAGCTGCAACACGCGCGCCAGGTTGCTTTCGGGTGGTGGCGGCGGCGGCTCGGGAGCCGCCGCCTCGGCGGTAGGCCGTGGCGGTTCGGCCTTTGTGGGCAGCGACGCTGCTGGCACCTGAACCGGCGCTGGCGGCTGCAGCGGCGCAACGGGTGCCACCGGAGGCGGCTCCACGCCGCGGTACAGTGACAGGGCCGTGGCCCTGCCGGCCGCAGCGCGGGCCGCGGCGTCGTCTGCGTGGGTTAGGCGCGCGGCGAGTTCGCCGACGCTCGGCAGCCCCGCCTCTGCAGGTGGCACCCCCGGAGGTAGCGGTGCCATCGCGTCCTCAAACCGCCGCGCCGCAATATGGCGCGCCTCCTGCAGCTGCGCCTCGAGCTGCCGCGCGTACGCGGCCGCGCTATCGAGCTGCGCGCGATAGGCTTTGCGCTCCTCGTCACGCAGCTGCAGGATGGTCTTCAGGCTCTTGGCTAGCGCGTGCTCCTCCTGCTTGAAGTGCTCAACGAGCTCGGTCAGGCCGAGCCGCACGAGCATCATGCCGCCCAGTCGCTCCTCGAAGAGATGCGCCAGCGTGTCGATGACGTCCGCCTCAGTCGAGTTGACCATCGCCATGTATCGGCCAATGCGCACGCAAAAATCCTGTCTAGGCGCAGCCGCGACCCGTAAATATGGATACTGTGAACATGGATAGTAGTACATGGATTAATGTTCAAAGGGAGAGTACGATGGGACTCCGGGACACTTCAATTTTGTCTTGACTACTAAGTTGTGATCTCGCGCGTCCAGGGGCATGGCTTCGCCGATCCTCCCTCTCATTTTCATCGCCGCCCTCGCGCCGCGGCCGGGTCTACACCGGTTGGCGAAGCCAGTGGCCCTGCCGCCGATCGCGATGGCAGCCACGTCCACGGGCGACGGCGGCGGCGACGAACGCTCCGGACGCGTCGCCATCGCGGTGCTGGCCACGGCCGGTGCTGCCGAGACGGGCACGCTCACGGTAGAGAAGCTGTGGCCCTCCGGCGCGCTCGACGGCTTCTGCCTACCGGGCGGCGGGTGTGCGGATGTGCTCAGCGGGTCGTGGTCCACCGTGTTCGGCGTGCCGCTCTCTGCCTTTGGGCTGCTAGCGTATGGCGCAGTGGCCGCGCTTGCAGCTTTGCCGCTGCTGCTGCCGGCGGCGGCTGACGTTGACGGCGACGCCAATGTCGCGGCCACAGAGGCGCCAGGTGCGAGTGCGCTCGTCTTCGGCGCGGGCGCGCTCGCTGCCTTCTCCGCGTGCTTGATGCTCCTGCTGCTGCTCGTCATCCAGCAGCCATGCGTGTTGTGCTTCGCGTCGGCGGCGCTCTCAGCGTCGATCCTGGTCGTGACGTGGCGCACGCCGCTGGTTCGCAGCCGCACGGACGCGGCCGTGTTCGCCGGCTCGGGAGCCCTCCTCAGCGCCACCGCCGCCGTCGCCCTCTACGTGGGCCAGAGCGCGGGCGTCGCAGGCCTCGCCAGTGCAGATGTGGGTGTGGACGCGGCGCTAGGGCCGGTGGCACCGCCGGCGATCCAGGCACACTCTTCGGCGCGCGCGCTCGCGCTCGCGGGCAAGTTGCAGGCGCGTGGAGCGCGCTTTTACGGCGCGTACTGGTGCTCTCACTGCCGGGACCAAAAGGAAGCGCTGGGGGCGGAGGCGATGAAGTTGCTCCAGTACTATGAATGTGACGCGAACGGCAAGGCCTCGCGCCGGGCCGAGTGCATGGCCGCGGGCATCAAGGGGTATCCTACGTGGGAGCTTGAAGGCGCTCTCTTCCCGGGCGAGCGCGACCTCGACGAGCTCGAGCGCATGCTCGCGGGCGAGGTCGAGCCCGACGGCCTCGTCGCGAAGAAATGAGGTTGCCTCGCGTGGTGCGTGCGGGAATGACCTGAGGTGCGCGTTGGACGCTCTTAAAACGGCCCGACAAATCGATTCTTGCGAGACCCAAATCAGGCGACACACCGTTTTTGGGGCGAATCCAAGTTGAGAACTTTGTGATCGGCGGTGCGGAGCCGTCGTCGGTCGCGGCGGCGGCGCGGCGGCGGCGGCGGGGTGGGCACACCAGGTAGGCGCGCGACGGTGGAGCCGATGTCAGCAATATACGAGCAGTATACGCCCAACTGGCCGTCGCCGACGCGTGTGTGTGCTCAGCACAGGGTCGCACCCATACTGCAGCATCATCGCGCAGCACCCGTGTTCTCGGAGCAGCCCCTGCAACAGCAGCCGCAGCCAGCGCCAGTGCCGCCGCAGCCACCGGCAGGAGCGCCAGCGGCAGCGCCGCCGCATCCCACGAAGCCGCCGTCGCACGCATCGTCTCCGTTCTCATTCCGGCCTTCGCATCGCCCTGCGCCACCAGCACCACCAGCGCCACCGCCGCCAGTTGCCGCAGCGGAGCACCCAGCCGACACTGGCCTCTTTCCCCCCGCCACCTCGTTGGAAACTGCAGCGATGCTGGGCAAGGAGCCGACACCGCGGTTGAGTAGGACGCTGCCTTCCAACGCCGAAATGCGCGACATGGGCTTCCGGCTGCAGCGCCTCGTAGAGGCGCTCCAGCACGCACGTATGCAAAAGTTCAACGTGATGTGCTACCGCACTCTCCTGACGGCGTGCCAAGAGGAGCCGACGGTGGAGCAGCGGCTGGCGCGCGCAGTCGAGCTAAGCGTTGGTCGGCGCGCTCAGACTTCCGCCGACGCGGCGCCCGCGGGCATCGAGCCGCGGCGACCCATGTTCGACTACAGCGCGGGGCTCCACTCGCAGGTGCCTCGGCGGAAGAGCATGGTCGTCTTCCTCAAGGTGGAGGCGCTATGGCCCGGCGGCCACGCGCACTTCCATCTACGTGTACGTGTCTTGCCGCTCGCACACCAGACCAACGGCGTCCCAGGCCTCGTCGTCGAGGCGTCGACGGACGCGCACGCCCTCGTGCTCGAGGCCCTCGAGCGCATGCCCCCGCACGCGCCTCTCGAGCCGCTGGTCGCCACGATGGCGCTCTCGCAGCAGGAGGTCCATGCGTCCGCCGTGCGCCGTGCGCGCATGCAGGCAGCTGGCCGCTACCTGGTCGATTGAGGAGAGCTTCCACGCACGCAGAGGATGCACGGCCCTCGCAGCTCAGAGGTGGCCATGAAGCTCAAAGCGACGGGGGTTGAGCCCCCGATCACCCGATGCGTGAGCCGCAGGGCGTGTATTAGGGCCGCTGCAACTCTGCAAGCCGGAGACCGACCGACGTGGTGTCGGACGGCCGCTCGTGGCTCGACTGGTTTAATAACTATTTACATTATCTAATTCAGAATCCAGCATCGTCCCCCACCACGCACGATTTTTTGCCTCACCGTACTTTTCACAGCTTTCGCGCAGCGAAGCCGCGCCCTGATGAGCAGCGTGGGGGCAAGCGATGAGCTCCGAGCAATCGGAGCCCGTGAAGCCCGCGGTGCAACGACCGTGCACGCACACGCCGTGTGGGCCGAGCAGTCGTCGGCAACCTGCCCTGCACCATGTTCCCGGCCATTTTCCTCATATCTGGACTGGCCCCTAACAAGTACGTCCCGCTGCCGCTGGGCACGGTCACGCCCAAGGGCTGGCTCCTAGACCAGCTCATCCTCCAGGCCGAGGGCCTTTCCGGTCACCTGGCGCAGTTCTGGCCCGACGTCCAGAAGTCAGTGTGGATTGGCGGTGGTGGTGATGGCGGACTGCATGAGCGCACGCCATACTGGCTGAACGGCATCGTGCCGCTCGCGTTTCTGCTGAGCAACGCCAACGTGACGCTCAATCCGGTGGTTGGCGTCTACAAGGCGGCCTCGCCTAACTCGCGTGTTGCGCTGAATGCGAGCCGGACGGCGAATGCCAAGGTGGACTGCGGCCACATGTTCCCGTCGATCCACGACGACCACAAGGCGTGGGCGCAGCACGGCGACCACAAGCACCCGCTTCTGGATGTGGACCTTCTTGCGCAGGTCGAGTGCTACATCGGGTACATCCTCGACCACCAATCGCCCGAAGGCTGGCTCGGGCCCGACGATGCCACGGACGCGGGTGCGCCGTGGGGCCGTGCGTACGTGCTGCTCAGCCTGGCCATGTACGCGGAGGCCAAGCCTGAGGCGGCCGCTCGTGTGCAGGCGGCCATGCTCCAGTACAACCTGTGCCTGTACGAGCGGCTTCAGAAGATGCCTCTTGTGAGCTGGGCACAGCAGCGCTGGCAGGAGATGGCCCTGAGCGTCGTGTGGCTGCTCGATCGCGGGGCGGCCGGTGAGCATGAGGAGACGATGCTCACGCTCCTGCGCCTGCTACACACGCAGGGCTCCGACTGGGAGGCATGGTTCGAGATGGGCACCTTCCCTTCTCAAGCCGGTGTGCGTGGCGCCAACAACCACAACGTGAACAACGCGCAGGCGCTCAAGTCCGCAGCGGTCCTCTACCGCTTCACGACGAATGCCTCGCTGGCCACGCTCTCGCGCACGCGCGTGGAGAAGTTGGATGCGCACTGCGGGCTGCCTACGGGCATGTTCGTGGGTGACGAGCTCATCGACGCCACCCACTCGCCCTCCCGTGGCATCGAACTCTGCGGAGTCGTTGAGGCCATGTATAGTTACACCGTCATGTTTGGCACCTTCGGCGAGGTTTCGACACTCGACCGGGCCGAGCGCATCGCGTACAATGCCCTGCCCGCCACGTGGGCCTCCCCCAAGGGCGGTGACATGTGGGCGCATCAGTACCTGCAGGCCGTCAACCAAATCGAGGCCAAGTACAACGATCCGCACGTGTGGACTCACGACGGCCCCGATGCCGAACGCTATGGGCTCGAGCCGAACTACGGCTGCTGCACCGCCAACTTCAACCAGGGCTGGCCCAAATTCGCACAAAATATCTTTTGGCTCACTCCCGACGGCGGCGTGGCGGTGGGCCTCCTCGCCCCTGCGGCCGTGACGCTGCCGCCGAGTGCCGGCTTGGGTCACTCCGAGATCAGCGTGGACACGGAGTACCCCTTCGGAGATGACGTCACCATCAGCGCCAAGGCCGACACGGCGCCCTTCCCCGTGTACGTGCGTGTCCCTGCGTGGGCTTCGGGCCAGGGCGCCGCTGCGATCCTCATCGAGGGCCAGCCGTCGCGTGACGTGTCCGCCCTCAACGGAACCCTCGTCGTCGCCTTCGTCGCACCTGTGGGGAAAACGCTCGTGGCGACGCTCCGTCTGAAGCCGGCGCTGCGTATCGAGGAGTGGGCGAAGAGCGGGTACTCTGTGCACCGCGGCCCGCTCATGTACTCGCTCCAGATCGCCGCCAACTTCACCGCGATTGCGCATCACTACGGCGACGACGACATGAGCAACGACTACGACACCGACGCGGCCAGTCCGTGGCGCTTCGCCCTGGTGGCGAACTCAGACGACCCGTCGGCAACCCTCAGCTTCGAGCAGCGTACCCTGACGAAGGGCGCCGCCCCCTTCAACCACAGCGGCTTCCCCGTCGTCGTACATGCGACGGTACGCTCACTGCCGAGCTGGGGCATCGTCACCAACGCCGCCGCCGAGCCTCCCGCCTCACCCGCGTGCGCCTCGGGATCGTGCGGAGCGCCCCAGTCGGTCGAGCTCGTCCCCTTTGGTTCCACCGACTTGCGCATCGGGCAGTTCCCGCTCGCATGAGGCGTGTGCGACAAGGTCTGCCTCCCAGGGTCTCCTGAATCCTCAGTTCCACACCCGGGTTAGCAACGGTTCGTTAGCGGGTCGTAGCGAGTAGCGTGTGGCGCGTGTGGGCCTGCCGGGGCCCCGGCCGGTGTGTCCCGCCTGTCGCGCAGCGTCAACTGTGGAGACGCGCGCGCATCGTACAAAGATGTGTAGTAGGAGATTTGTGAGATCTAAGATAACACTCAAACGTTGGGCACGGTCAGCAGCCCGTTCCCGGCCAACTCGACCAACAGGACCAAGCGGCGAGCTCTCAGCGAGCTCTGTCAGCCCACACACAGCCCCGAACCGTTCGAAATGCTCCACCCTATGGAGCGCGTCGAGGTGTCGTTGTAGTGATCTTGCCCTGGGTCGCGCAGCACAGGCGTCAAAGTTTTGCGGTCGCGGCGCGAGAAAGAAAATACCTTCTCGCGAGAAGTGAAGGACGAGCGCGCGTCAGGCAGATCCAGGTCGGCCGAGAGCAGCCTAGGCAAACCTGGACGCTGCGGACGGCTCGAGGCGAAGGCGCTACTCCTCTTCGGCCTGTGGGGAAGCTTGAAAGACCCCGGCGGCGGCTCATAGAACCCCGGGCCGATGATACTGGCGCGTGAGCGAAGAAATCTGGTCGTTTTCGTCGGATCGGCGAAAATTAGGCTCGGCGAGGCCGGTGGCGATGCTGAGCGGAAAAAGGAGCTTTGCTTCCGCTCCCCCTCGACCGAGCCCTTGAAGTACGTGCCCGGACCCACTTCCTCAGTCTCAATCTTCCATGGCACGGGGGTGGACAACTCGGAGCGGCACGCGCGGCGCATCTGGCTGAGGCGCAGCAGCTCCGAGCTGAAGCTGGTTGCATAGCGGCGTGGTGAGTGAAACACGTCTTTCTCGAACGTATGCGTGTCGATGTCGTTGTACTTGTCGACGCCCGGATCACGGGGTGGGGGGGCTCTGTCCCTCTCGCACGGCGTCTTGGGCCACGGCTGGCCGCGCTGGCTAGGTGCCAGTGGGCGGACCACGTTGAGATCGCCCTTCGGATCAGGCTCCTTGAACTCGTGCGGCTTGCCCTTTGCACCAACGCTCTTGCGAGACTTTGGACTGCCCTCGGATGCAGGCAAAATATTCTCATCGGCAGCCAATCCAACCTGCATCGGGACTAATGTCGAGTCGCTTCCACGCGTCCCGGGACGAGGAGACTCGGCGGGCTCCGCCATGTTTCGGAAGTGAGGGGATTTTTGTAACGACTGTCTTTCGTCACTGTCAGATCCCTGTGTCTTTTGAAACCGCTTAAGAGACTCCAAAGAGCGTCGGAACACACACGTTTCTCACATATCAGAAGTTCGCTCCTCGCTCACTTCTTCTTCTCCTTCTCGACTGCCTTGGTCGCCTTGGTCGCCTTGGTCGCGGCCTTGTCGCCGCCCTCCTTTCCAGCCTTGACGGCCTTGGCGGCGGCGGCCGCGCGCGACTTGACGCGTGCTGCGCGTCGCAGCTTCTCAGACGCGTCGGCGAGCGAGTCGAGGTGCGCGCCGCCGCCCTTCCTGGCGGGGGCGCCGTCCTCGTCGGCCTCGTCAGCCTCATCCGCATCGTCTTCAGCCGAGGGGAACTGAGCCTCGAGCTCGGCGAGGATGGCGTTCACGTGCGCCTGAGACGGGTCCGCAAAGTCGAGGAGAGCGGGCACGAAGGCCGCCCCCATCTCCTTGAGGTGCGCGATCGAGTAGTGCGCCCCCGCACCGCGCCCAAAATCGGCGCCGCAAAAGGAAGCCTCGATCGTGAACGAGTTGGGCGTGGCGAACTGACGCGAAACCACCACGCGTCCGGTGGTATCCTTGGACCGAAGCACCTTGTACGAGCATCCAGGGAACGAGAAGTGGGGGCACTCAGCGAGCAGGCGCGGAAAGACTCGCTCGCGCAGCCGATTCGGCCCCTTTGTAATCTCACAGCCGTACGCGAACACGTTCCGCTTGCGTGAGTGCCCATGCAGGTCGCAGTAGAGGAGCAGCTGTTCGGTGGCCACGATGCCACGCATCAGTCGCTTGAGCGCGAAGATCGACGGCATCTTAACCTCATGGGGATCCTGCCACTGCCGGTTGAGGTCGACGCCAACGGCCGAGCAGCGGTAGTTGCCCAGCACGACGCCGTCCGGGTTGAGCATCGGCACAATCTTGAGCATGAGCATGCGTCGCAGCCGGCGGGCAGGCTCCGTGTCGGCAGTGACAGCCTCAAGCAACCCTGCCATCATCCACGACGCGTTCGATTCGCCTGGATGCACGCGCGCCGATACGACCACGACCTTGCGAGCGGCCACAACATCGGGCGGCGACGTAAAGTCGGTCACCGAGAGCAAGTCCACCGTATTGCCACCGTACGAGGTGCACAGCGTCTCGCGGCGCACGATGCGATCTGCGCCCCTGGCGCCCACGAGCGCGCTCGTGCGCGCCTGCTGCATGCTGTACGTGAACGGGTAGCACTGTGCGACATAGCACACGTCGTCCGCGTGCGGGAAGGTGATCGAGAACGTGAGCGAGTAGAAGTACGCTAGTGCGGGCTCGCCGCCGCCGCCGCCGCCGCTTTGGGAGGCGACGCCGCGGCCGCGGCCGCCGCCCTTGCGAGCCGGCGGCGGCTTCCTAGTGACTGCGTACGAGTACTGGTTCATGAAGTAGGCAATGTCGTCACCACAACGCCGCCAGCCGATGCCCTCGGCCGCCGCCGCCGCCTCCGAGTATAGAAGCGGCCGCATACCGCTGCTAAAGAGCGAGTCGGGCTTCATCATGTTGATTATGTGGAAGCGATAGGGCACGCCTGGAAGCATGCCGCGCACGCGGAAGAGGAACCACTGCGTGTGGCCCCGCGTGTTCACGTCGCAGTTGAGCACCAAATGATACTCCTTGGGGCCCACCTGCACCGCTCGCCGCAGGTTGGCAGACTCGAAGCCAGCGTCGAAGCCCAGCGACGGCGGCCCGCCCGCACCGCCGCCCGCGCCGCTGCTCGCACCGATGCTCGAAGGCCCAGCAGCGGCGGCGGGTGCTCCTGCCTGCGCGCCGCCGGCTGGTGTCTCTAAAGGGAAGGCTTCGTACACGACCCGCGGGTAGGTCGGCTCCGAGGGCGGCTGCGCAGCGGCTGCGGCTGCGGCTGCGGCTGCGGCCACCGCTGCCGCACCGCCGCCGGCTGGGGTGCGATGAGCGTAGGAGGCGAGAAGGCGCTCCGCCTCACTCGTGATCGACTTGACGATGAGCTCCGCATGGGTCTGTGGGACTGCCGATGCCGAGAGCTCCTCCGCAAAGGCGGGGCAAGAATCCATCCAATCCGCATGCCCACCATAGCGCATCAGCGCTTGAGGGACGGCGAGCGCGGGAGTCGCCTCCTCAGCTGCGGGCGCGGGGGCGGGCGCACCCGCCGAGCCGCACCCCTCATCGCCGCCCTTTGCCAGTTCCGCAGCCCCTGCTGAGAAGCTTGCGCCGAGGTCCTCGCCGCAATCGGAGTCGCCCGCCTCATCGTCGAGCTCGTCCGCCGCGCCCTCGCCCGCCTCGCCTTCGTCCGCGCCCGCCACGTCAACGCCAAACAGCCCGCGCCCCGCGCCCGCGCGCGCGTCCCCGCCCGCATCCGCTACGCCGGTGCCTGGCTTCGTAAAGCCTAGATGGCTATGGAGGAGCTGGGTGGGAGGCGAGCGGGCGTGGTGCATGCGCCAGAGCACGCCCGCGCCGAGGCGGATAAGGTCGAGCTGCTCGACCGATGCGTGCGTCTGCAGCACTGCAAACACAATCCGGTACGCCCCCTGCCCGCCAAGCCGCACCGCCGAGTGCTCGTCAGAGACGATCGAGCGCAGCACCGTGAGCGCTGCGCGGAGCACCTCGACGCGGCGCAGGTGGGCAAGGATAGCGGCGAGCACGGCAGGCACGCCGCCCTCGCGCACCAGCGTCGCGATGTGCGACGGGTGCCGCGAAATCGCCACGAGCACGTTGAGTGCCGGCAGCACCATCTGATCGTTCTTGAGGTGCGCCAGGATGGCCGCCAGGATCACGGCGGTCCCATTCTCTTTGACAATCACCTGCACATTGGCCGCGTTGTGCGACACGTCTCCCAAGATGGTGAGCAGCGCCTGCAGCAGCTCTGTGTCCACGCAGTGGATGCGCTCCCGCAGGTTCTCGAGGATAGCGCTGATGCCGTCTTGGAGCCGCACGACGATCGACGTGAGCTTGGCGTCAAACTTGTACAAATGGCGGAGCGTGAGGACGGTTCCCTTGAGCAGCGCCTCGTTGCCGGTGGACGCCTTGAGTGCGTTGAGCACTGCGTGGATGCCACCAGCAGAGCAGAGCACCGCCAGCATTGCATCGGTCTTGGCGACCGAGAGGATGGTCTCGATCGCCTCGACGTTGATCGGCGTGCTCAGTAGCGTGCGCACGGACTCGACGTCGCGGCGGCGGAGCGCGACCGCGAGCGATGGAGCGTCAAACCGGGCCGTTAGCGGGTCTACGCCATGCTGCATCCTCTTCCTCGGAAACACACCAGGGAGCCCGCGAACCAGCGCGCGCGCGCCACTTGCTGTGAAGGGGATGTGAATGATTGAATTGAGAGCGGATCCGTCAAGAGTTTGGGTTGCCGTGCCGAGGGAAGGACGTGTTCCGCGTGAGCGGCGTTATGCGGTTCGCGCTTTTCTCCTTACTGGCCGAGGCCGGCAGCACACGTGGCGGGCGTCGCCGTCCGAATTCGGATGCCATGGAGGACCTGGGAAAGTCCTCCGAAGTCCTCCAAGGCACGCGCCTTCCAACCCGGAAGGAGGCCGCCGACAGCGGTGCGACCCTTGAGGAGGCAGCCAAGATGCCCTGGTTTCCCACGCACGCAACCTTGTGCGCTGGCAGGCCCTGCCGGCCCGGCGAGGGCAACCTCAGGGGTTACAAGATGTGGGTCCAGCCCTACATCCACCGCGAGGCATTTGTGCAGAGTAGGCTGCGCCGCTGGCCGCACACTCCTGATCCGGAGCACTACGCGCACCTCGTGCGCCAGGCCCGTGTGGTGCAGCGGGACAATCTGGTGGTCCTGGCCGCGGCAGACTATGACTTCCGCGAGATCGTGCTCAACTGGGCGCGCCACCTTGAGCGTGCGGGCGTGCGCCAGCACCTGGTCTTGTCGATGGACTCCGAGCTGCATGTCGAGCTCCAGCGACGCGGCATCGCCTCAGTAGACCACTCGTCCCATCTGGACGCATGGAATGTGACGTGCTTGCAGCGGCACATCCAGCGCGTGCGCATGGAGCGCCACGTGGCCACAGCCGCCCTCATCGCCGCCGGGCTCGACGTGCTGCTCACTGACGCCACTGTCGTCGTGCTGCGTGACCCGCTGCCCGTGCTGAGGGCACCGCCTCTCGCGGACCTTGACATCATCGCGCAGCGAGAGGCCGGCCCGGCAGCGGCGGTGCGTAAAGTCGGCGTGGGCGTCAATAGCGGCTTCATGCTCGTGCGCTCGAGACGGCGCGAGCCGATCGCGCGCCTCTACGCCGACGTGGTGCGTCGAGGCCTCGTCGAGTTTTATAACCGGTGGAACAATGTGGCTGACGCTCTCGGCTGGTCATTCGTTGTGGCGGACGCGGCGGTGGAGTTGCGCCCAACGCGGCGACCAACATCGGAGCAGCCGCGGCCCCGCACGAGCCCGATCGCCAATGAAACCACCCTCGCCACCCTGCGTGAGGGGCTCCGCTTCGGCTTCCTGCCACACGATCGCTTCCCTCGGCTGGGCTCGTGGGCGCACCATCGCTCGCACGGAGCCCTCCTCTACCATCTCGTCGCGGATGGGACGCTCGGCGCCTGGTACGAAACGCCCGACGGCGTGGTGCCCTTCCGCGGCCATCGCCAGCGCCTCGACCGATACGACGCGACCGACTTTGACGCACATCGCAAGATGATGCGGCAGCTCGGCCTCTGGCTAGTCGGTAACTCTGAAAGGTAGCCACCAAGCTAGAACATAGCGTCCACACGTTTTTCCTCATTGTTTATTGTTTTTAGTTTTTCCTGCGTTTAAACCCGTTTTTCGAGACGAAACGTTTTTGCATTTTGGTCCTACTCAGTGTCATTAGTCTGCGTACATCTCGATACCGAATCGCTTTTACCCAAGGGTGTGTACAGTACCGTGTGACCTTCTTAAAAATTCCGCAAAGCTATTTTTAGAGAAGTTTGTCATCCAGCTTTTTTCGAGGGGGCCTCAGCATTTTGTACCCATAGCTGTGTTCTTGGCAGGCCGCGGTTTCAGCGGCGCAGGCCCGCAGGCCGCGCTGCAAACCCTCACGAGGCTGCTTGCGCAGCGTGAGAATACGGAGGAGCACTTCACGGGCATGAAGAACCTGCTGCGTTGGTCCAATGTACGCATGGGAGTGATTACCTCCACCAGCGACGATAGCGTCACTCTCCGCAGCGACCGTAGCGCCACTATCCGTGTCGACACGACCAACGATGGCATCCCGGACACGCTCTTGCGCCGCCCAAAGGCATCCCGAATGCTGAAACCTGTCGCAAACTCGTCCTCGTTGACAGCGCGCCCCATTTACGTGGACACCAAAGGGTCTGGTTTCGCCGACCACATCGCGATCGACACTACGGGCGATGGGGTCGTCGACACGCTTATCGCTGCTCTGCCGGGCGACATTGGCCCTGACGTTGATACGGTGGTCTCACTTCCTGTGGACACCGTGGGTGATGGCATGGCCGACCACATCGCAATCGACACTACAGGCGATGGCCGAGTGGACACCATCTTGAAATTGAGCCCCTCCTATGTCTCCACAGAAAGGCTTTCACAGCTGCAGCCCCCGGGCAAAATCATGTCGTCCGCGGCCGCGTCCAGACGCCCTCTGACGCCGGCGCGGAGAAGGGAAGCGGGTGTGAACCTGCGCGACATATCAAAGATCTTCCACAAGTTTGAAGCCAATCGAGGCGGTGGGATTGGGAGGAGCGAGTTGCGTGAGGCACTCGTCACCATGTTCAACCCCAAGCTCGACTGCTGCGTCAAGATCAGCGACGCGTTGCTCGACGAATTATTGGCTGGTAGGAAGGTGGTGAAGATGGCCGAATTCTCGGAGATCATCACGCGAGTGTCGGACGACACCCGGACAATTGAAAGCTCCGTGCTCGGCGCGGGGAAGCAGCTGCCCTTCCAAGAGGCGGTGCGCGACTTCTACAAGCACCCAGTGACCTCCGGGGCGGCCGCGCTCATGATCATGGCCAACTTCGTGATCAATATCGTCGAGAAGGAGATCGATCCCGACGCCAACGACCTGCTCTACCCGGGATTTTGGTACGGCGCCGACACCTTCTTCAACATCGTCTTCCTCTTCGAGCTGTGGGCCAACCTGTGGGGGTATGGCGGGCCTGTGCGTGAGTGGATCACTGGTTGGAACATCTTCGACACCATTATTGTGGCGGTGGGTGTGATGACGATGTCAAACGTTCTCGGGCCGCCGTTTGACAAGCTCAAGCTCATGCGCGCCTTCCGCGTCTTCCGCCTCTTCAAGCGGGTCAAGGAGCTCAACCAGATCATCGTGTCGATCCTCAAGTCGATCCCGGCCGTCTCGTACGCCTTCGTGGCGATGTTCATCTTCTTCGCCATCTACGCCATCCTCGGCGTCGAGCTCTTTCACGACTTTGGCGAGGGCGGCCACTATGAAACGTATGATGACGTGACGGACGACACGTTGATGATCAGCAGCTTGACGAAGCGCGGATACGTCTACGGGATTGAGTACTACGGCACCTTCTCGCGCGCCATGTTCACGCTATTCCAGGTGCAGTCGGGCGAGTCGTGGTCGGAGGCGGTCGCGCGCCCGCTCATCTTTGGCCTCACCTCGACGGGTGGCGGCGGCGACCCCATCGTCCTCACGTACTTCTACTCCTTCCGGCTCTTGATGAAGGTGGTGCTGCTCAACGTGGTGGTGGCCGTACTGCTCGACAGCTTCGGGGCAGGGAACCGTGAGGATGACATGGACGATGCAGTCGGCGAGCTGACCGCGCCGTCCGAGGCCGCAATGCCCACCGCGCCGTCGCCCGCTCCATCCACGCCCAGCGCCCTCTCCCTCCGTCGCCCGCTCCGTGCGCCCTCTCCCTCCACCGAGCCGCCAGCTGTGATCTCGGTCGAGGCGATGACGAAATTTGAAAAGTTGCTTGGCAAGGTCGGCGAGCTCGACTCACTCGCGGAGATCTTCTCCGAGATGCAGGCCAGTGTCGGCCTGATGAAGAGGGAGGTGGCCCTCATGAAGACGAAGCCGCTCATTCCCAGGCCCGAACCCCAGAGGCTCCTTCCGAGACATCCAAATCAGGCAAGGCCCGAACCCATGATGCTCACTCCAAACCCCGAAGCCAGTCTCGACCCCCCCGAAGGCATCCCCGCCCCCGACCGAGCACACGCCTTCGATGGGCGCTTGCAGTTTTCCCATCGCAGCAGACTGTCATACAGACAGTGGCACCCTGCTGCGCAAGCGGCGCCAGCACGGCCGCGGGAGGTGCCCGATAGCGTCCGCGGGTTCCTCCAGCGCCGGCTTCTTCCAGCGCCTGTTTCTGAACTAGATATCACCCATCATACGACATGATGACAATTCAGCTATTCAGGTAGTGCCAAGTCTAATACAGTTCATTAGGGTTCTTAAGTTTTGTAGTCGTGTATAATTTCATACAACAACGTTCAGTACAAATACATCGTGGCCCGGCCCAGGAGCTCATTACAATATGGAATGTTTTCACACCTCGGTTCACACTTCGGCGTGCCGATCTGCCGAAAAAGGCGCACGAGGGTCGCGAGGCTCTCTTCGCGCGGGGGCGGACAGCCTTTTCGAGCATCTTGGAACTTCATCGCGGCCGTGTGTGTGACCTTCTCGCAGTCCCAGTCAGAAAATTATGGAGCGTGGCCTGAACCCGGCCGACGACGTCGATGAGCGCGAGCCTGATGCCGATCTGGACCCTGCCGCTGAGCCGGATGCCGATCTGGACCCAGCTGATGTTGCCGATGAGCTCGAAGCAGATGACGATCTCCGCACCTCGGCTGACTCGCACCAACGCTGCGACGTCCGGTTGCTCTTTGCAGCTCGATTCGTGCGCCAGCTTTCCTTCGGCGCGGTGGGCCTTGTGCTGCTCCTGCTGCTCGCCGAGCTCAAGTTTGATGGGCATGCAGTAGGCACACTTTTCACGCTCGTCTTTGTCGGCGACACGATCATCTCTCTTTACCTCACCACCAATGCGGATCGCCTCAGCCGCAGGGCGACGCTCGTCGTCGGTTCAGCGCTTGCCGTCTTCGCAGCTATCGCGTTTAGCACCACGAGCTCATTCACGCTGCTCGCGATCGCGGGGACCATCGGCGTCGTTAGTCCTGCAGGTGGCGATGTCGGCCCATTCACACCTGTGGAGCAAGCCGTGCTCGCTGACCTGAGCAGCGGCGGAGGAGGCGTCGCCGATCTCGCCTCCACATTTGGAAGGTACCAGTTTGTAGGAGACCTGGCGAAGGCCCTCGGCGCCGCACTAGCGGGCGTTCTCATTGACTTTGCCCGGGCTTCGGGCGCAAGCGAGCTGAGTGCGTTGCGCCTCCCCATGATCCTATTTGGCGTCGCTGGCGCGCTCAAGATGGTGCTGTACTGCGCGCTCTCGTCCAAGGTCGAGGCTGACGGCTGGCCACACAATGCGCTCGGCTCCAAGCGGCTCGTCTACTGTGATCGCCGTCTGGGACTCACTCGTCAGGGCAGCCGTCTCATCGTCCTCAAGCTGAGCGTCCTCTTCGCCGTCGACAGCTTTGCCGGGGGCTTCATCATGTTCTCCTTCTTGGCCTACTGGTACCGCGTGCGCTGGGGACTCTCATTCGCCTCGCTCGGCGGCATGCTCGGCGCAATCAGCGTCGTATCGGGCGCATCGGGTCTCGCAGCGGGCTGGATGGTGGCCAGATTCGGTGCGGTCGAGACGATGGTCTATACGCACCTGCCGAGCAACGTTCTGTTGATGTTCGTGCCGCTCATGCCGACGCGTGAGACCGCCGTGGCCATGCTCGTCGTCAGGAACTGCATCTCGCAGATGGACGTGCCCGCACGGCAGGCGTACGTTCAGAGCTGTGTGGCGAGTGATGAGCGCTCCGCTGCGGGCGGCGTCACGTCCCTCGCACGCACGGTCGGCCTTGCCGTCTCCCCACTGCTCCTCGGCGCCCTACTCGGCGACACTGGCGCCGATGGCAGTGCCGACGTCGCGCTCCAAGGCGTTGGCGGCACGCTCATTGACGCGCCTTTCTACATCGCGGGCTCACTCAAGATCGCGTACGATCTGGCTGTTTGGTGGGGCTTCCGGAGCAGCGGCACCACGAGCGCGGCTGATGGCTCGTTGCGCACCGCTGGCGCTGCTGCCTGACCCACACTCAAGCCGCCTGAAACTCTGCGGTGTGCTGAAACTGAAGCACCTTAGGCGATGGGAGGGACTCCCTGCAATTTCATGTCCCTCCCATGCCGTCTGGCCGGTATTGGTTCGGAGGGTCGCATCCGCGCCTGGTGGCCCTGAAATTGGGATCCCCGTTTCGGCGATCTCGGGGGTTATAAATTGAACGTTTATTATTCTTAATTGGTTACATTCCGAAAGCTGTATTGTCTTTACACGCTCGCACAGCGAAGGCCGTGCCTGCTCCAGGACCAAGCGATAGCGGCCGCAGCGCAGGCTGCCTGACCGGTACCTGACCGGCCCTTTTGGGGGAGGGCATGATCGAGGCTTACGTCCGTGGCGTTGACCTCGATCGCCTCGGACTCGAGGAGGAGTCGGAAGCACCCTTCATGCCCCCAGTATGTGGCCGTTATGAGAGCTGTGAATCCACCGTCCTGGGCACATCAAGCACACCGACAATGAGGACTCCGGTGTGCAATAACGCGAGGAGCGTGGGCGAGCACGCGGGGGTGCGGCGCGCCGTGCGACGAGGACGCGTGTGCAATAAGCTCGGCGGGTCGGCGGGTCGGCGGCTCAGCCAGCGCCGCCGCGTGCCGTGCAGCCCCTTGCGTGCAGCAAGCAGTGGGGAAATGGCGCCCGTGTCGGAAGGGCGCTGTGTTGGCGGCGAGGGCGACCGAAGCAGCAGAGGCAGCGACGACGCGGGCGCCCACGCGAGGCACATGCGGCGGCGCACCCCAGGATGGTGCCAGTTCACGCTCCCTCCAAGGCCGATCATCCGCCTGAGCTCCGCCTCGTTGCCGTCGCTTGCGGCCTCGTACACGGCCTCGTTGCCGCCGCTTGCGGCCTCGCACACGGCCTTGCCCATCGAGTCGCTCATCGCGTCCTTGGAACTGGCGCAGCCCATTTGTTCTGCGCGGTGCTGGCGTCGAGTGCTGGCGGCGCGAGAGAGTCGGCCGACGAGTTTCCCTGACACGCAATCGGAGCGAAAGTCAGGCTCCCGTTCCCCAAAGGTGCGAAGCATGACAAGCTCCACGGGGGCGCTTCGACGCGCACCGGCCGGGCTCCCGAGTTGGCAAGGGCCAGCGCGGAGAGTAGGGCAATAGCAACGAAAAGCCTGGGCACAGGCAATGGCTTCGTGAGCGAGGATCAGCTTCCATGTAGTGATTTCGTTATCCCCTCCCTTCTGTCTTCAGGACGCCAGATGGTCAGCTCTGCATTACGCGGCATTCAACGGCTACCTCGCGTTCGCCAAGCGTCTCCTCGAACGAGGCGCGGATGCGACCCTCCGAACCAATACCGGCCAGACGGCACTGGACTTGGCACGGAAGAAGGGCCACGGCGAGGTCAAGTATCTGCTGAGCGAGCCTAGAACTAGGTGCGCGGATGAAGACCGACCGCCTCGCGCTTCCTGATTGCAAACGATGACGCGCCGTTCTGGGCACAACTGCACAGCGCCAACAGCGTGCGTTCGCCCGTTCGCTTCCACGCAGGGATGGGGAGGCGGAGACGCCCAAGGCGGCGTGGAACTCACACAAACCTACCTTCTACTTTTTGTCCCGCGCCGCCGTGCTGGGCGCCACCGCCACGCAGCTGAAGCGAATGCAGGAGCTGCGCGACTCAAAGCTGCTCGAGAAGATGGCCGTCGACCTGAACGAAGCCTTCCAAGGCAAGGGGCTGATCCGGGACGTCCTCTTCGTCAGCCACAGGTGGGAGGACTGCGCGACGCCCGACGAGACCGGCGCGCAGCTGGCGGCGCTCCAGGCACACCTGAGGGCCCACCCCGAGGTCCAGTACGTTTGGTTCGACTACGCGTGCATGCCGCAGCGCTCGGAGTCGGCACACCGCTTGGGCACGGACGACCGCACGCCCGCGGAGAAGGCCGAGTTCGACCTCATGCTCAGCGCGATCGCCGACCTCTACCTGACGGCCAATGTGCTGATCCTGCTCGATACCATGTACCGCACGCGGTTCTGGACGACAATGGAGGGCTGGTGTGCGATGCAGCAGGTGACGTCGGAGGGTGTGCGCCCGGCAACAGAGGGTGAGGCACGGCACTCAGTCTCGTGCATCCACAACGCGACGGATGAGGACCGGCAGGCCCTGCTGAAGATGTCGACCAAGACGCCGGCGGAGATGTCGAAGTTCCTCGCGTCGCCCGACGTGGCGGTGACCAACAAGAAGGACAAGGAGATGATGCTCCCGATCGTCGGCAAGACCGACGAGCACGTCCGGGAGATGATGAGCGGCACATGCACGGCCGCTGAGCCGGGGGTGGGGGAGAGGGTGGGTGGAGGGTGCGGGGGAGGATCGCCTCGTCCGTGCTCGAGCACGTGTCCACGCTGAGTGTCCTCATTCAATTCGATTCCAAACAGGTGTAGGGTTGGGCCCTTACGACATGAAAAATAGTGTATCCATCAGACCATCACGCGATCACGCGCGTCATCACGATCACCAAACGTTCAACCTCCATCCCTCGCTGCAGCCTGCACCGCTGAGGACTCGTTTTCGACTTACCCCTAGAGCCTAGTTTCGTAACGTCCAACACGGACATAGTGAGAACAGGCTCTGATTTTCTCTGTTTTCTGGGCTTTCTTGTTAACAGTGAAACGAGACACACCTTGTGAAAATTCTGATCAGAAAACGCCGAATATAAGCTGCGACCCTTTTTTTCTCGAAGGGGCGGGACTGGGCGTCGCTGCCGGGCTCCCTGGCGGCTTCAAACGCGCTCGGGTCGGCCCGTTCGGGCTTCGAGGCGACGCCCGTGGTCGATGCTGGCCACGGCAAGAGCGAATCGCACCGACGGCGACGCCGAGGCCGGTGCTGCGGAGGCGGAAAAGATCAAGAAGGCGCGGGTCACCCTGCCGGTGCTCTCCGTGCTGCAGACGGTGCTTCAACACGCTGC
>Ga0210248_101240_pt1 | contig 20279 bp, 13 predicted proteins | sample ChrtobMetP3_32mM_FD_155493 | JGI IMG/M metagenome (GOLD analysis project Ga0210248, IMG submission 155493) | Chrysochromulina tobin associated microbial communities from unialgal haptophyte culture, Seattle, Washington, United States - P3_32mM | ecosystem: Host-associated > Algae > Haptophytes >...
GGTGCCCCCCCCCCCCCCTCCTGCACCGTACGTACTGTACGGTACTAAGTAACCCTCGGCCGCTGTGAATACATGTAGCCGCGTGTCGTAAACTTCGTAAGTAGAGGTCGCGGTCCCCGTGCTTGTCCCCGTGTCCGCTCCTCGTTCCAAACATTTCCGGTCAGTTCCAATCAGTTCCAGTCTGCTCAGCCCTGTCCGTTCAAGTGCCTAGCTGCCTACATGTACTTGCCAATGTCAGCAGCCAAGCTGCTGATTCCAGCCTTCGGAGCTCAGGTTGGCTACGCTGATGCCGGAGCCCTCGGCTGTTACGCGCGCGTAGAAGGCGTCGAGCACACGCCGCTTGCAACCGTCCTCCGATGAGAGCATCATCGAGAGCCGATGGCAATAGGTGACGTGCACGACGAGGGCCTCGCGCCGCGTGGCGCCCACCCAGTCGCGGCAGGTGGGGTAGAGGCCGAGGGGTAGCTTGCGCACGCGCAGCGCGCCGCACGTGCGCTTGCGCCACGTGTCCCACAGGAAGCGCTGGTCCGAGCCGATATCGACCGCACGACCCGAGTGGCGCGCCACCGACTGCCGTTGGTCCCACTCGCGCACGCCGCAGCTGAAGAAGGCGGCGGTGCGAGGACCCTGCGCGAGGAAGAAGCCAAAGTTCCAAACGGGGGTCATCGGGTGGCGCTGCGGCGCGAAATCGTGCTCGTCGGGCGCGGCGAGTAAGTGGCTTGCGAGGCGCGCGCCCGCCTCGGGCACCCAGAGGACGTCACTCTCGCTGAAAAGGGCGCGCCAGCCCGTCGTGAGGGCGGCCCACACCGCGTGCATCTTCCACGAAGGAAGATCCGGAGGCAGGATACGCGTGTCGCCCTCCTTTCCTTGGATCTTGACGCGCCGGTACGAGCCCGGGAGACGCGTCTCACCGCCGACGGCCATGCCTACGTTCAACGATCTCATGCAGTCGGTGGTGCCGATCTCGCGCGGCAAGTAGTGAGGCAGCGCGAACGAAAGACACGACTGTCTTGCCGCCTGATCCATTGCCACAACAAACAAGCGCTTCGGGAAGGGCGCCGCTAGCACCATCGCCTTCCACGCGCCGATGATCTCCGTGTAGTGATGGTCGATCGTATTGAGCACGAGCACGTCGTGTGGCGCTTTCCCGGCGGGGCCCACGGTGCTCAGTATCCTCTGCTCGAGCAGCGCATGCCGGCTGGCAGTCGTGGTATTGGCGCATGCTGTGGAAGCCTCTGCCATAGTGCCGCGCTGTGCACCCGTCGCGTCACGCTGTGCCGTGTTGGAGGCTTCGTATCCGGTATAAGCGAGGTCCGCGGGGGCGTTTTTAGCGAGACGAAAAGTGGTGCGAGCGGTGCACAATGTGTCGAGGTCCTTTTGAGCTTTCCGTTGCTGCATTTTGCTGCATGCAAAGGCCTAATTTGATAAGTTCTGCGGATGCCCTTTGAGCGAGCCATGAGCGAGCGCGCCTCAGTCATCAAGCGCGCTCAAGCCACACCCTCTCACCGAGGCGGCCGCCGCGCGCTGCGACTGTGCGAGCACGGCGGCCGCGAGGCGCTCGCCGCCCTCGCCGAGCATCGCGAGTGCCCGCCGGCCACGGGCGCTCTCGGCGGCGCCCACGAGCACGCCCGCGCTCGCGAGCTGACGCTTGAGGAGCTCAGAGATGCCCGTGGCCACGGCACGTAAGCGTGCCGGGCGGCCCGCCTCCGGGGTCGGAGGGACCATCGCCAGCAGCGCCAGCAGCCCGTCCGCGCTCTCCGCGAGCTCCTGTGAAAGCGCCACCGCCGCATCGTGTGGCGTCCCTGCCGGCGAGGCCTCGGTGGCGGCGCCCCCGGCGGCAGCGGTTGGCGCGGGCGCGTCCGGCGGCTGCAGCGGCACGAGCCCAAAGACCGATCCGAGCGAGCGCATCGCTTTGGCGGACTTGTCGGTCGCTTCAGCAAGTGCGTCGAGCACGCTGGCCTCGTCGGGGGCATTCGCGCCGTGGGTGGCCAGCCGAATGGCGACCTGAAGGGCGGACGAGAGACGCGCCGTGCACGCCGCGCGGAACTGCATCGAGCACCGATGCGCCAGTGGCGGCGCGCTGCCGCCGCCGCCACCGCCAGTGTGACCACCGCCAGTGGGCGCGCGGGAGAGCATGAGGAGCTGATCGACGCAATCGGCAAGGTTGAGGAGTGCGCGCGCCTCGACGAGCCGCGCGCGCTCCTCATCGAGGCCCAGTCCGTCTGCACCCTCGCCGGGCGGCGCGAGAGTGAGCGCACGCGCACTGTGGAACAGGGTCTCCGCCCCCGACGCGAGGAACGCCGTCCAAGTGCGCCCGACCGCCGCGTCGGCCGCCGCAATCGCCGAACGGAGCTGGCGGACGGCAGTGGCGCTCACGGGGTGCACCTCATTGCGGCGCACGGCGTCCACGAGCGCCGTCATAAGGACACTGTGGGCCGCAGAGGCGTCAACTCCGTACGTGCGTCTGGCCACGCTCTCCAGCTTCGAGACGGCAGGCAAGAGGTCGGATGCCACTGCGCCGCTGCTGTCCAGCACCCTCTGCAAAGCCTGGAGCTCGCCTGCAAGCTGGTGCGTGGTCAAGAGCGCACCGCCATCGCGTCGCTCCGCCATCAGCGCTTCGCGAGTAGCACGCAGCTCCTGGAGGCCGGAAAGGCTCGAGCCTGCATGGGCGACAGCCTCCCCGTGCAGCTCTTGCAACCTTGCGCGCAGCCGGTCCGAGGATGACGAGAGCGACTCGAGTACTGAGGGTAGGGTGGCCAAGGCTTGCTCTCGCCGCACCATCGTCTCGCCTCGCACGCCGCGTCGGGCCGAGCACTCATTTTCATCTGAACTGTGCGACGATGCACTTTGTGTTTCCCGACCAGGGTTCCCCGTCCGGTGTCTTTCACAGCGAGCCGCAGGTCCGTGAATTGAAAAAAAAATAATGCTTGCGCGGCTCGTCCTCGTTGTACAATTTTTCTCGGCCTGCGTGGCCAGCCTGTACGATCTCAACCTCGAGGTCGATGACTTGCAATCCGGACTGCCTGTACCCATGACCTACTATAAGGGCAAGGTTCTCCTGATCGTGAACGTCGCCTCCCAGTGTGGATTCACCCAGTCGACGTACTCTTACCTCAACACGCTGCATTCTCGGTACGGCAACCAGGGTCTCGCCATCCTGGCGTTCCCATGCAACCAATTCGGCGCGCAGGAACCAGGCTCGCCACAGGAAATCTTCTCATTTGCAACGACCACCCAGAGCGCAAAGTTCGACTTTTTCAGAAAAGTAGACGTGAATGGGCCGAACGCGCACCCGCTCTTCAAGTTCTTGCGGGGCGTGGGAGATTGCTCCGACGAAGAGCGCGATTGCGAGGCGTGGGCCGAAAGTGGCGAGTGCGAAAACAACAAGGAGTTCATGGAGGGCTCTTGCCGGCTGTCGTGTGGTCTGTGCACACCCAGCACGGACGCGGGCGCGCCTGTCCAGTGGAACTTCGAGAGCTTCTTGGTGACGAAGGGAGGTACCGTGCACAAGCGCTTCGCCACGGGCGTCGATCTCACCGCGCGCGAGAGCACGAGCGTCATCGAGATGCTGCTCGCCGAGAAAGACGAGCTTTGATTGACCCACGGAGCACGGTTTTCCAATCGGATCAGTCGAGAGTTTGGTAGGACTTGTTTTCTGAGACGGTACCGGCGACGCCAGCACGTTTCACGCGACCCTACTGTCTTTATATTCACAGCCAAGGTTTAACTCGAAAATGCTCTCTTAAGTCGACACCCAAATTCACACCGTCGATGAGCTCCGATAGCTTCTCTCACACGGTGGAAAGCACCACGGATGCCATCACCGAAGACTCGTCTCGGCCGATCGGCCTCGGTTGCCACCAACGTCTCGGCGCACCGCCTAAACCGCCGCATAGCGCCTGCCGATCCGCCGCCGCCTTCGCCGCCTGCCGAGCCGAGCGAACTCGACAAGGCGCAGGCCGCCTGGTCGGCCACGACCGAGCAGATGGCTGGATTCAGAGCGGCGACGTTGGCCTTCAATACGCTTGCCAAGGATGCAGAGCGCGTTCGCATATCGCGGCCCGTCGGGCGCCTGTGGTCCGATTGCGGCGGCGACGCGATCGAGGAGATGCTCGAACACGTCGACCTCATCGACGCGCGCTTCCTGCTCCTGTTGCACAAGCACAGAGGCGTCGTGCCGCGCTGGCAGCACGTGCCTCCTGCTGCCAAGATCAACGGCGACCAGCTGTGGCGGCTCTTTGGCTGGGAGCGCAACTTTTCGCTCCCCGTGCTCGTGCTGTCCTATCCCTGGCTGGACCCGGAGCATCCCGACCGGCAGGGGGAACAGCTCGCGAAGATAGTGCCGCTCCTCGAGCGCATGCTGCCCTCGTGCGGAGGCGACGCGTTCACGGTCGGCGTGCTCTGGGACTACATGAGCCTGCCGCAGCCCGTGCGCAATCCCGCCGAGGCCGTCCGCTTCACGTGCGGCCTGCAGGCGCTCACGACCTGGTACGCGCACCCGTACACGCACGTGCTGCTCGTGACGACGCCCTTGCCTACCGGCGTTAGCTACAAGAGTCTCCGGCCGTACGAGCAGCGCGGTTGGTGCGAGGTGGAGCGGCGCACGTGCGGCATCTCCAAGTGTGTCCATTGCCTGTGGGATCTTTCGGGCTATGATCCCGTCGCTCTCGAGGGACTCGAGGGTATGAAAGCCTTCGATGCGCTCCGTGCGCAGCTCAAGAGCGGCCGCTCGGCGCCGCTCGCCCCGGACAGGTTCGCAGCTCTCGTAAGGCGCCGCCTCGAGAGCGGCGAGCTCGCCTTCACCGCCGCCTCCGACGTCGACGTCGTCCTCGAGATGTATCGAGCTGGCTTCCTGCGCGTCTTCGAGACCTACCGACGCTTCGACCCTCAGGGCTTCTTCGCCGCCTGGGCTGGGCACGATTGGGGCGCTGCCGAGGCGAAGCAAGTGGCCCATGCGCTGAGCTACGCAGCTGAGCGCTCCCACAAGACGCCCTCGACGCTCGGCGGCATCAGCCTACGCTTCGAGGGCAACCAGTTTGGCAAGGATGGCCAGGGAGACATCCGACGCGCCGTCCACGCGTCCAAGCTCTTCGAGACCGTCATCTTTTAGAAAAGGTCGCATTATCAATTCAAGTGAATCTAATCAGAATAGTGAGGTTAATGTCCGCCCTCCCGGCCCGTACCTGTTTAAGATGGTGGACACATAGCTCTGCTGAGAAGCGATGCCCCTGGCTATAGCCTAAATGTTACCGCGCGCGCTTTTCGCTTTTATCCTAACGTATCACGTAGTCGAACTCGAAGCGGCCGGCGAGGATGCGGCGCTGGCGGCGGACGCGGCAGCGGCGAAGCGCCGCCAGTAGGCACCCAGCAGCTGCTCCGCGTACATCGGCACAGCGCTGAGCGCCTCTTCCCGCCACGCGTCACTCGACGGGCTTTCGGCGGCTGTATCCGAGGAGGGCGACAGGACGGCTGGCGCTGTGACCGACGGCGTGGGGGCTGGGGGCGTGGGGTCTGGGGGCGTGGGGTCTGGGGGCGTGGATGGCGAGCGCTTGGGAGAACGGTCGACAAGAGCCATGCGTTCAACTGCAGTCGCCTCCGCCGCAGAAGCTTCTACCGCGGCGGCCTCGGCCTTGGCGGCGGTCTCGGCTTTGGCGGCGGCTTCGGCTTTGGCGGCCTCGGCTTTGGCGGCTTCGGCGTTGGCGTTGGCGGCGTTGGCGTTGGCGTTGGCGGCGTTGGCGGCGTTGGCGTTGGCGGCGGCGGCCTCAGCGACGGCGGCGGCGACGACGGCGGCGGCGGCGGCGGCGGCGGCGGCCTCGGCGGCCGCGGCCTCAGCGACGGCGGCGGCGGCGGCCTCGGCGGCGGTGACATCCCCCTTATCACCTTGCTCGGCGTGCGTTTGCAAGTGCGTCCCCAAACTGGCGCTCGGCTCGGCTGTCAGCTCGAAGATGGAGTCGGAGTGCGAGGAGCGTACGAAGCCAGGCCCCAAGCCAAGAAAGCCTTCGAGCGCCTCTAGTGGTGCGGGGGCGGCGCGCGCGCGGGCGACGAGGTCGCTCACAAACTGTTGCAGCTGCTCAAGACGGCGCGAGAGGGCGGCGGTCGAGTGGTACGCTAGCTTGGGCGCGGGAAAGCGTGCCAGGCCGGGCTGCGAGCGGTGGGCAAGCTCCGCGCACAGCCTCTCATGCAATTGACGGAACTCGGTGTACCGGCGGCGGACGCGCCACGCACGGGGCCCGAATACCAGATCAATCGGATACTCGAGGTGGCCATCTGCCGACCTATCTGGCGAGATCACGAGAGCGGAGAGGTGGATGTGGGCAGGCAGCTGTGCAAACGTCCCGAGCCACGGAGCGACCGCCTCCTCCTCCTCCTCCTCCTCCTCCTCCTCCTCCTCCTCCTCATCCCCCTCCCCCGCCGACTCGGTTGCCTCGGCCTCGGCGTTGGCCAATACCATGGTGAGACTGGCGCTCGCGACAGCAGCGGCGGCAGGTGAGGCGGCGGCGATGAGCGAGGCGGCGGCATGCGGTGGCAGGTGGCGCTCCTCATCGGCATGCGTCACGAAGGGGCGAGGCGGAGCGCCCTCCGAATGAGAGACGAAGAACGCAGGAGCTGATGCCGATGCGTGTGCCGGAGCTGGCATGGCCGGCGAGGGCTCCGCAGGCACCGTCAGCGGAGGCGCCCCTTCGGTATGGGGGGCGAATGCGCCAGGCTCGACGCTTGCGCTGGGCGGTGGCGGCGGCATGGCCGCGTGCACCTCGGCGTCTGCCGCCGCCTGGAGTTCAGCGCTGAAGGCCTCTGCGGGCGCCGATACCTTCACTGTCAGCCACTCATCCGCTGCCGCCCGCTCGGCGAGTGCAACCAGCTGCTCTATCGCGCGATCGATTGCGCAGATGGCCACCGCGTCAGCCATGGCCACCATGGCGGGGCTGACGTCGACGGTCTGAGAGGGCGATGCCTTGGCCGCAAGAGGTGTGGGAGTTGCAACCGACACATCGCACAAGCTTTGACGCACGTTGGTCTCGGCCTGAAGTAGCCACAAACGCTGAACTTGCACGGGCGACAGGGTCTCTGCGTGCGCCTGCTCCAGCCCAGCATTTGTGCGAGCAGAGCCACGATCGTTGCCATCGTCCTCGTCGCCGTCCTCGTCAACAAGTGGCTTTGGTGATGGCTTTGGAAGCACCGCGCGGTCGGTCTCATCGGCGCCATGGGCTTTTGCGGGTGCGCAGCATAAACACCCCATCGCACAGGAAAGCCGTTATGAGCGAATTTTCCAACTAAAATGCGTGTGCGTTAGCAGCCAGTTCACACTTGCTTCTCGAAGTCTCTGTGAACTTCTCTGTGTCTATTCACAGTACTGTACTGGTGCCAATTTCTGCTCCATCTCTGTCGGCGCGAGGCGGAGCCGCGCGAGGCGGAGCGGGTGATGCACAAAGCCCGCCAGCGCAAGCGGCAGGGAGCTGAGCGCACCGCGCGTGTCGACCAGCTCTGCAAACGACTCTTGCCGTCCGTGGCGAAGCCAGTCCTTGGGTTGTGTGGATTGGCAACAGAGGAACGGATAAACTGGAGTGCACTGCCACCATCCGTGGACCCCGTGCGCAGCGGCCAGGTGGATGCAGAGCGTGGACAGCGCAAACGTTGGCAAATTGAATCATTTCGTGTCATTCTAGACGCCATCGTTGGCGGAACATGCCTGCGCATCGTGGACTTCTGCTGCGGATCCGGGAATTTCGGCTTGGCTCTGGCTGCACTGCTGCCACAGTGCTCGTTTACACTGCTCGATCGGAACGTGCACGCCACGAACCTGGCACGGCAACGCGCCTCTGACGCTGGTCTGGCCAACGTGACCGTCGAGGTCGGTAACGTTGAGGACTTCGTCGGCGATTTTGATGTGGCACTGGCGATGCATGCGTGCGGCAGTGCGAGCGACCATGCCCAGGCAGCTGCGATCCGAAGCCGTGCGTCGTTCATTATGGCCCCTTGCTGTGTCGGCAAGCTCAAGCAGAACTTGTCTAGCGCTGATGAGGGCGAGGAGGCGCTCCTGGTCGGTCCGCGCTCCAAATGCATGCGCCTGAGCTGCGAGATCGAGGAGTATCTCGAGCTCGCAAGCTTTGCTGACCACGAAGCCGCCGCGCGCACCGGCGCGACTGGTCGGCTTTGCAAGCTACTTATCGAGCACGATCGCGCGGCATATGCACGAGAGTGTGGGTGGACCACCCTGTCAGGCTGGATGGTGCCCAAGAGAGCCTCTGCAAAGTGTGACGTCATCGTCGGACTTGCTCCGCATCATGCGGCGTCGGCCGAGGAGCGATTGCGCTCGAATGCCGCCGCGTTCGCCGCTGCCACCGCCGCGGATGATGCCGTCGGACAGTGCGAAGAATGTGTGGCGGACTCAAACCCCGATCCGGTGCTGCCTACAAGCTCGGCGCCGGCTGCTGTCGCGCTGCTGCCGTCGTGTAAGTCCATCCCGCCATCGAGCGGGGCGTCCCCGGATGCGACACAAACGAAGGCAGCTGTGCCAGTCGGCAAACAATGCGCCTTCTTTATTGCGCGTCGACAGCGCCAATGCAGGCAGCCCGCGGAGGGTACAGGCGACATGTGCGCAGCGCACAGCAGCCCAGAGCTTCGTGAGGCCGCCGCCAGTCAGCATCGTGCACGGCGAGCGAGCTCGATCCTCGTGGGCGACACACTCGAGTCGCTCTCCGTGGCGGCATGCATCGGGCTTCTGGTCAAGGTGCAAGGACGAGAGGGGCTGGTCGTCTCGGGGGATCCAAATAAGGATCTGGTCGTCCAGCTTGCAGAGGCTGGGCAGGAAGGCAGAAGCGAGGGCGAGGGCGAGGAGGGTGGCGCTGAAGACGGCATGCGCGAAGGCGAGAACGGCACTGACGGCGACGGAGGGAGCAGTCCCCACAGGGAGTGGTCCCCACAGGGCCCCCTTCACGCTTCAAGCATTGTACACGTGGCTCGCAGGGAGGTCACACTTGCCCGAGAGGTGCATTGGTCTGCGCCAGCGCCATCGGCCACGGAGAAGCCCCGCGACAGGAGTCGGGGAGGCTCATCCAACCCTCTCGCTCTGCACAACCTGCGTGCAGAGGTCAGCGACGAATGCCTAGACGCGGCTTGGGCGCTTCTGCAAGAGGGCACAGGCACGACTGCACGGATGCTGCACGTCGACCTTGGCTGCCACGACGGCCGTTACATCCTTGAAGCGGCAGCAGCAGCCGGCGACGCCTCGCACATCGCGTGGCTGGGCCTCGACTTTCAACTCGACCTTGCCGCGCGGCTTTCTTCGGACGCGCCGGATGCTCCCGCGCGCGCCTTTTTGTGCTGCAACTGCCATCAGCTCGAAGTGCTCGCCCGCCTGCTCGACCGTCTCGAGGCTCGTGGGTTGCCGCTCGGCTCCGTATCCATCGTGCGACCAAAACCGTGGCCGAAGGCGCGGCATGCCCAGCGTCGGTTGCTCTCCGGCTCGCTTCTCTCACTGCTGCACGCACGGATGGCTCCGGGTGGCCGCATGCTCTTGGCATGTGAGGATTCCGTTGCCGATGGGTACGAGCGTCTTGTCCTGGAGCAGCCGGGTCGACCATGGCGTCGTGCACCACCTGCGGCCTCCTTTCCACCGTCAGCTGCGGATGCAGTCGAGGCAGACGGCGTGCGCGTGCTGCGCTTCGATTGGGCTGAGCGGCACGGCCACGGCCCATGCGAAGTGAGATGACCCGGCTGATGTACAGGGTTGGGTTACGAACCCTCACGCCACGGCCCACGCGAAGTGAGATGACCTGAACTGTTGAGGCACGCCTTTCCGGCGTTGATTTACCCTCGAGCCTCCGCTCGTCCGCCGCGCCGCGGCGCCGCGCCACCAATTGCGCGCCACCGCGCTGCTCGCGTCTAGGCGTCGAGGCTGTTCCATTCTTCCATAGCAGTAAGTCAAAAAAAGACGCATAGATGACAGTACAGTAGAGAGCCCAGCGTCTGTACACACGGCTTTAGCGAGTCAGATCCCTAACGATCTATTTTCTCGTCCGGTCTATCCGGCGGGACGAACTGCTAGCGCTCGGGCTCGCGGGAAAGTAAGAGCAACGCGGATGAGGTGGGATGAGCTCAAAGCGAGAACACGCTGTACATGTCTGTTCGCTCCTTTCACTCTCCATAACGTCGCAATGCCGAGCAGTGTGCGGATTGCATGCGCCTCGGTAGCTCTTGGCCATAGGCCTTCGCTTCTCGCTTGCAACCTTGTATGCTTTTTCGCCGGGTGCTCAAATGTTGACCACGTCCATCCCGGCTTCCTTACGCCCCCGCACGTCGGCAATCAAACTGGCCCAGTCAGGCGTACCAAGGCGGCGCGTTCCCACGCGCCCATTCTTCTTGAGCACGATCGTGAGCCCGCGCCCCATAATGGCCGCGTCCTGCTTGACGGCCTGCACGAGCTCGGGCGCGAGGGCACTCGTCCAAGCGCCAGCCTCGGACTGGGGCAGCGCAATCGGCCACGCGCCAGAGGCGTCCGGCAGGGCTTCGTCCCACGGGAGCGCTGGCTGCGTGTCGGTGGTCAGCGGTACTCGCGGCGCTTCGGCGGCGCGAGCTGCACGGCTGCCCTTCTGCAGCAGGCTCGAGCCATTCGCAAGGGACTGCAATTGCTCCAGGGACGGCACTGCTAGCCGAGGCGCCGCAGCGCTCGAGCCAGGCGCGATAATGAGAGGTACGATGAGGAAATCATTCTCCAGGAGTGCCTCGGCAGAGGCACACGCCACCCTGAGCGATGCCTTCAGCCCCTCCTCCGGCGCGCAGAGCAGCACGACCCGACGCGCCTGCCCACGACCGCGCCGAAGGTTGGCGAGGGCTACCGCTTGCGGTCGCACCGAGTCACCGCCGGCCATCAGCAGGAAGATGCGCAGCGCGGCGAGCTTGGAGCCGAAGGCGATGCGCTTGAGCGCACTGTCACGCACCTGCGTCTCTCTTCGCCACAGCCAGCCTGTGACAGCCATCGAACCGATGTCGATAAGCAGGTCAGTCACGCCGGTGGGCGACGGGTCGCGCACGCCCATAGAAGACGCTAGCAGGGCCGTGGCTCCAAAGTAGGTAGCGATCGAGGCCGCCGCGAAGAGCACCGGGAACGCGAATAGCCGAACCTGAGAGAACGGTGACTCTGCTTCTGCGCGCAGCTTCTGCACCTCGGTAAAGTCCTCGACTTGCGCGCGGGCCGGAAGGCAACGTCGTGTTGCAGCGCGACAACTACGCGTAGCTGGCTTCACGCAAACGACTAAACTTAGGCCTGCGGCCGGTGTGAGGCAGGCCATGGCGAGGAGCACACGGAGCGCCATCGTCACAATTGGTAATTTCCGAGAACGCGCCGTTTCGAGCGCCACAACAACAGAACACAAATCAAAGCAATCATCCGTGACTGACACTCAAGAAACATCTCCACCCCCACGCATACACACGAGCCGATTGCCTAGCAGGAAGGAGAGCGCCTTGCCCGCACCCATCTCGAAGGCCATCGCCGACGGCACACGCTCGGGCGCGTCCACGACCGCAAAGCCGTGTCGCGCGTACCACGCGGACTTCGGATCGAGGGTAAGCAGATACACGTCGCTGAAAGCGTAGCCGCGCTGCGCGTGCCGTCGGAGCAGCTTGCGCACGAGCGCGCTACCCAAGCCACGCCTGCGCCAGCCGGCGTCCACGTACACGGAGGCGAGCTCCCACAGCGGCTCCGCTCCGCCTGCGGCCTGCTCTAGTCGCGCGCGCCGGCGTGCGCGTTGCAGCACCGCACGGTCGCTGAGCGCACGGTAGCCGGGTGACCACGGAAGTGAGTCGAGCCCATGTGGCATAGGTCCGAGCGACTCAAAGTCCTCCCATGCGTCGTCATCAAGATCCGCCTGCAAAGTTCGACTGCCCGGGCGCGCATCAAACTTCGTAGGGTCCGGTGCCTTGCTGGCCGATAGCTGACGGATCTGCCCGAAGCCGACGCGTTCGCCGGTAGACGCAGACTCGCACACGATGAAGCGCGAGTGGTCGATGGCGAGAGGGTTCATCTTCTCCTTGAGAAGAGTGGTGGCTATCGGCAGCACATCGGCAGGCTGGCCGAATCGGAACGTGAGTCCCGCAGGTGGGGCGCGCGCGCGCATGGCGATGGACACAACCACGAGAGATGCAAACACCATTTTGACTCATATGCGGAATTTCAATCGGCATGAGAAATGACGAATCTTTGCCGCCCTTCTCGCGCGCAGCAGAACCACCAGCACAGCCGCCGCCGCCTCCAACGGCCGGCAGGCCGTCGGAGCCGCAGATCCAGAGTGATGAGGTTCGGAGGACGGCCAGCACCAGGCTAGGCTCGAGCGATAAAACGTTATGGCGCAGCGTACTGACTACTGTGAGGTGAACCGCACTGACTAGCCTGCGGTAGGGTGTCTCGTCTCCTGGCTGTGCCAATTGCATTTTTGTCGAAATCGTCAGTTGTATTTGTATATCATATTACATGGTATATATCAATCTCCGTCCGATGTATCATTCATTCGAATTTAGCATCTCTCGGCGCGCCCGAACTTCTTGCTTGGTATGGGCGGCGGTCAGCGCACGTGTGCGCGCTCGGCCCGCAGCGCGTGCGGCAAATTTCGTCCTTATTGGTGCGGCGCAAGACCATAGCTGTGTGGCCCTTCGCATTCCACTGCGCCCCCGCCGCTCCGCCCCGTCAGCCACGTCAGCCCATGCGCGGCTCGAGCAGCTCGGCAAAGACCTCCGCCCACGGGCGCGCGCGGCCGTTGCTATTCTCGTGGAGCCGGGCAGCGGCCCGCTGCACCTCGGCGCGCGTGATCGCAAAGGTCTCATCGGTGAGCACGCTCCCGAGGTCGCGCGTCACCTCGAAGGGATCCTCGATGCCAAAGGTACGCCAACCAAACGAGGCCGAGCCCGAGCCCGTGCCGTCGGCGGGTGCCGCACGGGGCAGCGCGCCGCCCACACGCACCGACGCAGCGTGGCGAGCATAGTCGAAGCTCGCCCAGAAGTCGAAGAAGGTGCGCAAGGCCTCGCCGAGGCTCAGGGTGTGCCCAGGGGCCCATGAGAACGGCTGCTCGTGGAAGGTGCAGTCGAAGGTGGCACCGTCGTCGCGTCGCACGTAGCGGCGCGGCACGCGGCTCGTGAGGCCCTCCGCCTGGAGGCTGGGGAGGCCCACGCGCGCCTGCAGCGAGAAGATGACGAGAAGCGACCAGGTGTACGAGGAGAGCATCCCGTGCGTCGGGTCGTTCACGCGACGGCGCAGCGACCAGATCTTGACGAAGAGCGCGAGCTGAGGCACCACCGGCGCCAGCTCCGTGTACGCGCGCACGAGCGCCGTGTTGAGCACACCCAGGTGCTGGCACACGGAGAGGTCCACGCGCATGCGCGTGCGCGCATCGATGAGCCTGAGCAGCGGGTGGCGTGCGCCGGGCCGTTGCAACGTCTCGACGGAGAGCCATTGGCCGACGGGACTCGAGAGAGCTTGGCCGAGGAGGGCGCGGTGCAGGTGGCCGATGAGCGAGCGTTGGAGCTCGACATCGAGCACGACCGTCGCTCCCATGGGGCCTGGCGGCTCGAAGAGGAGCGTCATGTCGAGATCGGAGCCGTGCTGGCCGAGACGCGAGGCGGCTGAGCCGTACGCGAGCAGCTGAGGGGGGTTGAGTCCAAATCCGGCAAGTCCGAGCTCCATTGCGAGCTCAGGCTGCGAGGCGAGGTAGCGTGGCGCCTCATTCAGCATCCAGCGGCGCGCCTCGCTCACCACGAGGGGCTGCAGCTTCGTCATCGTCTCCGACAGCTTGTGCGCATCCACCTCGTCCGCGCGCAGGCTATTGACGATGCCCAGCGCCGCCTCACTCAACCCTTCGTCGTGGCCACCCTGCGCGACCATGCTCCCAGTGCCAACGAGACCATTCCCAAAGCTCATGACGAAACTCCCGCTCGACCCACCGCTATTGACGAAACTCCCGCTCGACGCACCGCTCGGTCCGCCGCCGCCCGCATCACGGGAGGCCCCATCGACCGCCGGCGCGGCGGGTTTGGCGCCCTGACCGTTGGGCGCCAAGGCCGCAGGCGGCGGCGGCAGCGGCGCAGGCGGCTGCGGCGGCGCAGCGGGAGTGCGCGTAGTCGGTATCGCGCTCGGCAGTCCCGCCGCAAACGGGTTGGCACCGCTGAGCATGCTCAGCGCCGACGGCCACACGGACCCTGGGCGTGCATCTGCCACATTCCCGCCAAACGGCTCGAACGCGGACGCCGTGCTCCCGCCGAAGGGCTCAAACGCGGGCGCCGCGCGCACCGCCGCCACGCCGCCGCCTAAGCCGCCCGGCAGCCCGCCACCCACGGCGCCCGCCATCGGCATCGGACGTGAAGTGGCCGCGGCGGGCGCGGGGGTGGCGGCGCCGAGGCGGCCGCCGTCGTCGGGCTGTCGCCACGCGCGCTGCGGCGGTGCTTGTGAAGATGGCAGCGGCGGCTGCTGCTGCTGCGGCGGCGGCTGCTGCGCCCTCTCATCCGATGCTCGCGAGGCGTCCGCCGCTTGCTGCTGCTGCTGCTGCTGCTGCTGCTGCTGCTGCTGCGGCTGCTGCTGCGGCTGCGGCTGCGGCTGCGGCTGCGGCGGCGGCGGCGGCGGCGGCGGCTGCTGCTGCGGCTGCTGCTGCGCTCCCGTGCAAGCTGGGGAGGAGAGGGCGCCGTAGTGAGCACTTGCATGCTGCCGCTGCTGCTGCGCCGCCACCTGCGCCGCCCGACGCGCCTCAGCAGCTGCGCGTGCCTCCTCCGCCTCGGCCGCGCGCCGCCTCTCCTCGGCCGCGCGCCGCCGCTCACTCTCATCTCGCCGTGCCTTGCCCTCTGCTGCCTTGCCCTCCGCTGCCTTGCGCTCCTCCTCGAGCGCAAGCTTACGAGCCTCTTCGGCTGCCTCGCGCCGCGCCTTGGCCTCGGCGGCAACGCGTGCTTCTTCTGCGTCTGCCTGTCGCCGTGCCTCCTCCGCCGCCTCCCGCTTAGCCTTCGCCTCGTTCTCGCGCCGGCGCCGCGCCTCCTCCGCCGCATCGCGCTTCGCCTTCGCCTCCGAATTCCGTCGGTCCTCCTCCTCGCGCTGCAGCTTGCGCGCCTCGTCCGCCGCCTCACGTCGCGCGCGTGCCTCGGCCGCCTGTCGGTCCTCCTCGGCCCTCGCCTCAAGCCGCGCGCGCTCCGCCGCCGACACGCGAGCCGACGCCGCGCCGCCGCCTCCGCCTCTGGCACCTCCGCCTCCGCCTCCGGCGCCGCTGCCGCCGCCGTCGCCGCCGCCGCCGCCGCCGCCGCCGCCCGTGCGGCTCCCCTTGCGCGCCGCCGCCTCACGCGTCTGCGCGTCCGCAGCATTTGGCGATGGCGCCGCCGCGGCAGGTGGCGGCGGTCGCGCGGGGGCGGCCGACGTTGCTGGCGGGGCGGTCGCGGCGGCGACTGCCGCTTTGCCCAACACGGCGCCCTTGGCACCAGCGCTCGTGGTTGGGCGCCGTGTTGGGCTCGCTGTCGGGGGCTGCGCCGCTGCCACTGTAACCGCCGCTGTAACCGCCGGTGCAGGGGTTGCCGCCGCAGGGGCAGCCGCCTGCTGCTGCTGCTCCTTGCGCGCCTTGCTCTTCGCTTTCTTGGAGAGCTTGGGCGCCTTGAGCGACTCACGCGTCTCATCCTCAAGGAGCGAGAGCATCGCTTGCTCGGCGCGGGCCTCGGCGCGGGCCGTGGCCTCCTTGAGGAGGGCCTGGCAGCGCTCGGAGGCAGCCACGAGCTTGGCGACGAGCTCTTCAGAGGAGAGGTGCGGGAACTCGACGAAGGTGTAGTGCGTTCGCAGCCGCGACGAGTCCGGCGACGAGAGGTCGTCGAGGGACGCTGCGAAGTCAAGCGCCGTCTTGCCATTCACGCGTTCCGAGAGGGACGCGGAACGCTCGAGGAGCAATGCGACGCACTCGACCTGGCAGCGGCGCGCGGCGGCGATCAGGGGAGTGCCCTCGCGCCCAGGCAAGTCGATGGTCGCCTTGGCGTCGAGCAGCTGGCGCGCGCACGCCGTGTGCCCATACAAGCACGCGACCGCAAGCGGTGGCGAGAGGGTCGAACCCCCTCGCGCGTCCTTCTCTGCACGGTCCGGGTCGGCGCCCTGCGCGAGGAGCGCGCCCACCGACTCGGCCGAGCCCACCTCGCAAGCCCAGTGGAGCGAGAGCTGCCCGGGCTTGCCCGCCGCCCCCTCATCGTACCGCAAGCAGCGCACCGACGGAGCCACCGTCCACGACCACTTTCGAGAGCTGGAGGTGGGCGGCGCGTTCACCTGCCAGCTATTGGATGAGACTTCGTCGGGCAGCCGCGCGTCGTCGTACACGCAGATGTACGCCTCGCCCGCCGCCGACTTGGCGCGCGAGCGACTCGAGCGGATCTTGGTGCCCACCTCCCACCGCCCGTGCGTAAAGTAGAGGAAGAGAGCTTGGTCACAGGCAAACGCAGGCTCGTGCATCACGTACGTGGGCCTCCGGTTGAAGTCCGAGGGCGCGCGCACAAAGGCGCCGAAGCCGCGCCCGCCGAGCGGCGGCACGCCCACGAGGAAGACGCGCAGTGCCGCGCGCTCGAGCCGGCGCGCAATCTCGAAGTCGAGCTCATCAAGCGCCGCCTGCCCCGACGCGCCCGAGCGGCACGTGACGTCGGGCGCGTCCACAAATTTGCCGTTGAGCGACGCGCGCCACGGCTCGAGGGGCGGGATCAGGTCGGGCGTCGCGGCGCCCGTGTCCTTGTGGTACAGGTAGCACTTCTTGCCACCGAGCTCCGCCTTGCCGCCCACATGCCAACCGTCATTGAACCAGATGAATGAATCGCGACGGCGACCCTTGTTCGACGGGCGCATCTCGTACGTGGGCCGACCGTGGACGTCCTCGACGCTCTGCAGCCGTCGATACACGCCGAGCCGATTCTCGTGCTGCAGCGTGTACCCGGCAAGCACGACGTCTCCCGGGTGCACCACCAGCGCCTCGCCATCGCTCGACTGCGGCCCCGCCTCCGATGCTCCCTCCTCGTCCGTATACTCGAGGCTGTCGTCCGAGCCGTCGCTCCCCTCGGGTTCCGTCTCCGTCTCGTCATCGTCGTCGTCATCGTCGTCGTCGTCGTCATCGTCGTCATCGTCGTCGTCGTCGTCGTCGTCGTCGTCGTCGTCGTTGATGTCGTCGTCGTCGTCATCGTCCAAATCGTCATCATCATCGACGTCGCCATCGACGCCGTCGTCGTCGTCGTCGTCGTCGTCGTCGTCGTCGCGCACGAGCGGCTCATCGCGCGGCACGTCCCGGGCGTCCGAGCGCCCGTCGCGCTCGCCCTCGCTGTCGCTGTCGTCGATGCTCGCCCACTTGCTGTAGTCGATGCCGCCGCTCCCGCCGCCACCGCTGCTGCCAGCGCCGCCCGTTGCGGGCCGCCGCTCGTTGGCCGGCTTGCCGCCCGGCTTGGTGATGTTGGCCGTCTTGGCGCCACCGTCGGTCGCCGTCGCGCCCCCGTTTCCGCTGCCGGTCCCGTAGCTGCCGCCAGCGGCTGATACCTGCTCGGCCGTCTGCGCCTGCAGGGCGACTGTGAGCAGCTCCGAGCGCTCGAGGCAGCCATCGTACCGTAGCCCCGCTTGTGTGATCAGCGCCTTGAGCTCCGTGTTTGACAGTCCGTCGAGCGCTGACGACATTGGGACTCACGCGCCGCCGCCGCGCGCGTCTCGTGGTGCACGCAACACACCGACGCACGGCACGCTCCCACGCGCGAGCGAGCAAAACATGTCAAGTCAAGCACCAGAAGTTTGAGAGTAAACCGTGACTTGGCTACAAGCGAAGCCAGAAGAGCATCGCCGGGCCGATTCGTATCGCCGGACCGATCCTGAAAAGGGATTCGGGTCCGACTGTTCACGCAATGGCTCCGCGCGGCCTATGCGCGGCGATGTTCGCCATGTCGCTGCCCGCTACCGCTGCAGCCTTTCGCCACCACGCCTCGTGCGGCACCGTCGCCGCGTCGGCGGCCCCGTGCGGCCGCTCGGCGCGAGGCACCGTAATGGCCAGCTGGCAACAGGAGGATCTCAACGCTCCCTCAATGGCCCTGCCGGAAGAGATCGAGTTGCTGCTCTCGGCTGACACGGATCGCGTGGGCACGCGCAAGCTCTGGTGCGCGATGCGACGCTGCTACGCGACCGAGGCTGACGCGATCGCCGCGGTGCGGAGGAATACTGGGGTGAGGCAGCCGCCCGACTCGCACCACCCATGAGAGGACGCGACGCCGTTGCTCTTCTGGCTAACAGCGAGTCATCTCGTGCGCTCTGCGTCCGCCCGCAGACGATTCTGCCGTACCTCAACCGCCCGGTCAACATCAAGGGCTCATTTGCGTACCTGGTCGAGTCGCTCGGCGTGGACGGCGCACGCGACGTGATCACCAAGAACCCGGGCGTGCTCACGATCGATCCGAAGGCGATTGTGCAAAGCTCGCCCGCGGATATCGTCAGGGCGGCGAATTTCATCGACAAGATTGACTCAGCGCCCATCCCGCTGGCCGTGCGCAACAATGCCGACAAGCTCATCTTCCTCATTGGCGCCGCGCTCGTCTACAAGCGCATCGCGATTGATTGCGTCGGCGCAAGCTGCGGCTCGGGCGGCTGAAACGACGACGGAGACGCTTAAGGAAGGCATTTGTTGGAGTGCCTCTGTTGGGGAGCGGAGCCGAGTGACGACGCGGGCCCGACGGCGGCCGCCGGACGGCGACCATGACGGCCACACGCGCTTAATAAATAGATAAGCGGCGTTACGTGCCAAATTACCATTGTTTCGGTCGGATCGGACCACGCAGGCGGGAAACTGGAATTCGTTGTAATACTAATAGTCCGGCCCGCTCCGCGCCGCTCGCCCGCCCTGCGGCGTGCGGTGTGCAATTGGCGGTGTGCGGCTGAGTTCACCGACGCGGAAATTTTTTTCCGTACGGACAGTTTGAAGTTCGCCGGGGCGATTTACTGAAGGCGCCTTTGTGGCCTTACCGCCGGCGAACGCGCGCGGGGCGCCCGGGCGACTATCCGACTAACCGTCAACGAGCTCCTCTAATAGGTTAATGACTAATGCGCGGTCAATACTACATGTCTGAGGCTGGCCTCAAAACGAACAGGGATCAGCAGGATACATCCCCCGACCGGACCGCGGACGCCAGGTCTCTCTCTCGTCCGTCTACGTGTTCTCGGGGTTACATGAGCTCCTGCGCCGCCACGAGCTGCTCCTCTAGCCGCCGAATGTACTCTGCGTTCATGGCGAGCGCCCTCTCGTTGTCCACGACGACGGTCTGGAGCTCCATGCACAGCGCAAGCTCCTCCTCCTCTGCCATCACACTCGCGAGCTCATCCTCCGCTGTAACGCCCTGCGGCAACGGCGGCGGCTGAGCGTTCACGTAGCGGGTACGGAGCGGGTACGTTACGCCCTTTGGCAGCGGCGGCTTCGGCAAGCCCTCAGCCGCGGCCAAGGGAGCGTCCCGAGGGTCATCGACGGGGACGCACAGCAGTCGCTGCTGGTCTCCGCCGCTCGGCATCTCGTCAGCTCCTTTGTCGTCGTCGTCCTCCTCGTCGCTCTCCACGGCGACCGGCACAGGCATCAGCCAACAACTGGGTCCGTGATCCTCGCCGTTGGCGCATTTCCGGCAGCAATGGCTCGGCGCGAGGCCAGTGACCGCGTAGCCGCATCCCGGCCGGCTGCACGGCAGCAGCTTCTTGAGGCATCGCGGCCCGTGCTGATTTGGCGTCTTCGCGCACACCTTGCAGCAGTGGGCCGGCGCGATGCCGGTGCACAGGTAGGCGCAGTTCTTGTTCTTGCAGCGGGTCGCCTTCTCGGCGAAGAGGCGCGAGTCGGAGAGGAAGGCGGAGACGCGGGCCTCGGCGTCGGCATCGGCGTTGGTTGCCATGGGGCGGCGTGAGCTGGAGGGGGAGAGGGGAGGTTTGGGGGGTGCTTCCCACAACGGTCCCCGTTTTCATCTTCCCTTGGCCTGAGACTCCCACACCCAGCACAGGAATGTGGCGCTCGAACTTGAGATCGCCACTCTTGACATTGGGGAGAGAGATCGCAATGTGTCCCACGCGGCGGCCTGAAGGTTGTGAGGCGTTCTAGTATTGTATAGAAGCCTTGCAATGTCGTACAATGCTGACAACGTGGCCGAGCGGTTAAGGCGATGCACTCGAAAGATTTCGACGTTACTCCCGAGTCATGCATTAGGATCTTCCTGCGTAGGTTCGAGTCCTACCGTTGTCGTTTTTTTTTTTTTTTTTTTTTTTTTTTTTTTTTTTTTTTCTTCTTTTCTTT
>Ga0210248_101248_pt1 | contig 20196 bp, 18 predicted proteins | sample ChrtobMetP3_32mM_FD_155493 | JGI IMG/M metagenome (GOLD analysis project Ga0210248, IMG submission 155493) | Chrysochromulina tobin associated microbial communities from unialgal haptophyte culture, Seattle, Washington, United States - P3_32mM | ecosystem: Host-associated > Algae > Haptophytes >...
TCTGCTCGTCGGTCCACTGCACATCCTCCACGCGCGTCCGTGCGTGCGCTGGCGCGGCGACACCGTCGGACATCAGCGCCACGAGTAGCAGCAGCAGCAGCGGTCTCTGGTCGACTGCAGAGCAGGCGGAGCCTCTGTGCATGGACGGAGGTGGACACGACCCCGTGCGCGAGAGGAAACTTTTCCGCAACCAACCTCCGCGAAACCGACGAAAATCGACGACCCTCCGTCTTTATAGTAAGGACAACACGTAAACAACGGAGCCGTGAAGAGAATACAGTACAATGAAATACCGGCCAGCCGTGAGACACATGCAGACAGAGAGCCGAGAGAAAACCTGATAAAAGAGAGAGCGGCAGGCCCCAGTATGAACTCGGGAGGGAGCGCGCCCGCCGACATGGGCGGTGAACCCCCAGATGGGCGCGCCACAGAACTGGAAGGTTTTGAGGCCCGGGGTGTGAACATCCCGTTCACGTTCACGTTAGATCAATGATAAGGCAAGACGCACAGCCACCGGTTAAACATCCCTTTCGGGCCGGCCGAGTGAACCCCACCGTGAAGAGGAGAAAATAAGAGAACACACTTGTTACGAAGTGACACCGCCCGTCGCCGGGGCGGATACAGGACCCCCTGTCGTGCCTCCTGGCAGTCACCAACTTACCATGGAGCACAAACATCTGAACCACTGCGTTCGTCTCATGCGGTCATAAATGCGGTCAAGCGCACCCATCTTGGCATCGGCTGTTGAGGCCCCACCGCGTCGACCGCAGGCTCCGCACTCGAGGCTTCCTCAGTTCCTCTCCACGCTCTGTTTGAGGATAGAGGTATAGAGCCACGCATCGGCGAAAGCGGCTGCAAGCCTGTGGGCAGCACGCGCACACCTCATCCTTACTGCAGCACCGACCCGCGTGCTGTATCCAAACCCAGAAAACTCGACGGTTGCTTGCGGAATTGAACCCCTATTTTCGAAGCAAGTTACGAGCGACATGTTCTGGTAAAAACTAAAAAGACACATACTGTTCTTCTGTTCGGGGGGAGCCGGGACACACACGGGACACACGGGCACACGGATCACACAAGGGGGATCACATCATCACACCCTGGCGAACCTCACAAACAACCATTCCCAACGTACCTGTACCGGTACCCAAAGCTCCCCCCGGTGTTTTTGAACCGTACCCAAAGTACCCACTACCCGGTAAGCACTAACGCAGCAGCACGACCGCGCGACGACCGTGGATCCGCAAGTCATGGCAAGTGGATCCGTGGAATGTACGAATGTTCCGCGGCCGACTCAACAGCCGCAGCCCCGGAGCCGACCGCTTCCCGCGGCCGACTCAGAAGAAGCCGCCCCTTAATAAGAACGCGCCCCGCGCATGAGCGCGCGCGCCGAAGTGCAGTTTACCGGTACAGTACCGGTAACCGAAACCGATCAGGAAAACCCACGAGAATGTCGAGTGCCATGAGCTTCTAAGCGGCAGACCGGCAACGTTCCGACTCACGGACGCACGCGCACGCAAGCCCTCGGCCATTCCTCGGCCCTACCGGTACAGTACTTGTCGAGATGGCCTTTGGCTTTGCGGCCGGCATGATGGTCATGGCCGCGAGCCAAAACACCAAGGGGCACGCCAAGAACGCCGAGAACGCCAAGGCCGCTTTCCCCAAGGAAGCACTCACGGAGGCGGAGCTCAAGCGGTGGGTCGTCAAGCCGGGCCAGAGTGTCCCTGTGATCGTGCGACCACCCCTGGGCTCAAACGTCAGCATCGAGGGGTACCAGTCAAGCGAGATGGAGCTGACGTGGCTGACTGGCGATATCGCAAATGGCACGTTGTGCGATCACGCCAGAAAGCCCGCGATCACCGCGAACGCTCAAACTTGGGTCGAGTACTCAAGTCAACGAGGCGTGTGGGCGCCTGACCAACGCCCAGCAGCAAAGCCAACGCCGCAGCAAACGAAGGTGCTCTCACACTTTCTCGTGCGAGGGCATCAGGAGCCCATCGAGCCGCTGCACGGTGTGGCGCGCCATCCGTTTGGAGTAACGAAATGCGCCCAAAACGCCACCGGACATTCCGTGGGTCTATTTGACATAACCTACTTGGTGATTTACAACGACTGCGGCCGTCAACAGCGGCCCCAGCCGATGCCAAAGCCACGGGTTCTGCTATTTGATATGGGCGCTTCGCAGGGTTTCTACCAGATTCCTACGGGGGTGCCGGCGAAGGTGCACAATGGCGGTGACTTTTCCCCGTCAGTGCCGCTGTTCTACAGGCTGTACAAGGACAGGTGCTTGGAGCCCGACGCTATTTTTTGCTGGGAGCTTAACAAAGTCATCACGAGTTCGGACTGGTGGGGCGACGCGGGCCCCGAGATCCGGCGCAAAGTTCGCTTCTTCGAGGTGCCAGTAATGGAGGGGGAGCTGCATGATGCAATTGCAGGTGCACGCAACCCCAATTCATTTCTACAAATGCTCCAGCTTGAGGCCAACCCTGACGACTTTGTGGTGGTGAAGCTCGACATCGACACACCGGCGATCGAGCAGACCATAATCGCTACAATCACCCAGCGGCCCGACCTTGCCGCACTGATTGACGAGCTGTTCTTTGAGTACCACTTTCACTTTGACGGTCTCAACTTCGGCTGGGGGTCTGTGCCGGAGCCGATCAGCGTCGACGCGGCGCTCGCCACAATGCACCGCCTGCGAGAGCTCGGCATCCGCGCGCACTTTTGGATCTGAGCCCACGTAATCGGTCATGGTAACACGAAATGCACTTTAGGGTGAACCTCTGCCGACTGTGAATGCGCGGAGCCGAGCATGGCGGGGGCGAGGCGGGGGTGCCTCTTCCGCACGAGATCTCTGGCAATGCTAACGTGGGGAGCTGAAAACAACTGGACATCATCGGGGCGACGACCGAGACGATTAATCTCGCGCGATCGGCGATGAGCGCGTGACCGCGTGCGCAAGTACCTTTACCTAGATCATCTAAAGTACTTATTTTGGGGATAACTTGGCAGATGACGAACTCTCGCATGCTCTCTACGCCCGACACAGATGATTAGAAGATGACTGCTGCCGCTAGATAGAAACTAGTTACTAGATAGCCACTAACCGGTCACTAGAGGGAGCGGGAGGGCCGGGCGGGGGCATCGAGTTGAGTGTGGCGACACAGTCGCGGACCCGGAAGCTCCACAGGCACGTCCTCACAATGCAGGGAGTGTGGTGCTCGAAGCGGTGTTTGAGCATGTGCAGGTCGAGCTGGGCGCGTCGTGCGCGATGCCGTAGCCTTCGTCATAAACATGCCGCCCGCCTGGAGGTAGCACAGTCGATGGCGCGCCCGACGCTGTCACGTGTACGTCACGTGCATCACAAACGCGTCGATAATTGCCGCGACTTGTGAGCAGCGTCGAGCCGAGCGATGCCTTGTCCCGGAAGCCGCCGCCCGTCACAAGAACCACTCCCGTACCGCGCCATTGTACGCGATGCCGAGGCTGGCGGCCCGCGCAAAGCATTCCGATACGCCGATCCTGAAAAGTGCGTATCCGCGCCTCGCGCCTCGTGTCCGGCGTCGCCACTCTGCAAGCCGCCGCTTTTAAGTGCTGCCTGAACTTTCTGCACTCGGCTGCACGGGACGACTTCTATCGGGCCAAGGCAATCGGTGGCACGAGCAAGTGATCTTGTCCCCGCGGTTGGGCGCCTGGGTATTGGCGGTGCCGCCGTCGTTGCCGCCGCGCTGCCGCGAGAAGCGCACGAGCTGAAGCTTGTGATTGAGCTGATGCGAGAGCCGTTCAAAGGCAAGCTGGGCGAGCGGCAGGTGTGAGGGTATCCAGTCGAGAACGAAGATTCCGCTCACGTCGCTCACGTCATACACGGAGGCAACTTGGCTGATGGCCCCGGCGTACCTCGCAAACGGGCAGCGCTCGAGCAAGCCAGCGTCCTCGTGAAGTAGAGCACGAAAGCGCTCTTGCTGGCGGAGCATCGATGGCACCGTCTTGAAGAGGCAGTTGGCGGCAGAACTAGCGAGCACGCGGCTGAGCGCCACGTGTGCAGGCCACCTACCGAGGGTCTTATTCCCTACGTTTCGGATGTTGACGTTGGACCTGCCTGTTGACATGCCCTTCTTCCTACCCTCCTTGCTGCCCTCCTTGCTGGTATGCATGCCACGTCCGTGAAGCTGGCGTGAAGAGGCGCCCTTGGAGATAGCGTACGAGGCAATCGCGGGGTGAACGTGGTTGCAGAACTGCTGCGTGACCTCGAAGCGCAGCGCCGCGTGTTGATCTTCGTCTTTGCACGTGGGCCGTCGTTTGGTCGTCCACGCATCGAATGCGTGAGCTCCTACCACGCGCGTCGATCCGCGCAGTACGAGCCCGAAGCTGTTGGCATACGTGGCGTACTCCACGTTGATCGAACCCGCGCGTAGCACCGAGGTGGGCCGCGGCCCTGCAGAGCCGACCCAAGGCCCATCACGCAGGATGACCGGTGAAGTCTCACGCCGTGCGCAGTTTCTGAACTGTTGGACCCGCACGTCGCTCGCGTTGACCGACACCATCGTGAGTAGCGGTGCACCATATGCCGGCGGGTAGAAGGAGCTCGCGTGTCCGGGTCCGTAGCGGTCGATTGGGAGACGCAGATGTGTCGTGTCCGCCTCGTGCGCAGGATCGTGCGGAAGCGAGTTCCAGCTACCTTCACACTCGAACGCTCGCACGAGCACGCCGTGCTGCGACTGAAAGAGAGTGCATGGCTCGCAGTCTGACGTTCCTGTGTGTCCACGATGATGGCACGCCTCAAGAGAGCACATGTTTTGTCAGCACACCTCTGTTCCTCGATCAATTTCCTCATCTATCTTCATCATTTAAATAAAATGAAAACAGGAAATCAAAGCAAAAAGTCGTTGGCATGCATAATGACGGGAAAAAGCTGAGCAACTCACTTGCGATTTGCGTTGCATCCCCTCGAGAGTGTTCCCTGTGAATTCTCGCCGGCCGTCGTGCTGAGCTCTTCTTTCCGGGGACGCTCGCGGTCGGTCACGGAGACAGCGGAAACATCTCTCTTGGCAGAAGGATCCCTCTCCCGAAGAGATCAGGGCTCTCCCAATCTGCCCTTGACACGATGTGGCCCTCAAGGGCCGCCTATTCGCCATACCCACCATACCCAGGCTACGCACCACCGCCTCCTGGCTGGCCGGCGGCCACGCCAGCGCTGATGCCACATCATCTGCATCATCCAACTCCGCAGCACATGCTCCCGCCTTCTCCGATGCCATATGGCCACCACCACCACCACCCAATGCCGCCGAATCCTCAGTCTCTGCAACATGCATGGCCGCCGCCAGCACGTCCCACCCAGGCGCAGGTGCCGGTGCCGCTGGCCACTCCGAGTGGGCCTGTCGCCAGCCCAGGAAGCCCGACCAAAGGCAGCCCTAGCAGCAAAGGCAAAGGTAAGGGAGTTACAGCCAAGGGCGGCAAAGGAGGCGGCAGCGGCAAGGGCAGCAAAGGCGGCAAGGGCAGCAAAGGCGCCGGCAAGGGCGGCGGTCGGGGCAAGGGCCATGACTCACGGAGCGACGGCGGCGGCGACGGCAGCTCTTATGCACACGATGATGGTGACGACGGCGATGGCGACGGCGATGACGAGGAGGCGGCTCTCGCGCGTCGGTTGGGCGTTGTCAAGCAGAGCGCCCCGATGAGCGACGAAGAGCTCAAAGCGTATCTCGAAGCCCGGCGTAAGAATTGGCCAAGTTCGTCGAACGTGTTGCGCAAGCAGGCCGAGAAAGAGAAGTGCGCAGAGAGCGGCGGGCTTGGGCCTGCACAGCCGCAGCTGGGCGGTCGATATCGCGAGGGCACTGATCGCGAGGGCGGCCGTGGTAAGGGCAAGGGCGACCGTGGTAAGGGCAAGGGGGGCAAAGGCGGCAAGGGCAGCAAAGGTGGCAAAGGTGCCAAGGGCAAAGGCGGTGGGCGCGGCGGGCGCGGCGGCGGCGATGACGAGTCTTCCGGATGGTCCTCGCGTGCCGAGGCGGTCGGTGCCCAACACGGCGCGGGTGCCCAGCGTGGCGCGTGCCTCCCGCCGGCCCCGTCGAGCCTGCAGCGAAGCGCCGTACCGGGCGCATTGCCCGCGGCCCCTTCGGACGCGCTGCCTTTCGGCGAGGCGGCGACTGCGGCGGCAGTGCATGCACATGTGGCGGCGTCGCAGTCGCACGCGCGCACGGCGGCGCCCTCGACGGCGCCTTCGGAGGCGGAGGCGAGCAACGCGCTGAGTCTGCTGAGCGCGTTGTATGCCGATTCGGACGATGAGATGGAGGAGGTGGCGAGGGAGGGCGGGGGGGAAGAGGGCGGGGGGGAAGAGGGGGCTGAGGGCACCTGGGGCGGTGACGACGAGGACGAGGACGAGGACGAGGACGAGGACGAGGACGAGGAGGACGAGGATGGTGCCACCGCGGCCCAGGATGTCGACGAAGGCGCGGCCGCCAGCTCGGTGCCGCAAGGGCATGCACCGCACGGCTTGAGTGGCGGTGCGGATGTCGCATTGCACGGATTGATTGCCGCGCCGGACGCCATCGTGGCGGAGCAACTGACGAAACTCGTAGCGGTCCACAGCTCGTTGGACTGTGAAGATGACGAAGCGGGCGGCGCCGCGGCACTCACTGCGGCGGTTGCTGCCGCGGCGGCGCGCGAAGCGCTCGATGCGACTGGCGTGGTGCCCGCGGCCGCCCTGCCAACCGCTGCCGGTGCGCACAGGAGATCGATCGAGGTCGATTCGTCCGGTCTGACGGAGGGTAAGCGGCCTCGCAATTGCTACCACTACTTGCGAGGCAACTGCCGGTACGGAGCGCAGTGCCATTTCTCGCACGACTGCGAGCCGCACGAGGCGCGGCCGGCGAAGCAGCCTCGAATCGACGGGCGTCACCAACGGCCGCCGCCCAGTGCGCGCCCAAGCCTACTCAAGAAGCTGCTCGCTGCGGAGATACGATCTGAGCGCTCTATGTTGCTCCAGTGCATTCGGCGCCTCGTCGACACGCTCGATGCCGAGCTGCCGCCGCTCCCGCCGCTCCCGCAGCTCCCGCAGCTCATGCCGCCACCGCAGGGCGCGTCTTTGCACGGGGAAGCGATGGCGTTGGCGCCCGCGGCGGGGCAGGCCGGTCGAGACAGCGCGCAGACAGCTGAGATAGAGGTGTAAGACGCGCCGTTGACGGAACCTGTGGGCTTGCGAGTGAACGATCGCGCTCCTGTCTCGCGGTGCGCAGTAAAGAAACTGAATTTGCCCCCAGCGGAAGTGGCCGTACGTCATATTTTGGCGTGGCGCGATGCCGGCCACGTATGGTACGTTGGAGCGTGTGGGTGCGTGCCGGTGTGCCTATACCTACGCGACGGTAGCCCTCGTGTACGCGTGCGCGGGGTGCGGTTCAGCGCGCGGGACGCCGCGGCGGACCGCCGCAGATAGTACGACGTTACGACGAGAGCAACCGGCTTTCAGTCGCACGTCGCGTCGTCGGTTCGGTTTTTAAGCCCCCCGCCGGCCGCGCCGCGACCGTGCCCACGTGTTGGCGCGATATATGACGATCGAATTCGTCGCTTTACCCGGTACGAATCTGTGAAGGTTATGGTGACCATGAATGAGTGTTAAACTGTCCTGGCATCGACTGTGCGCTCGAGCAGCACGGCTGCCTCGAGATGCGGCGTATATGGGAACTGATCAAACGCGGCCGCTCTCACGACGTGATGCGTGGCTCTCAGCACCCTTAGATCGCGTGCGAGTGTTTCCGGGCAGCATGAGACGTACAAGATGCGCGCAAAGCACGCGGCGAGCGCTCGGCACGACGCGTCGAGGCCCGAGCGCGGCGGGTCGACAAGCAGCGTCCCAAAGTCGTACTGAGCCAGGTCGAGCCCGTCCAGCCGTTGGAACGTGCGCGTGCCTGAGAACGCGGCGGCAAACTCTTCGGCGGAGAGACGCACGACGCGTACATTGGACAGGCTGTTCGCAGCGAGGTTGAGCTCTGCGAGCTCAACCGAGGGCTTGGTGAGCTCGGTGGCGAGGACGCGTCGGAAATTGGGCGCGAGTGCCACCGTGAAGCAGCCGTTGCCACAGTAGAGCTCACAAAGGTCCTTCGACTCCGAGCCCCGTGTCACCTCATATGCCCATCCCAGCATCTTCTCGCACACGCGGGCGTTGGGCTGCGAGAACGCGCCCTCGAGCTGTTTGTACACGCAAAGCCCACGTTCAGGTATGTTCAGCCGCTCGGTGACAGTATCGTCGATAACGACGCTGCCGTCGCAGCCGCCATCGCCGCTGCCGCCGTCGCCGCCGTCGCCGCCGCCGCCGCCGCTGCCGCCGCCGCCGTCGCCGCCGAGGACCACTTTGACGTTCTTGGAGCGACCGATGAGCTTCACACCCGCGCCGAGCCGTGCAGCGAGTGCCGTCGCGGCCGCACGCCATTCGTCGGTGTCGATGCGCCGATTGTATGTGAGAGCGACGAGAGCCTCGCCCGACAAGGTGGTCAAGAAGGACGCGTAGTCCACCCGGGCACGCAGCTCGGCAACCTCGTTGAGCGCTTCGAGCAGGCGCGGCATGAGCTCACAGAGTCGAGTCGAGCCCATCGGATAGTGTACGACCTCGTGCGGCGTGCGTCTCCATCGCCGCGTCTCCTTCGCCGTTTTCCCTCCGAACAAGCCCACGTCGAGGAGGGCCGAGGAGGCCGGCACGTGCGGCGCGCTCGGGTCACCCGTCTCGAACATGCAGTAATGGACACGGTCTCCCACGTGCCAGAGCTTGAAGGTCGCACGCATGCGAAAATGTTCGCGTTCGCTCTCGAAGACGTCCATGGTCCCTGCTGGCCCTGCGGCGAAGTCGGCCAGGAGAGCCAGAAAAAGGTCGACCTTGACTCGCAACAGTTTCTCGTATTGCGCCGGGTGGCATTGAGCGACGGCTGGCGTCGGCTGGCCATCTGGGCAGTGCTTTAGCACGCGAGGTGAGTGCACGGCGCGCGGCGGCTTGGGTGTGCTCTGGAAGGTGCGACGGCCACCGCCGGGGAGCTTGATCGAAACGCTCGCGCCACTGATATCGGGCTCGAGCGGGACCACGAGAGCGCCAGCCATGAAGAGGCGTCCTTGCGTCTCCGTCGCACACCAGTGCGAGGGGGAGCGTGAATACATTGTATCGCGAAGAGTTCGCGAAGCAGTACATGTACATGTAACGGGGTACATGTAGCATGTCTGTGAGAGGGCGGCTGTCTTTGAATCCCCTGCGACAACGTTGTGTTGCTGTGAAGTCACTGTGAAGTCTGGAAAACTTCGCTCGCGTCGCTCGCTCCCTTATTGTGCCGCGCTGATCAGACACCGAGCTGTGCTGCTCTCACGCGCACACCGCGAAGGCGCCATGGGGGACATGCGCGACAAGGAGGCGCAGCTGAGAATGATGCGCGAGGAGTGCCGCGACCTCGCCGTGAAGATCAACACGCTCGAAATGGACAAGACGGAGCACGAGCTCGTCATGGCGGCACTGAAGCCGCTCGATCCGGCGCGCAAGTGCTTCCGAATGATCGGCAATGTGGTCGTGGAGCGCACGGTCGCCGAGGTTCTCCCGGCGGTCGAGAAAAACCGTGACCAGATCAGTGGCACCGTCAAGATGTTCACTGAGATGATGGCGAAGAAGCAGCAGGCAGCGAGCGATTTTGCTGCGGAGCACAAGATCCAGGAGCAGCGCACATCCGCGCCGGCCAAGGAGGCGCCCACGTCCGATGAAGGAAGCTCGCAGGGCGTCTTGATCTGAGGCGCGAGCACTCTGTATGGTTTCCGCGCACTTGCTGATGTCGTGCGAAATTGCCCTCAACTATACGTGTTATCCAATCGCCGCCGCCGCGAGTTTGTTACTGTACTGTATCTTGTCCAACGCTTTTAGGCCCAATACATCTATTCATTGGACGCGCCCCGCGCCGTGCGCGCGCCATAGGCGTGCTTGGCTTGTTCTTGGCTCCACGCCAAGGCGGCCACGCTCGCGGGCTCGTCCGTAATTGCCCGCTCCGGCGCGCGGTCAAGCGCGGTCAGCGCATCATCGTCTCGGAAACAATTGCTCGGAAATGAACTTCGCAAGGGCCGCTCCGACGCACGTGCGAGGTGCGTGAACGTTAACACGACAGACGCGACAACCGGTGCTACGGCACTGTTATACTGCCCGCTCAGTGCGTGTGCAGAGGCTGTTCGTGTCGACATGGGCGTGTCGAGAACAGACAGGTTCACACGTGTCTCCAATGGGAGAGACCGGGACCTCACTAGCGAAATTGAGTAGCCCGAGCGAGCGAGTACTCACTTGTGTGTGGGGGGACCTCAGCCCGTGTGAACGTTCACATTCCGGGATCTCGGGAAGGGCGCGACGGTGCGGCGGCGGCGCGATGGAGGTTGACGCCCTGCCGGCTCCTCTGCCGCCGGCAGGGGTGGAGCCGTTAGAAGCTGAACCTGCATCCGCGAGCAAACGGCCGCGCGTCCATGAGGACGGCGACGAGGAGGGCAAGCCGTCGTGCGCCTTTTGCCACGAGGGCGTTGACAGCGATGACCCTGACGACGATGACCCGCTGGTGCCGGTCGCTGCCGGCCGCTCGAAGCCGACCTTTGCGCACGAGAATTGCCTGTACTGGTGCCCCGAGCTAACGCAGGCTGAGGACTTGACGTGGCAGAACGTGGGGTCGGCGCTCCGGCGCTGCCACCGCCTCAAGTGCGCTGGCTGCGGCGAGGGCGATGCCCCGCTCGGCTGCAAGCGCAAGGCATGCAGAAAGAACTGGCACTACCCGTGCGCAACGGCGGCGGCGGACAAAGGCGAGCTGCTAATCTTCGAGGATGAGTACCTCGTCGCGTGTCCCATCTGCCACGAGGTGATGGAGCGCCGAGAGAGGAAGAAGCGGATGGAGGCGGACCGCAAAAAGGCGGCAAAGCAGCATTCGAAGCAGGCGGCTGCTGCGGGAAGGGCCGCCGCAGCTCCGGCGGCAGCCACGCAGTCGGCCGCCGCCACCGCAGCAGCACCGAGCAAAGCGCCCTCGAAGAAGGCGGCCGAGAAGAAGGCGGCGCCGCCCTCCGCGCGCGGAGGTTGCCCGGAGACGGGAGGCGCGGGCGCTGCCGGACCGAGCCGGAAGGCGCCTTCGGAGATGGCGCAGCCGGCCGCGAATGCCGCGCGCGCACCCGCTGCTCCGCCGTCGCCGCCGCCGCCGCCGCCGCCGCCGCCGTGCCCCGAGGGCTTCACACTTGCAGAGACGACCGCTGCCGAGAAGGCCATCGCTGACCTCTTCCGCCAACAGCGATGCGAGGACCTCCCTCTCGAGGAGGTGCGTGCGGCCACTGGCTTGCCCTCGTCAAAGCTCGAGACGCTGCTAGCGTTCATGGACAATGAGAACAAGCTCATGTGCCGCAAGGGCCAGGTCTATCTGATCTGATCTGATCTGATCGATCTGGACGAGATCAGGGCCAGGTCAGATCAGATCAGGTCTTCTCTCTTCTCCTCGTCGGAGCCTCGTCGGAGATCATCCAGAGAGATCGAGATCGAGATCTCCTCGTCGGAGCCTCGTCGGAGATCGTCCAGAGAGATCGAGATCGATATCTCCTCGTAGGAGCCTCGTCGGAGAGGCCGACGATGCACCGCTGACAGTGACGCGACAGAGCCGACACACACGCGGCAGGCCACGGAGAGAGCGAAGCAAGGATGTGCAACGGGCACGCATGGCACTGGTCTGACTGTTCGTGGGAGTGGGGGCACCGCGCAACATAGCATGCCGCGGTCGGAGAACGCGGACAACCGTGTTGACAGACACACGGTCGCGGAATGGATGAACAATGTCGAATGGGAATGCGTAGCGCCGATGTCGTTGATGCGTAGCCGCGCCCTCGACTACTACCTCGACTATATCAGCTTAACTTCTAAAAAGGCGCGTGCTAAAAAATCTAGAACGAAAGAATTTCGCGTGATGGCCGGCTGCGTTGTCCGGCCGTTCCGTGTAACGGCACTACATATCAATAATATGTTCCGTGTAAGGGTCAACCCGTTCAGTATGTTGTTGGCCCATCTCCCCCCGCCCCGCATCGCGATGCCGTGCCCGTGGTGCCCTTCACCGTTGCCTCGGCTACGAGCGGGCTGGAGCAGCGGTAGCAGAACGCGGCGTCGGCTCGATGACCAGCCGCGCCACAGGTTCCACAAGCCACACCAGCCACCTTGCCCTCGGCCGCCACCAAGCGCGCCTCGAGCCTTACGATGCTCGCCTCGAGCCGCCCGATGAGGTCGGCCTGCCGTTGGGCCTCGAGTTGGGCTACCGGTATTGGCGGCTGCTCGGTCGGCTTCGTCACCTTGGGTGTGAAGTATCCCCACTGCTGCACGTCATCAGGCTTCACAAAGAGGCCACGAGGCTCCGCGGGTTTAGTTTCGTCAAGTTCGTCAGGGAATGCACAAGTATCCTTCTCCTCTTCCTCCCTAGTAAAGTACGCCTTTGCGAGGTCCGCGATCTGGACCGGGATGATGGCGATGCCCGCCAGGACGGTGCCGGAGACTACAGCTCGCCCTCCGATGGTCTCCGGGATCAGGCTGTCCGCACCATTCACGAGGGTTTGCAGCCCATAGTACAGTGCCTGGAAATAGCTCGTGACCTTTGGCTCGGTCTCATACATGAAGCCGGACGCGATGAAGAGCAGGAAGAAGATACTCGAGCTGGCGCGCACGAGCAGGAGCTGCCACTGCTTGACGGCCATCGGCACCAAGCCGAGCTCCAGCTGCAGCTTTGAGAAGGCCTCGTTGTCCTTGAGGAAGCGTTGCAGCTGGACCAGACGAACGAATCGCAACACGATGAAGTCATTCCCGCCTCCGCCAAAGTCGAAGAAGCGATACGCTTGCCCGTAGAGCACGACGAGGGTCGGATCGTTCGACATGCCCAGGTACTCGAGCGCCAGGCCGGCAATCACCGGCAGCACCAAATGAAGCAGCGTCGGCGCGAAGGAGAGCAGGTCGAGCACGATGATCGGCTGGACGACGTGGCGCGGGTCGAGTCCGCGCGAGTACCAGCGCATGAGGTACTCCAACGCAAAGCCGATGGCGATCACCTCCTCAACGCCCTGCAGGAACCCTCGAGCCTCTGGCGCCAACCCCTTCAGGGAGAGCATCGCATAGATTATGAACCATGAGAAGGAGGACGCTGCGTTGAAGAGCTCCACTTTGGGGCTCTCGATGTTGCGGGCAAGGAAACCAGCGCCTGGCAAGGTGTTGCCTGGGACATCCTTGGAAGCCGGCTCCGGCACTGTGGGTTCCACTGAGCAGCGAGGTGCTGGGTGTCGCAGCAATGCGCTGGGCGTCAGTGCGCATGACTTCCTCGGCCGGTGGGTGTCCAATGGTGGCGCGAAGCCGGATGTGAAGCAAAGAAGTGCCAATGCAAGCACCGAACGCATGTTGGCGCGGGGCCGGCTCATCGATTCCGGTGCGCTTGCGGTGCCGTTGCTTGCACTCAAGGCTCACAAGCGTGTGGCGGAGTGGCACAGTCGTGTATGGCGTGCGAGGTTGGATCCTGCCGAGCGAAGGCACCGCCCGCCGAAAGCATAAATAGGTTCCTGCCGTGACACACAACTCAAGTCAAGTCAAGTCAAGTCAAGTCAAGTCAAGTCGATAGGCTTCAGTATGGTTGTCTGTTGTTTCTGTATAGACTTGACTTGACTTGACACAACTCACGCCGTTTCACACTACCCGGTAGGATTAATAGCGCGGGCTACGGTAGGAATTTCTGGCGCGTCCATCTCACACTCAGTCAGAAGTACCGTGTGTGTCCCGGCTCCCCCCGGTGTTTTTGAACCGTGTCATGCGTGTGTGTCCCCCGGCTCCACTCCTCCCGGTGTTTTATGAAGAAGGAACCGTTTTGAACCGCGCCAACCGGAAGTTTGAAAGCTACTTGTCTGCCATAATTATACCAGTATTATACTCAGTCGCGCCCTCGCTGACTCGCTGTGGCCTGTGGGCTATAAACGACGTTCGGGTTATGTTCGTCAGGCCCTAGGGTGCGTGCGTGTATAGGTATGGTCCGGTCACCAAAAGCAAACTTTCCTATAAACGACGTACGACGACCGCCATTTGGACCGCATGCGCTTAAATGCGCCGAACTTTGCCATCCGGCCGGCCGGGGGCGGGGCCGGTGGATCGGTCGTGGGTCGAGCGTCGACGGGGTCGTCGCGTGTCCGCCGCGTAGCCGTAGCGCGTAGGGCCCACGTAGCCCGCGCGTTCATGGTTCAAACGCACCGAACTGTCAAAGGTGTCCGGGAACGACGAAGCGGGAACAGCATAACAGGGGCGACAAATATGACGAAATCAAGATTTGCGCACACATGCGAGTCTTGCGACCCGTCTGCAGCCGCAGACGTCTCGATACAAATTACAATGTTGCTTCGACTCCATCTTCTCGGGACCATCCGGAACAAAGCAACAAACGGCGCATGCCCACATGCAACCTTGTCCGAGGTCCTTATGTCCGACTCCCATGCACACTCCCCATGCCGGCAGCACGCATGCGCCCATGCCCCATCTGGCCGCATGCAATCCAGCGGAACTGGATTCCCTCTGCTCCCGAGATGGGCCAGATTCCCGATGTGGAACCGAGATTCCCTCCATGCACGTAATAGCCGCGTCCTCTCCTGGAACTCGATCACGAGGAGACAGGCGGCGGGCGCATATCATCAAAACCTGCCCCTTCCGGCACCCCCCTCCCACCCCTCCACATTCCCCGGCGCGTCACTCGCCGAGGCAGCCATACGAACCACCCGTCGGTGGGATTCATCTCGAGGTAACATATCTGCCTGCATCTGCCTGCATCTGCCTGCACCTCCCTGCATCTCCAATCGCCGACATCGGCGCCAGTCGCGGCGCTCATCACGGCGCCAATCCTCGTGCCACGCGGCGCTCATCACGGCGCCGTATGGCCTCATGTCCTCCGTCCGACACCGTCCTCCCTCGGCGCAGCCTTCGCGCGCGCGAAGAGGCCGGTGCAGCCTCCAGATAAGCCATCGGCGTGCCGCAGCCTCCAGATAATCATCGATGGGTGCTGCCTCCTAATAGTCATCGGCGTGCCGCAGAATGTGTCCTTATCTAGTAGTCGTCGGCGAGCCACAGCTTGTAGTCCTCCTCGACAGCGGGGTTCACGGGCTCATCGATACCATACGGGTCGGCCGGACGGGAGTGGGAGCTAAACGAACCAAAGGATGGAGCGCTGTGATGAGCGCTCTCAAAGGACGTCTCGGACGTCTCGTGCTGACTATAGGCCGCGTCGGGTGGCTCGAGGGCGGGCCGTCGCGCAAAGGGCGCGTAGGACTGCAGCTCGGACTGCAGCTCGGCGGCGGTGTCCTCAGTGGCGCTCACGACGGCGCCCACGAGCGTAGACGCGTCCGGCGCCGGGTGCGCCGGTCGCGCCGTTATGAGCGCCGTTGCCGGGCTTCGCAGCAAGCCTCCAGAGAGGGATGACACGTGGCTTCCCATGGACACGTGGTCTCCCATGGACACGTGGCTTCCCATGGACACGTGGCTTGCATGGAGGCTACTGGCTCGGATGTGGTGGTGGGGGGAAGGTTGAGGATGGCTCAGGGACGCGCGCTCGGGCGCACCGAGCAGGACAGAGGAGGCGTCCAGCCCGGCGCTGTGAATCGAGCTGTGAATTGAGCTGTGCATGGACTGAGCGGCTACGTCCATCGAGCTGCCGAAGAGGCTGCTGCCCAGGCCGCTTATGCTGCCCATCACGCCCGGGACGGCGCCAAAGTTGCACCCAAGGAGGTCAGGGCACTCGAGGCCCGCGAGCGAGTAGCCGAGGCCCGAGGACATGCCCGAGGACATGCTCCGGAGCGCGGGCAGCGGCGCGGTGGCGCCCGCGCGCGAGAGCTGCTCGAGTTGCTTCAGCTGCATCGTCCAAACAGAGCCGATACCGGAACCCATCGTGGCGGGCAGGGCACTCGTCATGCCCACCATCTTCTCGGCGCCCGTGGGCGAGTCGCTCTTCGTGCCGTTCGATCCGAGGGTCGTATGCTCCGGCGAAGGCGTCGCATATCGCGTCGTCATGGTCAGGCAGCGCTTCTTCTCGCAGGCCTGCTTGCGCAGCCCAGGTCCTCCAAACTTTGGCTTATCGAGGCAGTTCTGGCACTCGCCGCAGTCGCTGCGCGTGCAGGGTACGCACTGGCTGCACCGCTGCAGCGTGCCGCGCTTCTTGCCAGACTCGGTGGCGCTCGACATGGCGCTGACGGCCGCGGCGGCCCTGCTGCCCTTGGGTACGTGACGCGCGCGCTGCGGCCCCCTGGGCGACCCCTCCCCTTCGTTCACGGGCTGCGACTGCGGCAGCATGGCGATCACGTTGAGCTGGCCGCCCAGGAAAGGGTGCATCTCGACCGGCAGCTCGACCTGCCACGCCACGGACATCGAGCGGGAGAGAGAGGGCTCAGAGGGTACTTCCCACGAAGGGGCGCCGCGGAGTAGCCGCGAAAAGGGGGAGAGCGAGGCGATCACGTGCGAGGTGGGACGGGCGGTCGGGGAGGCCACAGCGCAGCTGTGGATGACGATGAAGGGGGCGGGGGGGCGGGCTCGGTGAGCTAGCAAGCGCTCGCACATCTTCGAGCTCGTTGGGCTCATGCTGGAAGCCCAGACTACCGGCCTCCAACTCGGTCTTGAGGCGCTTGTTGTGGACCCGCATGGTGGCCAAGCCGTTCTGGTCACGCTGCTTGAGATGGACGCAGCGCCGCGCGAAGCACCCTTGCTTCTTGACCCCTGCGACCGAGTGCAACATCGAAACGAGCGTCATCGTGACAGCCGAGGCGAGCATCGCGTGCCGCTAGAGTCTCCTTTGCAGGGTTCTGTGCGCACCCGAACCCCCGAAGCGCGGCTTGTCCAGACAATTGGCGCAGCCCCCACAATCCTGACCCTGACAACCCGAACAGCTCCCACACCGCACGGTTCGTGGGCCTTTGCCCTCCTCAAGCTCGCCGCCGGTCATATCTTTGAGGAGGGCAAGACTCGCAAGAACGACAGCTCAGCACGGTCACTTCACGAAGCGAGAGGAGTCCTCCAGAAAAGGCAAGTCCCTATGTAGTTCGGAGATTAATCAGAGATGTTGGTCTGATTGGTGAAACGGCTGGAAACCGCAGCTTCGAGAGACACAAAAAGAGAGAGCGTATCGACAGTTGAGCGCCGCGAATGACAAGTTCTGCATTCACTCAACGCCCCTTCGCGGCTGTCGCCCACCTTACCCACCTCCACGCCGGGTCTCGCGCGCGCGAGACGGAGGATTGACGTTTCCCCCCCCCCCAAAAAATTCCCACTTGAGATTCCCACAAGTTCCACGGCGTGCTATCGGCGTGCTGGTTTTCCAAGCGAGAGTCGAAACAACACTGTAGCGCTCGTAAACGTGCGCTACCGAAACTCCGAAAGACAGTGCTCATGAGTTTCGTGCCCCAAAAGGTAGCGATGCCCCGCGATGGCGATGCTCGGCAAGCGATTGTATCCTTCGGAGTTGGGCTATGAAAGCATGATCAAAGATGATCGTACCGGTACCCGGTTAGAAGACACCGGGGAGGCAGCCGGGACACACACCACGTCATGCGTTTGCCATGGCCTCTGCTGCGCTCGTGTCATCATGCGTCGCCGCCATCGCGTCGATCACGCGACGCGCTCGAGCATCACGACGGGGCGCTCGGGAAAGGAGGCGCTCGTTCGCTGCTGCATGCGCGCCGAAAAAGAACTGCGAGTGACGTACTCATGCTGCCATTTGATGAGCACACGGTCGCCCGGTTTGAGTTCCCCAAGGGCGGCCATCACCGCGGCGTCTTGGCACTCAGCTGGCTCGAACGCAAACCGACTCTGCTGCTCGTCACCATACTGACCCACTTGTTCGTACTCCACATATGAATCAATGTCAAAGGTTGCCCATGTCTTGGCGGGTCGCGGCGGAAAGACTCGGAGCATGGGCTCCATACCAGGCTCGAGTCCTTTGAACGAAGCCGTGCATGTGTGGCGCGAGAGCACGTCTCGGTTCACCTGCACATCGCTCTCGTCGTCAAGTTCTGTCACGTCCTCGTCGGGAGGCGCTCCTCCATTTGCGCGCATCATAGGAAGGGGGTTCGAAGCAACTGGGCGGGGCTCGGCTACTGGGCGAGCCGCACTGCGCGACACCTGTGCGGTCTAAATCGACCGCACTGCTCTTGCGCACTGCGGGGGGAAACGAACGCAGTGCGGGGAAATCGAGCGCCGTGCGGTGTGAAAATCGACCGCACTGCGTTTTTTTCGAGCGCAGTGCGTGAACGCAGTGCGCTGTTTTCGTGCGCACTGCGCAGTGAAAAAGACCGCACTGCGCACCGCACTGCCGCACTGCGCACTGCGCACTGCGCACTCAGCGGCCGCACTGCGGTCCGATCGGCGCGCAGTGCGGCGCGATCGACGAAGGCGACCGCACTGCTCTCCACCATGAATTTCCCGCCGCGCCGCGGATAGCAACGGCTGCCGGTCCTCTGGCGGGCCTTGCACCTAATGAGCGCACTGCCCACTGACACTCTTCCTGGCCCTCCGCTCACGCCGTCCCCGCCGCTTCCGCCGCCGATGAAACGCGCCGAGCGCAAGTACACGGAGCGCGACGTGCGGTCCGCCCTTTTGACGATGCTCGACCAGTACAACTTGGACCCGGAGAACGTGGACTCGGCGTACGCGGTGGCCAAGGGGGCCAAGCTCCTGCGGATGAAAGGGGTGCTCAAGCGCGCGTGGGAGGAGGGCGTTCTCAAGCACGGCACGTACGAGGCCAAGCTGGCGTACATCAACGCGTGGACCTTTCCGGCCAAGGGCGGCGCTCACGCCGCGGAGGTGGGCGGCCAGACGTACTTCACGCCCACGGAGACCAAGCTCTTCTTGGCCGCTTGCAACATGTGTGGAAGACAAGGCTTCTACATCGCGGCCGCCATGTTGCAGGACCTGATGTGCGACGTGCTCAAGAGCAAGACCGCACGTGCTCCGCGGGGCACGGAGTGGAAGGAGGTCATCACGATCGATTATGTGCGAAAGTGGATCGTAAAGAACAGGGTGCAGCGCTACAAGAACTCGGGGCTGGACACGAAGCGCGCCGAGAAGGCCACGGAGGCGCTGCGCGACGAATGGTTCGGTCTCATTCGTCGGTGCGCGCCTTGCTGTGGCTTGTGGGCTGCCGCGACGCCTGTCCGTTGCACGCGTCGTCACCACTCCCGTCCGCACTGACTGCCGATGCTCCCCCGCGTGCGTATGTGTGGGTGTCGCTTCACACAGCGAGCTGCAGCGGCTGGCGGATGAAGCGGTGCTGCCCAAAGAGCTCGCCAAGTTCGAGGCGTGGCCAGCGGACTGCAAGTATAACGTGGACGAGGACGCGGCGAACGCCGTCAAGAAGCGCGACTGCGCGCTGATGTCGGTCAACCCCCATGCTGACGGCATGGGCCGATGCTTTGGCATCTCGGCCGACGGCGAGAAGATGGCATCGCACGTTACGGATGTGATGTGCACGTGCTGTGCTGGCACCGTCGAGGCGCCCATGGTGATCAAGACGCGGGCCGGAGGCGACAATGCCAAGGAGGCGTCTCGCAAGCGCCAGCTGGGTCAGGAGGTGATCCTCCCGAAAGTCACCAATGTGGACAAGGAGGGACTGGCAGACGAGTCCGCGGCCGACGAGCAGACGCTCAACGTGTGCGTGCACACGTCCGCCAACGGGTCGATGACGGTCGAGCTCTTCGTCAAGTGGTGTGAGCACTTTGTGGACAACATTCTGAAGCCCAAGGGCCAGGGCCCAGGTGCGTGCACTCCTCCGCGCCTCTCCTCTCTGCGTGTGCATTGTCGCCTGCGTCTCTCCTTCTCATCTCTCTGCGTGCTCGGCGCTCCGTGTGGCGGCGGCTCTTCTGGCGCGAGATGTGTGTCGGCAGGGGGCAAGCCGGCGCTCCTTTTCCTCGATGGCCATGCATCGCGCTGGTCTGTGAATGCGCTGTTCTACCTCCGCAAGAACAATGTCTTCGTGTTTTGCGTTCCGTCCCACACCACGATATGGTCTCAACCGAACGATGCTGGTCCAAATGCATCCTTCCACGTGCGCGCCAGCAGCCGCGCTCTCCTCTACTACTCCTCTACCCACTCAGCGACTCACCCACTCACCCCTCACCTTCTCCCCTCTCCCCTCTCCCCTCTCCCCCCTCCCCTCTCCCGTCTCCCCTCTCCCCTCTCCC
>Ga0210248_101254_pt1 | contig 20161 bp, 13 predicted proteins | sample ChrtobMetP3_32mM_FD_155493 | JGI IMG/M metagenome (GOLD analysis project Ga0210248, IMG submission 155493) | Chrysochromulina tobin associated microbial communities from unialgal haptophyte culture, Seattle, Washington, United States - P3_32mM | ecosystem: Host-associated > Algae > Haptophytes >...
TAGAAAAGTTTGCTTTTGGTGACCGGACCATACCTATACACGCACGCACCCGAGGGTTCAGCGTACCTCCCCAAGTGATGGGCATGTACTACGGTACAGAACAGTCTGCAGTGGTGCACACCTAACTAGACCCCCCTTAGAGAGAACCCACACCTCGAACCCCGCTTTTCCGACGGGGGGTGGGTTGGGAGGTTTCGTTTTCTTTGCTGTGTGGCGGTGTTGGACGTCGCGGCCGCCCCCGTAGAGGGGGGTGGTCCCACTCTCCCCCTGTGGGGGAGGGTGGTGACGTTACGCGAGGTTATTGGTTGTTTGCTTTGTTTTGCTTTGTTTTGTTTTGTTTTGAGAGTTGCGAGCCTGATTATAGTCAAGGCGACTCTCTGAGGGGGTATTGATGGACTATCAAATCAAATTAAAGGTGGCAAGGTAGGTGTCAATCAGAATTCCTCAAAATTCATCAAGGAAAAGACTTCGCGAAGTTTTTGTCGATTCACGAAGACGTCGTCGGCTCGAGAACAGGCTACCTGGGCTGAGCTCGGGCGTGCGCTGGCTGAGGCTGCTGAGGTGACAAGCGGAGTGGCGAGTGTCATAGGGAATCTGCTGGCTTTCGGGCAGGCGCTTCGCGCATAGTCAGCGATTGTTAGTGGCAAGTCAAGGTGGCCGTGCGAGGCTCTGGATTCGTTTGTTGTTCGTGATTTGTCGTGCGCGCGCAGCGTGGGGAAGCCTCCATGCTGCGTTTTCAAGAGGGTGCTCGAGAGAATCTTTGAAGGAGATGCTCGTCTGTCTGGTCATTCGTGATGGTGACCGCCATTCTGCGAGAGTCGGGTTGTAGAAGGGGTGGACTCGCGGCGATCTGAGAAAGGTCTCTAGGACCATAAAAAACCCCAAAAAGGGTTTTCTAAACTTGTCAGGGTACTTGTGTGGACCGAGGGGAGCGGAGCCGTCCTTAGAGACGGTGGTGGAAGTGAGCGCGGGGGGACCGCGACGAAACTGACTGATTACTGATCACAGGGGACGTTCTCTGGAAAATTGGTCAGCTCCTCAACGCGTTTTGTGGCGCTCACCGCTCGGTCGGGAGCGGGACGCCGTGCGTGTCGCGAGACAAGGCGCCGCGCCACACAACTATCGAGACAAGCGAGCGAGAGACACACATGCCAACGACGATCGTTGACGTTGCCGTGCCCGCGGGAGTCGGACCGGGCGATATTGTGTCCTTCCAGGATGCATCCGGCAGCACGCTGGAGGTGACCGTGCCCGAGGGTCTCGCTGAGGGCGATGTGTTCCAGGTCGAGGTGAACGAAGCCGGTGCGGTGCATCCTCTGGCAGCGCTCAATGCGTACGTGCAGGCGAGGGCCGCGAGCGGAGATGTCATGGACAAATTTGTCGCATGGTTCGAGCGTGAGGAGGTGGGCGCCAAAATCGACCGGTTCGTCGAGCTGAATGCGGCGACGATCGGCAGCGCTGCCGCGGACCAGGAGCAGAGCCTCGACTGGTGGCCGCTTTATCAGGCCTACCAAAATCAATTTGACGAACTGCTTCAGGAATTCCTTGACGAGGCGCAGTGCACCGCAGAGGAGTTTCTCGCGGCAGCTCATGGCGCTGAGGGCATGAATAACATGTACCTGAAGCTGTTTCTTGCGCACAGTGACTACCAGGTATTCATCGACCAGATGGGCGAGAAGTTTCGGGAACAGAAGGCGCTCGGGCGAGTTTGAACAGAAAGAGGTGCGAGCGAGAGAGTCGAGTGGGAGAGTGAAGCTGTAGGACCTTGGGCCGGCAGCACGTTGTGAGAAATGCGAAAAGATTTTTGAGTCGCAGCAAGATCTGGTGAGCGTGTTACGGCGAGACGCGCTGTGTTGGGCTCCTCCGTGGAGGTGGAAAAATGCCAGCGAATGCCGTGCCTCTCGGGCGCGCACCTGGGGGGCGTTCGAGGGCCGATATTCCGTCCAAACTGTCCTCTTCCGCGAGCACGCCACTCATCCGGCAGGCCGAAGCCGCATCGGTACCCGAAGAGCTGGCCTCAGAGATACTCCGGATGGCGAGGCGCCACGCTCAAGAGACGCGGTCGGCTCTGCTTGTGACCAGCACCGAGCGCGCTCCTCCCGTCGACCCCCCTTCAGCGCGTCGCGAGTCTGCTCGGCCGTCGTTGGCCGCCTCGGCCTGCCGCGCCCGCCCGCCGGCGCCGACGGTCATGGAGGAGGACTTTGCCGAGATGGAAGTCGAAATCCCTCGCTCCTTGGTGGGAACGATAATCGGCCATCGCGGCAGCGTCATTAACGCCATTCGGGCGCAGAGCGGCGCGAGCATCCGGCTGGATAAGCACGAGGACGGCGCAGCGACCCTCGCCGTGGAGGCCGCGCCCGAGGCGACGCTCGAGCGTGTGTGCATGCTCCTCAAAATGGCGCTGGAGGGCGAGCTCTTTGGACTGGACGATGTAGAGGAGGACGACGGCGACGGCGGGCCTCTCCCGGAGGGGCTGCCGCCGCCCCAACCGACGGCAGCGTCGCTCGCGCGCCGAGTCGAGGCCGAAGAGCTCTCGCTCAAGTGGGCTTCGGCGCGGCGCGAACGCGATTATGAAACGGCCGATGCGATTAGAGGTCAGCTGCGCGCGGCAGGATTTGAACCTGAAACTGTCGCCGAGGAGATTTCCATTTATGGGCGCACGCCGACGCCGAGCGGCGGTACCAGCGGCGTGAGCGCCGTTGCGAGCGCGGACGCAAGCTCCGCGCCCGAGGAGGAGCATCCGTTCGGGTACAAGCCGACAGTGTCACGCCACATTGAGTTTGGACCAACCGAAGCGGCCAAGAACCACAGGGATGGGGGCACCGGCGGGCTACTGGCGCTCAACTATCAAAAGATCGAGCCGCTGCCGAAGGGGATCGGGTTTGCGGTCACGAGCGGCTTCTCGACGGCGACTGCGGACGCCCTGCTCGCGCTCAAGCGCATGCAGCAGGAGGAGGAGGAGCGCCAGCGGCGGGAGATCATGCAGAGGAACGCGGCATCGCTGAGAACAAGGTAGCGGCGGTGGCCGCGTTCCGCCTCTCGACTTGGGCGAGATCGACGGGGCGAGAATGTCACGGCCGTCTCCCTCGGGGCCTCTGGGGTTTCTAACGTCGACATGTACTTGTGAAATCGTCTCTCGTCTGCGACTGCGAATTGCGCGTGAAACTGATGTGTGAACAGTGATCAGTGAAATCTATAGCGCTCTCAAGAATTTTCTGACATAGCACATACTGTAACTTACGCCCATGCTTAAAGCAAATTTGCTTACGCCATGAAACTCACTTCGAGCGCGTGTGCCACTGTGCCTTCTCAAAGCTGAACTTTTCCGTTTGCTGTTTATGAGCTTGAATTCCTATATCGGGCGGAGGTTTACTACGCGACGAAACCCTATATGACGAAACAACCGGATGCCTAATACGGATATGACGAAACCCTGCGATCTTATCAAACCTGTTTTCACAGAGCCATGGCAACGCCGAAGCCGGCCTGTTTCCGCGTCGCCGGCTGCTGCCAGCGCCATCCAAAAGCCTGTGGTGTGATGGCGAGCGAGCCCAACCGCAGTGTAAGTAGGCTCGTGCCAGTAGCACGACCGCCGAGGTGCCCGTCAGCTCCTACCAGACAAGCCGGTACAGCAGTCGCAATCCTGTTCGCAGGACCGCCGTTCCATAAACATGCGCCCGGATACGATTACGTAGAGGAGTTCCAGAGGGCGCTGGTTGGTCCCCTGCTAAACGCCAATATATCGGTCAGCATATTCGCGACGGGTGCCAACGAGGGCGAGATTGCTGGATGGCGGCGCTTCCTGGCTAAGTTGAAGGAGACGTGCACGGTTGAGGTTGGGTCGTCTCTGCCGCTGCCCGACCGTTCAACGACACGCTTCTCCGATGCAGAATGCAGGCACAGGCACATGAAAAGCAGCGCACCGTGCATCAATGTATTATACATCTGGTCGCACCTCGACTCGACCTTCCAGCTACTCCGCCACCACGAAGCAAGAGTCCGCCTGCGACCCTTCGACTACCTGATCAAGGCGCGCAACGACTTTGTGTACCGACCTGGCCATTGCTTGGACGTCGCATGGCTACTTTCGATGCCCACCGACGTGCTCGCCGTGCCGTCGGTGGAGATGCACACGACCGATCGGTGGCTCGAGCGCAGCTGGGGCTCAGGCGCTACCTGGCCAGATGTAGTCAACGATCAACTGGCGTTCGGCCCACGATTCAGCATGGGCGCGTATTTTGAATTGTTGCGCAACCACGAGGAGTCGACGCGCATGCCGCGCCCGCCTGGTCATATGGAGGGAATGCTCTCGCATTACCTGCGTCACGCTCGCTCGCCGCCTCTCCAGATTGTCACGGTCGAGCTGCAGTACAGCCAGCCTGGCGGAAAGTATATCAACGGCCGGGATGGGCAGTGGGTGAATTCGCACTGCCGATGGTGCTGGAAGCCAGAGGCGGGAGGGGCGGCGATGGGTGGCGTTGGCGGCGGGCTCAGGCCCGTTGCGACGTGTGCAAATAACAACGTTACAGAATCATAGTCAATGTTCTAGTCTTTTAATTGAAAAAGGAGGCTCCACTCTTCTGTGTTCACAGGGACCGCGAAGAAACTGGGGACCGCGAAGAAACTGAATTGAACTGAACTGAACTGAACTGAACTGTGTTCACAGCACTCGTGGCATCTCCCGGTAGCGCATCCCCGGTCACGTGCTGCGGACGGCCACCCCATGCGCGTTTTCTGGCTGTTGCGGCCAGCGCCAGCGCTGCCATGGAGCATTACCGTGCGCCATTGCTTTGCAAGCGCCGCCAAGACCAAGACGAAGCCAAAGCCACGGCCTGCGTCCTCGAAGGACCCGATGATTGTTGGTCACCTCGCCATCGGCAACCTGCAGAGGCTTGCCGAGCGGCAGAAGAATGCAGTTCTCATCGCGGTAGTGGACGCTGCAGATTTTGACGGGTCGTGCCTGCCCCAGAAGCTCTCTGAAAAGATTTTCGGCGACCGAACCGTCATCCTCGCCGTCAACAAGGCGGACCGCATGCCACGGCTGCTCGAGAACGACCTGAGCTACCTGCGTTCGCGCTTCGAGAGGATCGGACCGTCGTGCTCGAGCGTGCATGCGGTCAGCACGTACAGCGGCGCCGGCTTGCACGAGCTGGCAGCCCAAGCTGTGCTTGATGCGGGCGGCAAGGCTGACATCATCGTGTACGGCGCCCGTGGCGTGGGCAAGTCCGCACTTAGTGCGGAGCTTGCGAAGGTCATCAGCAAGGCCTGTAGCGTCGAGGGTGGCTCCAAGGCAGCGAGCGCGGGCAAGGCCGCGGGCAAGGCCGGCAAACGCGGCAAAGCAAGTAGGATGGGCACGACTGCGATGGACCTTGAGACCACGATCGCTGGCGTACCTGCGAGCCTGCTGTTCGAGGAGGCCAAGTACGTGCCGACGACCAGGAATGTTCGCGTGGCCCACATTAATGCCGGCTTGACACAGTCCCTATGGGATACGCCGGGGATCACGCTGAACGGCCGGCTGGCAGCGCGCCTGCCGCCGGAGATCGCCGCGCCGTTGCTCCGCCCCGCCGCCCTCTCCTCCACGGTGCAGCCGCGCAAGCTCCTCGAGGTGCAGCAAGGGCAAAGCGTCGTGGTGCGATTGCGGCCTGTGGAAGCGTCAGGTGGTGGCGAGCCTCTCGGCGTGGACGGCGGAGGCGGCGAGCGCGGAAGCAGTGGTTTGGCTAGTAGCGGTAGCCTACGTGCCGTCAAGCACTGGGATGCTGTGTTCCGTCTCGATGTGACGAAGCTCACAGCGCGCACTCGACGAGGCGATGGGGAGGCTGCTGATGGCAACGAGGGGCCGGAGACGCTCAGCGCTGGCAGCCGGGCCTCTGAAAAGGTACTCTCGGTACACGTGGCGCCCTACCTCATCGGGGGCGTGCATGCTCACGTGATGAAGTCCGCGTCCGCTCCTGCGCGGGTAAGGCCTTCGGCGGATGCGGCGGGCGTCGCAGAGGATGCGAAGACGCTGCTCGCGGGCCCGAGGAGCGGCGGCGACGCCAGCAGCAGCGACAGTGACAGCAGCAGCAGCAGCAGCGGCGGCGGCGGCAGCGGCGGCGGTGGCGGCGACGCCAGCAGCAGCACGACCAGCAGCAGCAATCAACAGCGTGGGGAGCAAGCCAAGAGGTCCACGGCCACATACGAAGATGCCGCGGGTTCTGAGGAGGCCGATGGTGGTGTCAGCACCGACGCTGAGGACGGCGCCGACACTGCCGACGCGAGTGACGCCCCAAAGGACCCGCTCGCGCTCGTGCCCTACAAGTTTGGGAGCCAGGACCAGCACGAGGTTCGAAGCTCGCAGACGGCGCAGCAAGATGGCGACGGACGTTGGATCACGCAGCACGCCATCGAAGTGTGCATTGCAGGCATGGGTCACCTCGGCCTCTTCTGCCCAGTTCCGTTTCGGCTCTCAGTGCAGGGCGTGTCGGGTGTGAGTATCTCCGTGCGCAAGCCCATGTATCCGAAGGTCGTCCACTCCTTCCCTGCCCACTGGGAGGAGGCGCGCTTGGCCGATGGATTGGCCTCTACCAGGCTGCTCGTCGGACAGCTACGCCAGCGGCGGCCAGGGGTGGCCACGGTGCTGGGCGGAGGGCCAGGGCAGCTCTCGACGGTGGTGATCAACGGCCGCATGGCACAGAATCGGGCGCTTGATGGTGACATTGTTGTCGTGAAGCTACTGCCTCGCTCCGAGTGGCTGCCTCCGCGCGTCGCTGCCCTTGCAGAGGCCGAGCCCGATCCTGCCGTCAAAGATGCAGCGGGGCTCAGTCCCGTGGACGGTGCCTCCCTGGACGCCTTAGCAGACGGCGACGCTGCCGGCGCGAACATGGACTGCTCCCATGTCGAGCCCTTGCTTGCGCCAGCGCTCGACCCGGCCTTCGACCCGGCCTTCGACCCGGCGTTCGACGTCATCGTGGACCCCCTGGCGGCGGCGGCATCGGACCCCTGGGGAGCGGCTGTGGACGATCCCTCCCTGGCTGCGCAAGGGGAAACCGCCTCTTCATGGCGTGCGGGTCAGAGGGTGGGAACGGGAGCCAATCTCCGGCCTAATCTCCGGCCTCTCGTCGCGAGCGATCCAGCAGTGGCCTCGGCGGGTGGCACTGCGCTTGCGCCGTTGGCGTCATCCGAGGCAGCAGCGGCAGCAGCGGCAGCAGCGGAGCCGTCGGCGGCGTCGGCGGCGTCGGCGGCGACAAAGGAGGCGGCGGCGCAAGCGATGCGTCCTGTGGGTGAGGTTGTCGCCATCAAGCGCCGTAGCGGGCGCCCCATCGTGTCCGTGCTCGAGCCGAGCAACGAGCGCGGTGAGCGCGGCACGAGCTACCTGCTCACTCCTCGGCACAGCCATGTGCCGAAGGTGCATGCGGCGTTGGCGGACGGGTTGGCGCCTCCGGTGCGCGACACGCTGTATGCGGTGCGGGTCAAAGATTGGGAGGCGAGTCAACGTTTCCCTACAGGGGTGCTCGACAAGGTCATCGGCGCCGTCGGCGATCCAACGGCTGAGAGCGCCGCGATCCTTGTCGACCATGGCTTTCTGCGCGATGACTTCTCCGATGAAGCGATGAACGCGCTGCCCGCGGCGGGCTGGCAACCCCCGCCTGAGGAGGTGGCGAGACGTCTCGACTTGCGCCATGGGCTAGTGGGGGATGCGGTGTGCTCTGTGGATCCGCCAGGCTGCGTGGATATTGACGACGCGCTGCATGCTATTGAGCTCGCGCGCGCCGCCGACGGCACGCGCCGCTTCGAGGTGGGCGTTCACATCTCGGACGTGGGCCACTTCATTCGGTCAGGCATGCTCTTGGATGCTGAAGCAGCCGAGCGAGGCACCACATGCTACCTGGTCGACCAGCGCGTCAACATGCTGCCCGAGCGTCTGAGCGAGGACGTGAGCTCGCTGCACCCGCACGTCGAGCGGCTCGCCTTCTCGGTGCTCTGGCAGATGGATGAGCACGCGAACATCCACCACACGCGCGTGGCCAAGACTCTGATTCGCTCACGTGCGGCTCTCGCGTACAAGGAGGCCCAGGCGCGCATTGATCGGGCGCGCGGCGCGGCTCTCGCCCGCGAGGGGCGCACTCTGACGGCCCACAATGTCGACGAGGCGGCGATTGCCGCGATGGATGCGCCGATCGATCGCTCGTGGTTCGCCGAGTCGTATGAGGAGCAGGCGCTCACTCGCTCGCTCTCCATCCTCAGCGCGCTCGCGCGCAAGCTCAAGGCGAAGCGCACCGCCGGCGGTGCTCTCCGCCTCGCGTCGCCCGAGGTCAAGTTTGCAATGAACGAGGCGCCGGGCGCTGCGCCGGGTGCGGCCACCGAACCCGGCGGCACGGACACGCGCGCGTCGTCGTCGTCGTCGTCGTCGTCGTCGTCGTCGTCGTCGTCGTCGTCGTCGTCGTCGTCGTCGTCGTCGTCGCCCTCGGATATGGAGTGCTACGTGCCGGTCGAGGCAAACTCGATGGTGGAGGAGCTCATGCTGCTCGCCAACATCACCGTTGCCAAGACGGTGCTTGACGCATTCCCACAGAGCGCGCTGCTCCGGCGCCACCCGCACCCGCAGGCGCGCGACTTTGCGCCCTTGGGTGCTGCGTTGAAGGCGCACGGCCTGCAACTGGATCTCGGCTCAACCACGGCATTCGCCAACTCGCTCGACGCCTGCGAAAAGGAGGGCGAACCGTATTTCAACTTGCTCACCCGATACATGGCAGTGCGCGCGATGCCGGCCGCGGAGTACGTGTGCGCGGGCGAGGTGGAGGCGGCGGGCGAGTCGTATGAACATTACGGTCTCGCCTCGCCCGTGTACACTCACTTCACCTCGCCCATCCGCCGGTACGCGGACCAGCTTGTCCATCGGATGCTTGCGGCGGCGATCGGCTGGGAAGCGCCCACGCCGGCGCTCTCTGACGGCGCGGCCGTCGCGATGCTGGCGCGTACGCTCAACGAGCGCCACGCGGCTGCCAAGGAGGCCGAGCGAGCGTCGGTGGCGCTGTACTCGCTGCTCTTCTTCCGCAATCGTACGGTGGAAGAGGACGGATACCTGACGCTCGTGCGCCCGAATGGCGTCGGCGTGCTTGTGCCGCGCTACGGACTGGATGGCTGGATTCACAACGGCCGGATGGGCGCGTCGCCGCTCGAGTGGATCGCGCCGGAGGGCGTGCTGCGCGGCGAGGGTGGGCTCACGCTCAAGGCGATGGACAAAGTGCGCGTGCGCATCGGCGTGGACACCTCGCGGCTGCATGCAGTCTTACAGATGGAGTTACTCGACGCGAATGGCCAGCCACTGCTCCAGCCGTTCCTGAGCCCCAAAGTAGAGGGCCGGGTGCAGGCGCAGGTGGACGAGAAGGAGGCCGGCACGAGTTCGAGACCGGCCAAGGCACGCAGGTTGCAGAAGCGATCGGCGGACAAAAAGCCCGCGCCGAAGCCGAAGCGGTCGGAACAGCAAGCGGACCCGAAGATGGAGCAGCAGCAGCAGCAGCAGCAGTAAGGACCGAGGCGTGAGGACAACTGAGCATGGCCCAGCCCCGCCTTGGCTCGGCTTATTGTCGTTTTCACCACAGCAAAGCGAGTGCGATCGCGAACATCGCTATCCGCATCGAAACCGAACCCGTGGACTAACGATGCATACAATTTCCGTGTAAACGAACGTACTCTAAAGCGCACTAGCTACTACACGCGTAAGCGTCGTCCATCGACAACAACGTGCTCCCAACGAGATCTCTCCTCTTTGCCTGAATTGTCGTTCAGCCTGTCCCCCCTCATCAGCGCTCTGTCCGGTCCCGCACGCCGCCGCGTCACCCCTCGAGCGTAACATCGAGAGCTACAGCCACCTACGCGCGCTGCGGCGCCTCCTTAAAGTCGTCCGCAAGGGCTGGCAAGAGCGGTTCCTCCGTCGGAATGGCCTCGTTCATCGGCCGGCGCGTGTACCGGCCAGGTAGAGCGCACCGCGAGGCTGTGGAAAGGGGAGGTGGGTGGTGGCAAGACACGTGGCGTCGGCGGCAAAGAGAAGGTGTGCGGGCTGTGCCCCAGGGAGAGGTGCCCCAGGGAGCCCTCTCCACCGCCTGACGTGGCGATCAATCGGGGCTCACGCGGCGAATGCCGCGGCGCCTACCGTCGAGACAGCGGAGGCACGCCGTCGCAAACCGAAGGAAGAAGAAGAGAGCGCTCACACGGAAGACATTGAGCCGCAAGTCCCAGACTAACTTGAGCCCCTTGCGGCGCGCCGCCGCGTAACGCGCCCGAGTGGCTGATCGGACCATGAGCTCGACACGTGTCTGCTCGGGCGTGCCCAGGGCGTTCTGCAGCCCGCGCACGTAGCCGAGCGAGTGGAGGAGGCCGAGCACGTCGCTCTCGCCTGCATGCATGGCCACGAGGGTCTGCCACACGTCATCGAGAGTCGTGCCTTCGGGCAGCCTGCGAGCGTGGCGCGGCGGCGAGAGGGGGCGTTGAGGGTGCAGGTGGTAAGAGCGAGTGGACGGGAGGATGTGCGGGGGCAGAGGGAACCCAATTAAGGCAAGAGGGCGAGAGGTGCAGGGAGTCGTGTGCACGGAAGTGCATGGAGTCGGGGGCGACTGACGATGCGCTCATAACGACGCGCTCACCGTCCTTCAGCGGCCGCACGCAGCTGCTTGACGTTGAGTCCGGTGGCAAAGGCAAAGGCGGGCGAGATCAGCGCGGGGAAGAGCGGCGCGAGCGCGCCCGCAAACTGACCACTGAGCCGGAGCACCTCTGCACGGTTGGGCCACGGGGTTGCGCATGCTAGGATCAGGTCGCACACTGCAAGACGGTCCGTGTCGGAGAGCCGATGGTACAGCCCATGGTCGAGGATGACGAGCTGCGGCTGTGGCACGGAGGGACTCGTCGTCGACGGCGCGGCGCCGGGCACCGGCGGCCGCACGCGCGCGTACACGTTGCCCGCATGCGGATCGCCATGCACGAGGCCGTACTCGAGAGGAAGTTGACTGAAGGCCGTGCCGACGAGCACGCCGATGGCGAGCGGCTCGAGCTGGAGCGCTCGCAGCTCGGCGGGCCGGTCGAGGCGCGTCAGCCCGTCGAGGAACTCAGTCGTCATCACGCGCCTCGTGCTCAGCTGGCTGACGACTGGCGGCACGAGCACCGAGGGGGCAAGCGACGCGAGGGCGTCGGAAGCTGCGCGCGAGTTGAGCGCCTCGCGTGTGAAATCGAGCTCAGAGGTGACATACTTTTGGATGTCGTCGATGATCCAGCCGAAATCGTACCCGTTGGGCGCGATCATCGTCGCCATCATCTTGAGCGTCTCGAAGTCCGACGCCATCTGCTCCTGCAGAGTCGGGTACTGCAGCTTCACAGCCACCTTGCGCCGGCCGAGCTTGCCCTCGGCGGGCAGGTATGCGCAGTGCACCTGCGCCAAGCTCGCAGCCGCGACGGGCCACTCGTCGAGCGACTCGACAAGCGAGGTCAGCGGCTGACCGAGCTCCTCCTCAGCGACTTGGGCGACCGCCTCGTAGTGGCGCGGAGGTACTCGGTCGGTGAGCGGCTTGAACGCCTCGACGTACTCGCGCGGCACGCCCGCCTCGCCCGCGCCGCCCTGCAGCGACGCAACGAACTGCGCGGCCTTAATGTACACGCCGCCATTGTCGATTGCAAATTGCAGTGCCTCCTTGGCATGCTTGCGGTGACAGGCAGTGCGCTGCTCATTGGCGTCCGGCGCTGTTGGGTCGACCTTCGCATATTCCTCCTTGGCCGCGTTGAAGAGCGCCATCGCGCACATGCTGCGCGTGAAGCCATCCGCCGACGCTGCGCTCACGGGCGCGTACACGCGCGATTGGGAAGCGGGATCTGGAGTGGCAGCCATGTTCACGAGACAAAAATTCAGCCCCACCGTTCTCATTGTGAATGGGGCTCCCACGCCGAGCCGACTCTCCCGCCGCTCCGCCGAATCCAACGTCTTGCCGTGTGAATCTTCGTCAGATATGATGCAATGGCGTGTGTATGCGCTGCCGCTGTCGCTGCTGCTGCTCAGCTGCGCGGCCGAACAGCCTCCTCCGGTCGCCGCGCGCAGCTCGGAGCGCAGGCTCGCATGGCGAGGCGGTGGCGCATTCAGCAGCAGCAGCAGCGTGCTCGCGGTAGCTCGTATTCAGGACGAGATAGCAGTGCAGCAGGCTCTTGCACTGCGTGGCGGCGGCTCGACGCTCTCGCGGCTGCTTCCCATCCTGCTCGGCAAGACGCAGTGTCGCATCCTCATGGTTGGGCTCGACGCGGCGGGAAAGACGACCATCCTATATCAGCTGAAGCTGGGTGAGATGACACACACGGCGCCGACGCTCGGCTTCAACGTGGAGACCGTCTCGTACAAGAATATCGAGTTCATGGTCTGGGACATGGGCGGGCAGGACGCCATCCGGCCGCTGTGGCGCCACTACTACGAGAACGCACAGGCTCTCATCTTCGTCGTCGACTCGGCTGACGAAGAGCGGCTCGAGGAGGCGCGTGAGGAGCTCGCCAAGCTGATGGGCGAGGAGCAGCTCAAGGACGCTGTGCTCCTCGTGTATGCCAACAAGCAGGACATGCCCGAGGCCCTCGGTGTGCATGAGGTCGCCGACGCGCTCGCGCTCACGAGCATCCGCGATCGCGTGTGGTACATCCAGGCCGCGTCCGCTGCCAGCGGCGATGGCATTCGCGACGGTCTCGACTGGCTCGCGGAGAAGCTCGTCAAGAAAAGGAAATGACAGCGCAGCAAGCTCGGCATGACCCTCGGCAATGGCCAGTGTGGCTGCGCGCGGTGCTGCAACCCTGTCTGATGAGATCTGCCGTACGATTCTTCCAATGAATATGATGATGAGATCCGTGATCCAGATCCTCATCACCTGCCGGCGCCAAGAGGAGTCAGCCCGGAACGCGCGCGGAAAAAGACGTTAGTCGCTTATTTATTTTAACATGGTACGGGCGGGTACATTAGACTGTCTGCTCTGCCCCGGGTCCTGGCCAGGTGGCTGCCGCGACGTCGCCGCGGAAGCGGACCGGGCGAAGACCGGGCGTGCGAGCCGCGCAACCGATGCGGCGGGATCGCTCGTGCACTCCGCTCTTACCTCTTAGCCTTCGCCTGCGGGGCCACGAGATTGAGGGCGCGCAGGCCGATCATGAGTCGATTCAGGGTGCGCACGTCCGTGAGCGCGAGCGGAAGGCTGCCAGCCTTATGACTGCGCGCGGCAGCCACGAGGACATCGCGCAGCTGCTGACGTTGCCGGTCAGGCACGTTTCGCGGGTCGCGCAGCAGGAGGTCTGCAATGTCGAGCAGCGACGGCCAGAGCTGCACCGCACTGCCTGGGTCGGCCACCGATCCCATGCCTAGAAAGCAGATCAGCTTGACAACGCCAGCCTTGACGAGCGTCGCGATGAGCGCCGGTCGCTCAGCCAACGTCGCAAGCAACGCAAGCCCGTGCGCGCGCATCAGCGGCTCGTCCGCACGGAGCACTGCCGTGAGCACAGGCACCGCGCCGGCGAGGACCACGTTCTCGGCGCCGTCGTTGTTCAGGCTCAGGCTGAGCAGCAGCTGCACCGCAATCTCACCAAGCGCGTCGCCGTTCACGAGCATCTCGACGAGGGCGGCGCACAGGCCTCGTGAGCCGCGGAGCAGATCCGCGACGAGGGCGATCGCCTCCTCATATGAGGCGCAAGCGGCGAACCGCTCGTTGATCATGTGCGCAGCCGCAACCCGATCGCTGTGCTCGGTCGCCGTCGTCAGCTTTGCGGAGAGCTTCGCGGTGGACACGGTGCTCATCACGGCCTTCGTGGCAGCCGACGCGGCCTCCGCGGCAGCGAAGGCCTGCTGCGCTTGCGCGTAGGATATTTTGAGTTGGCTCGACGACGGAGCCGAGGACGACGGAGCCGAGGACGACGACCGCGAAGCTGCGGCCGGGGCCGTTGACACTGGGACGGCCATTCTATGAAGAGTCCTATTCATTCACAACACACGCCGCAACGTAATCTGCAAGTCAAGTGTAAGTCAAGTCAAATATGTGGAGGGCAACACCTCACACTGCGACCGTTACCGGTAAATGTGGGTTTCCGCGAATACAATGTATCAGAGGATGGTCGGGCAGTGGTCGGGTTTAGGCTCACGTACGCGACGTACAACGAGGATCGTCAGCCTTGCCGCTCATCGCGCTCAAGTTGTCCCCGCCGGCGACGTTCCTCGCGACTGTCGGCGGGAGCCCATGAAGGTCGTCCGGGTTGAGGTGAGCCTGCTCGGTAGGCTCTCCCTCGACGTCGCTCTCGCTGAATGAGAGAAGCCTCTCCGGCCTGGCCCGCGCGGGAGCCTCCTTGCCCACAGCGTACGCGACGGAGCCGCCGATAATGAGCACGATGCCGAGCGCCGACGGCACCGAGATTGGCGTGGCGAAGATGAGGAGCGCGGCGATGATGGTGACGGCGCGCCGGGCGGTGTTGCACACGGAATGCGAGACGACATCGAGCAGCAGCAGCACGTACAGCGACAGGAAGTTGTAGCTTACAAATCCAAGCGCGCTCAGCAGCGCCGCACGCAGCACCAGCCATCTCTCCCCGAGCTCAGCGAGACACACGGCTCCCTCGTCGGCATACGCAGCGGGTGCTAGGAGCATCAGGCCGAGGACGTGCTGCGCGGCGAAGAGGCTCACGCTGTCGATCTCGCCGCCAAGCTTGCGCTGCGCATCCTGCAGCAGTGTCACGAGAAGCGAGCGCGCCGAGAAGGCGGTGTTGGCCAGGAGCCCCAGCAGAAGGCCGCCCACGTCGAAGTTGGGCTGCGCCCAGACACTGAGGGCCGCGCCACAGAGCACCACGCCGAGCGCCGTCGCCGTCACGGGCACCAGCTGGCTGCCGCGCGCTCCAAGCAGCCGCGCGAGCGCGAACGACGTGAGCGGCTCGAGGCCGCGCACTGTCTCCGTAAAGGAGGCTGCAAGCCGGCCGAGCGACTGGTTGAGGAACAGGAAGCCGAGCGTGTAGGCTATCGAGACGAACACTAGCTCGCGCGCCGCCGGCGGCGGCCGCCGGCGCAAGAGCACGCACGCGGCCACTGCCGCCAAAGCGGCGGCGGTGAATTGCACCGATGTGATGGTGAGCGCGCAGCTGCCAGACTTCGGAGCGAGCATGGAGAGCGCGACTTTGGCACACGCCGTGGATACGGCGCTCGAACCGAACCAGACCACGATGCAGGCGATAAGCTTAAAGCGGTGCACCACCTTCGCGGCGTCGTCGACCGGATCGTGCCAGCCGACGCGCGATCGTAAGGCTGTCATTCGTTTTCACGGGGTAGGAATCCTAGGCGGGCGAGGAGAAGAGGGAGCGAAAGTGTGAAGTTAAATCAAGTCAAGTCAAGACAAAACAAGTCAAGTCAAAACAAGACCACACATACAGCGGCGCTCATGCAAGCGCGCTTACATGACTTTTGGCTGCATTGTACAGGCGAGCACAGCGAGCACAAGCGGGGCGCCGCTAAGGAGGTGAGGGTGTGAGTGAGAGAGTGAATCAAGGCCACTCTCGTCGACCCCAGCCCATAAGTTGGGTAAGATAGGACTACAAATTCCTGCCGAAATCGACGAATTTCGACGAGACGCGCAATCGACCGTCCAGCATGCTCCCTCGCAAGATGCTCGCAACTCGCCGAATCGTCATGACCGCGGCCCGTCGCGGTGTCTCGGGTGAAGCGCAAGAAGGTGCCCTCGGTCCAGCCCACCGTGCGCACATTTACAGGCATGTCGTCCCAGGCAAGGCGACCACCCCTGCCGTCGTCGACAAGATTGAGACGGTCGTGCCAGTGGTCACTCAACATGCATCTATCCTCTCTCCCGGTGCCACGACGATGGCTGAGAGCTTGGTGCACGCGCAAGAGGGTGACCTCGGGCCGGCCCATCGCGAGCACATCTACAGACATGTGATCCCAGGTGCGGCTCAGAACTTGGCGCAGGCGCAGGAGTTCATGCACTCGTTTACACAGAAAAGCCCTCAGCGCCTGATCCGAGAGGTTGCGAAGCCCAAGTGATCAAGGCCGCTGCGTTGCCTAGGCGTCCGAGATGCACAACTTGCTGTCAGTGCAAATTTGTACGCGTGCGTGTGTGAAAAAGGTGATGGTGTGACGAGGAGACGAGCCGGGTCGGTCCGAGACGGCATACGGAGGCGATTCCGTCAAGACGGTTCGGTGTACGGTGTGCACGTTACGACATAACATGAGCTGGCGGTCAAAGCCAGGCCGAAGTGTGCATTGTATTCGAAGCGACGAGACCCCCGAACCCCCCGAGAGAACGCTCCCTCCAATGGCTCCCTCGCAGCGCCGCTGCTGTAATCCTCACTACTCGCTCGAGGGCCCCTGGCCCCTCGTCTCAACAATTCCCACTTCACGCCTATGAAGACAGCACGTGCCCACAACTTCGCTCGCTTCTCTCCTAGCTCGCGCGGCGGAAGATGGCGAGCAGGGCTCAGGAACTAAGCGCCCGTGGCGCTGGCATCTTTGGCGCGACGCGCCGGCGCGGCTGCCCGAGGAGCGTCATGCACCTGCTCATGGAACGCGAGCGCGGCTCGTCGCCCAACGTCGAGATGCAGCTGCTTCGATGGGCCGCGGGCGAGTGGCTGCAGGCGCCGATGCGCTCGAGTGCCTATTGCAAGCTCAATCCGGAAGCGAAATCGACAATAGCGCTCGCGTTCAGCAGCGACGGCGTCCTCTTCGCGAGCACGCACGGCGACCATACTGTCAAGGTCTTCCTTTGCGCGACGTGGGGGCTGGTGTGCACGCTGAAGGGCCACCGGCGCACACCCTGGTCGATCAAGTTCCATCCGCGCGACCGCAAGGTGCTCGCGTCCGGCTCCCTCGATGAGTCCGTGCGCATATGGGACCTGGACACCGAGAAATGCGTGCGCGTGCTCAATTTCGACTTCGTCGTCTCATGTATCGCCTTCCACTCTACGGGCGAGCTGCTCGCTGTCACATCGGGCCGGCGGATCTGGTTGTGCCGCTGGCAGACGCAGCGCGCGCCGCACACGGTGCTGCCGCTCGACGGACAGCCCTCGCCGCCCGCCTCGCTGGCCCCGCCCCGCCCTACGATCCTCGAGCGCCTGGGGGCTGGCCTGGTTTCCATCGTCTCGTCGGCGGGTGGTGTCTCGTCGGCACCCTCCGGCCTTTCAACTCCCAGAGGCGCGGGCGGAGGTGGCGGCGGCGGCGAGGGCGGCGGCGGCAGCGGCGGCGGCGACGGCGGCATGAGCGGGCCGGACATCGAATCCAGCGGCGCTGACGCGGGCGGCGCCAACGCGGGCGGCGCCAACGCCGGTGGAGCAGCAGCAGCCGCCGTGCCAGCAGCAGCAGCAGCAGCAGTAACGCCGGGTGAGTCAGCGGGCGCCGGGATGCCGCCGCGGCCCGGGGGGGGAGGGTCGCCCGAGGACGAGGCTGCGACCAAGGTGGTGATCCTAAATGGCGCCAACCCACAGCGCTGCGTAGCCTTCAAGCGTTCAGCCACCCATGAGCTCTTCTTCGTCGCGGAGACGAACCCCGAGCCACCGCCCGAGCCGCCGCCACAGCCGACGCTTTACCAGCCGCATCAGGCGCCGCCGTTCACAGTGCAGCTCTCCATGTGGACGTTGCCGCTCGACCGCTCGGCCGACTTGATGACTATGCGCCTCGACGAACAACGTCCCGCCCTTAACGTCGCACGCTCAGTGATGTACTCCGATGCTGGATTTGACGTGTCGCGCTGTGGCCGTTACCTGGCCCTGTGCGAGCTAGACCCGCAGGTTGGATACCACCTGCGCACCTTTTCGCTGCAGCGCCGGTCGATGGGCGTAGCCCTCCAAACGGTCGCCCTGCCCAACTGCCCGTTTGTGACCTCGGTGCAGTTCGCGCCTCTGCCCTTCGCTGTTCTTATCGGCTATGGCCGGTGTCAGGCACCGGCTCTCGCACAGGCGCCGCAATACGCGGTGCTCCGCTGTATAGAGTTCCAGCCCAAACCGGGTGGCGCGCGCCAACTGACTGAGGAGGTCGAGCTCTTCGCCGTCGATAGCACCGACGAGTCCAACGTGGCGCTTTTCCATCCGCACCCGCACGCGTGCGCTGAGCTCGGCTTCCTCTACGCCACCAAGGACGGCCGCATTCGCGCCTTCAAGTTTGACCGCACCGGCATGCAGCTCGGCGGTGCAGGCAGCAGCTAGAGGCTGGGGGTCGTGGCGCGCGAGAGCGGGGCGACGGTGGAGTGCGGTTGAGGTCCAACTCTATCGTACACCACCCGTAGGCCCACCCCGTCCCGGCGGCTTGGCTCCATCTGGCGCCGAACCGGCCGCACCTGGCGCCGTTTCAGGCGCATCTGGCTACCAGTCCCCCACGCTCGTGCGGGTAGGCTGTGCCTCCCAGCCTCCTTGGCCGTCGGAATCACGGCGTGTACTTCAACACCGTGGCGGCACAACAACATCTGGTAATACGGTACGTGGGGCGCGCCGAGCACTGCAGGCATGTGCTGGGACCGGACGGTCGGGGACATATCGCACCACCACATATGCTGTGGCCCAAGAGCCGCCGGCTGAAACCTACTTGTAGTATGATGGAGGGGTTACATGCTGTATATGCGTGCGTATTTATGTATACTTACGTCTTTGTCTCTCTTGGGTCGCAACAAACCACCTCTCTCGACTCTCCAGTGGGCGGCGGCGCACAGAGGCTCCAAAGCGTCGAAGGCGCGAGGCCGGCGCTACACCCGCTCGGGCTCGCAGCGCACTCCTCCCTCGAACACCGCAATCAAAACGCGTGTCAAGACGCTTGAAGCCTGCTAGCAGAGGCGGCCAATAAACCTCGCTTTCGGGTATTTGGAGACGAGGTTCGGCCACTGCACGAGGAAATGGTCCGTAAATGGGAGCAGCAGCTTGCCGCTCAGCGAGAGGCTCTCAACACGGCAGATGGACTCGACGTACACGACGGTCACGTACTTGATGCCGAGCCAGCGCAATGCGATCGCGGCGGCTGCTATGGGCACACACGTGCCAGGCCCGTTGCACAGCAGCAGCGAAGGACGCGAGCGTAGCACCAGCACCACGGCGTGCATCATCGCATACAGCGTCGTCAGCACCGACGAGCCGTACGACTGGCCCACCTCGCGGCTGCGCGGAAGGAGCAGTAGCCGATGATTCGACTTATTGGCATTGTCCGATGCCTCAAAAGCCTCGATGCGCTGCGCGCTCGTGTGGTCAGTGGTCGCAATCACATACTCACGTGGCGAGTAGAGAGAGCGATCCAGCGTCTTCAGCAGTGCGAGCATCTCCGCGGTGTGGCCGCCGGAGCCGAGAACCGCCATGGTGTGAACGGGTGGTATGCCAGCTGGATTCGCAGCTCGCTTGTAGCTGAGTCGAAGGCTGACAACACGTGCGAGCCAACAGAGGAGAAGGCCGAAAATGGCAACGAGCAGCAACACGCTCATTGCTACAAGGTCCGGCGAAGTTCTTTTCATTGAGAAAGGGTCAGTCCTTATGAATTCACAGCCAATGTTTATAACTCGACACCCAAGACACCGGACCGGCGTACATACGTGTGCGGTTAAAACTGGCTCGGGGACCCCTGGACCCCCTTATCACAGCCATACTCGCAGGGCATACTCGTTACTCGATCAGCCGCCGGGCCGGACGCCGGGCCGCTTTAAAGCCCCGCCCGGTTGCCTTAATTCACACCGTAGCTTGGTCACTTACAAATCAAAAGAAGACAACAGTTGCGCGCTTACTTTATCAGGCCCAGATGCTGTCCAATTGAGGCCCGTCCAATTGATGCTGTCCGCTCGTCTACACACGTCACAATTGTGTCGTGCTGTCGTCTTTGACGGCCATCCGTCGCCGAGCGCCAGACGCTTAAGCGCATAAGCGGACGCGCGCACTCCCCCCTCCTTAACACCTTTGAATATCCTGCACGTGCCCTATCTCTCCGATGCCCCAGCACCCGTCCTCTTGGTGCACTCAGGCACAGCTCTATTGAGAAGCGCAAGCAAGCTAATTAGCTTCTTGTTGAGAGGGCGGAGTGCGTACCGGTAACCCTGAGAGAGCAGAGCAGAGAAGAGCGCGATGCTGAAGAGAGTTTTCCAGAAAGCGAACCTACAGAGCACACGGAGACACACATCTCCATACATTAACGAAACACATAATTGCATGTGAGTTCAGTACA
>Ga0210248_101263_pt1 | contig 20005 bp, 13 predicted proteins | sample ChrtobMetP3_32mM_FD_155493 | JGI IMG/M metagenome (GOLD analysis project Ga0210248, IMG submission 155493) | Chrysochromulina tobin associated microbial communities from unialgal haptophyte culture, Seattle, Washington, United States - P3_32mM | ecosystem: Host-associated > Algae > Haptophytes >...
TCTGCTGATAATTCGTTGATCATTTTGATCACTGCTTGCATTTGCTCATGACCATATACCACCGCGCCAAGCATGACTTCTTCGGACAATTCTTGCGCTTCTGATTCCACCATCATCACGGCTGTTTCAGTTGCAGCAACCACTAAATCTAATTTAGTTTCTGTGAGTTGTGTGGCTGTTGGATTAAGCACATAAGCATCATTGATATACCCGACACGTGCAGCGCCTAGTGGGCCAAAGAATGGAATGCCAGAAATTGCCATCGCTGCAGATGCACCGATGATGGCAGGAATATCTGCATCAATTTCAGGGTCAGATGACATGACAGTTGCCACCACTTGCACTTCGTTATAAAACGCTTCTGGGAATAACGGACGTAACGGACGATCAATTAAACGGCTAGTCAGTGTTTCTTTTTCTGAAGGACGGCCTTCACGTTTGAAGAAACCGCCTGGAATTTTACCTGCGGCATATGTCTTTTCCATGTAATCTACAGTCAGCGGGAAAAAGTCTTGGCCTTCTTTTACTTCACGTTTGCTGGTCACTGCCACTAATACTACGGTATCACCATAGCTCACCATCACAGCCGCATCGGCTTGACGTGAGATTTCACCTGTTTCAAGGGTGAGCGTATGCGCACCGTATTGAATACTTTTTTTCACAATATTAAACATTTATTTTCCTTTTCATCTCAATAACTTGCTATTCACTACCCAATAGCAAGCACTACTTTTACAACCATTTGTGATAATACTTACCGATGGCGATTGCCATAAAAAAAGCCGACGCATATCACAATGCAATCGGCTTTTATCAATTATAAAAGTGAACCAAAATTTAAAATAATAGGCACTTCTATAACAATTACTTACGGAGGCTTAAGCGCTCAATCAATGTTTGATAGCGGCTTACATCTCTGCTTTTTAAATAATCTAACAAGCGACGACGTTGACTTACCAATGCCAACAAACCACGACGTGAGTGGTTGTCTTTTTTGTTAGATTTAAAATGTTCTGTTAAATAAGTGATACGGCTAGTTAACAATGCCACTTGCACTTCTGGGCTTGCTGTATCGTTTGGTGCACGTTGAAAATCTTTAACGATTTTTGCTGTATCTTGCGCTGTAATTGCCATCTTTAATATCCTTTTAGTTAGCGTCAATGCAGAAGCAGGTGTTTGAATCATCGCCCCGCGAAAGCATTCTTTTACGATGAACCGCGCATTCTATATGCATTTGTACAGATTCACAAGCATATATTAGATTAAATATCTGTTTTTATTGGGCTTATTGATTATTTATCACCGACTTTAATTGTAATAATCGTTTAGGTGCAATCTTGCCGTCGCTTTGCAGATAGCCTAAGCCCAAAAACTGCTGTTGTTCATTGTACAAGCGTAATTCGCTGTCTGGAATTTTGCCAGACTGCCACACTGGCTGACCTTGCAATAAGTAATAAGCGGCATCTTCGCTCAACACCAGTTTTGGTAAGCTTTCAATCGCAGAATCCACAGGTAACAGCAGTTGATCGCGTTGGGATGGTGTCAAATGTTCTAGTGCATCTATGCTGACCGTTTGAATGATATCGTAATTAGCTGTTGCCGTGCGACGCAATGCAATCAAATGCGCCCCGCAGCCTAACTCATTACCAACATCTTCTGCCAAAGTGCGAATATACGTGCCTTTGCTGCAGGTAACACTTATTTCTGCCAAGCCTTCAGCATAGCTGATTAATGTGATTTTTTTGATGTTTACGATTCTTGCTTGCCGCTCAATTTCAACGCCTTCACGGGCATATGTATAAAGCGCTTTTCCTTCATGCTTTAAAGCTGAATACATCGGCGGGACTTGACTAATCTCCCCCTCAAATTGGGCCAATACCGAGACTAACTGTGCTTCATTAAAGGTAATGGGTTTTGTTGCAAGCACCTCACCTTCGGCATCTGCAGTTGTGGTGGTTACCCCAAATTTCACTTGCGCAACATATGTTTTATCTGCATCTGTGAGGTATTGTGCAAACTTTGTTGCCTCTCCCAAACAAATGGGTAGCACGCCTGTCGCCAACGGATCGAGCGTGCCTGTGTGACCGGCTTTGGCGGCTTGGAATAGCCATTTGACTTTTTGTAAGGCTTGATTGGAAGAGAATCCGAGTGGCTTATCCAGCAACAACACGCCATCTATGGAACGCTTAACGCGTTTAACCTGCGTTTTTTTAGTGGTGGGTGGCGATGCTTGCACGCGCTAAGAGTTGGATTTATGGTCCGAAGCAATAGCTTCATTAATGAGTTGCGCCATTTTCATGCCATTATCAATCGAGGCATCGTAGACAAAGTGTAGCTGTGGCACAGTACGCAACAGCATACGCTTAGCCAACTGGGTGCGCAGAAAGCCTGAGGACTTCTCTAGGCCTTGTTGCACTGCATCACTGGCTTTGGCGGCGCTGTAGAATATTTTGGCATGGGCCATATCGCCTGTGACTTCCACCTCGGTGATAGTCACCATGCCAATACGTGGGTCTTTCACTTCAAACTGAAGCAAATCCGCCAACTCTCGACGCATTTGCTCAGCTACACGATGACTTCTTGAAAACTCTTTTGCCATTACAATGTTCTGGCCACTTCGACCACTTCATAGATTTCCAAGATATCGCCCACTTCAATGTCATTGAAGTTTTTAAGTGACAAACCGCATTCAAAGTTGTTTTTCACTTCTTTTACGTCATCTTTAAAGCGTTTGAGCGAGTCTAATTCACCCGTGTGAATAATCACATTATTACGTAACACACGTACTTTAGAGTTACGTTTTACAATACCATCTTGCACGTAACAACCTGCGATAGAGCCTACTTTAGAAATACGGAACACTTCTCGAATTTCTACCGTACCAATCATGCTTTCTTTTTGCTCTGGTGCCAACATGCCACCTAATGCAGCTTTTACTTCATCCACTGCTTCATAAATAATGTTGTAATAACGTACATCTACGCCAAGGTTTTCGATCAACTTACGCGCACCTGCATCTGCACGCACGTTAAAGCCAATCAGTACTGCACTGGACGCAGCAGATAAGTTCACATCAGACTCACTAATCGCACCTACGCCTGAGTGAATAATATTCACGCGCACTTCGTTAGTTGAAAGTTTTTGCAAGCTAGTAGATAACGCTTCGAATGAACCTTGCACGTCAGATTTAATAATAATATTGAGCGTTTGCACTTCGCCTTCAGCCATTTGCTCAAACATATTTTCAAGCTTGGCCGCTTGTTGTTTCGCCAATTTCACGTCGCGGAATTTACCTTGACGGAACAGCGCAATCTCACGCGCTTTACGCTCATCGTTCAATACAATGACTTCTTCGCCAGCACTCGGTACATCCGATAAACCTAGTATTTCTACTGGAATCGATGGGCCTGCTTCTTTAATCTCGTTGCCTGTCTCATCTAGCATTGCACGCACACGGCCATAAGAACTGCCAGCCAACAACATATCACCGCGACGCAGTGTGCCGGACTGTACCAATACTGTGGTAACTGAACCACGTCCTTTGTCCAAACGTCCTTCAATGACCAGACCTTTGGCTGGCGTATTTTTGGATGCTTGCAACTCTAACACTTCGGCCTGCAATAAAACGGCCTCTAACAATTCATCAATACCCTTACCTGTTTTAGCAGACACTTCACGGAACATGACATCACCGCCAAACTCTTCTGGCACCACTTCGTGATTCACCAGTTCCATTTTTACGCGCTCTGGCTGTGCTTCTGGTTTATCTACTTTATTGATTGCAACCACAATCGGCACATTACCGGCTTTGGCATGATGAATCGCTTCTATCGTTTGCGGCATCACGCCATCGTCTGCAGAAACGACCAAAATCACAATATCCGTTGCCTTAGCACCACGTGCACGCATTGCCGTAAAGGCCTCATGGCCTGGGGTATCCAAGAATGTCACCATGCCACGTGGTGTTTCTACATGGTAAGCGCCAATATGTTGTGTAATGCCGCCCGCCTCGCCCGAAGCCACACGGCTACGACGAATATAATCGAGCAAGGAGGTTTTACCGTGGTCGACGTGACCCATCACTGTCACAACGGGTGGGCGTGCTTCCAAAACCGCCTCAGATGATTCTGTTTCTTCTAAAAAAGTCTCAGGATCGTTAGCTGCAGCCGCTTGTGCTTTATGACCCATTTCTTCAACCACAATGATGGCAGTCTCCTGATCCAACACTTGGTTAATCGTCACCATCATGCCCATTTTCATTAAGGCTTTAATCACTTCTGCCGCTTTCACCGCCATTTTGTGTGCTAAATCTGCGACAGAAATGGTTTCGGGCACTAACACCTCATGAACGATAGGCTCAGTCGGTGCGTTGAATGCGTGCTGTTCATCTTCTTTGTGTGATTTGTGCTTACTTTTTGGTGTACGCCAGCCTTGATTGACGCTCACATCACCACGGGTTTTTAGACCACGTTTTTTGCTTTCTGCGTCATTCCAGTCTTTATTGTTGTTACCTTTACCTTTTTTGGCTTCTTTGGCTTCTGGTTTAACACCTTCTTTTGCTACAGGCTTGTGTAGCGTGCCTTCTGATAATTTAGCCGCTTTCACTTTCGCAGCTTCGGCTTCAGCAAGTCGTTTCGCTTCTTCATCGGCACGACGCTGTATTAACTCTTGTTTTTTACGCGTATCTTCAGCTTGCAAGGCCAGCAATGTGGCATGTCGCTTTGCTTCCTGCTCACGTATTGCAATTTGTTCTGGGGATAACACTTGTTTTTTAATGGTGGTCGATACAGGCTCAACTTTCACTTGCTCTACCACTGGCGCTACTGGCTCTATAACAGGCGCCACCTCTTCAACAACAGGTGCGATCACTTCCGGCTCTACAACGGCTTCAACAACAGGAGGTAAAGACTCTTGCACTTCAGGCAACTCAACTGCCTCTGGCTCATGCACAGGCATCTCATCTTCATCTGTTCGGCGCTCTAGTACACGTTTTTTCCGAACTTCCACCTGAATAGTACGCGCACGGCCAGTGCTGTCCATTTTCTTAATTTCAGTGTTTTGTTTCCGTGTCAGCGTAATTTTATTCTTAGGCGCTTGTGCCGCACCGTGTTCTTTGCGTAGATATTCAAGCAAAGCAGTCTTATCCGCCTCATCTAAGCGATCTTCTACGGTAGATTTATTGACGCCCGCACTTTTTAGTTGCTCTAACAGCAGAGTAGTTGGCAGGCCTAACTCTGCGGCGAATTGTGCAACGGTTGATTGTGCCATTTACTGCTCCAGTCTCTTAACTATACTTTTCTATACCGATTCAATCTTGATTGATTTCTATCTCAAATTAAGATTGATTATTTAAACCATGGCGCACGTGCTGTCATGATTAACTCTTTTGCACGCGCCTCTTCCATGCCTGTCAGCTCGACCAATTCATCTACTGCCAGCTCAGCCAAATCATCCATAGTAGCTACCCCTTTAGATGCCAGCAAATGTGCAGTCTTGTCGTCCATGCCTTCCATTGCCAACAAGTCTTCAGCAGCTTCTTCCACTTTTTCTTCTTTGGCAATGGCTTCTGTCAACAATGCTGCACGCGCACGTGCACGTAATTCATTGATAGTATCTTCATCAAACGCATCAATTTCCGCCATTTCTGACAGCGGCACGTATGCAATTTCTTCCAAGGTACTAAAGCCCTCTTGCACTAAAATATCTGCGACTTCTTCATCTACATCTAATTTTTCTATAAATAGCGTGCTTACACTAGCGTATTCATCTTGATTTTTCTTGGCTGCTGCTTCTTCAGTCAAAATATTCAATGTCCAACCGGTCAACTCCGATGCTAAACGGACATTCTGTCCATTACGCCCAATGGCCATTGCTAATTGCTCTTCGTCGACGACCACATCCATGCTATGCGCATCTTCATCCACCACGATAGACGACACTTCGGCAGGCGCCAGCGAATTAATAACAAACTGTGCAGGGTCCATGCTCCAAAGTACAATATCTACACGCTCACCGGCCAATTCAGAGGTGACTGCTTGCACACGTGAGCCTCGCATACCTACGCAAGTACCTACAGGATCTAAACGTTGATCGTTGGTTTTAACCGCAATTTTTGAACGTAAGCCAGGATCGCGTGCCGCAGAACGGATTTCGAGCAGACCTTCTTCTATTTCAGGCACTTCCAACTCGAATAAACGCTTTAAGAATTCAGGCGCTATGCGTGACAAAATCAACTGCGGGCCGCGACCGCCTCTATCTACACGTGACAAATAGGCACGTACGCGATCACCCACACGTAAATTTTCTTTAGGAATCATCGACTCGCGGGGTAACAAACATTCGATACGACCTACTTCAATGATCGCATTACCTTTTTCCATACGTTTAATCACACCCGTGACCAAACTTTCGTCTCGTGCTAAAAAGTCTTGTAAGATTTGCTCACGCTCTGCTTCACGTACTTTTTGCAAAATCACTTGCTTAGCAGCTTGCGCGCCAATACGTCCAAAAGAGATAGACTCCAGCGGCACTTCAACGTAATCGCCAATTTCTCGGCCTTTAGCACGTTCATCCTCTTCATCAAATTGATAGGCTGAATTTTCCAACAAATCATATTCAACATATTGCCAGCGTCTAAAGGTTTCGTAGTCGCCGGTTTCACGGTTAATTGCTACTCGAATATCCGCATTCTCTTCGTGATTTTTCTTAGTCGCAGAGGCCAAAGCGAGTTCTAACGCAGTAAAAATCACCTCTTTACTCACATTTTTTTCATGAGCTAAGGCGTCTACTAATAATAAAATTTCACGACTCATTGCTATCTCCAACTCAAATTATACTTAACTGCCATTCAACTAATGTTTGACTAATCAAACACTGGGCTTAATCTTGCTTTATCAATATTACTTAGGGCCAATTTATAAACATGACCTTCAAACTCCAATAAGACTGATGCGTCTTCTACACCACGCAACATGCCTAAAAAAGTTTTTCGCGGCAAAGTTGTTTCCGTTGCTTGTGCCCCTAAATCTTTTACTCCAACGCGTAACTTTAACTGGGCTCTTTCGCCTACAAACCGTTCAAAATCTTTTGCTTTCTTTAATACACGGTCCAAACCGGCAGAAGACACTTCCAAGCGGTCATAATCAATATCATGCTCAACTGTTAACACATTACCCAGTTGGTTACTTACTAGTACGCAATCATCAATATTGACGCTATCCTTTATGTCTTTAGGTTCTAACTTATCAATAAACACGCGCAACAACTTGCCTCTGTTTGACATTTCCAAATCAACCAATTCAAACCCTAGTTGACTCACCGTTCTCTCAATCAAAGCATGCAAATCCTGCATTTCATCTCACCCCTGTTTAGCTCGCTTCTCTACGTAACTAGCAGAAACAAAAAATGGGCCTAAAGCCCATCTAACTATATGAATTATACCAATATATTCAATGAATTGAAATAAGGGTTATGTATTTATTTACAACAATAAAAAACCCTCAGATATCCTCTGAGGGTTTTTGGTATAAATAGCTTGGCGGTGACCTACTTTCGCATGCGAAGAGCATACTATCATTGGCGCTGGTTCGTTTCACGGCCCTGTTCGAGATGGGAAGGGGTGGTTCCAAACCGCTATGGCCGCCAAGCATAACTGGTGTCTCGCATGTTTAAACTTCAAACACACAAGCGATTATGCTGTGTTGCCGTCCCGACTTTCATCGAGGCGTCTTTAACAAATTGGAAGAAGTAAAGAATTTAAATGGGTAGATTACATATCGTGCTTTAAAACAAACCGTTAATCTTAACTTTTTTGGTCAAGTCTTAAGGTTATAGGATCAAGCCTCACGGGCAATTAGTATCAGTTAGCTTAACGCATTACTGCGCTTCCACACCTGACCTATCAACGTCCTGGTCTCGAACGACCCTTTAGGGGGGTTAAACCCCCGGCAAGTCTCATCTTGAGGCGAGTTTCACGCTTAGATGCTTTCAGCGTTTATCTCTTCCACACTTAGCTACCCAGCGATACCATTGGCATGATAACTGGTCCACCAGCGGTGTGTCCACTCCGGTCCTCTCGTACTAGGAGCAGGTCCCCTCAAACTTGCAGCGCCCACGGCAGATAGGGACCAAACTGTCTCACGACGTTTTAAACCCAGCTCACGTACCACTTTAAATGGCGAACAGCCATACCCTTGGGACCGGCTACAGCCCCAGGATGTGATGAGCCGACATCGAGGTGCCAAACTCCCCCGTCGATATGAACTCTTGGGAGGAATCAGCCTGTTATCCCCAGAGTACCTTTTATCCGTTGAGCGATGGCCCTTCCATACAGAACCACCGGATCACTATGACCTGCTTTCGCACCTGCTCGACCTGTCCGTCTCGCAGTCAAGCAACCTTATGCCATTGCACTATCAGTACGATTTCCGACCGTACCTAGGTTACCTTCGCACTCCTCCGTTACTCTTTGGGAGGAGACCGCCCCAGTCAAACTGCCCACCATACACGGTCCCCAGTCCAGATTATGGACCTAGGTTAGAACCTCAACAACATCAGGGTGGTATTTCAAGGTTGACTCCACGAAATCTAGCGACTCCGCTTCAACGTCTCCCACCTATCCTACACAAATCTTGTCAAAGTCCAATGTAAAGCTACAGTAAAGGTTCATGGGGTCTTTCCGTCTAGCCGCGGGTAGATTGCATCTTCACAAACATTTCAACTTCGCTGAGTCCCGAGAGGAGACAGTGTGGCCATCGTTACGCCATTCGTGCGGGTCGGAACTTACCCGACAAGGAATTTCGCTACCTTAGGACCGTTATAGTTACGGCCGCCGTTTACTGGGACTTCAATCAAGAGCTTGCACCCCATCATTTAATCTTCCAGCACCGGGCAGGCGTCACACCCTATACGTCCACTTTCGTGTTTGCAGAGTGCTGTGTTTTTATTAAACAGTCGCAGCCACCTTTTCACTGCAACCCCATCGTGCTTCAAGAGCAAGTCTCTACACACTACCGGGGCGCACCTTCTCCCGAAGTTACGGTGCTAATTTGCCGAGTTCCTTCTCCCGGGTTCTCTCAAGCGCCTTAGAATTCTCATCCTGCCCACCTGTGTCGGTTTGCGGTACGGTCTTATACAACTGAAGCTTAGTGGCTTTTCTTGGAAGCATGGTATCAATCACTTCACGTACAAGTACGCTCGTTATCACGCCTCGTCATTAACTCCCCGGATTTGCCTAAGGAATCTGACTACACGCTTGAACCGGGACATCCAACACCCGGCTGACCTAACCTTCTCCGTCCCCACATCGCATTGTATAGAGGTACAGGAATATTAACCTGTTTCCCATCAGCTACGCATCTCTGCCTCACCTTAGGGGCCGACTCACCCTGCGCCGATGAACGTTGCGCAGGAAACCTTGGGCTTTCGGCGAGGGAGCTTTTCACTCCCTTTATCGCTACTCATGTCAGCATTCGCACTTCTGATACCTCCAGCATTCCTCACAGAACACCTTCGCAGGCCTACAGAACGCTCTCCTACCATACTAGTAAACTAGTATCCGAAGCTTCGGTTACGTGCTTAGCCCCGTTACATCTTCCGCGCAGGACGACTCGACCAGTGAGCTATTACGCTTTCTTTAAATGATGGCTGCTTCTAAGCCAACATCCTGGCTGTCTGTGCCTTCCCACTTCGTTTTCCACTTAGCACGTCATTTGGGACCTTAGCTGTCGGTCTGGGTTGTTTCCCTCTTGACCACGGACGTTAGCACCCATGGTCTGTCTCCCGTAATTGCATTTCTCAGTATTCGGAGTTTGCAATGGTTTGGTAAGTTCTTATGAACCCCCTAGCCATAACAGTGCTCTACCCCCGAGAATGATTTACGAGGCACTACCTAAATAGTTTTCGGAGAGAACCAGCTATTTCCAAGTTTGTTTAGCCTTTCACCCCTATCCACAGCTCATCCCCAAATTTTTCAACATTTGTGGGTTCGGACCTCCAGTACCTGTTACGGCACCTTCATCCTGGCCATGGATAGATCACTTGGTTTCGGGTCTACACCCAGCAACTAGACGCCCTATTCGGACTCGCTTTCGCTACGCCTCCCCTATCGGTTAAGCTTGCTACTGAATGTAAGTCGCTGACCCATTATACAAAAGGTACGCAGTCACCCCTTACGAGGCTCCCACTGTTTGTATGCATACGGTTTCAGGATCTATTTCACTCCCCTCCCGGGGTTCTTTTCGCCTTTCCCTCACGGTACTGGTTCACTATCGGTCGATTACGAGTATTTAGCCTTGGAGGATGGTCCCCCCATGTTCAGACAAGGTTTCTCGTGCCCCGCCCTACTTGTCGTTACCCTAGTTCCACACACGGGATTTCGTATAAGGGGCTATCACCCTCTATGGCCGGACTTTCCATTCCGTTCTACTATCGCATGTGCTAAAAATAACAGGCTGTTCCATGTTCGCTCGCCACTACTTACGGAATCTCGGTTGATTTCTTTTCCTCGAGCTACTTAGATGTTTCAGTTCACTCGGTTCGCCACCATCTCCCTATATATTCAGGAGCGGTTACCCTTGCGGGTGGGTTTCCCCATTCGGATATTTCCGGATCAAAGCTTATTTGCCAGCTCCCCGAAACTTTACGCAGGCTATCACGTCCTTCATCGCCTGTAATCGCCAAGGCATCCACCATATGCACTTATTCACTTGATCCTATAACGTTAAAACCTAAACCCTTTTTAAATCTAGATTTCATCATGCATGAGACATGCGTTATAGTTTTTTCTAAAGCAACTTTTCTTAATCTGCAAGGTTGTACAAATTAAGATGGTTTTTATTTCACTTACATTTGTTTTAAGAACTTTCATTCTAGAAACTCATGCCAAGCAAAATGTTCGATTTTGCAATCTGTCAATATTATTCCGGTTAAAAATAATATTGCCCATTTGAATACATCATTGTCATCACACAATGTGTATTCTCTTTACTTCTTCCATTTTGTTAAAGAACAGTCTAGTTAAAAACTAGAAGCAAGTATTGTTTAATTCAATCCTTAAGCAATACTTGCTTCTAATTTCTATACCTTACAATTTTTACACGCAACAAAGTTTGGTGGAGGATAACGGGATCGAACCGTTGACCCCCTGCTTGCAAAGCAGGTGCTCTCCCAGCTGAGCTAATCCCCCAATATCTTGAGGTGAATCTGGTGGGTCTGGTTGGGCTCGAACCAACGACCCCCGCCTTATCAAGACGGTGCTCTAACCAGCTGAGCTACAGACCCAATAAGGTAAATATTACCTGTGGCCAATCTTTGTTGCTTGCTTACGAACGACTGATAAGTGTGAATGCTTGTAGCTCGGATTTTGCTCTAGAAAGGAGGTGATCCAGCCGCACCTTCCGATACGGCTACCTTGTTACGACTTCACCCCAGTCATGAATACTACCGTGGTAAGCGTCCCCCTTGCGGTTAGACTACCTACTTCTGGTAAAACCCACTCCCATGGTGTGACGGGCGGTGTGTACAAGGCCCGGGAACGTATTCACCGCGACATGCTGATCCGCGATTACTAGCGATTCCGACTTCATGCAGGCGAGTTGCAGCCTGCAATCCGGACTACGATCGGCTTTCTGAGATTGGCTCCCCCTCGCGGGTTGGCAACTCTCTGTACCGACCATTGTATTACGTGTGAAGCCCTGGCCATAAGGGCCATGAGGACTTGACGTCATCCCCACCTTCCTCCGGTTTGTCACCGGCAGTCCCAATAAAGTGCCCAACTAAATGATGGCAATTATTGGCAAGGGTTGCGCTCGTTGCGGGACTTAACCCAACATCTCACGACACGAGCTGACGACAGCCATGCAGCACCTGTGTCCACTTTCTCTTTCGAGCACCTAATGCATCTCTGCTTCGTTAGTGGCATGTCAAGGCCAGGTAAGGTTTTTCGCGTTGCATCGAATTAATCCACATAATCCACCGCTTGTGCGGGCCCCCGTCAATTCCTTTGAGTTTTAATCTTGCGACCGTACTCCCCAGGCGGTCTACTTCACGCGTTAGCTGCGTTACTCATGGATTTTACTCCACCAACAACTAGTAGACATCGTTTAGGGCGTGGACTACCAGGGTATCTAATCCTGTTTGCTCCCCACGCTTTCGTGCATGAGCGTCAATATTATCCCAGGGGGCTGCCTTCGCCATTGGTATTCCTCCACATCTCTACGCATTTCACTGCTACACGTGGAATTCTACCCCCCTCTGACATATTCTAGCTTGATAGTTTCAAACGCAGTTCCCAAGTTGAGCTCGGGGATTTCACATCTGACTTATCAGGCCGCCTGCGCACGCTTTACGCCCAGTAATTCCGATTAACGCTCGCACCCTACGTATTACCGCGGCTGCTGGCACGTAGTTAGCCGGTGCTTCTTATCAAGGTACCGTCAGCCTCAACCTATGTTAGAGGTTAAGTTTTCTTCCCTTGCGAAAGAGCTTTACAACCCGAAGGCCTTCTTCACTCACGCGGAATGGCTGGATCAGGCTTGCGCCCATTGTCCAAAATTCCCCACTGCTGCCTCCCGTAGGAGTCTGGACCGTGTCTCAGTTCCAGTGTGGCTGGTCGTCCTCTCAGACCAGCTACTGATCGAAGCCTAGGTGAGCCTTTACCTCACCTACTAGCTAATCAGATATCGGCCGCTCCATTAACGCTAGGTCCGAAGATCCCCAGCTTTCCCCCTCAGGGCGTATGCGGTATTAGCTAATCTTTCGACTAGTTATCCCCCATTATTGGATACGTTCCGATATATTACTCACCCGTTCGCCACTCGCCACCAGGAGCAAGCTCCCGTGCTGCCGTTCGACTTGCATGTGTAAAGCATTCCGCCAGCGTTCAATCTGAGCCAGGATCAAACTCTTCAGTTTAATTTCTGACTATTACTTGTTTACCTCACCCTTTAACAGGCAAGGTGGTTTATTTCGCTTTGCTTTATTACTTAAGATTATTAAGTAATTACTCAAATTCATTTCAAGGTGTGTCTTGTCGTTCAGTTATTACTAACCAAACTATTTACATACTTGTCATAAATCTAAGTGTAAGCATTTGTTTTCTGAGTCTTTAGAAGCTTGCGCCTCTTAAATCTCCACCACAAACACCCACACTTATCAGTCATTCATCTTGTTAAAGAACTTTTGTTACTACCATTTAAATCGCTATGTTTAAACTGGTTGCGGGAACAGGATTTGAACCTGTGACCTTCGGGTTATGAGCCCGACGAGCTGCCAGACTGCTCCATCCCGCGTCCGCATCGACGCTTCGTTTTTCATGTTGCGTCGAGAGGTGAGACTATAGCAAAGATTTTGAGTATGTGTCAAACAGTCTTTGTGTTTTTGTTTAAGATATTTACCCTCTCATACAGCAGAAAACAAAAGCGCAACCTGTTGCGCTTTTGTTTTCAAAGACTTAAGCGCATTTAGTTGCTAACGGCGCCAAATACCTTTTTCAAAAGATTGCTGGCTTGCCCAACAGGATCTTGTCGAATGGCGGCTTCTTCTTTAGCAATCATTAGATATAAGCCATCTAATGCTTTATTTGTTACGTATTGTTCTATCTTGGCATCTTCTTTTTTAACTACACCAAATCTACTGCCCATTTCAGCATATTTATTGTAGGTTTCTGCCAACTGCACTTTTTCTGTCGCTTTTTGTACGATAGGTAGAAACTTTGCAGCCATTTGGGTAGAGGTTGTTTTTTTAAAGTATTGCGTAGCTGCATCATTCGGACCAGTCAGAATAGACTTTGCATCAGCAACACTCATTTTTTTTATCGAATCCACCAATAATGCCTTGGCCTCAGGCACTGCAGCCTCAGCCGCCCGATTCATTTTTAATACAAGTTCATCTGATTGCTTACCCATCCCCATGAACTTCATGCCTTTTTCAATCTTTTTGAGTGAATCTGGCAATGGTATTTTGACTTCTTTGTTACCTAGAAACCCATCTGTACTCCCTAAGAGACTCACTGCCTTACCTACGCCTTGGGTGAGCGCTTCTTTCAACCCACCACTCGCCTCAGCGTTACTGAGATCAGCAACGCTCAGCGCGTTTGCATGCGTCACGAACAACATGAACAAGCCAGTCATTAAACTTTTCTTCATCACTAACCCCGCCCGAAAATTAAAAATGTTAGGGTAAAGTTTACGCTCACTGGACATTATTTTGGTGCTTTTAAGCTGCTATTTTTAAAAGAGCTGACATTCCATATTTTATTTGCATACTCACTGATGGTGCGATCACTCGAGAACTTAGCCATGCGCGCTACATTCAGAATGGCGCGGCGTGACCACTCCTCTTGGTCTTGGTACACACGCGACACTTCTTCTTGTGTTTCGATATAGCTTGCATAGTCCGCTAACAATAAATAGTGATCGCCTTTATGTAACAGTGTGTCGAAGATTGCTTGATAGCGTGTAGGCTCATCGACCGAGAAGAACCCTGAAACAATCATATCGAGCACTTCTTTTAGCTCATGATTGCTGTGATAAACGTCCCATGGGTTGTAGTTATTTGCTTTTGTTTCAGCCACTTCTGGCGTGGTAAGCCCGAATATAAAGATATTGTCATCACCGACCTCTTCTTTAATTTCCACATTGGCGCCATCTAGCGTACCGATGGTAAGCGCGCCATTTAGCGCCATTTTCATATTACCCGTACCACTAGCCTCAGTCCCGGCCGTTGAGATTTGTTCAGACAAATCACTGCCAGGAAACAGAATCTCTGCAGCTGACACCTCATAATTTGGATAAAACACTACTTTTAATTTACCCCCTACCGCTGGATCTTCATTGACGATAGCGGCGACATCATTGATTAACCTAATAATTAACTTAGCCAACCAATAGCCTGGTGCAGCCTTGCCGCCAAAAATCACCACACGTGGTACAGCATCTTTGGCGTGGCCATGGCGAATCCGGTTATATAAGGTAATGACATGCAAGACATTGAGCAATTGACGCTTGTACTCGTGAATACGTTTAATTTGTACATCAAACAATGCATTGGCGTTTAACTGCACGCCTGTCACCTTAGCAATTTTATCGGCCAAGCGCTGTTTGTTGGCCAACTTCACTGCTCTGAATGCTTTTCTGAATTCGGCATCATCCGCCAGCGGCGTGAGGTTGATCAATTTCGTTAAATCTTTTTGGAAACCATCACCAATCGCCTGACGAATCAACTGGGTAAGGCCAGGATTGGCTTGATTCAACCAACGTCGTGGCGTGATGCCATTGGTCATGTTGGTTAATTTATTTGGGTAGATACGATTAAAATCAGCAAACAAAGTGGTTTTCAGTAACTCACTATGCAAGGCGGCCACGCCATTCACGGTGTGACTACCCACTACGGCCAAATGCGCCATACGTACGCGGCGACCATTTGTTTCATCAATAATCGATACGCGCTTCAGCAACTCTTTATCACCAGGGAAATGATGGTTCACCATTTGAAGAAAATGGTGATTAATTTCATAAATAATTTCTAAATGTCGTGGTAATAAATTACCAAAAAGCTCTAGTGACCAAGTTTCTAGCGCTTCTGGCATTAGAGTGTGATTGGTATAGGCAAATACGTGCGTGACTAAATCCCATGCAAACGACCATTCAAGCTGATGCACATCGACCAATTGGTACATCATCTCTGCCACACCAATTGCTGGGTGCGTATCATTAAGCTGAATGGCCACTTTGTTTGGCAACTCTTTCCAGTCCAATTTCGTCATATTGGCTTTGGACGCCATGAAACGTCTCAAAATATCTTGAATGGATGCTGAAACAAAAAAGTACTGTTGCTTAAGTCTTAATTCGCGCCCAGATGCTGAAGCATCGTTAGGGTATAGCACCTTGGAGATAGTTTCACTCTCATTACGCTGTTCTACCGCTTGCTCATAATTGCCTTGATTGAAGTGAAGCAAATCGAACTCTCGATTTGCTTTCGCTGACCATAAACGTAGATTATTAACCGTTTCTGTATCGTAGCCTGGTACTGGCATATCGTAGGCCATGGCTATTACATGGTCTTCATCCACCCAATGGCTTTTGGTGCCATGGCCTGCAGGCACTTGCACAACTTTGCCGTAAAATTTTACTTGGTAAGTGACTTCTGGACGTTGAAACTCCCAGACATTGCCATAACGCAGCCAGTTGTCAGGATTTTCAATTTGTTGCCCATGTTCAATGGACTGCCTAAACATGCCGTACTCATAACGAATGCCATAGCCTGTTGCAGGAATATCCAAAGTCGCCATCGAATCTAGGAAACAAGCCGCCAATCGACCCAAGCCACCATTCCCTAAAGCGGCATCATGCTCCATCTCTACCGCCTCTTCTAATGAATGGCCCAATGCACCTAAACTTTCGCTAAGTTCATCTTTAACGCCCAAGTTTAGTGCAGCATTGGTGAGCATACGGCCAATTAAAAACTCTAGAGAGAGATAATAAACGCGCTTTGGATCCTTCTCAGCATAAGCAGAAGCTGTTTTAACCCAGTGCTCTACGACATGATCACGTACCGTATATGCGGAAGCGTCATACCAGTTACGTGGCGTCGCTGCTTGATCTGTCTTGAAACAGGAATACACCAAATGATTTTGTAGTGCTTGTTTGATGCTGGTTAATTTCGGCAAAATCACCTGAGTTGTTTTATACGTTTTTGTTGCAGCCATAAGAACCCCAGCAATAATTTGGTTGTAGATAAATAAATTTTAGCAAATACCAAGCCAACCTGAAGGCTTAATATCTAATTGAAGTAAAAAAGCCCACTCATTATAAGTGGGCTTTAGGATGCGATAGTTCAAAAAAGCTTAGGCAATCAAGCTATTCATACGACGCACGAAACTGGCTGGATCGTCTAATTGACCGCCTTCCGCAAGCAGTGCTTGATCAAATACCACATGGGTATAATCTGCAAATCGTGCTTCATCTGATTCATTTTTTAAGCGCTCAATCAGTCGATGACTTGGATTGATTTCTAAAATAGGCTTGGACTCAGGGGCTTTTTGCCCTGCCGCTTTTAGAATGCGCGCCAAGTTACCAGACAAATCATGCTCACCCGCCACTAAGCATGCAGGCGAATCCGTTAGGCGATGCGTCACACGCACTTCTTTCACCGACTCTCCTAATGTCGATTTAATGCGCTCGACCAACGATTTAGCTTCTTCTTCCACTTGTTTCTGCGCTTCTTTTTCAGACTCATCTTGCAACTTGCCTAAATCTAAATCGCCTTTGGCAATCGATTGCAGTTTTTTGCCTTCAAATTCCGTGAGACTACCCAGCAACCATTCGTCCACCTTGTCTGACATCAGCAATACTTCGATACCTTTTTTGCGGAAGATTTCCAGATGCGGTGAATGCTGTGCTGCTGCAAAACTATCTGCAGTAATGAAGTAAATCACTTCTTGTTCTGGCTTCATACGACTGATGTAATCTTTAAACGATACATTTTGCGTGTCGTTATCGGCATGGGTAGAAGCAAACCGTAGCAAGCCTGCAATCTTGTCCTTATTGGCCCAATCTTCGCCCGGGCCCTCTTTCATCACGCGGCCAAAAGCTTCCCAGAATGTTGCGTATTGCTCTGGTTTGTTTTCTGCTAAATCTTCTAACAGACTCAATACCTTTTTCACTGAGCCGTTTTTAATCGCTTCTACATCACGGCTGTCTTGTAAGATTTCGCGCGATACATTCAATGGCAAGTCTGCAGAATCAATCACTCCTCGCACGAATCGTAGATATTGTGGCATCAGCTTTTCCGCATCTTCCATAATAAACACACGCTTCACGTACAACTTAATGCCCTGACGGCGCTCACGGTCATACAAATCAAATGGCGCCTTAGCTGGGATATAGAGCAATGAAATATATTCCTGCTTACCCTCTACTCTGCTGTGGGTGTAAGCCAGTGGATTTTCAAAATCGTGTGAAACGTGCTTGTAAAACTCTTGGTACTCTTCTTCAGTAATATCGTTTTTGCTGCGCGCCCACAATGCAGATGCTTTATTGACAGTTTCGTCTTCATCGGTGGCCACCATTTGTCCACCTTCACCATTCTCGCCGTCTTTCCATTCTGACTTCTTCATCAGGATAGGCAAAGTAATATGGTCTGAGTATTTGCGAATGATGGTTTTGAGCTTCCAATCGTTTAAAAACTCATCTTCACCTTCGCGTAAATGCATAATCACATCGGTACCACGACCAGCCTTATCTACAGATTCGATAGTGAAATCACCCTCACCTGTGGACTGCCACTGCACAGCCTCTTTTTCACCAGCACGGCGTGTAATTAAAGTGACTTTGTCGGCCAAAATAAATGCGGAGTAAAAACCCACGCCAAACTGACCAATCAGATTGGCATCTTTGGCTTGGTCGCCGGTTAGGTTCTGAAAAAATTCTTTGGTACCTGATTTTGCAATGGTACCGATATTCTTGATCACTTCATCACGGCTCATACCAATGCCATTGTCTGACACAGTAAGCGTGCGTTTGTCTTTATCAAAGCTGATACGGATATTTAATTCACTGTCATTTTCATATAGTGCGCCATTCGATAACGCTTCAAAACGTAACTTATCTGCAGCGTCCGAAGCGTTGGAAATCAACTCACGCAGCACAATCTCTTTATTGCTATACAGTGAGTGAATCATTAATTGTAAAAGTTGTTTGACTTCGGCTTGGAAAGCTAATTTTTCTGTCGTCATGGAGTCCCTCTTTGAGTTAAACTTTAATCTAGCATTAACAATATTATTGTTTTAGCTGTGTTCAATTGAATCATGCTTTAAAACATTGCGTTGCTGTGTAAATTGGGGTTAGCCTCTGCCTTTTCAAGAGCATATTAGACATTTATCGGGATTAACATGGCAGATATTCAAGTGATTGCATTAGACGACACGCAATACCAAGTGACTGTGGTTGATCGAGCGACAACATCGCACCATGTCACTGTGAAACAAACGTACGCTGAGCAACTCACCAAAGGTAAAATAAGCACCGCAGATTTGGTAAAGCAATCGTTTTTGTTTTTATTGCAACGTGAACCCAACACCAGCATCTTGCGCAATTTTGATTTAAGCGTCATCGCACAATATTTTCCAGACTATGAACAAAGCATACAGCAGCATTAAACTGTATTTTTTGTCATCAAGATTTCAAACTTATAGGCTATACCCATCACATGAACGCTACAAATCCTAACGCCACTGAAACCTTACTCGCCGCTGTTGATTTAGGCTCCAATAGTTTTAGACTCGAAATCGGCCGCTTTGAGCACGGACAAATTCAACGTGTGGATTACTTAAAAGAAGCCGTGCGCCAAGGTGGGGATTTAGACGAGGATCGCAACTTAACACAAGAGGCGATTGAGCGCGGGCTCAAATGCTTGGCAAGATTTGGCGAAACGCTGAAAGGGTTCCCGCCCAATAGTGTGCGCGCTGTAGCCACACAAACCTTGCGTGAGGCAAAAAATCGCGATGTCTTTATCCGCCAAGCCAAAAAAGCGTTGGGTTATGACGTTGAGGTGATTTCTGGCGTAGAAGAAGCGCGTCTGATTTACCAAGGCGTGAGCCGATTATTGCCACAATCCAATGAAAAGCGCTTGGTGATTGATATTGGCGGGCGTTCGACTGAGTTTATTATCGGCCAGCACTTTAGCACCGAAACCACCGACTCTTTGCGTGTGGGCTCTGTTGCTTGGTCACTTAAATACTTTGCCGATGGGCAGTTTTCAGAACGTAATTTTCAGCGCGCTGAAATTGCAGCTGAATCATTCTTAGACATGGTGGCTGATACTTATCAGTACAAGCATTGGGATGTTGCGTATGGTGCTTCTGGTACAGTCGGCGCTGTAGCAGACATCCTCGAATGTGCCGGATTTGGCACGGGCATTGTTACGCAAGAGGGCTTAACCTGGTTGCGTCACCAATTGATTAAAGCGAAGCACGTCAACAATTTAGAGTTGCCGGGACTTAAAGAAG
>Ga0210248_101276_pt1 | contig 19766 bp, 18 predicted proteins | sample ChrtobMetP3_32mM_FD_155493 | JGI IMG/M metagenome (GOLD analysis project Ga0210248, IMG submission 155493) | Chrysochromulina tobin associated microbial communities from unialgal haptophyte culture, Seattle, Washington, United States - P3_32mM | ecosystem: Host-associated > Algae > Haptophytes >...
CATGGGAGGTCAGCATCATCCAAAAGAGTGTGTCCAGCGCAGCCGCAACTGTCTGGGCTCGCCGCGCATCGACCTCAGAGCCCGTACGAGAGCGGCGTGTCGCGGCATCGCGAAGTGGCTCGAGCGCTGCGACAAAAGATACAAAAAACACAAAGAATCGAGGACCCCTACCCCCCCCTCCCCCCACCCGCTCAATGTCAAAAATTTCGACTGTAAATCGTCTGTTCCCCGTGACGCGCAAAATGGGTGGTGCAGTCGGGCCAGCGCCTCCCACGCCCGTGCTTGTCGGAGCGATGATCATGACCTTCGTCGCCGGGCTGATGGATGTCACGACCTATCTCTCTGTGGCGAAATTTACAACCACTCACTTGTCAACCAAGATACTGTTGATCGGTGTCTCAGCCACTGCCGGCCAGGTTGAAGCCGTAACGCCATTCTTGGTGACAGCCTTGAGTTTCTTTCTCGGCGCCATGTGCAGCGGCCTTGCCACGTCCACGCCAAAAACGAAAAACCTGTGGACGTGTGCTGCAATGATCATGATCGTCAGCCTCGGCTACTGCCTAGTCGCCCTGGTCTTTGTGGTCACTGAGGACGACATCTACGGCCGCCGGCTTGCGGACCCCGGCAACAAGGAATGGTACCAGACCGCCATCGTCGCTCCTTACCTTGCGTCCTTCTTTTCGGGCATGCAAAACGGCCTCCTGACGACGATCACGGGCTTCATGCGCACGACTCACATGACGGGCACCGTGACGGACGTAGGGTTGCTCATTGGCCAGGCATACCCGAGCAAGGGCCTGCCCTGGGCAAAGAATCACGATCACGCGCACTGGTGGAAGATCAAGTGGCTCTCCAGCCTCATCGGGACATGGGCCCTCGGAGGCGGTGCTGGGCAGGTGCTCTTTGTACGAGCGCAGATCGGCACGAAGCTGGGCTTCATCGGTGGCGGGATCGGGATCATCGTGTCCCTGATAGGCTTCTACTACCTAAGGAAGGAGGCCAAGGCCGCAGCCAAGGTCGCTGCGGAAGAGGCCGCCAGTGCTGAGCAAGCCAAGCTCGAGCGCCAAAAGACAATGACCATTAGGCGGAGGGGGAGCATCGTCTCTGCCGTCACTAAAGTCACCACGTTTCGGCTGAATGCGGGCATGCAAGGTGAGCAATAAGGGTTCACCCGGGCTTCCGGCAGCGCCTCAGCCGGCGCAGAGCCATGCGGCCCGCCCCATACCTCGTAGTACACTTTGTCTTGAGTGCACCTACTGACCACCGCGAGTGTCCTCGCCCGCAGCGCTGCAGGAGATAGCCAGCGAGATGGCGGGCAATCTGGAGTCGATGCCAAGTCCGACTGGCAAGGTAGTCGCGACTGCGATGGCCGTCAACAAGGCCGCCTCGAATCTCAAGGGCTTCTCGTCGAAGCGGCTGGTCGGCGAGGGCTCGGATGCGGAGCGCACACGTGTTCTCGAGCAGCTCGGGCACGTGTGCGAGTTTCTGCTCTCGAAGCCAGAGCTCGTCGTGCAGCTGCAGGTCGAGAGCGGCGACAAGTGCAACGCCGAATTTCTCGCGAGTTTCATCGTGCAGCAGCAGGCATTTAAGACGGAGGAGGACGAGGCCGCAACAAAGGTGCAGGCGGCGATTAGAGGCAAGCAGGCACGTGTGAACTTCCCGTAGTAGACTTCATGTCTTCATCGCGGAGGCCGCGACTTCGCGCACCGCGCCAGCCGGGGGAAAATGGGCACGAACCAGGGGTTTTTTTCGGGCTGCCGCTGGTCTTGTGGGTTGTCCCGGGTGGGTAAATGTTGAACTGGAGGACGGGAAGTCTAACTTGTACCGGGCGGACTTCAACGCGCAAGAAGCTTTGTTCTTGCAACATGACGCCATCGCGCCAACCGCATCCAAGAAGTGCGCAAAGATGCATCACAGTGTGTTCACTTTTCAGCCATCAGCGTCGTCATACGTTTAGTTTCGAAGTTTAGTCATTGGAATTTTGGAACATTCTTCGCGGGGGATGAACCCCCGGGGCAGACGGGCTGCCTCCACACGACCACGTGGCTGGTGCGCCGCGCTGCGTGCGCCGTGCGGGCTGCGGGGTTACTCTTACTGTGGTTGTGTGGAACTGTGCCGCGGGGACGGGGTCGGCATTGCCGGCTGTGACCCCAGGAAAACCGCCAGGACCAACGCCAGGACCCGACGTTTCCCGACCCGACCCAGACCCAACCTCCACTCCGCGCCAAGGCCCCAAGCCGCCACGAATCCGCCAGCCCCCCGCGGCGCCCGCCCGGGATCGGGGATGACCCGCCGCACCGCAAGCAAGCCAATTTCGACTAAAGAGCTTGCTTGATGACCCGCACTGGGCCGCGCGATCCGGCTTTTCCGGGATGCCCGGCGCCAAAACCTCGGGATAACCTTCTGGACCCGACGTCCCGCCTGTGGCGATAACCCCTAACCCGGGACATCAACCCACACCCGCACCCGCACACCCGGGACAACCCCGCAACCCGACGACACCCGACCAGGGTGTGTGTGTTGGTGGACACGAGCACACGACCCGTCACACGAGACACGATCCGTTAGATCCGAGAAAACCTAGTATGTGGTACTATCTTATAATATCGGTTGAAATCGCCGTCGTTATCGCCGTCGCTCCCGCTGGCACGCCAACCGTCAATGTTTAACGATAGACTGTAACGATAACCATAGCACTTTACGGGATTGTGCGTTGTCCTGGGCTTAGTCCTGGGCGGGGGCACGATATCGTGAAATCTCACGATATCGTGGGCGCGCCCACGATATCTACACGATATCGTGCCGGCACGATATCGTGAGCCCGCCCACGATATTACTACGCGAGTACGATATCGTGCTGCGATCGTGTTATCGTGTGTGTCCTGTGCGATATCGTGCGCGTTCTACGATATTGCTAACCGGACTACGAAATCGCGGAATCTCGCAATATCGCGACCCCCCCGTCAATATCGCACAAACCGACGAGTGGTAATGAACACCGCGTCGTCCCCTGTCTGTGTGAACGTTTAACGATCGACACACAAAGAATAGGGTATATTAGGGAGACACTGCGTGACAGACATGTCAAATTCTCAAAAAATCTTTTGTAAAGTGATGAATTAAAGATGTATAAAGACAGGGCCGAGTGAGGCTCCGGCAACAGACAGCCGACGGTCCGTGCAACGCGGTCTTCATAGCGGTAACGGACGTCCGTCCGACGCGGTCTCAGTCCTGCTGGGCCAAGTACCAGTCCATGTCGTTCTTCGCCTGCCTCAGGTGATCCCCGCTGCCGCAAGTGCTACTCTTCTTGAAGGCCTGATGGTGTGCAGCCTGGGGGTCTCGGTTGGAGAGCATCTTGGCCTTGATCTCCGCTGTCAAGATGCTCTCAAGGCCTCGGGTCCTCTCAAGGCCTCGGGTCCTCTGCATCTTAGCCTTGATCTGCGCGTGCAGCGCGTCCTCAGCGTCGGCGACGTCGTGCTCCGATTCGGGCCCGTTGCGCTCCTTGCGATGTCGGGAGGACGCACGGCTTCCACTGGAATGCAGGGCGGAGGGTCGAGAGGATGCGGACACGGAAGAGGAGCAGCTTGAGAGCGGCGAGCGCACCTCCTTGGGAGAGTTGATCGTGAGCAGCACTTCCTCTCCCTTTGGGAGCTTCTTCGTGCACCGCGTGGAGGCTCTATCCTTGCCACTCGTCGCTGTCCTAGGCGCTGTCTTGGGCGCCATCTGAAGCACTTGTGCCTCACCGTCCTCTACGTTCGGCTTGTCTCTTGCAGGTTCATCGCGCTCGCACCCTACGTCGTGTGACTCGGACTCATCTTCGAGAGCTCCAGCGTCTTCGTCCACTGCTACGTCCACTGCCGCCCGAAGCCCCGTCTTGCCTCGCCGAGTACGCTCCTTTCTAGGCCTCGCGTTCGCATCCAAGTACGCAGGCCCGTCACCGTCCTCGTCGTCGTCCGTCGCTGGCACGAGTTGGCCTCGCGCCGCATTGCGGCGCTCCATCCAACGCGTTGCCGCCCACCCGCCGCCAGCGAGAAGCAAGAGCAACATTCCAAGCACCGCGCTGGTGCGAGCTCCGAAGCCGGCAGCACCAGCGCCTCCTCCTTCCTGTGCGTCTGCTTGCGCGCTGTTCGCCTTTCTCTCATCGTCGAGAGTCAAGGGAGGCTCTGTGGGAATGGCGTACCCCAGTTCCGACATGCCGATGGGCACATACCAAGGGCGCGCCGGCGGCGAGGGTGGCTTGGGTGATGGGGGCGGTGGCGACGGCGGCGGCGGCGGCGGCGGCGGTGGTGGCGGAAGTGGAGAGGGCGACGGCCAGCGCGGTGGTGGCGGAGGTGGCGATGGACTTGGGAGGAGCGGAGGCGGCGGCGGGCGAAACAATCTGCAGCGCTCGAGGTGGATCTCACCATCGGGAAAGAGTGGCGGGCTGAAAAGGAAGCGGACGACCATCGGCTCCACCGACGGCCGACCATCGGGCAGACGACCATCGGTGGCACCGGGCTCAAACATGAAGCTGATCATGTTCTCGGAATGGCGCAGCGCATCAGCGTCGCTCCCGTACTCCAAGTGCGCCGCAACGGTCAGGCGCCCGATGTCGTCAACCTCGTTGCCTGTGCACCGCTTCTGGCACGACCTCGAGCCATCCGGGGCTGGAGCATCGCACCATTCGGCTGTGCAGTGCGCGATGCCGAGCTTCTCGACGCCGTGATGACTGTCGTCGCGCTGCGCGATGAAGTTGACCGGGCGCTCGTGGCCATTCGCGTCAACAGCGATGTTTGCGTTGACGTAGATAGTGTGCGTCACAGGGATGGCAAGAGGCATGTTCGGTGCGAGTCTCAGCAACAACTCCGTTCGCTCCGTGGGCCAGCCTCTATCCAGCAACACGTCCATGTCAACTCCAACGCCGTCCTCGTTGGGATGGTTCCAGGTGCTGCGCGTGAACAACTGGAAGCCTAGCGACGCGCAGTACGTCATAGCAGGCGCGTACGTGTGGTTGCCCTCACAGGACTATCCAGATATCCGTCAGTGTGAGCATTGACTGACGTGTCGAGTTGAACACATTGAAGAATGACTTTTGTCGTGTTTCGGTTAGCGGCGAAAGCTTTTATGTTTTTGCGGTTTGCATGCACGAGACGTCTATGTCGACGACTTTGTTAACACGGGTGTGGGTGGCTCATACGTGCACGCATGCCCGATGCCGTCCTCGTCCTCGTCAGTTGCCGACACGGAATGGCCACGCGCCATAGGATTCCTATTGCGGCGCTCCATCCATCGCTTTGCCACCCACCCGCCGCCAGCAGCAAGCAGGAGCAATGCTAAAAGCACGGCGCTGGCGCGAGCTCCGAAACCAGCATCAGAATGGTCGCCCATCTCTACCTGTGCCTCTGCTTCGAGGAATGGAACCTCGCGCTGCTCTGAGGGAGCCATGAACCAAGGCGGCGGCGAGGGAGGCGGCGAGGGCGGAAAGGACGAATGGTGTCCATGCCGTTTCCGCGATGGCGGAAGTGGAGAGGGCGAAGGCGACGGCGGCGTTGCATGAGGAAGGCGCGGATGCGGCGTCGGGCGAAACTGCATGCATCGTTCGAGGTGTATCTCACCGAAAGGCGGCGCTGGCGGACGAAAAAGGAAGCTGAGGACCAACGGCTCGAGGCTCGCGTATCCGTTCGTACTGGGCTCAAAGGTGAAGCTGATCATGTTCCCGGACACTCGCTTCAAGATGTAGGCGCTTCGCAAATAGATGATGTCTGATGGCACGGGCCAAAAGTGTGGCGCGACACTCAGGTGGCCAATGTCTGTGCACAGCTCTTGGCACGCCCACAAGCCATTCATAGCTGGAGGGCACCATTCGGCCCATTCGGCCTTGCAGTGTGCGACCCTGAGCTTTTCGACACCATCGTGGCTGTCGTCGCGCTGCACGATGAGGTTGTGCGGCGGGCGCCTGTGAGAACGGCCATCATCGATGTGGACGCTAACAGGGATGGCAAGAGGCATGTTTGAGGCGAGGCGCAGCAGCATCTCCGTTCTCTCCGACGGCCAACCACGGTCCAAAAACGCATCCATGTCGACGCCGTTGCCGCTGGAATTGCTCCAAGCGTGGCGCGTGGCCAAACGGAAGCCGAGCGATGCGCACGAGGCCGTCATCCACACCAAAAACACACGCCAAGCTGTAGGGAGAGGTCTTCACGTGAAAACATGTGGAGATCGCGATCTCGCTGTCAGGCTGACACGACTCAAAGAGCCGCCCCCCCCGTCCGACACAATCTCTTAACGACGCTCCTCAACCCCGGCCGCCTCCTCAGCGTGCATCTTGGCAAGTTCTCCGCCGAGGCGCACGCCAAGGTCCTTGGCTTGGCACACGTGAGCAGCCTCATGCTGCTCCTGCGTATGGACGGCGGCCGTGACGGCGGCCGTGGCTCGCTGCAAGGCCTGGTGGTCGCTATGGAAGTCGCCGCGCGCCTCGGCGGCCCACGGCCACGGACTATCCATGCTGCCCTCCTCGGCAGCCGGCTCGTCGTCGTCCTCCGATTCGCGCGTGCCCGGTCGCTGGTACCCGTGCCACAGCTGGGCCACAGCGTGCCCGAACGTCAGCCTGGCGGCCGCCCCCGCCAGCGCGAGCGCCGTCATGAACGCCAGCACGAGCACGACAAGCCCGCCGAGCATGTCCGAGATGGCTTCCGCCGCGGCGTCCTCGGCTCGTTTGATCGGTTTCGGAGCTTCCGCCACCCCCTGCGCCGCAGTCGTCGCTACCGACATTGCGCCTGTGCCGCTCCGAGATGATGTCAGCAGCCCCCTGCACGGCGCGCAGGCCACACAGCCGCCCAGATCACACTCCGTGGCCAGCTTCGGAGGTGAGAGGTCGCACCAACTCGCACACTCGCCGGCAAGCCATTTCTCGGCCAGCGCGGCCCCAGGGCCCGCCGTCGTGGGGCCTCGTGTCGCCGCGCCCGCGCCCGCGCTGGCCGTCGGCGGGTTCGACTTGCCGCCGCCGCCGCCGCCACCACCAGCCGTGACCACGCCGTCCGAGCCGCTGCCCTTGGTTGTTGCTCCCGAAGCCTTGCTAGTCTTGCTCCCGCCCGCGGCGGTCGGGCAGTTGGGGCAGCCGGCGCACTTGCACCAGTTGGCACAGTCACTCGTCTTACACCACGTCGCGCAGCCTGTCTTCGAGATGTCGCCCTGCCGCTTAGGCGTGCACGCAAAGACGATGCCGCCGGAAACGCCGCCGCCGCCGCCGCCGCTGCTTTTGTTGCCGCCGCCGCTTTTGTTGCTTCCGCTGTTTGCGGCGGTGCCACCCGAGGATTGGCTCCGATTCTTAGCGGTCGACGAGGGCGGCGTGCCCGCCGACGATGTAGAGTGATAGGGCACATAGTGCGTCACCACGTTCGTCGTGCCGCACCAGTTGTTCTCGCTCACAGCGCGCGCCATGCAGCCGGCGAATGTACGCGACTTGAGGTTTTTCTCGCCAAACATGTCACGGTTCCAGCCCGCCCCCGGGTAGTACGCGGCTCCGTTCGCGTTACGGCAGCCACTGCCAGCCGCGCACGGACATCCCGACGGGTGCTGCATCCAGCACGAGCCATACGGCGATGTTGGAAGCGTCAACGAGGGCTGGGGCGCACCCGAGAGGCCATCCTTCGAAAGGAGGTCCTTGTGGCTCGTGCCTTTAGGTTTGCTGCCGGCGGCCGCAGGGCTTGGCGGGGGACTTGACGAGCGAGGCAGTGCCGCAGCCTGGGTAGGGACCTTGATCTTTTGCTTTGGGGTTGCGGCAGGCGCAGGCGTGCTGCCGCCGCTGCGGCTGCTGCTGCCGCTGCTGCTGCTGCTGCCGCTGACGCTGCCTGCGGCGGTGCCGCCCGAGGATTTGAGTTTCGGCTTGGAGCTAGATGAGGGCGGCGCACCCACGGCGGGCGATGATGGCGCACTCGAGGCGCCGAGCCGGTCTGGCGCACTGGAGCACATGGCGCACTGCTTGCACTTGCAGTAGCGGCAGTGCGCCGCCGTGTTCTTGGGTGAACAGAATGCTACACACGTTTGAAACTTGGTGTCGCCGGCGAGACCGGTGTCCGGACAAAGGGGGCCGTGTTGGTGCTGACCGTTGGCCTCTTCGGCAAAGCGGCGCCGATTGGGCGCCGTGGCGATTGCGAGAATCAGCGCGGTAAACAGCATTCGCTGAAGTAGCACGGACGCTCGAAACGGCGCTCCTTTCGCAGAAATGGTAGCAGAAATGCAAAAGTCTCACACACACCGCCGAAGCCCAAACCTTACATGCTCCGCGCCGCGTATGGAGTCATGTAAGGTGTTGTTTTCAGAGCGGGCAGTACAATTGTACCCGGTAGCAGTGCGAGTGCCGTACCGGTACCGGTACTGTACCGGTACATGTACCGCGCTCGCACCGGTTGTCGCATATTTTTCGTGTGGTCAAGTCAATTTTACCGTTTACATACAATTGTACTGTAAACATGAACGAACATCAGACAACCTCAAACGGAAGCCATAATGTGCTCCGGCGGCCAGCAGCAAGGGTGGAAGGGAGTGGGCGGAGATGACGGAGGGGTTCCATCTAGAGGTGACACGTCATAGGTGCTGACTTGAGTTGAATTGACTTGAATTTTTCTTGTGAACGTTCACACTCCATCAAGGGTTCGGCGCACCCGCTTCTGGTCGCTCGTCGCACGCTGGGGCGGTGGTCGGGGCAGCCCGTCCCCGGTCTGAGCGGCGCCGCGTCGCAAGATGCCGTACGATAGCACCTGGTTCTCGCGCTATGACACCATGATCGCCGAGGCGGGCGACCTCAAGCAGGTCCAGGACGGGCACAAGACTGCGAAGGACAAGTTGGCTCAGGTGCAGGCGGAGGCTGACGCTGCGACCAAGGCGCGCGAGAAGAGCGAAGCATTCATGAAGGAGCAGGAGACGCGCATCGGCCTCGTGCAAACGCACTGGTTCTACGGCACAACTGCTCTCCAGCCGCAGCTGTGGATGCGCGGCGGCGTAGAAGGAAAGAAGGCGCGGGCGCAGGCGAAGCTGGACATTGCAAAGTCGGAACACCCGGTCTTGGAGCGACAGGAGAAGGTGTTCCTTGATGAAAAGCTGCCCGCGGCGAAGGAGGAGGTGCGCCTGCTCGCCGCTTCGATCGAGCTGAAGAAGTCGTTGCTGCGCGAGACGGAGGAGATGAAGAAGGCCGCCATCGACGCGAGCCCGTCGAGCGAGATCACGCGGCTGCGCGCCCAGGTCGAGACGCTCAAGACGACAATCTCGGAGACCACCTCGGGCGCGGATGGCATCGTCAAAGTCGCCGCCCTCTGCGGCGACGCGAACGAGCACTTTGCGAAGGCATGCAAAGCGGCTGAGGAGGCCAACGCCGCGGGGCGCGACGCTGAGCCTGTCATTGGGCCTGCGGCTGCGAAGCAGAGCGACAACGCACGGCCACCGTCGGAGCCTGCGGAGCACGCGGAGGCAAAAGAGCGGCTGCGCGCCGCCGCCGTCGTCGTGCTCAAGGGAGAGGTCGAGACTCTGAAGACGACGATGGCTGAGACGGCGGCCGGCGGCGACGGGCTTAAGGCAGCCCATAACAAATGCTCGAAGGCGAGCACGTGCTATGCAGCGGCGCTGAAGATGACGCTGGAGGCGGCCGAGGCGCACAAGGAGGCTGACGCGATCATGCAGCCGCCCGATAAGCCGCCTCTCTACGGCGCCCACCCCGCATGCGAGAAGAAGCCTTGCCCTGCTGGCTGTGGCAACTCTCTCACTGGGCTGCAGTGCGTGCGAGCCCGTGCACGCCTCTGTCGCTGCTGCTGCTCTCTGAGCTTTGCGCGACCCGCGTGCCGCTGGCCGTCCCATCAGCCCTCTCCCCCACCCCTACCGTCCCATCGGCCCTCTCCCCTACCCCTATGCGCGTTGGCGCTCCTCCCCGCTCGCGCTTCACAAGTCACGCCTCACGACTTGGGTCGACTCGCGCGCTGGCCGCAGCCCGACGCACTGCTGTCCCAAGTGCGCGGAGCTCGACGACGGCGTCCACCGCCCGGACGAGCACGAGGATGGGTGCGCGCGGATCGAGTGCGCCGACGTGTCCAGGGAGCGCGCGGCCATGCTTGAGCATTTGCGTGCCCAGGCTACGGACCTCAAGTCCTTGATGAAGGACACTTCGGAGGGGGCTGAGGGGCTCAAGTCGGCAGGCGAGCTGTGTGTCAAGGCGAAGGCGCGATATGAGCGCTGCCTGCAACTGACCAAGTGGGCTGCCAAGGCCGAGGCCGAGGCCGACAACGTGCTCAAGCCAGCGCGCCCGTGCCCGGGCGGCTGCGGCTTTGCGATCGCCGACAAGCCCGGCGCCACCTATTGCTGCGGCCAGTGCGAGCGCGGGACGGGCGAGCACGGCCCGAAGTGCGAAGCGAGGCCGTGTGGCACTGCGACCGTCGAACGCGCCGCCGCCATCAAGAAGATGCGCGCGCAAGCCTCCTTGCTCAAGGAGACGCTCGAGGACAAGACGTGGTCCGCGGACGCGTTCAACAAGATGGTGAAGACTTGCAAGACGTCGCACGAACATTACCTTAAGGCGATGCAGGCGCGGCGTGCGGCGGACCGGCTTGCGCCTTCGCCGCTCGACGACGTGGCAGCCACCGCGCCCGCCTCCGCCTCCGCCTCTGCCTCGGTTGGGATGCGCGATGCAAAGATGCGCGAGGTGCAAAAGGAGGGCGACGAGGGCGCTAAGATGTTACAGATGGCGATCGAGGGGCTGCCGGGCGGCACGCACGGTGCGGAGCGCTTCAAGGCGCAGTACGACGCCTTCCGCGACGTGTCGGCACTTGCGTCGGACATGGACTCGCTCGCGACCGTGCAGGGATGCGTGGCGCTTGTGGCGGACAAGATGAAGATCGTCGAGGAGGTCGAGGCTACCCTTCGCAAGGAGGTCGCCGCGCTGAAAGGCGAGCTCGAGCCCATCGAGCAGGTGCGGCGCCACTGATTGCCTTTGTTTGCCTCTGCTTGATTGACTTAGATTGCCTCTGGTTACCTCTGGTGGTCTCTGACGGTCTCTGGTTGCCGATCGAGCAGGCCTTCAAGGATGAGGCGGAGCGTGAGAAGAATTTGAACGAGTGCGCCAAGGAGCGGGCCGACGGCGACAAGCTGCTCCAGCAGGGTATGGCGTCGGTGCCGCCGGCCGTGTTCGCGCGCTACACGGAAGCGAGCCAGCCCCTCGTGGCGGTGCAGCTCAAGGAGTCGCTCCAAGTGTCTGTGGAGCTCGCGCACAGCCTGGGCAACACGTGCAAGGAGCTCGAGACAACGCTCCGCGCCGACTATGACGTGGCGCGCGGCCGGCTGGCGCCGATTGAGCTCGCCATCAAGGCGGCCGAGAAGAGCGACGCGCTGGTGCACAAGGCACAGGCCGAGGCGGACAAGGGCGCCGAGTTCCTCCAAGAGGCGTTCAAGGCCGTGCCCGAGACGCTCCCACGCCGCTATCCGCAGACGCTCGAGATGATCGGGTGTGAAGTGACACTGGTGGCGGCGACGGTGGAGGCGGTGCGCGTGCGGGTCATCCGTCAGATGGCGGCCCTCGCCTCCCTCAAAGAACGCAAGGGGAAGGAGTACGAGGTGGCCGTGCGCAAGGACCACGACACTGCCAAGGCTGAGCTGAAGCCCATCGAGCTCTCTCTCAAAGCTGAGGAGCAGCGGAATGCTAAGATGAGCGAGGCGCAGATCGAGGGCGATCGCGGCGCGAACTTGCTGCACCAGGCGTCCGCGACCGTGCCCGCGCAGGTGCCCGTGCGTTACCCGCAGGCGAGCGCGCCGCTCGTGGGCCTGCAGGTGCCACTGCTCGCGCAGATCAACCCACAGGACAAGGTGCTCGCCTTCTTGGGGGGCGATGGCAAGGGGTCGGCTGCCGAATGGGCGTCGTCGGATAAGCTGCGCCAGACGCTCGCGCTCACGGGCTTTTGCAAGACCTTCTCGGCCGAGCTGCAGGTGGGTGCTGCTTCGGAGTGCCCTTTGGATCGCTGACGCTGAGTGACGCTGAGTGACGCTGAGTGACGCTGAGTGCCCATCGCTCTCTGCGCCGCGCAGGCGAACGCTAAGGCTCTTGAGACCACCATGAGAGGCGACGTAGCCACGGCCAAGGTCGAGCTCCAGGAGACCAAGGACGCCATCCCCGCCGAGGAGGAGCGCATCTTTGCCGACCTGCGCAAGAAGGCCGGCTGAGCGCGGGCCCACATGCACAGCCAGGGCACACGTCCTTTTGTCTTTGGGCCTTCTCTACGTTGTGCGATGGGCGCCCACAAGGCGCGAGTGAGACGCGAGGACCGTGAAGGGCGACACGCGAATCTGTGAGCGAGCGAGCGTTGGGCTCGATAGGATCTGCTGGGCGAACGGGCGGCCCTGGTCTGCGCGCGCGCGCGCGCGCGCCGCGCGGGGACCGCGGACGGGCTGTGTTGCAATATCGTGGTCACTGATTGGGCAGGATGTAATGTGACGCATAGAGACGAGAGGCCGTAGACCGCAGCGTGCGTGCCGAGCGGGCCGCTATTTTTCAAAGAGGGAAGAGTTGCATGCAGCTGGCTAAAAAGCCCAGAAAAGGACAACTTCCGATTTCGGTTACAGAATTGGACCACGGCTCTCTCGCTGCACTCTCTCGCGCGACTTCATCCTAGATACATCGCATCGCCGGTGGCTTCTGGAACGGATTGATGGATTTCCCGCGCCGGCAGAACGCGATGGCGATCCAGCAAAGGGCGACCCGGCCGCCCTGGCGAAATCACGGCGTCTCAGCAGTCGCCGAGCCCTCCTATGAGTGGTGGGCGCCTGCGCGGCCCAAGCCAGGCGATTCTCAGGAGCAGGTTCGGCTGCGTCTTGCCAGCGCGAACGCGCTCAACCAAATTCCACGGGACCCAAGATACTATGAGCCAATTAAAGAAGCCAACTGGTCCGTGAACACGTCGCTCAATGGCCACTTCATCCCCGAGTATGACATCACGGGCGGCGACAACATTAATTGTGTGCACCAGATCGAGCCCTTTATCAGCAGGCCAGCGAGCAAGGCTCGGGCCGACTTCGTGTCCCAGCGCCTGAGCCTCGGCAAACGCAGCTCGCCTCTGCTCTCGTATAACTCCCTCGGCTGGAATCGGCGCCACTACGAGCCGGTGCCCGACGTCACAATGGTCGTCACGTTCAAGAATGCCTACGACGGGAACATCTCGATGGCCTCACGAATGTCGTCCCCTTCGGGGCGGCCCGCATCACGCGCACTCTCGTGGAGCGGCTCCGAGATCGGCTCGCCACGTCAGGGCTCGCCCATCCCGCCCCTCTCGCCCAATGAGCGCTCGGCCGCCTACTTGGAGGGTTACTTGAACTCACCCTCGGGCACCCATCCATCGAATACCTTCGCGGTGCCGCGCATCGCGGGGATCGACACATACTCCAGGCCCCCGCTTGTCGTGCACTCGACTGACGCGCTGCGCCGGACCGCCTGGATAGGCACGCGCGGCTGAGCTGCGCCGTGCGATGGCAGCGGCGCGTGCATGCACAACTCATGCATGCAATGCAGGCATGCTGAGAAATGCTCGATTGTCGAGTCTTGCTTGAAGCCCCGTTGCACCGGTCCTCCCTGCTCCCATGCGTTGGGTGTCGGCTTCGTGTGTGCCCTGTGCGTGCTCCCCCCCATGCTCCTTCCATCCGCTCCCCCCTGTGTCTTGCCGGTAGCACATGAACGCCGAATACCACCTGACGGTAGAGCCGGGTATGTGTACAGTAGTCAGTTACACGGTCAGTAGAAGACACATCACTGAGGGGAGCCGGGACACCACGAGACAGACACATGGTGTGCGTGAATGTGTCGGTGTCGGTGCGATTTCTAACACACGGTTCACAGCCAATCGTGGTTAAAGTCCAATCATAGCTCCACTGGATCGGGTACATTTTACAACGGCGTGCTCGTGGGACACACCGCTCTAGAAGATGAAGCCACTGCTGCCGCTTCGACACACAAGTGAACGTGTCTCGTCTATGGGGTCATGTAAGGTGTGTGTATTCTGTGCGGCAGAAAAAGCGCCGTAGCAGTCGCATGCGTCGTGGGGATTGGGGTTATTTTCAATACAAGAAAAGGCTATTTTCAATACAAGATATCATTATATATCATCATATATCGTGATTATATCATTGTGTATCATGTGTATCATCATCGTGTATCTCATATATCATGTCCCTCGTCGACACATGATATATAGATATATTCATGATACAAATGCATGACATGATATATGATGATATAACTCGCCTTTTGGAAAACATGATACCAACATGATATCACAAAAAATAAAATTATGATACATCGCTGACAAATATCATGTCCCGTATCATGGCCACTCCGGTATCATCTTGTGAGACACATGATATATGGACTTGATACCGGAGTGGCATGACCTGGGATATGAGATGACGAACAAGGTTGACCTTTACAATGATACAATTATATCATCTTATATCTATCAGTATCATGTTATATCATGGGATATGAGTAGATCATGGCATATCATGTTGTATCATGTTGTATCATGTTGTATCATGTGATATCATATGATATCAAGTGTGTGAGGCTCACCGACCTCAGCGTGAGAGGTTCTCTGATGCAGAGAGACATTTCTCACCATGTGACGCGAGGGAGGAAGCTTACGTCTGCTTCATCGTCCGAGCTGTCAGCCTCCTTGTACAGGTAGTGGAGTACTCTTGTCGCCCTTTCGCCTTTCATCCATTTCGCCCCCTTCTTCGTCGTCAGGGCTTGGGTCATGAGCCGTACATTGCAAAAGGAAAGCCGCCTCTGCTCGTCCCGGGTCCCTTCCTTGACCCAGCAGTGCGTGACTGCAAGGATGTGAGCGCAAATGCCAATCTTGCGGCTGCCCTTGCACTCGCATACGAGGTCGAATGGATTCGCCTTGCAGCGGATCACTGAGGATTCCTCCTCAGGCAGGGTCCTCTTGACGCAGACAACAGCTTCGCAGATGCCAGCCAGCTTCTCAAAGTCCTTTTCAGCGCCCTTGGGCGCTATCCCGTTGATGCACGACTTGTATCTGTGATATCACATGATACAGATATGATATTCTCAATAAGCAGATGATATCACATGATATATCATGATATAGGATGATACTCACTTCTTGACGAGCCCTGGTGTAATCTTCTTGTAAGTTTGGAGCCCTTCACTGGTCAGCACGTACGCGGATGAGCTGTCTCCATCTGTGTAGATGCGCTTGTCAGCATTGAATGCAATCACCTGAGCAGCCCTGTATTGGGCCTTTGCAATCCACTTAATAGGTAGCTCATCCAAGCGAAGTATGGCAGGCATGCGCGATTCTGTGAGCGAGATTCGTCACCTACAGTCAGATATATGAAGATATGACATGATATGACATGATATCATATGATATGACATGATATGACATGATATGACATGATATATGCCCACCGTCACGTCTCATGATCAGTGGCAGCGTCTTGTGGATCACAGTCGCAGTGGACTTCTTGAGCCCTATCGTGCCCAAGAATTGCTTGACTCCCCATTTGTGCCAGGATTCGATGGGCTGGTTGTTGGCAATCTGACTGGGAATGCCATTGCCGTGGCCAAGTGACCAGCACTGCCAAGGGTCGCAGCAGTACGTGTTCCAGAAGGTACGAAGCTTTGGTTCAGTAGTGATGTGCTTGTCCATTGAAACGCCTGCCAACTCGATCAACATCTCACTCATGGGAACCGAGTTTGCCATGTGGATGGACTTGAGCATCCCTTGGAACGTGTCGAAGAATTTTGATGTCTGTGATATACGACGATATCATATGATATAGGTTGATATCATATGATACCAGTCGAGTCGCAGAGTCATCAGGTACAGAATCATCATTGTATCAATGTATATCATGTTGTATCATATTGTATCATGTTGTATCAAGGTGTATCGCACGGTATTTCTCGATATGCGCACCTTCCTCACGTATTCTCCACGAAGGACCTTGTTATTGATGTGAGGCCAGCACGTGATGGGACCTGTGTGGAGCAGCAGGTAGCCAACCTTCCATCAGAAGCACAGGGTAGCACACATTCTTAAGTGCAGCACGCACGTGAGTCTGGCCAAACCATGAGCACCCCGGCGCGGAAGGCGTCGCTGCAATCCATGTTGACTGCAGCTGGACGAAGGGGCTTCCCAGCATAGAGCATGCTTACGTGATTGCAGGCGGAGCAAATGAGCTTAGTGCCATCAATGCTCTCGCCTTGCTTGCAGAACATGTAGATGCACGGACGATATGAATGCGTCACCTGAGAATCATATGATATCAGGCGGTATCAATAAGTCTCATAATATATCATTGCAAATCAAATGGTATCATATTCGTTTTGCGTACAGTTCCGTCATCAGCCCTGTTGAGAGCATGTGGTCCAATGGTGACGAGAATCCACTCCCCGTGGTGCAGCTTGTGAACTCCATCTATGTGCATGGTGTACTTGAAGTCCGTCGCCGCCAGTTGCAGAAGCCACTTAATCTGTGTGAGCCCCGTGAAGCACACGGCCTGAACGCTGGAGAGCAACTCCATGTTCATGGGAACCATGTATGCCTTGCGAGGAATCACTTCTTCCAGAGTATGAGGCAGCATCATGTCCTCCGCTACGCTGACCAGATCGTGAACGTCGTTGAGCATGCCATACATACCACCTGCAATCATGTTGTATCATATCATATCATGTGGTATCATATCAGTATCATTGTATATCATATCATATCATGTACTTTTCTTCTTTTGCCGCTTGACGTAGCCCTGAACCTGTGACAGCTCAGGTACACCCTCGAAGCCAGCAATGTCCATGTCTTCAATGAGGTCTCCTCCATCCTGGGATAAGTGTTGTTTTTTCCCGAAAGTGGTGTTGTTTTTTCCCATACGCATTTAAGTGCATACTCATGCATTTTGATGCATTTTCAACATTTTCATTGCATTTCATCAGATTGCATTCTTCACCCTTGCATCCCACCCTTCCTCGAGCGTCGCACTACACTTTCGGAAGTCCTCAAGGAGCTGAGCCTACGGAAGGAGGAGACCTCTGGTCGCAACTTCAACTGCCTCGCGTTCTCCATTCTGCTTGGCACCGATAGGATCACACCGGAAGAGCAATGGACGGGGGGCACGCGGGGCGACGAGGAGCGCCGGCTCACGCACGAAACCATCATACGCCGCCTCCCGCCCGAGGCGGCCACGAAGGTAGGCCACAATGGGGAGTGGTGGGCGGGCGAGACGCGTGATAGCCTGAACATCACGATGGAAACCTCCCAGGTTATGGGCGAGGCGCATGTGCACGGCTTCTGCAACAGGTTCAACCGCAGCATCGTGGTCGTCGACGTGCGGGAACCGGCTGCCGTGCTGAGCGAGTACCGGCCAGGCTATGACATACAGCGACAGATCTCCATGCAGGAGGCATACGGGCTACGTAACCATGGGGAGCAGCCCATTTGGGTACTGCTCGAACCCGATCACTTTAGCGCACTGCTACCTGTGCGGCGGCCCGTCGCCCTCGAGCGGCGAGCGTCTACGGTGACAGGAGCACCCGCCACGGCTGCCGCGGAGGAGACCGCGGAGGCGGACACCACGAGCGCGAGGGCCCGGGATCCGGAGCAGCAGCTCTTGCCAACGGCCCTTGACAACCCGCGGGTAGACGCGGCGGGGGGAGGGGCCGAGAGGGCCACACAGACAGGCGCGGCCGACGGCGCCGCCTCGGCCAACCAAAGCGACACGCGCGTTGAACTTGACGTACAAGGGGTGCATGACGCCCCGACTAACACCCCCCCCCACGCGACGACCCGGGCACGGAGGCCACAGCCGGCGCGCCCGACAAGGGAGCCGGAGCCACCGCCGGGTCCGCAGCCCGGGGCCCACCCGCAGGGCGACACAGCGGCGCCGGGGATCGCATGGGCCGCGCGGGTTCTCCAGGAATCCGGATACACTAACCGTGGGGGCGCGGCGATCGCGGATTTGGACGCTTACGCACTCGCAAGATACGTCAACGAGTCCACAGCAGGCGAGAAGGAATTCCGGGACGCAAGATTCGATGAGGCGCCTGTGCGCGAGTACATCCGAGAAGGGGGGGGGAACGACGACAAATACGACACCCACACCCTACGGCAGGCCGTGGCGGACCACAACCGGCTCAGGAGAGGCGACCGCTACGCGAGCGGCCTCACTCCCGACGTCAGGGAGCAGGGCCCGATCGTCTGGCCACGAGATACGGTACGCCTGCAACGCACAGGGGCACCCGCACAGCGCACGGGGGACCGAAAGAAGGCGTGGGGAACAGGCGCCACGGGCACGGTCCTTCGCAGCGCGTCCAGAGGCGACTGGACGGTCGAACTTGACAACGGAGCGGGCACGTACGACATCCCGGGACACGATGTAAACATTCTTTCGAAGCGCGACTACGCGGCGGGGGACGTGGTCGTCGCCACGCGCAACACAGCGACAGGGGGCGCAGGGATGCACGGCCCGGGCGCACTGCTCCTGCTCCGGCGAGTCCCGGACGCCACTGGACGCCCAGGCGCGCTATGGCGAGCGTTCAGCAGCAACGCTTCCCTCGTGGACATACACGAGGACGACGTGACACGCGTTCCGTGGCAAGTACACGGCCGGCAGCCACGACGCACGCCGCGACCCGCGTCAACGCGCGAAGAACTGGTGGCGATCGCGCAACGCTTATACGCCCAGACGGGGGACTGGGAGGGCGACCTGCTCTCCGCCACGCAAAGCGCCGCCTCGCAGGAGGGCCTCTCCATTGACACCGGAGAGGCGGGCCGAGCGATCCAGGAGGCGCAACGGCGATGGCGAGGCGGCCGATCATGCGCGCGAATGGTCACGCTCAACCATGGGGGCATCGTCGTCCGCTTACGCGAGACGACCGCGGCAATACCCGGGCTGCGGCGCATGGCGGCGGCACCGGAGCACGCGAACACCGCCGCGCTGGCGTGGGAGGCAGACGGCAGACTGTGGCGCACGATGCATACCCTCGCCGCCGACAACGACATTGTTCTCCTACAGGAAACACATCTCCCGGAACACGATCCGGAAGGACTCAGCGAGCGGATTACCCAGCTGCTCACTGGCGGGGAGTACTCTGGGTGGCGCGTGGCCGCGTCGCCCGCCCCAGCGGACGACACGTATGCGGGCGTGCTCATGTGGTGGAACGCCACGACGGTCGAAGTGTCAGACATCCAGACCCTGACGCCCGGACGGCTCCAACGCGCCCGAGTACGGGTCCTCGCGGACGGCACGGAGCTGATCGTCGTGAACGCATACGTCCCCACCAAGCGCGGTGCACCGAACGCCCGTCAGGCGACCGTCCTTGAGCAGGTTCGGTCGCAACTCCAGTCCGCGATCGACACCGCAGACACCGACGGAGACGAGATCGCCATCGGGGGCGACCTCCAAGCGCAGACTCTGACTACCCTCGAAGCGCGCAAGCACATGGGCAGCGCGCACGAATACGACCTGTGGCTGGACACACTCTGTGCGGACAACTGCCTCACGAGCGTTGGCGACGACGAGCCCACCTACAGCGGGGGCGCCGAAGGCCCGCAGACGACAATCGATCACTGGCTAGTCAGCGCGGGACTCACCGACAGGGCAGCAGCAGAGGTGGGCGCAGGCGCGGACGGCCTCGCGGGACTGGAGCACAGCACGCACGGGCACAACTCCTTGCAACTGACCATCGCCATACGCACGGCCGAAGCTGAGGACGTCGAAGAGGAATGGGAGCACCGGGAACCACA
>Ga0210248_101278_pt1 | contig 19718 bp, 17 predicted proteins | sample ChrtobMetP3_32mM_FD_155493 | JGI IMG/M metagenome (GOLD analysis project Ga0210248, IMG submission 155493) | Chrysochromulina tobin associated microbial communities from unialgal haptophyte culture, Seattle, Washington, United States - P3_32mM | ecosystem: Host-associated > Algae > Haptophytes >...
ATACAATACAGGCAAGGCCTCAACTGAGACACATGCAGGCAGAGAGCTGAGAAACAGCCTATAAGAGAAGATCGGCGAGACCCAAATATGAACTCGGGAGGGAGCGCGCCCGCCGACATGGGCGGTGAACCCCCAGACTTCACATGCTCATCCGCAAAGCGATCATTGTGAATTTGCAAGGTGCGGGTGCCATGCGTGGCGATCGTCCCGTGCGGACGGTGGTCGGTGCTCGGTTTGAGATTTTCCCAGGAAAGTGCCGTGCTAGATTTCGGAGGACATCGGGCGCCACCCCGGCATGTCTGCGCCCACAGACGATGCGACCCCCAAGCACAGCCTGCGTTGGGCTGCAAAGGCTGGGGCTGCGCTGCCGCCGCTCGAGGCCTCAACGAAGACGATCGACCCCATGAAGTGCATGGGCAAGTGGTTCGTGACGCACGTGATCCCAAACTTTATCGAAAAGATCCCGGGGGTCTACAACGAGACGGAGGAGTACGAGTGGGATGAGGCCAATAAGCGATTCCTCGTGACGTTGAGCTTCGCCAAGGGCTCGCCGACGGCCCCGCGCACCGTCATGAAACAGCGCGGATGGTTCTACGACGCGGTGACGACGGGCACCGAGTGGCGCGTCTCGCCGATTGTGCTGGGCTGGGCGCTGCCCGTCAAGCTCCGCTACATCATCATCGACTGCGCCGACGACTACAGCAGCATGACGGTCGGCTACCCCGACCGCTCGCTATTGTGGGTCATGGCCCGTGAGTCCAATCCACCGGCCGAGAGGCTGCGCCAGATGCTCGCAGTGCCCGAGGAGCTCGGGTACGACATGAGCAAGGTCAAGCCCGTGCCGCAGGAGTGGAGCGCCTGAGTGCCACGAGCAGATATGAGTGCGCCGTCCGCATCTGTCTGTGCCAGCTTCCCGCTGCCTGCTGCGTGGACGGCGGGCCACGCGCTCGAGGATCATGGGACAATGAACTAATTTAACGCCTTTTAACCTAAGCCTTTGCCGGGTTTGCCTTGTTGCGCACCCGGCGCCAGCCAACCCTCCTACCACATGATTGAACGTCTTTTCTGAAAATTCCGTTTTAAATTCAATTGCCGAGTGTGGCACGGCTTTCGGTGTGAATGAGAGTGTCAGGTGTCCTGAACGAGCTCGAGAGTTCGGAGCGCATGGTCGAGCGCAATCGCATTCGCACTCACTCTCTCTCTCGCGAAGTCGCCGCCCGCCGCTTTTCGCCACAGTCGGTTGGGTGCGGCGCGCTCGCGGACGGACGGGGCGGGCGTTGGTGCGCCGAGATGGGCGGGTGGCTGGGGCTTCGGGTAAGAGACGAGCAAGCCATCCTTGATGGGTTCGATGACGTGCCTGTCGAGGTGCTCGGACGCCCATTCATAAAGGCGCGAGTCCGCATCGAGCGCGCCTCCGCGTTTCGTCAGAGCATCGAGAGCGCCTCCGCGTTTCGTCAGAGCATCGAGATCGCCTCCGCGTTTCGTCAGAGCGGCGCACCCTCGGTCTGACGAAACGCGCGGCTCGCTGTAGCTCGGCAGCGCTGCCACGCCGCCCCGCCCCGACGCCGTCCAGATGTCGGTACGCCAGGGTCCGCCTGACGGAGGCTTGTCGCGCGCCGTCGTGGGCCCGTCACGAGAGCCGTTGGCACTGACGCAGCCGTTGAGCGCCCGTCGGTACGTGTGCCACGCGTCATCGGAGCGCCACGTGGCAAGTAATTCGTCATCGGATGGGTAGTGCGAGGCCGACGCATCGAGGAGTACCTACCGGGGGGCATCAGAGTCGCCATACAAGTCATCGGAGCGTCATCAGAACGTCATCAGAGCGTCATCAGAGGGGCACCTGCTTGAGCAGAGGGCAGTCGAAGAGGAAGCGGTAGAGCTCGATGCGCGAGATCACAAAGAGCTCGGACGGCAGCGCCGCCACGACGCTCGCGGACCGTTTCGCGCCCGTCAGCACGCCAATCTCTCCAAAGAGCTGACCTTTATGGAGCACGTTCACAAGCAGCTCGACGCTGGGCGCCGTCGAGGGCGTGTCCGCTGCCTCGGGAGCACGGGCGCCGACGTAAAAGGCACGACGGCCGGAGGCAGTGGCCAGGGTCGTCCCAGCGCCGTGTTGGGCGTTCGACGGGTCGTTGGCGCCGTTTTGGGCGCAAGGGGACTGCCCTGGCCTAATTTGGACACGCCGAAAGACGTGGACGGAGCCGCATGCGATGAGGAAGAGCTCATCCGAGCCGTCGGCCTGCCGAATGATGGTCTCGCCGCATGCAAACCGCTGCAGCTTGCCTAATTTGGACAGCTCGTCGCGCTGCGCGCGCGTGAGGCATCCAAACAAGGGATTGGCTCGGATGAGCTCCCGCTTGAGCTCGAGGGTCTCATTTTGCTTCTCGGACACGACGGTGAGGTAGTCGTCCCGTCGGAGCACGGCGAGCTCGCACAGCGAGATTGCGAGCACGTCGGCGGCTCGTTTTTGGGACGAGACCAGAGCCATCTCGCCGAGAGTGTCGCCCATCTGCTTGGTGCCCAAGACGGCGCCATCCACGCTCACCTGCGCCAGCACGAGGCACTCCTATCACGAGGGAATCACGAGGCACTCACAATGGCCGATCTCCTCAGAGCTCAATCAGAGCTCAATCAGAGGCAATCATGTCGACAAGCGGCCGATCGGCACCCACGACGGCGTCGTCCTCGCGAGCCCGCGGGTGTGATCTCACTTGACGCTGCCCAAATCAGGTGGAGCTGCCCAAATTAGGTAATCGCGGGCACTCGGGTTCGATCTGCCCAAATCGGGTGTGATCTCACTTGGAGCTGCCCAGAGAGCACGATGAAGAACGTATCGGCGTCGTCGCCCGCCTGCATGAGCACCTTGTTTGGGTTCGCCTTCTCGAGCATCAATCTGCGCGAGATCGCATCGAGATCCGCCGGCTCGAGCGACGAGAAGAAGTGCGTTGCGAGCATCACGCTCGTGATCAGTTTGAGCTGCGATCGGGCGCGTGGGCGGCATCGGGTTGGCGCCATCTTGAGCACACGTCCAGATATGCAGGTGGCTTCTGCAAAGGGCAAGGGGAGAAGGGCAGTCGGACACGCACCTGCGACGGCGTGCGAAAGAGCGGCGCCGTACTGAGCGCCGCCTTGATGCGTACCATGAGGCTTTCGCCGCCCTGCGTGAGCATCGCGCTGAGCCGGCTGCTGCCTTGTGGCGGCTGCTGACTCAGCTTGCGAAGCATGGCGGCGTCGAGCGTCGAGGCGTTGAGCGCCGTACCGAGCGCTCGGCCGGAGCTGATGATGTTCCCATCTCCTTGCACTCCCACCTGATGAGGGAGGCCATCCGAGTCTATCAGCGGCAGTCAGAGGCAGTCACACGCGATCACGGACTGTTGACGAGTCCTACCCGCTCTCCTCGTCCACGTGCCCCTGCCTTTGTCCACTTGATGCGAGTCGCCTCCTGCCGCTCATCCTCTCGCCTGTGCGCCTCCTTGTAGCAGTCGGCGTCGATGCACATGCACGTGGTGAGCTCAAGCGCGCGCATCGCCGTCGGCCAGGCGCTCGAGGTGATGTCGTTCGTGAGCGCGGCGAGGCCGAAGCTCTCGACCTGATGAGGGAAGCAATCAGCATGCAATCAATGTCGTTCGTGAGCGCGGCGAGGCCGAAGCTCTCGACCTGATGAGGGAAGCAATCAGCATGCAACCACACGCAATCAAAAGGCAAGCCCTCCAGCTCTCGGCAGATCCCCACGCATGCAATCAGATCCCACGCATGCAATCAGATCCCCACGCATGCAATCAGAGGCAATCAGATCCTCACCTCTCGGAAGATCCCCACACGCTCCATGCCGGGCAGTGACGGGAGAAGGTCCGAAGAGTGGAGCAGGCCGGCATGCAGCTCGTCGTCTTCAATCTGGCCCGAGCCGTCCTTATCGAGCACGTCGAAGATCGCGTCCACTGTTGAGCTCTCTGCCGCGAGCACCCCGAGCGTGGCCGTCGCTTGGCGCCACTCGCTCGCTTCGATGAACCCGTTGCCGTCCTTATCGAGCACTTCGAAGACGCCACCCTGCTGCTGCTGTGCCTGCTGCGGTGCCTGCTGCGGTGCCTGCTGCGGTGCCTGCTGCGGTGCCTGCTGCGGTGCCTCGCCGGTGGCCACGCTCGCGCTCTCGCCTAGCGCCGTCGCGAGCGCCTTTGGTCGGTACGCTTCGACCGCGCCCGAGAGCACCACGTGGAACACGCGCGTCGGCTCGCCTTGGGCACAGAGGACTTGGCCCGGCTGGTATGTGACGAGCTGCGCCTGCTGGCAGAGCGAGCGGCGCATCTGGCTCGAAAAGAGCTTGAGCGGGTGCACTGCACACGCGAAGACCGCAAGGTCCTCCACGTCAAAGGTAGATCGACCCAGGCCGTTGCGCTGCAGCGCCATGAAGACGCGCATGGGGACTGCGCTGCTCTTGCGCTGCCGGGCCTGCAGCGCTGCGATGGGAGCTGCGATGGCGCGCTTGATGAGCAGCGGTGCCTCGATGTCTCGAAAGTCGGACGCGTGCGCGCGCAGGCGATCGGACGCCGTGCCTGCCATATTGCCTTGTAGCGCCGTCCACAGGCGCTGCTTATGCAGCGCCTTCACCTCGGCGCGAGACGGGGCACTCGAGGCCGGCTGCGGGGCACGAAAATAACTGCGGGCCGAATGAGCACGTCGCGTGGCCGCGCCCGGACTGTTCATTGGACTGGACCCTGGACGCATCGGAACGGATTGCACGCCTCATCAGCTGACATCGCTCAAGACTCCATGAACGAGGAATCAAAAGTCGGGTCTCACTACGAGGCACTTGAATTCGTTAAACAGGGCCGACTCAAGAAGAACTCCCGCGCGAGCGACGCGGTGGCGCCCTGGACAAAAATGAGGGTCGTCCTCATCGTGCTGGCGCTGCTGCCGCTATCATCAGCATACAGTCTCGCACCCATCCGTGCCCTTCTGCGCCACGACTGCCGCGCCGCCACCATCACGCTCAGCCAGACGCCGCCGCCCGGGGGTCCGCCACCCGCCGTCCGAAGCCTCGAGGTCTTCGTCGGCTCGCTGCTGCAGGCAGCGGAGGGCGCGACCAAGGTGGCCAGCCAGGCGGCGGACCAGTGGGTCAATTCGGGCTGGCAGCTCCAGAAGCGCGCAGGCCAGCCCCTCCCGGAGATTCGGCCGAACGCAGCCAGCGTCGCCGGCAAGGCGAACGCGTGGCTTCCGGCCGAGGATGGTGAGGCGGCTGCGGCGGGCGGCTCTGCGGCTTCGCCGCCGCCCGCGCCGCTCAGCCTCGCGCGCAAGCCGCCTGAGCTCGGACTCGCCGGCCCGACGGGTTCGCTTGCGCAGGTGGACCAGCAAGCTTCGGCGCTGCTCGCGCCCACGCAAGGGAGCCTGGAGCTCCAAAAGGAGTTTTGCTCGTTCTTGGCGCCGCAGGAGGGGCGCGCGTACCGCACCAACGAGGCCGGCGAGGTGATCTTCGCCTCGCGCGACGCGCTCGCCGCGCTCGTCGTCGAGTTCTCGTACGCCAAGCTGCGCGAGCTTGCGGCGGCGGCGCGCGCGCTCGCTCGGTACGCGGACGATCTCGAAGGGCCCCTGGGTGCCCTCGGAGCGCGCGCATGCAAGTGATCACCACGGCGCTCCACCCTCCCCACAGGTACGTGGACGATCTCGAAGGGGAGCTCGAGGCGGCGGACGATGCGGTGGTCTCTCTGCGCCGGCAGGTGAGCTCTTGCATGCGCGAGTGATTGCACTCTGATTGCACTCTGATAGCACTATGATTGCACTCTGATTGCACTCTGATTGCACTCTGATTGCACTCTGATTGCGGTGGCCTCGCTGCGCCGGCAGGTGAGCTCCGAGAAGACGAAGCTGTCCGAGCTCGAGCGCACAAACACCGAGCTCAAGGCGCGCGCGGACGTGTATGCGTCGGAGCTCGCGGGAGCTCAAGCCAGCCTCGATGACAACGGCGCGAAGCTGGCGGCCGCGGAGCAGGCTGCCGAGCGCGCGGCGGCGCAGCTGCTCGAGACCCAACGGCAAGCTGTGCAGGCGGCCGAGGCGACCGACGACGAGCAGCGGCGGCGCGCGGTGACGAACCTGACGAAACTCGAACCTGACGAAACTCGAACCTGACGAAACTCGAGACGGATCCGATCGTGCCTCCCTGATGGCCCTCTGATGGCCTCTCTGATGGCCTCCCTCATCCTCTCGCAGGTGCAGCTCGAGACGGAGCTGATGCGGCGCGAGGCGGCGGCGGCGGAGCTCGGGGCTGCCAAGGAGCGACTCGAACAGGTTCGTCAATTGCCTCTGAGGACCTGCCTTGCATGCAAGCGCTCACCACGGCGCCCCACCACCCCCTCCCCGCTCGCGAGCAGACAGTCGCGTCGCTCTCGGAGCAGCAGAAGCTCGCGGCCGAGCAGCGCCGTCGCGAGCAGGCGGCGCTCGCGGAGCTTGAGGTGCAGGCGAAGCAGGCGGAGGAGGCGGCCGAGGCGAAGGCGGCGCAGCTCTCGACCGAATTAGCGCGCTCGGAGGCGTCCGTTGCGGCGCTGCAGGCGCAGCTCGAAGACCTCAAGAACGCGGCGAGCACGGCGGGGGTCGCCACCGACCTCGAGCCGAAGGCCAGCTCGAAGGCGGCCAAAGGAGGCAAGGCGGCCAAGGGAGGCGTCGCCGTGAGCGCCCAGGAGAGCGCTCAGGCTGCTCCAGGCAGCAGCGGCGGCGGCGGCAGCAGCTTGAGCACCGAGGCAGCGGAGCTCACGGCCGAGATCGAGGCGCGGCTGCGGGGCACCGGGCTGCTCGCCACGACGCTCGCCACGACCGGTGCGGCGGTTGGCGAGGGCGTGCCCGCGACGGCGCCAGCGCGCCCGGCCCTCTCGCGCATGAACAAGGCGCAGCTGGTCGACGAGTGCAAGGAGCGCACGCTGCCTAGCGAGGGGACGGTGGCCGAGCTACGCGCCCAATTGCGGCTGGAGCGCAAGCGCGACTCGCTCGTGCTGCAGCTCGTGGAACGAGGGTGGAGCGAGCGGCAGGCGCAGTCCACCCTCGTTAAGGTGGGCTGGGACCTCGAGGCCGCCATCGCGAAGCTCACCAAGGGGTAAGCAGACGCGAGGGAGGTGCGATGAGGAACACGGCGGCGGCGAGGACTAGGTGGCAGCCACAGACTCTCCAGAGAGAAGATGTTCGACTCTGATGCTTCTCGTTGTGTCGTGGGCTTCTGGCTGATGGTGAACGGTCCTTGCAACGTACTTCGTGAGTCTGTGCTGTGTGTTTCAGTGACGTGAGTCCTGGCTTTCGGTTTCGCTTTGGCGCGTGGCGTGTACACGGTTGGACAGTGCGAATCTCAATCTGAATGTAACAATAATTGCTGTGAATTTCGACCCATGGATCACTCTTCACTGTCGACTGTGTCCACGGATTAGGGATTTTGACTTACATCTTCGCTACTTCTAATATTCTCACTCTGAGGCGTCGCCGTCGGCCGTAGAGAGGCCGATCTACCGCATGCGATACCGATTTAAACCGATTTGAGCCCTGGCTGTCGACGTCGAGCTGTCGAGCTGTCGAGGCGCTGTCCAGGCACTGTCGAGCCTGTCGAGTTCCTGTCGAGCTGTCGTGTGTCGAGCTGTCGAAGCGCTGTCCAGGCACATCTGTCGAGCCTGTCGAGTTCCTGTCGAGCCTGTCGAGGCTGACTCCATGTGCCAGGGTGTCGAGTAGCTGTCGAGCTGTCGAGTTTCCGGTCGAGTTTCTCTGTCGAGGGATGAGGCTCAGAGGGTCAGAGGCTGTCGAGATTATCGAGGCTACATGAATAAACTTGTGAAACCCACTGCCAAGGCGCTCTGATGGACGTGCCCGTGTGTGAAGCGTGAAGGCGTACACTCCGAAGTCCGGTCCATGCGGACTGTAGCCACTAGGCGGGATCGAAACGCACTAAAGAACGGAACGGCTCGTAAGGTCTAAGCCGTAAGCGCGTTCCGCGCTTCGGGGGAAAGAGTGACGATAACGACGTCAAATTTCTCACGCGGTTTGGCTTCAGTCAAGGAGTCATTGTGTGCACACACCGTTGCGCGGCGAGCCAGGGAGCCTCGAAGGCGGAGCCACTACTAGACGATCTGAGGTATTCGCACATCGACATACAAAACACATCAGCATCGTGACATCGTCGCGCTCCCCGGTCGCGCTCAGCCAACACCCTCGCCCAGACTGCACTGTATTGCCAGATTCCTGGCTGGGGGAGACGTATGCCATCAAGCATCATGGTCCGTGTTCATGGAAGATTCAGTGCGTTCAGATGCGCTATCTTCGGCCAGCGTGCGAACAGATCGATGTTGATCCCAGCTGGCACATACCATGCCTTGCGGTCAAAGTCAAACCTGCCCCCCAAAGCCTTGCAATTGTCCTTTTCTGCAAAGGGGCACGAGAGATACGTGCGCACAGGTGCCACTGTACCGGCGGCTGGTGGGTAGTAGGGAGCAGTTGGCATGGCAGATAGGGGCGGAGGCGGAGCGAGATGCTGGTAGCAGGCAGCAGGTTGTGTTGGTGGCGGCTGCTGGTGATAGTGGAAAGCGGTGATAGTAGAAAGCGGGTGGAATGGTGGAATGGTGGTCCCGTTCCATTGGGGTATGCCCCCATGTGGAGCTTGCGGGTATGCGGCATGCATCGGCGCTGCGGGCGCCGCTGGGGCCTGCACAACCGACTGCAAGTGTGCCTGCGCCTGCGCCTGCGCCTGCGCCTGTACCTGCGCCTGCGCCTGCGCCTGCGCCTGTACCTGTGCCTGCTGCGCCTGTGACTGCGCCTGCTGCGCCAATGCCTGATGCGCCAGTGCCTGTGCCTGCTGCGCCTGTGCCTGCGCCTGCGCCTGCGCCTGCGCCTGCGCCTGCGCCTGCGCCTGCGCCTGCGCCTGTACCTGCATCGCCTGCGCCTGCGCCTGCGCGTGTGCGTGTGCGCGTGCCTGTGCCTGCGCCTGCGCCTGCGCCGCTGACCGGGCCGCTGCTTGCGCGTCCGCATCGAGCGAGGGCACGGAATTCAGCGGCAACCACTTTGCAAACGGGCCAAAGCTGGTCACTTGCTCAGGGACCCACCAGATCTTCTCTGCCCAATCGAAGCGTGCGCCAAGAACCTTCGCCTCTTGTGTCTCCCCGAACGGTACGTCGAGAGCAATGCCCCCACCGCCGGCGCGCCGAAGCCGGCTGAGATCATCGTGCTTTATGCGCAGTTGCGGCAGAGCGCCCTTCGGAAGCCATCGAGCGAAGTGGCTGAGGTCTACGGTGGCAGGCGCATAGAGCATGCCCGCCGCGCTGTCCCATCTTGCGCCTCGCGATTCCACGAACGGCCGATCGACGTGGCTCACTTTCTTGGGCAAAAAGGTGCCGCCATGCTTGCGAAGGAGCGCAGAGAAGTCCTTCGACGGCTTCGCCTTCTTCGCCTTGGGAGGCCTCGTGGCGGCAGCTATCTGTGGCGGAGCCGAAGACGAGCTGGCGTAGGTGGGTGTCGGGCCGACAGGCGGGAGGGCAGGGGCAGCCTGCTTGGCTCGGGCGGTCGGCTGTGGAAGAGCGACGGGCGCGCCGCCGCTGCACCGGTGATACGCGAGCAGAAACTCGGGGCAGACGTACTCGCCATGGAAGGTGATGAACTCGCGATAGCGGCACAGATCCCGACCCGTCTCGGCTATGAGAGAATGGTGCATGATGGGCGGCGACACCCCCTCGATCGGCGACAGCTCTCGGAAGGTCTTCGGGAAGCAAGGCCGGCCCGTGTCCATCGAAACTGCGCCCTTGCCACCGACCTGTGTCCGCATCGAGTGCCCCAGGGCTACGCGGCAGGCGAGCACGTAGTAGACGGAGCCTGGGTGGCGCTGCTCGGCATCATAGAGTCGCTGGTGCAGCTCGGAGCTCACCTCGAGCTTCGCATCCTTTGTCACGTACTGATCGCTCTTGCCGACATCCTCTGCAAAGTAGATGCCGTCGCCGAACTTTGTGCCCGCGTTCGTTCCTGAGAAGCGCTCGTTGAGGCCATTGGAGAGGAGCGAGAACAGCACGTCTGGGCTCGTGCCGTGCAGGAGCAGCTGCTCATTCACTTCAGGACGCAGCGCTTTCGACTCCGACAGCGCCGCGACCGCAGCCGCAGCAGTCATCGCCGGGAGGCCAGTCGGTGGCGCGAGGCCGGTGAGGCTCGTGCTGATCTTTCTCATGTGGCTGGAGACCTTGGCCACCCCGGACTCGTACGCGTCACTGTTATTCGAATTCTCGATCTTCCACGCGCGCGCGAGCTTCAGAGAGTCGTACGCCATGGGCTGGCCGCCCACATCCTTGCCCTTGCCGAGCTGTTTGCCATCCGTCCGCATCAGGCGCTCGAGGCCTACCCAGACGCCCGGCGCCTCTGACTGCTTGACTGGCAGCAACACAAACCCATCCGAATCAAGCATACGCTGCTGTCCGGCCGTGAGCTGCGAGCCGCCCCAAGTAGCCGTGCCATCGTCGTCCTCGCCTGGACCGGGAAGCTCCGCGCTTTTCCGGCGCTCCTCGGCCTTTGCTTCCGCCTTAGCGGCAGCTACCTTGGTCTTGGCGAGCAGCAGGTCCTCATACGCCTCATCGTCACTCTCCTCCTCCTCGTCGTCCTCCTCCTCCCAGGTCTCCTCCGCTGCGCTGCACTTGTTGCGCATCGGGTCCTGGTTCAGCTTGCAGTACCACTTGTCCGGGAGCGTCGAGTTCGGATTCATCAGTTTACGCCACTTCTGACATTTCTTGTTCTCGCACTGCACCCACTGCACCCAGCGGGTCTCGTCGACCGCGGCGGGGGCAGGCTCAGGGGCCGCAAGCGGCGGTGGCGGTGGTGGCGGCGGCGCTGGTGGCTCCGCGGCCTTCTTGCGACGGGTTGGGGCTGCCGGCTCGTCCTGCTTGGCCTGTGTCGATTGTGGCTCGATGTTCTCCGGCAGCACCTCAGCGGCCTTGCGTGAAGATCGCCGGGAGGCTTCCGGCGGCGGCTCGTCAGAGGGGCGCTTCCGGGAAGGCATGCTTACTACTTGAAGCGCCGTGTGTTTGACGGTTTGCCGCCCAGGACCACAGACAAGTCAAGACAAGTCAAGTCAAGTCAAGTCAAGTATCAGCAGACACATAAAACGAAAAGCGCCCTATCAACCAAAGTGCCGGTCTGTGTACATGTACTAGGCGGGGGCGGGGGGGGCGGCGGTGAGGGGGATTCTTTGAGCGCTGTTTTCTTTCGACAATTTTCAATCCAAATCCGAAAAAGGTCCTCGAGCGCTTCATGGACGACTCGGCCGCGAGCATCTTGCTTGCGGCGGAGGTGGACGCGCTCGCAGGCGTCCCGGACAAGAAGCGCACTACCATCGTATGTGGAGATGAGGGCGCCTCCAAAAATCTGCGAATGATGGACGAGGAGGATTCCGTGGAGGATGAGCCGGAGCGGCGGGCCCTGTTGCGCGAGGCACGCGCAGCCAAGGAGAGTGCGCGGGGCGGCCGGCTCCGATCGGCGAGAAAGTCGGCACGAAAGCCAACGACGGCGCGCAAGCCGACGACGGCACGCCGCACGGTGACGCCATCGCCGGCACGGCCGCCGACCTCGAGGCCAGTCGGCGAGCGCCGACCTCCGCCGCGGCCAGTGCACGCGAGCACGCGAGATGCGGAGCGCCAAATAATCGATCGCGAGAAGCCCAAACGCACCACCATAATCTGCGAGGACGAGGGCAGCTCCTCCAAGAAGCAGGCCCAGTTCCAGGACGATGACGATATGATAGGCTCCCCGACGGCTGAGATGCCCTCCCTGCCGGGCGCGCCGCACCCGCTACTCGCATTGGCGAGCCAACAGCGCAGCCTGAAGGCATCGAGGCCCATCGTGGTCGCCGACGGCGGGGATGTGAACGAGAGCGACGAGGGTGAAGACAACGCCCCGACGGACCGCGCTGTGCGTGTGGAGCCGACGCGCCCGAAACGGTCGGAGAAGCCCACGCCAACGACGGCGCGCAAGCCGACGAGCCGTGTGGATAAGGCGCACCCGCCCTCGGGCGTCTCCCCGCCGCGTGTGTCGAGCGAGGCCGAGCGGCGGGAGCAGGAGGAGGAGCGTGCCAAGCGGATCAAGGCGCGCCGAGCGGCCCAGCGGATCGCCGCGCAGCGCGATGTACTCGTAGCTCGCGAAGAGATTGAACGGCGCACGCGCCGTGTCGAGCAGTCGGTACGGGCCAAGGTGGCGTACGCGAGCTATGTGTGCGAGCAGCAGCAGCAGCAGCAGCTCGCCCGCATGAGCGGGGATGCGGGCGTTGGCGGCGCCGGCGGTATGGATGCCCACTACGGCGCCGGCGGTATGGGTGCTACACCTCCTGCCTTACCGGATCCCGCAGACCATGACCGTTTCCTGGCCCTCGCGGACGATCGGCTACGCATGCTCGCCGCTGCTCGGCAGAGGGTGGCGGCAGAGAGTGCGGCGGCGCGGCTGCCCCCGGGAGGCAAGCTGCCCACGACGGCGCTGCCCATAGGCGCTGGGAGCGCTGGGAGCTCGGCGGCTGGTGGGGCTGTTGAGGGGTTGAAGGCGGCGCAGCAGCAACGGTTGCTCGTCGGGAAGGCAAGCCGCAAAGGCTCCGCTGAGGGGCGCGCCTCCGCCGCAACGGCACTGCGCCGCGTCGGCACTGCTCCGGCAGCCATGGAGGCCGCCGGCGCGGGCATCAACGAGGTGGCGCCCGGCACGACGCCGACCAGCGGGGATGCTGCGGGGGGCGCTGTAGTGGGCGCATCTGGGATCGTTTCCAAGCCGGGCTGGTTGGACTCGTTGGCGGGTATGTGGCGTGAGCTCCAGCCTCCCTCCTCGCGACGTGACACGCGGCGCACCGAGCCGTCCGGTGGTGGTGGGCCGGGCGCTGGCGTGAACGTGCACACCTTGCAGGAGCGACCGCTGCTGGTGCGACCGGTTCTTGCGGGCGCGTCGAGGACGATCGTGGTCCCCGGGGGCGGGAGTGAGGGTGGGAATGAGGGCGACGAAGGCGACGACAACGCCCCGACTGACCGCGCTGTCCGTGTGGAGACCCGCGGAGCGACCCGAGTCCATCGGTCCGCGAGCCCCAATAAGCAGCCGAGCGCCGTGTCGAGCGCCTACCTGGCCGGCGCGAGCACGACGAGCGCCGACCGCGCCTACATGCACGAGGCCACGTGGCTCCATGAGGGTCGGTTTGAGGCCGGCACGGGTAGCCATAAAGCCACGGGCGCCGCGGGCGACGAAGAAAGTACCCTCCTTGAGATGACGAACCCGGGGAAGGGCAAGGCCGATCGCCCTGCGCTGCCCGTCACGGCGCCTGGCTACGGCTCGCAGGCGATCATCGCGTGGAGCGATGCAACGTGGCACGGGCGCGCAATGTCGCCCAAGTTTACTTCGTCCAACGCACTCCCAGGCCAGCCGCTCGCCGTCCGGCTGCCTGGCCAGCCGGAGCACTTTTACCGGCCGGACTGTGGGGAATTGCTGGACGCGCTCGGCATCGCGCCCGATGCGACCGTGGTGGGCAAAGATGGCGAGCAGCTCACGCTGAGCAAGTGGGACGACGAAGCTTGGGGTGAGCTGGTACGCGGGGGCAGTGCGCCCCTCCTGGCGCGCTGCCTCGAGATCTTTGGCGTGCAGGAGGAGCACCCGCACCTCGCCCTCGAGTGCTTCGCCCAAGTGCGGCTACGCTGCCTGCACAGGTACGGCATGCACGGCGACCGATGCCGCTCTCCCCCTCGTGCATGCAAGTGCTCACCACGACGCCCCATCCACTTCCCCACAGGAAGCAACCGTTGCTGCTCGAGGCCGGCGTGCAAGCGGCAGTGCTGGCGGCGATGAAGGCGCACCTTGAGCACCGCGCGGTCCAGTTCCTTGGGTGTGAATGCCTCGGCCTGCTCGCCGGCTACAGCGTGGCGGCCGGTGTGAATGCCGGGTGGTGTGAATCCCCTGGTGTGAATGCCGGCTACAGTGTGGCGGCCGCCGGCGGTCATTTTGCTCTCAAGCCAGAGCAGGCGCTCGCGACGGTGCCAACTGGTTACGAGGTCTCTGAGCTCGCCTGCTGAGGTGACGAGATGGTTACGAGGTCTCTGAGCTCGCCTGCTGAGGTGACGGGAGGATCGTCATCAAACGTCATCAAGAAGCTCCTCATGAGCGGACGGCTTCGACCTTGTGTTTACTACAGAACAACACAATAATATTTGAGGCACCGCTTACATGCACTGGGCGGGTGTCTTGCGACGGTGCATGTATTTAGTATCGATGCACGCATGAGTGACGGTCTGGACGTAGCCAACTACAGTGTGGGAACAGGATCGGGGACGGATGGGACGTGGCTCTCGGTTTGGTGAGTCTAAGAGCGTGCAGGTAATCGCATTGTATTCGCTACGAAATGTAACTTGTCACGTGACCTCGTTCGGTAAGGTTTCGCGCGTCCTCAATCGAATTCGACGCGTCGTGTTGAGCTGCACCAAGGACGCATGTTGTGGTACGCGGACGCTCTTGTCGGACTGTCGGCTCTTGTCGGAGCGCGCTTTCGCAATCATGGCGTCCACCAAGCAGTTCCCACCGGATGCTCGTGACGCGCTCATCTCTTGGTTCAAGCAATATGGCGCCAAGCCAGAGATGGAGATTGAGTTCCGCGTGCAGGAGGTGGGTGAGGCTGGATTTGAACAGCTGCTCTCGAGCTTGCAGAGCAACCGCGGCTGGTCCAACGTACCGAAGCCGAGTGTGACCCTCGACAGGATGCACGCGACGGGCGTGCGCGAGACGATCGAGATGGGCCCAAACGGCCAGCCATTGCCCAAGCCGGCACAGTACATGCGCAAGGTCAAGGGCCATGACGTGCCGTGGACGACGCCATCGGGCGTGCCAGTCAAGTTTGCAGTGGCCTCGGAAAGAGAGTCCTCCGCCGACCCTTCGCCCGTGCACCTGTATCGGCACAAGCAGCGCTACTCGTTCGTGCACAAGAACCTCTTCAAGTTCGAGCTCACCAGGGTGAAGCAAGGCCCGACGAATGAATCAGCGTCACGGGCGGAGACACAGTTTGAGGTGGAGCTTGAGTTTTGCGGGCAGGGCGAAGTGGGGAAGGGCGTGTCTCCCGAGTACCTCGCCGACTCGATGCTCATGAAGGCAGCCGACCTCGTGCACCAGCTCGTCAAGGTGCGCAGCGGCGAGGGTGCGGCAGGCGCTTTGCCGGGCGCACCGAATAGGTCGTCAACCGCCGACGGCCCGGTGCAGGAGGGCGACGAGGTGGTGCTTGCGCCAGGTACGGAGGTGGCGTTGGCGGAGTCGGGGCACGGCGCGGGCGCGCGCTTCGACGGCGAGATGCCCGCCGAGCTCGCGGCCAGCACCGGCTGGATCTTTTCACACCGGGTGCCGGAGTCGGGCCTCGCCTTCGTAATGAGTGAGCCCACGCAGCTCGTAGGCCAAGCGTACCCGCTGTACTACTTTTGCGGCACCGTGCCGTACGCGGCCGTGCGAAGGAGACCGCGGGGAGTTGTATGACAACAACGAACCGTGCGTGCGGACGTGAACGTGTGGCGCGAGACTCGGGCGCTCGGGCGTGGCCGGTGCGCGTATCACTTAACATATCACTCACTGTGTGAGTCTGTGTGTAAGTGTGAGCGAGTATGCTATACTCAACGGCCGAATAGACAATACTGGCAAGTGGGCACGAGCGCCACAACGCGGCTTAACGCGGCGGGCCGCGCGCGGCCCCGTGCTCGGTGGGCACGGCATGACCCAAGGGAGAATGGTCTACTATTTTTCACGTCTGTGGGCACGCGCGCGCTGGCGCCCATGACGCGCGACGGCGCGCGGCCACGAGTATAGACCTTCACACAGCATGGTAGACTATATCGTGAAGACCAACCGCGCTGAGGTCAATGCGTCCAGCTGCGTGGTGGTTTCACAACCTAATTCTCAAGTTTACCGGTAGTCGATGCGGTTGCGGAATTTTCAGTAAACATCATGTCAACATTAAACGGCGTCGGATCGCGAAGAGGGCGGTGTATCCATGTCCTCAGAGCTTGAGGAAGAGATCAAATCTTTGCGTGAGCACCTGCGGCGCAAGGCAGTTGTTGAGCTCAATCAGGTTGGAGCGCTCCGACAAAGACTGCAAACGACAAAAACTGCAAACGTCCAAGCTCAGGTCTCCGGTGTCTCTTCGATGCGTCAAGAACTGCTGGCTGCTCTCAAAGACGTGGAGAAGCTCGATGGTGAGCTCGACGATGGCAAGCCTTGCGATTGCTCTACGTGGGTCGTCAGAAAACCGTCGATGTGCACACAACCTTGGACGAGAGGAAAATGCTGGTTTCAGTGCTGCAAGCGCGGCAGGGCGAATCCGCACACGCGTGCGGCAAGTTTGCTGGATCTAGCATCATCTCTCGAGTCACAAGGCCAGCCACGCCACAGAACCGCTCCCGCCGGCCATTGCCAGCCAGCGGTGGCGATGCGCTACATCCACAGCATCCAGTCGAATGTCTCACGATGCAACGAAAAAATCGAATTCCAATTCACGGGTTCGGGCGTGGGTGCCGACATGATGCTGCTCTTCCTCGCGCTGCACCGGGCAATGTTGCTGGGCCGGCCGCTCGCCTGGTCGGCAGACTGGTGGTGGACGACCGACGGATTCCTCGACAGCTTCGACATCTTCCCTCCACTCAGCGCCTGCCAGAGCCCTCGTGCTAGCACTTTGCACCTGCACAGAGAACGCGCGGATTCGAGCATACCCGAAAGCCAGCAGGGCATCGACCTGTGCTATGGCTACGGCAACTGCGCATGGGCGAGCCAGCTTCCCGAGCCATTCAGCAGATGCGGCATCATCTGGTGGTTTTCGCAGCTCGCCACGGCGTTGATCCGGCCTTCGCATGCGGCAATCAGCGCCATATGGCCCAATGCTAGCCAGTCATTAATGCGTCGGGGCGGCACATACATTCCGTACAAGTCGAGCCTCTTGATGTTGCTGCGTCATTCGGTGCTGAACGATCTTCCGGCGCAGTACAAGGGCTTCCACTTTCGGCGCGGCGACGCATGCCTCGAGAAGGTCAAGGGCATTCGGCCGCCGTGCCCGTCGGACGAGCAGGTTCGAGCGCAGCTGCAGGCCATACGTGCGCCAGCGATGGTCGTCACCGACTCGGCGGCCATCAAGCGTATAGCGAAAGAGGCATGCGGCTTGCATTGTCAGATCTCCTCGACAGACGTCTACGGCCTGGGGACCTCACTCTCAATGAAGCACCGTAACTCGACTATTGAATTCCGCCACGACCTGAACCGCACGCAGGTCCTCATTGGCACGGTGCGCGATATCTCCCTCCTCGCCCTCTCGTCGGAGATACACGCGAGCTTCTACTCCAACTTTCCGCGCATCGCCTACCTTCTCGGCCAGCCTTCGAGCTACACCTCATCCGACGCGCTCTGGTGCCCATTTGTGTTCTGCCGCGTCGGCTTCGCCAGCGACCCTAACATCTGCACGCCTCGCTGGCATGAGTTAGAGCGTGGCACCATGCGAGGGCTGCCAGAGGTGGCGCTCGACGGCATCCATCAGGCGAGGCGCGACTGGGTGCGCGCGGTACGCACCACGGGAGAATCTGAATGCAAGCTTGAGGTCATGCGCGCGGTGAGCCGGATGCCAAAGGTGTATTGACGCGTGTGCACTGGTATGATGAGCTGATCGACATCCAACGACTGTCAGAAGAGTGTGCGCCTCGGATCGGAGCCAACAACCGCACCACGAATACCAAACCGAACGGCACGGCTGACGGCACGGCGGGGCCTCCTTGGTCGCCGGACATCTAAGTGGGGGCATCCGATCCGGTAGTGGGCGCGCGCGCGGCCGCACCTTGTGGCTCTCATTCACAACCACGTGCGGCCAGCAGCCACAGTCACCGACTCCACACGCAGGCTTGTACAGAGCGCACGCCCTCTCTCGAGAACTCTGTACCATTAAGACCATCCCACAAGAGTCAAGACGGAAGACCGTGCTGCGTGCTCCGTGGGGTGCGAAACACCACAGAGTTTAGTTCAATCCCTGCTCGCACATGGTGGAAGGCCCAAAGGAGACCGAAACTTCTACGAAACTTCTCCTAATTGGGACTTTAAAGGCCCACGTTGCGCCCTCATTCCGCAAGCCTCATCCGGGCCCGGACGAATCATGGCCCTTGTGCGCGTCGCTGCCGGGCTCCCTGGCGGCTCCAGACGCGCTCGGATCGGCCAGTTTGGGCTTTGAGGCGACGCCCGGGGTCGATGCCGATCACGGCGAGAGCGAATCGCGAAGCCGGCGACGCCGAGGCCGGTGCTGCGGCCTCTGGGAACAGCACAAGGGCAACGGTGTCGCACTCGAAGGCATCTGCGCGGCTTGCCGCGCACGGAGCATCCGCCGCAGCCAGCTGGTGGGCTGAGGCGCCGCATTCTCGGGGCAGTGGGCTCAACGCGTCGGCGATCAGCTCGTCGCAGAACCAGATGTGACTGCAGCACGGCCCCCAGCGCACGACGCGCAGGACAGCAGATGGCTCCAGGACAGCGCAGATAGCGTCGCATGGGCGGCTCACGGCATGCCGGAGTCGCCCCGTGAGATATCCCGACCGGGCTGATGATCGGAGAGCATCACTCTTCTTGCGTAGGGGAGCACTGTGCATGCTCGCGTGTGTCGTACAGGGCATCTCGTGTGCATAATGTAGGTTTCCGTACTGCAGTGTGCGTCATACGTCGACCACTCTTCATCTTAGGATCGCACACCACTCTATAAGAGATACACCATCGAGATCAGGCGAGAGAATGTGTTTTGGAGCTCGAATTGTGGAGCTGTGTGGCCAAATGGTTCACGGGTCGATATTGGCGGGCGAAGTCGGATTTCGATGCACATCTCCAAAGATCGCGAGACAGCACATAGCTGGAGGGCCATAGATCGAGTCTAGGGACTACATGGACTCATACAGCACAGAGAATCACGCCATCCCAAGTCACGCCATCCATGGCCCTAGTACCAGAATGCGACCAAAACGCGACCCTCCAGGCCGTTCTCGGGGTCACAATGTGACATCTGAGTGGCGACAGTGACTTGAGATGGCGTGATTATCTGTGCTGTATGAGTCCATATAGTCCCTAGACTCGATCTATGGCCCTCCAGCTATGTGCTCTCTCGCGATCTTTGGAGATGTGCATCGAAATTGACCTTAGACAATAAGTAGGTCGACATTCGAGACGAAGCCGGATTTCGATGCACATCTCCAAAGATCGCGAGACAGCACATAGCTGGAGGGCCATAGATCGAGTCTAGGGACTACATGGACTCATACAACACAGAGAATCACGCCATCACAAATCACTATGCATGGCCAAGTACCAAAATGCGACCAAAACGCGACCTCACAGGCCGTACTCGGGGTCACAATGTGACATCTTAGTGGCGACAGTGACTTGGGATGGCGTGATTCTCTGTGCTGTATGAGTCCATATAGTACCTAGACTCGATCCATGGCCCTCCAGCTATCTGCTATCTCGCGATCTTTGGAGATGTGCATCGAAATCGGACTTCGCCTCGCGATATCGACCCGTGAACCATTTGGCCACACAGCTCCACAATTCGAGCTCCAAAACACATTCTCTCGCCTGATCTCGATGGTGTATCTCTTATAGAGTGGTGTGCGATCCTAAGATGAAGAGTGGTCGACGTATGACGCACACTGCAGTACGGAAACCTACATTATGCACACGAGATGCCCTGTACGACACACGCGAGCATGCACAGTGCTCCCCTA
>Ga0210248_101288_pt1 | contig 19603 bp, 17 predicted proteins | sample ChrtobMetP3_32mM_FD_155493 | JGI IMG/M metagenome (GOLD analysis project Ga0210248, IMG submission 155493) | Chrysochromulina tobin associated microbial communities from unialgal haptophyte culture, Seattle, Washington, United States - P3_32mM | ecosystem: Host-associated > Algae > Haptophytes >...
TGCGTATACGCACCCACACCCGCGTACAAGCACATGTGCGTAAACGCGGCGTCGGGTGCGTATACGCACCTACCTGCGTATACGCACCCGACGCTGTGTATACGCAGGGACGCGACGAACGTCATGGCAACAGTTAGCAGTTTTGTCTTCTACGAGGCGGACAAGTTGCGACAATGGCATCGATGGACAACTCATTGTATAACCATCTCTGTATAACACGTAGACATGATGTATTACACGACGAAGCTCACATCGCGAGGCAACTTAGCACCGTTCGCAGCCCCCGGAGCGCCCGCGGTCGGCGGCGGGCCGACGCCGAAGAGCAGCCAGTCGATGGGCGGTTCGACGAGTGGCCAGAGCAGCATGCGTGCCCACGGCGTCGAGAGCGCGGCGCACGCGAGCAGCGAAGCGGGTATTAACAAGAAGAAGACGGAGCCATCGGTCGCTGGAGACCATACGGTCACCTCACGTCCATAGTGGGCTGAGAGCGCATCAAATGTCGTCTTGAGCACCCATGGGTTGAAGAGCAGCACCGGATGCAGCAGGTATACGTACATGGACAGGTGTCCGGGCGTCGTGAGCCACCCACTCTGGCGCGGCATGAGGCACAGGAAGCCGGCCATCAGCGGCAAGGAGGCGACGTAGAAGGTGGCGCGTCGACCGAGCTCGCGCATCGAGGAGCATTCGGACAGCTTGACGCCCGACGGGTCCGGTGGCGAGCCGTTGAAGCACGCGTACGTGCGCGTGAGCTGATAGAATGCGTCGTGGAAGTGCTGTCCCCCGTACCTGTGGAAAAGTGCAGGCGTCGTGGTGAGCACGTGCATGCTGGTTTCGGGCGCCGTGGTGAGCGTTGGAAACCGCTGTTCCGCGTACGCTGAGAACAACGCGAGGGAGAGCGCGCACGTGACGAAGCTCGCGGCGAGCGGCCGGCGAACGTCCGGCCGGTTGAGCTGCGCCCACGCGTCGCGGGGCACGAGCGCGCCGCCCACAAAGAACGGCCAGAACGACAGAACGTTCTGGTGGTTGACGCCAAGGTCGGCGAAGAGGGCACCATGCGCCAGCAGCAGCGAGATCAGCATGGGCACGCGCGTGCGGAGCATCGTGGGTAGCGAGGCGCGCCAGATGATGAGCGCGAGCAGAAACCACGTCACCACCTGCTGCGGTGGGTTGAACAACTCGATCGGCAGCTTCTGGACGCCGAAGCCGGCGAGTGTGAAGGCGACCACCTTCATAGCAAAGTAAAGGCCCTGGAAGATGAGATACGTTGCGAGCACCTTGACGAGACCGCGCGCGTGCCGATCCTCGATGGTGGCCGGCGATAAGTGGCCGGAGATCATGCAGAAGCATGGCATCACCACAAGCTTCATCAGCGCGAGCAAGCCGGAGATGAAGGGGATTGCATGCTGCAGGCGGAGGGCAGTCGCGCAGTGTGAGTGAGCAAGGGCGAGTGCACGCATCGGAAAGCCCGTCAAGAGCGTAGCGAGGGAGGAGCGCATGCGCACCTCTGGTCGGTCGGCGGAGCTGTACACGACGGCGCTGTGGTAAAGCACCACAGAGGAAATTAGTACGGCCTTCGCATTGTCAAGCAGCTCGAGCCGCTTTGCACGCAGAGGTGCTGCTGCTGCTGGTACGAGCAACGGCTCTCCGAGAGTCGACGACACTGCTCCGCCTATTGACGATACCTTGGGCATGAGCTCGTCAATGTCGGCTGGAGTCGTGGGGCGGCTGAGCGAGCGGGCGCGACGGTCGCGGGGATCTCCGAGCACGAGGAGGCATCGCGAGGAGCAAAGCGCCGTGGCGAACGCCCATTTTGCGGCGAGAACGACGAACCATGACGAACCGAGCAGTTTTTGGGGTTGCACACCAACACCTCGTCCTAAAACTGTTCTCACGACCACATGTCGAGCCATCGGGCCTTGACCCATAGGTACTGAAAGACGAGGAGCGCCATCGCCGTGAGCGAGCCTGTGGTTGCGGCCCAGTCGAGGTCGTCCTCGAGCTGCGCCGCCGTGCGCTCGGATCCGCGGCCGAGGCCGGGATTGGGATGCCCCGGGCGGGGCGTGGGGGCGGCGGCGCTCGTCGGCCCCCTCGGCGCCCCCGGTATGCCCTCAGCGTCGTCGGGGTCCCTGCTGTCGTCAGCACTGTGCGCGTGCGCTGTGGTGCGCTGCGATCCCTCACGGGGCACTTGCGCGTGTGCGCCGCCGGGTGCCGCCGCCTCTGCAGCACGCTGCGCTGAGACGCCCGCCGCTGGCGGCTGCGGCTGCGCGACTGGCTGAACTGGCTGCGTCTGCTGTTGCTGCTGGAGCTGCTGGATCTTCGCAGCCGAAGTGGCAGCCTGCTGGGCAGCCGTCGGCTGGTTGGGCAGCTCGGGCTCGGGCAGCTCGGTGAAGGCAGTCGGCCCCTGCGCCGTGCCCATAGGGTGACCATACACCTCGAGCTCGCGGAAGTGAAGACAGATAAAGGGCTCGGCTGCGTGGACCTCGATGCGCAGCACGCCGCGCGCAAAGGGGCGCACCTGCCAGATGTAGAGCTCACTCGCCGTGCGCACCTGAAAGCTCGCCAGCACCTCGCGCCCATCCGTTCCGCTGGCACCCAGCAGCCTCACCGATGCCCCATACAGCCGCGACTTGAAGTCGATGCGGTTGTGCAGCACCAGTTGGTGAATGGCCATCGGCTCGGGGAGCTGCACGGCCCACGACGCGAGCCCCGCGTCGCAGCCGCTGTGAAAGAGCGACGCGTTCACCACACCGTCGTTGGCTGCGCCCGGGCCGGCGTTCTCGGCGTACGGGTACTCCGAAGAGGCGCTCGCCTTACCGAGCGGCGCGACGTTGAGCAGCGGGTCGCCGCGCAGATTTGAGCAGCGCGGGATGCCATGGGGCGTCACGGCGGGCAGCCGGCAGCGCCGCGCGGTCGCCGCGTAGTCGGCCTGCGCGGGGCACGCCGTACCGTCGCAGCAGCGCATGCCCTTGGACTTGTAACGCATGTACTTGAGGTCGGTGCATGGCCTGACGCTCTTCACCAACGAGACGTGCTCCGTGTGGTCGGTCACATCGTCGACGGCCTTGAGCCACACGAGCGCCCGGATGTTGTCGAGCGCTGACTGACTGCCCGAGTTACTCTGGCCGAGGGCTGCCGCCTTCGTCACCTGCTCGTAGTTGCCCGAAAAGGTCATCCCCATGCACTCGGCGATCTCGTCGCAGATCTGCTTCGCGTGGCCGAGCGAATAGGTGCCGTTCATCAGGTCGGCACCCTGCGGCACGTAGCCACGTACGACATCGTAGCTATGCGCGCGCGTGACGGCCAAGGCGCCGACCGTGAGCAGCCAGATTAGCATGGGGAAACTAAATCCTGGGGACCCTGAAAAAGGCGAGCGCAGCAGCCTTTCAGGGTACTGGCTCGGACACCCTTTAATTCGTGCGTGCGTGCGTGCAACCTTTTTGCGCTCCGCGCGATGCGCGCGCCTCCGCGTCCCGCTGCGGCCGGCTCCAGGCGCGTCGGAGGACGGAGCTGCTCCCAACCATCTCTCTATTTGCCATCGACCTGCCCGCCCATTTCGCCGCGCGCCTTGACGCGCGCGCGCTACGGAGGAGCTTCGCTCGGACTCCCAAGTCGGGCCAGCTCGTGCCCGCAGCACGGATCGATGGCGCTGAGCGCGCGCGCGTGCTGTGCAGGTGCGGCGGCGAAGGCGCCGACGCAGCGCGTTCCGCGGTGCAACCGGCGCCGAATGTGGTGCCTCGGCCTGCGGCTTGACGCCCACGGAGGCGGCGGCGGCGGCCGCGGCGATGGAAGCTACTTGTGCTCGACACCGTCGTAATGCGACAGTGTCGAGTGCGTCTTTGCGTTCCCCACGGGGGCGCGCACCATCGGGCGCGTCGGTGCACGCAGGTTCGATGCCGCCGACGTCTCCAACACCGCCCCGACGGGCACGGTAGCAAGGAAGCGTCGGCGCATTGCAAGGCGATGTGGAACGGCATCCAGAACCGGGGGAGGCGACGATGGCGCCATTGTCTCTACGCGCCACGCCCCGCCATCTAGTCTCCACGCGCCGCGCCCCGCCATCGTCGCCTCCCCGCCTGGTGCGTGTGCGTAACCCACAGAGGCTGCCTCGCACCGATGCCGGCCCGGCGGTGCGCCGCAGGCCTGCGCCTGCCGCCGACCCGCCCGGCTGCGTGGGAGGCGTCCGTAGGTGGCGTCCGCGGTTTCCGCTGACCGGGTCCGGGTGCAAGTTTTTGTATAGAGAGACGAAAAGAAAAGCGGGTCCCCAGCCCTCGCCCCCTGGGCCCATATTTTCTTCTCGGCGAGAAGTCTGCACAAACATCTAAAAGCAAATCGCAGGAGAAAGAGAGACCTAGGCTCTGAGTAAGTAGCCCGCTTTTCCGCTGTTCCAACTGTGAAAGCGTCACCCGGAGGTCCCTGCGACTCTCTCGAGCTGGGCTGTCCTCAAGTGCTCAAGTGCCGGCCAAGCAATCAGTTCGACGTTGCGGCCCGCGCTCGAAGTTGCGGGCATGGCGGATGCGGCAACAGGCGATGGCGTATGGCTGCTCAAGCCGCCCAAGGCCGCCGTCATCTTCCGCCGGTCCACGGCCTCCTCGTCGGAGACAACGCGGATAGCAGTCCGGACGGCGACAGGAGGCATTGTGCTCTCTGTTGAGGGGCACCCCGTCTCGGACGCGGACTGGGCGGCCGAGTCGCCCACAGCCGAGCAGCTGTACCGTGGCGTCGTGGCCGCGGGCGTCGAGCGCGTCCTCGCCGGCGGCCGTGCCTCCTTCATCGCATGTGGCCAGTCGGGCTCGGGCAAGTCGTCGACGCTCTTCTTCCTCGAGACGAGCCAGGGCGCACGCCCCGGCCTGCTACCGCGGGCGGCGATGCACCTCTTCGCGGAGCTGCCCGCGAGCTGCGAGGTGCGCGCCTCCTTCATCGAGCTCTACAACGACGGGCTCTACGACCTGCTCGCGCGCAACGGGCCGGTGCGCCTGCGGGAGTCGCCCACTGCAGCTCCCGACGGCGGCGGCTCGCGCGTGCCTGTGCGTACTGGCACTGAGCTCATCGAGCTCGTGCGTGACGCCGAGCAGCGCCGTCACGTGGGCGCGCGCCCGCGCATCAACACGCCGCTTGCGCGCTCCCACCGCGGCCATGCGGTGCTCACGATCCGTCTGTGTGGGCCGAGCGGCGGCGGAAGCGGCGGCGGAAGCGGCGGCGGTGGTGGCGCGGACGGTGCGTCGGCGGCAGGCGCCTGCGGTGCTCCCGCGCCACCCTCTCGCGCCAAGCTCACCCTGGTCGACCTCGCCGGCGCCGCCGACCCGAACCAGCTGCGGAATGCCGAGACCATCACACAAGCGGCGGCTCGGGGTGAGCTGATGAGGCAACGGCTCCATGGCGATTCGCTCCTTCAGGTGGAGGGGCGAGCCATCAACGCCTCGCTGTACGCTCTCGGGGAGGTCGTCCGAGGGCTGACGACGCGCGCCGCCTTGGGCGCAGGGCCGCCGGGGGGCGGCGGCGAGGGGGCTGGCGGCGAGGCTGCGCGGCCGCCGCTCGCAAAGTGGAAGGATGCGCGGCTGACCCGCCTGCTGCAGGGCCCGCTCACCCTCGATGGTGGCTGCGTGATCCTCGCGCACTGCCGCCTCGAGCGCCGCTTCGTCGACCACCTGCGATCGACGCTCCGATTCGCCGCGCGCTGCCGGCAGATCGCAATCTCGCCGCGCGCAGATCCCATCTCGCCGCGCGCAGATCCCATCTCGAGGCAGGTCGCAATCTCGCCGCGCGCGGAGCCCATCTCGCAGCCTCGCGTGGGCGGCGCTGCCTGCGTGGGTGCCCGAGACGGCGCTGCCTGCGTAAGTGCGAGCCTCGAAGGCGCTGGCACGGCCGTTGGCGCAGCGGCCGCTCGCGCTGCGGGCGCTGGCGCGCCGAGCAGCGTGCTGCGGAATACGTCGGCGCCCGATACGGCGCGCCATGCGCCCGCACCGCCGCCGCAGCCGCTGCCCCCCGTGCCGCCCGCGCCCGATACGGCGCGCCCAGACGCGGCGGGAGCGCCGCATCGGGCGTCGTACAGTCCGTCCTCGGCGGAGGGCGGCGAGCCCGAGCGCCCTGCCGAGCGCCCTACCGAGCGCCCTGCCGAGCGAACCGCGCGCATGCAGGCCCTGCACGCACGCCAGCTGGTGGCCGCCCACGAGCGGCAGGCGAACCAGCAGCGGCAGCTCCTGCAGCTCCTGCTCCAGGCACGCCTCGGGCTCCCCACTGATGAAGGCGCTCATCAGTGGCTCCCCACTGATGAAGGCGCTCATCAGTGGCTCCCCACTGATGAAGGCGCTCATCAGCAGTTGCTCCGAGGCAGCACTCGGCCGGCCGCCGCCGCAAACGCTGCGTCGGGGGCGCCGCTGCCGCCTGCTCGACACGACGCGCCGCCTCCTGCGTCGCCGCCGCTGCCGCCTGCGCCGCCGCAGCCGGCGCAGGCGCAGTCGCTGTCGCCGCCACCGACGACGCCCACAGCAGGCGTCGAGGCGCCGTGCCGGGCACCCGGGCTCTCGGATTCGTCACAGATGGCGAGCGCCGTCGCGGTGGAGAGCGCCGTCGCGGGCGGTTCGGCGGGCCCCAGCCCAACCCCGAGCGCCCCCGCGCTGAGCACGCCGCCCTCGCAGCCAGCCTGCGACGAAGCGAGCCACCCCAAAGCAAGCAGCCCCGCTTTGGCAAGTACCCCCATTCACGCTTTGGCAAGCCCCCCCGATGGGGCCAGTGTGAATGGAGGGGCAAGCGCCGTCGTGAGCCCGCAGGGGCAGCCATTGACGAACCCCATCGGATTGCCGAGCTCATCACGGGGCGTGGGCGACCCGACGGCGCTCACGACGGCGCTCACGGTGCCATCGGGTCTGTCCACCCATGCGAGCCCACGCAGCACGAGCGCCGTGGCGAGCGCCAGCCCCCTCGAGGGACGTGCCACGTCAGCTACGTCAGCAGCGCCGGCAGTCCCGGCAGTCCCAGCACCGGCGGCGGCGGCAGCGGCAGCGAGGGGTGCGGCGCCTTCCCGCCTGCGGGCCGCCGTCCCTCTACCCGCAGGGTACACGCGGGCGGAGGCGATGCGCAAGCGAGGCTCACCCGCCTCCTCTCCCGGCTCGTCGTCCGCCTCGCCTGCGGTGGTTTCGCCTGCGGTGGCTTCACCACCGCTCCGTTCTCTCCTCGAGGCGCGCCGTGGTGAGCGCGACGAGTCGCACCATGCGCTCACCACGGCGCTTCCCGCGCTCCTCCCCGCTCCGCGCACGCCGCTGTCGAACGCGCTATGGCCACCTCCATCGGAGCCGCCACCGCAGCCGCCGCCACAGGCGACGGCGCCCCCCGCGCTCACGACGGCGCCCCCGGATGCCGACGAGGCGGATGGCGACGAGGCGGATGCGGCCCATGCAGGCGTTCCTATTGAACCCGGCTTTCCTAATTTGGGACGCTTCCCGCCGCCGCCCTCGGATGGCGGCGGCGGCGGCGCGGGCGGGGGCGCGTCATCCTCCCCCGCCATCGGTCATAGCGGGCACAGCAGCAGCGGCGGCGGCTGCGGTGGTTGTGGCGCGTGCGCCGGCGGGTACAGCGCTGGCGGCGGTGGCAGTTACAGCGCTGGCGGCGCCGGCGGTTATAGCGCTGGCGGCGGTGGCATCGGAGAGAGCGCTGGGGGCATCAACGGCATCGCACTACACTCGTCGCGACCTCAAGCGCCGCATGGCGCCGTGTCGGGCGGCGCGTCGCCGAACTGCACTGCCGCCATCGCGCCCGCGGACTTCGTCTGCTCCCTCGCCCGCCCACCAAACACCTCCCCACCAAAAACCTACCCCCCACCGGCGCCCTCTCAGCTGGCCGACGAGGCTGTTGCCGCGATCGCGCTCGTGGCGTTGGGCGCTGTGCCGGGCGCGGCGATGGGCGCTGTGCCGGGCGTGGCGATGGGCGCTGTGCCGGGCATGGCGTTGGGCGCTGTGCCGAGCGCGAGTGTGAGCGCGAGTGTGATGCCCAGCCGCGCACCGAGCGCTGTACCGAGCGCGGCAGCCTCCGAGATGGCGTTCGCAGCGGTGTCATCTTCGTCTGTCTGCTCCGACGCGCCCATGACCATGAGCGGCAGCGCCGCCGTCGCCGCGCCGCGCCTCTCGCCGCTGCACCCACCCTCTTCGACTGCTTCGCCTGCATCGGCGGCTGCCTCGCCCCTCGACTTCACCCAGTTCTGCGAGCTCGTGCGCACTCATGACATGGGCGGTGGCACGCACTCGCGCACCTCGCTGCGCGAGCGCTTCCGCGAGCTCGGCCCAGATCACGAGGGGCGCGTCGACTCGGAGCTCGCGCTTCGCGCCTTTCTGCTCGATGCGCTCTCGCGCTCGGCACGGCGCTTGATCGACCTGCTGCGCGCGTGGGATGCGAGCGGCGAGCGGCGCGTCGACCGCGAGGGACTGTGCCGGGCCGTTCGCGCGCTCGGGATTCGTGCGAGCTCGCGGGACGTCGACGCCGTCTTCGGCGCCATGGACCGCGAAGGCACCGGTGTGATCTCCCAGCACGAGCTCGCGACGGCGCTGCGCTCCTCGAATGTGACGAACCTCAAGATCACACTGCGCACGGGCAGCGTCGGCTACCAGCGGCTCCAGGACGTCGACGTCGGTGCGACCGGGATTGCCAGCGCCGCCGACCCCACCACCACGGCCTCCTCCCACTCTGCCCAGTCGGCGACCGCTGCGGGCGCCGCCGACTGGGCGCCCGGCTTCGATGAGTACCCTTTAGCGCCCTCCGGCTTCGATGAGTACCCGTTGGCGCCCTCCGGCTTCGAGGAGTACCCGTTGGCGCCCTCCGGCTTCGAGGAGTACCCGTTGGCGCCCTCCGATCTTCTGAAGCTGGCCATCCGGCCGCACCCGATCGCCACGCCTCTCGACACCCAGCTGCTGGGGAGCAGACCCAAGCGCCGTGTCGGCTCTCCCCTCGGCTCGCCCCTCGACGCCACCTCGGCCGCGATACCCCTAGCGACGGCCTCGTGGCTGGCGGCGCCCGAGCGCATGCTCGACACGGCGCCCGAGCGAGCACTGGACGGCTGGTTCACGCGGAGCAATGAGAGCCTCGCCTCACGCGCCGAGGAGGCCGCCCTCCTCTCCGAGGCTGCTGCCGAGGAAGCTGCCGCCACCGCCGCACAGATGTTTGCGCTGGCTGAGCAGGCGGCGATGGAGGCGGACGAGGCGATTGCGGAGGCGATCGCGGCGGTGAACGCCAAGCCACCATCGGTGCCGCTAGGGGGCCCTGGCAGCCCGCACCCGCACCCACACCCGCAGCAGCAGCCGCAGCAGCAGCAGCAGCCGCCAGAGCCGCAGCCGCAACCGTCGCATCTGGTGCCCAGTGAGAGCTCCCCGGCGATGGCACTGACGCAGACGCGCCTGGTAGAGTCGGAGATTGATGGGCTGATGCTAGCGTCGCCGCCGCCGCCCGCGTCACCGCCGCCGCACGCGTCGCCGCCGCCGTCGCCCGTGGCGCCGGCGGACGCACAGTTGCCAGCGGCGGGGGGGGCGCCGCCGCCTGCCGTGCGCCTGCAGGCCCCGCCGCCGGCCGCGCCGCCGCTCATCGATCCCGTCCTGGACGCCATGTTCCGCGGATGGGCCGCCGCCGCCAACGCGCCGCTCCCTTTGCCGGTGGCTGCCACCGCGAAGGCTGGCACGTTCACACTCAAGGCTGGCACGCTCACACTCAAGCTCGAGGGGCAGCTCGACAAGTTCAGCCCGCAGGCAGAGGAGACGATGCTGGCCCGGCTGGCCGCCCACGGCGGCGTGCACCCGTCGCAGCTCGTGGTGCTCTCGCGCCGTGCGGGCTCGGTGATCCTCGAGGTGGCCGTCATGCACTCGGCTGACGAACCGCTTGCAGCAGCCTCGTTCCTGCGCGCCGTGCAAGTCGCAAGCACCGAAGAGCTCAGCAAAGCCATCGGTGTGCCTGTTCTCGCCGTGCACTGCGAGTTCGTGAACACGGAGCCGGCGACAGAGGCGACAGAGGTGACCGCGGCGGCGGCAACAGCGGCGACGGCATCGGCGGCGCGTGTGGCCGCCGTCCCACTACCGAGCCCGCTGGCAGTCTCGGGCGTCGTCTCGGGCGTCAACGAGCAGCGTCGCTCGGCTGCGCTGTCAGTCGAGTCTCCGAAGCTCGAGACGACGCTCGTGAGTCGTGGGCCCATCGCGTCGTCTCGAGCAGAGCCGGCGCGGCCGCTCGCACCCAGCTCGGAGGCGCCCATCTCGGCGCTCGCACCCAGCTCGGAGGCGCCCGTCTCGGCGCTCGCACCCAGCTCGGAGGCGCCCATCTCGGCGCTCGCACCCAGCTCGGAGGCGCCCATCTCGGCGCTCGCACCCAGCTCGGAGGCGCCCATCGCTCCACTCAGCAGTGCATGCCCGGGGATGGCCGCGTATCTGAGCAACCACGCAGCTTCGCCGCCGCAGCCCGCGGGTGCGCGTGCGGGCGCAGCGGCGTCCACCTCTCTGCATCCTTCCTCACCGCTCCTCGGCGCCCCGTCGCGCGACCTCCCCCCCCGCCCCACCGGCACCCGCACAGCCACCACCGCCGGCGGTGGCTCTGCCGCAACTGCTGCCCCGACGCTCGCTGTGGTCGGCACGGTCGCCGCCGCCGCCCCCTTCACCTATTCGCCGAGCAGCCTCGTCCACCCGTCCACATGGCCTGCGGCTGGCGGCGCGGGAGCAGCTACCGGCCATGGAAGTTTCGTCAACCACGCTCGGGACGGCGCGGGAGCAGCTACCGGCCGAGGAAGTTTCGTCAACCACGCTCGGGACGGCGCGGGAGCAGCTACCGGCCATGGAAGTTTCGTCAGCCACGCTCGGGACGGCGCGGGAGCAGCTACCGGCCGAGGAAGTTTCGTCAACCACGCTCGGGACGGCGCGTCTCTGGCGCTCGTGGCGGACGCACTGCCGAGCGTGCCTGACGCTGCCGACCCCGTCCCCGCCGACCTCGCCGCCGTCGACGCCGCTGACCCACCCGCCGCCGCCTCCGCTCCCGACCGCCTGGGCGAAGGCAACGGCCCGGCCGCCCCTGACGAGCACGCGCCGTCACGGGCGCACGCCTTGCCCGCGGCGACGGAATCCCAACGCTCGCCCCACGGATACCCAACGGTCGCGGCGACCGAGACCCAAGCGCTGCGGCGGCGGCAGCAGCGGCTGTACGTGCGGATTGTGCTCCTCTTCGGCGCGCTGCTGCTCGTCTTCTCGATGGTCCTTGCCACCGTCGCTCGGCACCTTGAGCCCGGCGCCGTCCCGAGCGCGGCGCTCTCGTGGGCACGCGCCAACCTCGAGCACGTCGACGCCGCGACCGTTGCGACCGTTGGGCGAGAGGCTGCTGTGAATGTGAACGTCGAGCGAGCGCCGAGTGCTCGGCACGGCGCCCGAGCTACGGGTCGCACGCATGCCACCAGCGGGGGCAGCGATGCGAGAGGTCAGTCAGGACGGCGGGCGCCAAAAAAGGTGCCACCGTCGCCCAAGCCGACACCGCCGCCCTCGCGGCCACCGCCGCCATCGCAGCCACCACCGCAGCCGCAGCGGCCGCCAACGCAGCCGCAGCAGCCGCAAGCGCGTGCGAGTGAGGGCACCGCCAAGGCGCAGCAGCCGACGCCTGCCGAGAGCGGACGGCCAGCGGCGTCGCCGCGCGAGGCAAGTGCTCGGGACGGCGCCGGACGCCCCAGCCCCAGCACGGGCGAGCGTAACGGCTTCACGGAGGCCTTCCCACGTCGACGGCTGCTCCGCACGGCCCGTGTGCTGCTGAGTGATATGCGCACGTGGTATTCGTGGAGCCTCTGACGGTCCGGTCTGGGCCGCGCGCCAGGTTGCCGGAGAGGTGGGTTCTCTCGTAACCACCTTGGAAGCTTGGTTGGTTACCGTACGCTTACGGCCCCGAAGAAGAACAGCAACTAGGAAAGTCGATAAACTTAAGAGTCGCGCCGTGACTCGACTGTGTGTAGTGTATGATGTCTGTTGGAACTCTTATTCGGAGATGTTTTCCTTGCGTGTCGTGGTCCTGGTCGCTGTGTCCGTCAATGACTCTGGAAAATGTGTTGCACTGACCGAAAACTGCTGGAGACGAAATGGAGAAGTTTTGTAGGAGGCACCCGAGAACGTTCGAGTTATTGTTCCGCGCCCTTCGGTCCTCACGGATACAAGTACTGGCGCCCTATAGGTGATTCGGTGACATGCATACGTTCGTTAATCTTTCAGTTGCCAAAACGGGAGAAGTAATGCGCGACACCTAACCGCCTGACAAAGCATGCGCGGCGACTGCGGTGCGCTCTCGGACCCTCTGCCTGTTCTCCAGCTTCTGGCGCGTGCAAGGTTTTCCGTCTGCTCTACCCTCGGCCTGGCTCCGAGCGCTGACGCGCATGATCATCGCGCGCTCCCATGCCCCGTGATTGGCCCCAGCCCCGCTGCGCCCGCGGCGAGCAAACTGCGCTGGGCACGCCCACGCCAAGCTGCACTGAGCGCGCAAGCGCGCGAGCCAACCCTGCGATCGATGTCGTGCGACTCATCGCGCGCTACCCGCCTGCACGCCTTCCTACGCAGACTACATCCTGAGACTACAAGACACCGACCCGAGAGCTTCAAGATCATGCTGCGCCTTCTGATCGTCGCATTACCACTCGTTGTCGCCTTGCCGGCGGCGTTCGACGAACAGGAGGTCAATGCCCTTCAGTTCGAGGTGCAATCTCTGCTCCAGTTCGAGGTGCGATCTCCGCCCGAGTCCCGCCCTCTTCTCCCAGCCGCCACGCAAGATCAACACAAAAGCCCCGCCACACACTCCACTCCGCGCGCACAACACCCAAGCACACCCATCACAATACACGCGCCGCGGTACTAGAGCACGGGCGAGACGATCCACCCCGCGATCAACTTCGTCACCAACCTCTTCGAGTCCAGAGACACCAACCCACCACGCGCAGGTGTGCCCCCGGCCCTGCAGGCAGCCACGCGCGCTGCTTTCGGTCGGCCCTGCCGCTGTGCGCGCACGCGAGAGACCGGTGCACATGCTGCAGGCGCACGCGCGCCCTCCGCTCCCGCGCCTGCCCCAACTACGTGCCCGCCGAGAGGCGCGCCGGCCTCCGCGCGCGACGCAACTTGCGCTCGCCATCGGCACGTGTCGAACGCGCGCGCGCCGCCTCGCCTGTTTTGCTGACGACTTGCGCGTTGCTCCCCCGGTGCAGGCAGCCGCAGCTGCAAGCGGTCGGGCTCGACGGTCACCGCGCCCTCGACATCTCCGCCACGACCGGCAGGCGCAATGTCGACAGCACGGTCAAGATGATCCGGCCGCCGTCACGCCCGGCGCGAAGCCTGTGCCTGTGAACCTGTAGCGAGCCGGGCGCGGTCGTCCTCGAGGCTGCGGCCCCGTCGGCAGACTGCTCGACCCGCTCACCATCGAGTGCGGCGCCGTCGGCTCCGGCATGATCATCGGCGCTATGACCGCCATAGCGAGACCACCGTGGCCTCGTCCGGGCATGAACCTTCTCATGCACTTGTCTTATCGCCTCTGGCGGTTTCGCTGACTGAGATGGAGTCGGAATCGATCAATTTCATGCTCGAAGCACCGGCTCTGTCAGCGTGGCGCGTCGGCACGATCTTCATCCCGTCCGCCAGCGCGCCCACTGCCACCGAGCCCAGCGCGTGCGCGTGCTCGTCGCCGCGCCTCTCACTGGGTGTACCCCTGCCTGCACTCACCCGTGCATGTAGCACCACCTCAGCGAGAGCACAGCTTCATCATGCTGCATCCTCAGCGCCTCTGCTACACCTTCATCTTCACCGCACACACCACACACACGTCACCGCCTGCCACACTCGCAGCCTGCTGCAGCTCCAACGCCCTGCCCCAGCTGAGACACGTTCCTCGTGCCTGCGCGCAGCAATCACAAGGCAAGCCCTCCTATGTACAAGTGACCTCATCGGAGGCAACCCCAGACCTTTTTTGGAAATCTCTATCGCCCTTTTACGACCCTCAACGAGCACGTACGTGGCCACGTCCCTACTCTACGACCGTTTGGACTGCTGCGATGCCTGCAGCGATTGAGGGCTTCCCGTTTATCTATCCGCTCGTCGCCGTCTCCTTGGGCATGTGCACCGAGAGCGCGACCTCTACACCCTTTAACGGGGATAAGGTGCCCCTGCGGGCAAGCCGTCAGTCCTTCCTCGGCGCAACTTCGCCCCCACCGCTGTCCTTCTTCTCGTTGGACACTTGTGTGTTCTCCTCTGACAACGATTGCGACGACAAGAGTCCTGGCTCCAAGTTCCCGATGTGCGCGTTCGGCAACGACTGCGGCGTGCACACCGCGTCGCCGCCACCGCCGGCGCCACATTCCCCCGCCATGGTCTGCGTGAACAACTGCCTCATCGCCGGCGGCAGCTTGTGCAGCGATGACGGCGGCGTCCCTGGCTCCGAGTTCGCAAAGTGCGCCTACGTCATCGACTGCGGCGGCGTGCGCCCCATGTTGCCACCTCTGACATCCAGCCCACCTGTTTCACCTCCGGAGCCCAACCTACCGCCTGGCGTCTGCACGAACACGAGCTTCGTCGCCTCCGACGCCGATTCCGACGACGGCAGCCCCGGCTCCAAGTTCCCGATGTGCACGCTCGGCACGGAGTGCGTCGACTGTGGTGTGCGCACCGCGTCGCCGCCGCCGGCGCCACATTCCCCTGCCATGGTCGACATGAACAACTGCCTCATCGCCGGCGGCAGCTCGTGCAGCGACGACGGCGGCGACCCTGGCTCCGAGTTCGCAAAGTGCGCCTACGTCACCGACTGCATCGGCGGTGGGCCGCGCGTCTCCATGCCATCGCCGCCTGCACGGTCACCAGCAGTGCATGCGGCGCACAACCCACCACTAAACATCTGCTCGAATTCATGCTTCTCCAACATTGCATGCCCGGATCTGGTATCGTGCCCGTACCTGAACACCACAGTCGGCGGCACTGGCCTCCACCACAACCCGGCTGGCAACTCCTTCCTGGACTCGTGCACCATCTACCGCGGCGCCGCGTGGACTTGCGCCGGGCGTGATTCGATGACGGCCGACGACGGGCGGCGCAAGGGCGCGCGCCAGGTCTCTGAGATCGCACTTGAGGAGCTCTTCATCGAGAGCAAGCTCTGGAACGCCGACGTCAAGTACTCGTTCCCGTATGAGGACACTGCGGGCGTCCCCCTCGATGAAGGGGCGAAAAGGAACGGTGTGCATTTACGGTGGGTGGAGTGCGTCGACGGCGCGCTCGTGCTGCTCAGGCTCGGGTTGCTCGTCTATGCAGTTTGCTCGGAGCAGGAACGGTCAGGGCGGAACACGCACTTTGTGATTTGGTCGAAGAACAATCGCTCCTACCGTAACCAGTGGGTCAAATTGGCCTTGCTCGCCCTCATCGTCCCAGGGGTAAGCGCCGTGGCGACGACGGCATCATCCGATGGCGATGGGACTAGTGCGAATCGGGCAGAGTCGGCGCAAATGTCGCCACCGCGGCCGCTTGCACCCACTCCATGCGCCGATGATGTGAACAGCGGTGCCTTTGACTTAAGCGGCGCCCCCATGCCGTGCTCCTACTTCACAGCACTGCCCTCTGTTTGCGCTTCCTATTCCATTGCACGCACCGCTTGCCCAGTCGCGTGGCACGTGTCCGCCTCCCCCGCCTGTCCCCTTGGGCATAACGGTCTTGGCCGACGCCGAAACGAGCGACCACCCTGTTGCCGGGATGCACGCAGTCCAGCATGCGCCCAGTCACCATCGTGCGCAGCAGGCCCAGGCCAGCGTCGTCCCCAGCCTGACCAGCCCTTCCTCTGCAGGCAGCAGTCCCGTTGCAGCCCCTTCGTTCCCGCATACTCCTTTGCCGCCCTCATCCACGTCGCCGACCCCACGGTCACGGCCTCCGCCCTTGCCACCCTGGCCGCCCTCGCCTCCCCGATTGATGCCCCCACCCACGCCGTCCCTGTACCCTCCAGACTCTGGCCCGACGCCGCCTCGATCCTCGTCTCCGCCGCCGCCGCCGCCGCCGCTGTACCCGCCCATGCCACGACCGTTGATTCCACCTCCTCCACCCGTTTGGATGCCACCCTTGACGCCCCTCACTCCCAGCCACCGCCGTGAGCTGCAGCACGCCCAGCCACCGCCCTCGCCACCACCACCTTCTCCGCCTCCGCCTCCACCTTGTCCTCCGCCATCGCCGCCGTTTCCACCGGTAGCGATGGGGGCCACGCTTGTGAGCACCGTCGCCGGCCTGACCAGTGCACTCGCCAACACAGCCATCGGCCACATGGTCCTTGCTCCCGGCACCTACTTCCTCAGCGGCGAGCTCAGCATCACCAGGAGCGTCGTCCTCGAGGCGGCGGTGGCAGGCTCGGTCGTGCTGGATGCACAAGCGAGCTCCTCGAATCCGCGCCACGTGCTGAACATCAACCCGGGCTCGTTGGGCGTCGTGCAACTGATCGGGCTCAACATCACCGGGGGGCATGTAATTTATGTACGTGGCTGCCGCAGAGACCTATAAACTCCCCATCGCCCCGATGGGATAATTACTGACGTGCTTGCCCCGACTCTCGCTCGCACAATTGCGGCCGACACTCTGGTCAACTATAGCCTTATGTACGTGCCGCAGAGACCTGTATTTTCCCATCGCCCGATGGGAAAACTGCTGACTCGCTTGCCTCGACTCTCACTTGCACAACTGCAACTCACGCTTCGGTCACCTACAGAATGTACGTGCCGCAGAGACCTGAATTTTTTACATCGCCCCGATGGTAGACACACGTTTTGCTCGTTGTTTGCAGGGAGGCGGTGTCTTGGTCTTGGGTGGCTCAGTGACCATCTCATCGTGCACCATCAGTGGGAATGCAGCTGGCTATGTGCGCGCGCTCACGCTCTTAAAAGTTCTGTATTGGGAGCCTTGCTGACATGCCCCAATGGACTCTCATTATTCAATTCGGATCGATCTTCGGTTCTACCAGGCAGCAGTACGTGCCAGCCACGTCTGCAAACTTCCCATCGCCCCAATGGGGAAATTGCTGACACGCTTGCCTCGACTCACGCTTGCACAACTGCGACTGACGCTCCGGTCAACTACAGAATGTACGTGCCGCAGAGACCTTCAATGTTTCCCATCTCCCTGATGTGAGACTCACGTTTGGCTCGTTGTTTGCAGGGCGGTGGTGTCGCAGTCTTCGGAGGCACAGTGACCATCTCATCGTGCACCATCAGTGGGAACACAGCTAGCGCTGTGCGCGCTCATCCTCAAAAGTTCCCAATCCCCCAATGGGAAAGTTGCTGACGTGCTTGCCCCGACTCACGCTTGCACAACTGCGGCCGACGCTCTGGTCAACTTCAGGACGTATGTGACGCAGAGACCTCAAATTTTCCCATAGCCCCGATGGGAAGATTGCTGACGCGCTTGCCTCGACTCTCGCTTGCACAACTGCGGCTGACGCTCCGATCAACTACAGTCGGTATATGTGCCGCAGAAACCTGCAATTTTCCCATCGCCCCGATGGGAAATTGCTGACTCGCTTGCCTCGACTCTCACTTGCACAACTGCAACTCACGCTTCGGTCACCTACAGAATGTACGTGCCGCAGAGACCTGAATTTTTTACATCGCTTGACTCGCTTGCCCCGACTCACGCTGGCACAACTGCGAATACTTCGGTCAACTACAGTGGGTGCGTGACACAGAGACCTTGAAAACTTCCCATCGCCCCCATGGGAGACTCACGTGTTGCTTGTTGCTTGCAGGGCGGTGGTGTCTTCGTCTCTTCTGGCACGGTCACGATAACGTCTTCCTCGATCTACGGGAATACAGCTGCTGATGTGCATGCTCATGTTCAAAAGTTCCCAATGCCCCCATGGGATTTTCACATGTTTTTGCGCTTGTGCTTGCAGGGCGGCGGCGTGTTCATCAACAGTGGCACGGTGACCTTGTCATCGTGCACCATCACTGGCAACACAGCGTACGGAGTGCGTGCTCACGCTCAACATTTCTCATCGCCCCGATGGGAAAGTTGCTAACACGCTTGCCCCGACTCATGCTTGCACCAATGCAAACGCTTCGGTTAACTAACAGTGGGGGGTGCGTGCCACAGAAACCTTGAAAATTTCCCATCGCCCCGATGGGAAAATGCCTTGTTGACTGTGTCCATTTCGAGTCTCATCTTTTATGATGGATGCTGCCTCGAACTACCAGTGGAATGTACGTGCCATCTGCACCTGAAACTTCAAATGTTCCCATGGCCCCGATGGGAAAAGTGCCTTGTTGACTGTGTCCATTTCGAGTCTCATCTTTTATGATGGATGCTGCCTCGAACTACCAGTATAATGTACGTGCCATCTGCACCTGAATCTTCAAATGTTCCCATGGCCCCCATTGGTGACTCACGTTTGTTTTGCTTCTTTTTGCAGGGCGGCGGTGTCGCTGTACACTATGGAGGCACAGTGGCCATTTCATCGTGCACCATAAGTGGGAACTCAGCTTCACCTGTGTGTGTGCTCATGTTCAAAAGTTCCCATGGCCCCGATGGGAAAAGTGCCTTGTTGACATGTCCATTTCGATTCTCAACTTTTATGATGGGTGTTGCCTCGATCTACCAGTTTGGGGTACGTGCCATCTGCGCCTGAAACTTCAAAATCCCATCGCCCCCATGGGTGACTCACGTTTGTTTTGCTTCTTTTTGCAGGGCGGCGGTGTCGCTGTCTATGGAGGCACAGTGGCCATTTCATCGTGCACCATAAGTGGGAACTCAGCTTCATCTGTGTGTGCTCATGTTCAAAAGTTCCCGTGGCCGATGGGAAAATGGCTGACGTGCTTGCCCCGACTCACGCTTGCACAACTGCGAACGCTCCGGCCAACTACAGGATGTACGTGCTGCAGAGACCTTGAAAAGGTCCATCGCCCCGATGGGAACATTGCTGACGTGCTTTCCCCGACTCACGTTTGCACAACTGCGAACGCTTCGGTCAACTATACAGAGGGTGCGTGTCACAGAAACCTTGAAAAGTTCCATCGCCCCGATGGGAAAGTTGCTGACATGCTTGCCTCGACTCACTCTTTCACAACTGCGAACGCTTTGGTCAACCAAACAGGGGGTGAGTGCTGCAGAGACTGTACACATTTCCCATCGCCCCAATGGGAGACTCACGTTTTGCTCGTTGTTTGCAGGGGGGGGGTGTCTTAGTCGGGTGGGGCACAGTGTCAATCGTGAACTCCCAGATCTACTCCAACACAGCCGGCAGCAGTGGCGGTGGTGTCTCTGTCTTGGGAGGCACAGTGGCATTCATCAGATCCCAAATATACAACAATGGGAACAACAATGTCAAAGTCTCAGGAGGAGCCACTGTCTGCTCCTTCGACATGATCCTCACCGGCCTCATTGGCGTCGTCTCAGCCTGCCCGGCACCCCCACCGCAACTTCCGCCTCCGCCCTCCCCTTCGCCACCCGAGCCCTCACCTCCTCCTTCTCCTCCTCAACCTCCGTCTCCACCGTCGCGCCCACCGTCGCGCCCTCCCTCACCACCGCCGCCCAGCCCGTCGCCGCCGCCGCCCTCACCGCCGCCTCCCTCGCCCTCGCCACCGCCGCCCTCATCGCCGCCGCCCTCGCCTGAGCCGTGC
>Ga0210248_101293_pt1 | contig 19475 bp, 10 predicted proteins | sample ChrtobMetP3_32mM_FD_155493 | JGI IMG/M metagenome (GOLD analysis project Ga0210248, IMG submission 155493) | Chrysochromulina tobin associated microbial communities from unialgal haptophyte culture, Seattle, Washington, United States - P3_32mM | ecosystem: Host-associated > Algae > Haptophytes >...
CATGGACTGAATGGTTACTCGACGCGCCGAGCGATCCATCGCAACCAATGGGCGGCTGCAGAGCTCCCGCCTTCGGACTAGACGCGCGGCACACGCGGCGGTCCGACCCCGAATCGACAGCTGGAGCAGGCGCCGCCGCGGCGATTCCACACCTAACTATGCATGCATGCGCGAGACCCGTTCCGCGCTTGCCACCCCCGGGGGGGAAGACTCACGCCCCCCCATCAGGGCCCCCGCATCCGCGCTGAGACGAGCGCGACCTCCGCCGAGCGACGGCGGACGCGCCCCGCAGACTCAAAATGTCGAGGGACCCGCTCAACGCCGCCATACTCCAATCGGCCGCTGCCGGTATGGCCTCCGATCTGCGAAACCTGCTGCGTCACCAGGCCGCGCCCGACACTCTGGATGCCGCGCTGCATGCTGCCGCGTTTACGGGCGACGTCGTCTGCGTGCAGCTTCTTGTGGCTGCGAATGCCGACGTCAATGCTCTGGAGCCGGTGGGTCGCGCCTCGCCGCTGTGCGTGGCCGCGGCGCTCGGCCATGCGGACGTGATCTCCACGCTGCTGACCTTGGGCGCCAGCCTCGACCGTGCCGACTCGAGCGGCGCGACGGTGCTGCATGCGGCGTGCAGCACGGGCAGCCACGAGTGCGTCAAGCTGCTGCTCGCCGCACACGCAAGCGGCATGGCGACCGACCTGATGGGCATGACGCCGCTCGCCGCGGCGTGCAAGGTGGGCGATGCCGCGTGTGTGCGGCTCCTTCTCGCCGTGTCCAACGCCGCCGTCAACCTTGCAGACGCCCACGGCGCCACGCCGCTCGCGATCGCTTGCACGCACGGGCACGACGCCTGTGTCGAGTGCCTGCTCGATGCGCACGCCGACGTGGACCTGGCCGACGAGCTCGGCACGGCGCCGCTGTGCCTCGCCGCCGCGCTCGGGCACGCCTCGTGCGTCCAGCTCCTCCTCGCGCGCGACGCGAGCGTCAACCTGAGCGACGGCAGCCAGACCACGGCGCTGCACGCTGCGTGCGAGACCGGTCAACTGGGCTGCGTGCGGCTGCTCCTCAACTGCGGCGCGTCGCTCGAGCTCGCGGACGTGCGCGGCCGGACGGCATTGCTGCTCGCGAGCGCCCACGGCCAGCGTGAGTGCGTCCAGCTCCTCTTGCGGCGTCGCGCGCTTTTGGGCGCGCGCGACCGGGACGGCGTGTCGGCATCGCTCTCGGCGAGCCGCAACGGCCACTCGGCGGTGGTGGCGGTCTTGGAGGAGGCGAGGGCCGAGATGGAGGAGATGGCGGATGCGGCGACGCGCGCGGCCACGCACGCGGCTGCGCGGCGCATCCACGAAGCGGCGGAGCGAGAGAGGCGGGCGGTCACTCGGTCGCCTCTGCGCCAGCTGTCGCCGCAGGCGGCCGCGCGGCGCATCGCCGAGGCCGCGGTGCGAGAGATGCGCGAGCTGTCGCCGGTGCGAGATGTGCGAGATGCGCGAGATGCACGCCAGCTGTCGCCGGTGCGGCATGCGTCGCCGTCGCGGCGCTCGGCGCAGTCGGTCGAGGCGGCTGTTTGGTCGGAGGCCGAGGCGGCGGAGGCCGAGGCGGTGGCGGCCGAGGCGGCAGCGAATGAGATCGCCGAGCTGGGCGCGGCCAGAGCTGCCGAGCGCTCGACCGCCCTGCGCGCCGTGGCGGAGCGAGAGGCGACTGCGCTGCTGGCGCACGCGCAGCATGGCGACGCCCATGACGGCGCGCGCGTCGTGGCGGAGGCGAGGGCGCACGTGCAGGCACGTCACGAGGCGAAGCAGCTGGCGCGCATGGCGGCGTTGGGTGACGAGGGCGACTTGGACGCTCAGCGTGTCCAAATTAGGCAAGGACCCACCCAAATTAGGAGTGTGGGTGCCGACTTGGAAGCGCACGAGCAGCTCATCCGGCGCGCGCGCGCCGAGCTCGAGCGGCTGCAAGCGGAGCAAGGACGCCTCACGCAGCCGCCGCCGCCGGCGGCGGCGGCGGCGGCGGCGTCACGTGTACATTGGAACACGTCACCGCCGCCGCCGGCGTCGCCGCCGAAGTTCGTGCGCATGAATCGGAACGCGTCGTCGCCGCCGGGGGCATCGGCGGTAGCGCCCACCACAGCGCCCTCGCCCTCGCCGCCGCACCGCGCTCGCGTGCCGCGCGCACGCGTTCCCGTCCCTTATGTCTTCACCGTCAACGGGCGGCGGCGCGTCTTCACGCGCGAGGGCGCGGCCGTCCACATCCAGGCGTGCTGGCGCCGGCGGGTGGTGCGCAACACGCTGCGCGCGCTCCACAGCGTCGCGGCCATCATCCAGACGCGCGCGCGGGCGCGCGCGGCCCGCGTCCTCGTGGCGGCCAAGCGTCGGGAGCGCCGCTACCGCGACGAGCACCCGGCGTTCGTGCAGGGCTGGGTCATCTCGCCGCAGAAGCAGAAGCCCCAGCCCAAGCAGCCGCTCCGTAAGCGGCGCGTGAAGCAGCGCGCGCCGGGGCAGTCGAGCAGCCGACCATCGGCGACGGCATCCGAATGAGGAGAGGTCTGATTTTGCATCATACATGGTCGATTGCCGTGCACGTGTGACGATGTCCCTCCGCCCGGTTGCCGTTACCTTGGCCGGGCGCGGTCGGAGGCGGTTCGGTTGGAGGCGTCGAGACGACCGGCTGCCGCGAGCGACCCGCATCACAGCGTCGCTTTCACTCTTAAATATAGACCGCGACGCGACGCGCCGTACCGGCACCGCACGCGCCACGCGCCCGCACGGCGAATAAAAAAACGCTCAGTGTACCGCCTCGTTGAAAAGGACTCCCATTCGGGGTACGTTTCGGGCCGTTCGAAGATAGTTCGATTTTTAGCCGTCCCAGACCGCGGGCGTGTAGAACTCCGTCGCAAAGTCCCCTAGCGCCGCCCCGCCGGCACGCTAGAGAGGTTCGCGCGGATCTGAGCGTACACCCACGTGTGGAAGGGCGTCGCGGATCTGTGGCGACTTCACCTGTCCCTGGATTCGATAGACGGCAGGACCGCGTTCTCGGCCCCCAGGCGGACGAGAGGCGCGTACGAGCTCTCCACGATCGTGCCCACCGCGGCGCTTATCTAAAGAGTAGCAGCAAGGCGTCGAGGCCGTTATCGAGGCCGCCGACCACAAAGATCCCAAAGAGGACGATGGCGAGCCGTAGGTCAAAGACGCGCGCCCTAACCGTCGCCTCGATGACCCTGCCGAGAACGCCCGAGAGCAACGGCGCTGCTGCTGATGCGGCAGCAGGCGGAGCGCTCGATGGTGGCGTCGGCGTCGGCGTCGGCGTCGTCGTCGTCGGCGGCGACGGCGACGGCGACGGCTGGGCATTGATGGTCACCGCAGGTCTCCTGGCCGCCGCCTCCTGGCTCGGCTGGCCGCCGCCTCCTGGCTCGGCTGCCTCGACCAGCTTCGCGACGCCCGGGTCGGATGTTTTCGGGCGTCGTGCGCAACAGGAAGCCTTGCGGGCCATCGATGGCTCTCAGTCGCTCGAGGCCGCTGCGCACGTCCGCGAGCATCCGCTCGCCCGCCGCTTGATCAGCACAAGACGCCCGCACAAGAGGCCTGCCGACGCCCGCCGCTCGATCGACGAGATGACGTCGCTCCCAACCAGCACCTCCTCGGCTGCCCACAGAAGGCCCAGACAAAAGCCGAGGACGATGCCGCTCGACACGTCGTTGAAATTGACCGTGCCGTCCACGAAGCCTCGCGCGGGCATTGTACTCGAGCGCGTGGCGTCCAGCGCCACACCCGCCGCGCCGCCGCCTGCGGAGCCGATGAGAGTCCGCAAGGCGGCACCCTGCACGGCAGCGAGCGGTGACGGTTCGCTACGGTAATGGTTCGCTATGGCGCGAGAGGCGCATCGAGAGCCATCGAGTTTCTGAGCTGCACGCGATTTGCGAAAGGCGAAAGAAGAACGCGAAGTGTGGGGGGACAGAGTCGTCCTAGTGTCGTCCTTTGTGTTCACTGGGGGTTTTGGAACATTATGTTTCGCGGAGGGACTGGTGAGAGACTGCGGGCTGCTGGGGAGCCAAACGATGAGTGTACGTGTTGCGATCCGCAGGTGCTGCACCTAGCTGAGTGTTGTATAATATCAACTAAAATGCCACATCAGTATTGCAACCTTGGGTTGTTAGCTCAGTTGGGAGAGCGTCAGACTGAAGTTCGCATCGATCAGGCCATCTGAAGGTCCCCAGTTCGATCCTGGGTCAGCCCACTTTTTTTTTGTGTTTTGTTGTTTTGTTGTGTTGTGTTTTGTTGTGTTGTTGTTTGTTTGTTTGTTGTTTGTTTGTTTGTTTGTTGTTTGTTTGTTTGTTTGTTTGTTTGTTTGTTTGTTTGTTTGTTTTACTCGTGTTTGTTTGTTTGTTTTTGTTGTGTTGTGTTTTGTTGTGTTGTTGTTTGTTTGTTTGTTGTTTGTTTGTTTGTTTGTTGTTTGTTTGTTTGTTTGTTTGTTTGTTTGTTTGTTTGTTTGTTTTACTCGTGTTTGTTTGTTTGTTTTACTCCGCGCACCGCCCGCGCCGGGCGGGCTCCTCCACGCACTGCCCGCGCCGCGCGCGCTCCGCGCACCCCCGAACCGCGCGCGCTCCGCGCGGGTGACGGGGGGTTTCCTATACAAATTGGGGGTGGTTTCCTATCCTGTCCCCAACAGGTCCCTTAAACCCAACTTTGGGTTTAAGGCGCGGTCGTTCCGTAGACCACCGCCACGTCCTCCAATGACCATGGGACTTGGTAGGCATCTGAATGGGGACTAAAACTGGGTATCTAAGCCTTCACATTACCACTTTTGCTCCACACACGGCTCCGGGGGGGTCCTATTGGGCCGATTACCCGCCGGAGGACCTGCGCACCGAGCTACCGTGCAGGCTCATTTACCTCCATCCCTCCCTTATCTTCACCCTCCCTTTTCTTCTTTTTTTTTCCTCTTTCCCTCCTCTTCCCCTTTTTCCTCTTTCCTCTTTCTTTTTCTTACCCTTTTTCCTCTTTCCTCTTTCTTTCCCTCCTCTTACCCTTTTTCCTCTTTCCTCTTTCTTTTTCTTACCCTTTTTCCTCCTATCTCTTTCTTTCCCTCCTCTTACCCTTTTTCCTCTTTCCTCTTTCTTTTTCTTACCCTTTTTCCTCTTTCCTCTTTCTTTTTCGAACCTAAAGGACGACGGCATCGAAGCGCGCCAAGCGTTGCTCTCTGTGATGCCATGGTGCACGCCATCGCGCACAAATCGGCTCCCATTCTCTACGAGTCAGAACCTGATCGTGCCCTACCTCGGGCTGCGCATTAGGCTGCGCATCGGGCCGCTGCCGCTGCATCAAGCTCTTCCCGACACATTCGACGAGACCGTGACGATCACTGCGCTGCTCAGGGGCCTCAATGAGTGGTATGCGTCAATCTCCGCCGCAGCCGCCCCTGCCGGTTAAGCTGGCGGCGGCGGATGCGGCGGCGATTTCACGGAGGCGGCGGCTACTCCAATGTCCAAGGCGTAGGCGGCGACGGCGGCGATGGCGTCGGCGGCAGCGGAGGCGGCCGCGGCGGAGGTCGCCACAGCAGATGCGCGGCTGCATTGGAGGCGCAACATGTCACTTCGCCTTGCCGAGAGGGCAATCGAAGAGGTAATCGAAGAGGTTGCGGAGGTCGCACCACAGCAGATGCGCGGCTGCATTGGAGGCGCAACATGTCACTTCGCCTTGCCGAGAGGGCAATCGAAGAGGTAATCGAAGAGGTTGCCTCGGAGCACGCCGGCAAGCTTCCGCGAAGCCTCCCTCCTGAGGTCCCTACATGTAGTCTGACCTAACTAGTGACCCAAGGGCCATCTTTCGCGGTGAGCTCTGACTTTTGGGACAGGTTGGGAGTGCCTCTCGAATGCCGCGCCCCTGCCTCCAAGCGCCTCGAGGGCGTCTTTTGGCATGTCGGCGATGGGCGTGGTCGAGGAGAAGGCGCGGCCGTCGAAGCGCGCCATGAGCTCGGAGGCCCCGCGCGGGGCGCATCGACGACAAGTGCGGGCATCTGCCCGAGGACAGAGCGATCTCTAAGGGTGGTGGGCATCTGCCCAAACATTCCCGCGACGAAGATGCCATGCCGTGCCCTGAACTACGAGCAAGCGGACCGGCTCTGTGGGTGATCTCCTCCCGGGCCTGGCCGGCCCGCGCTGACGCTCTTGCAGCGGGAGCTCTTGGAGCGCTTCGACGGCCGCGCCTTCTCCTCGGCCCGTGCGCTCTTCGCGCGCCTCAAAAAGGGGTGGACGTGCCCCATGATCGACCTCGAGAACCTGTGGATGTTTGGTCTCAATGCCGGACTCCGCCGAAGATGAACCGCCACAGAGGCCAGCTAGTTGCCGGCGCATCTGGCCGTCGTCGCCACCTCGCGTTTTGTCGAGCTGCGCCACACCGAGATGGTGGCCGTGCTCCGCTCTGTGGGTGCACGCTCGAGGGCCTCGAGCTGCACGCGGTCCTGCGCGTCGGCTACAGAGAGCTCGACAACCGCCTTATCGTGCATCGTGTCGACGAGTCATCGCTGAAGACGGTACCAGCGGCATCGGCGTCCTTGATCGGTGTCACGACCGCGGGCGAGCCCGGCTGCTACATCGTCGAAAACCAAAGGTCGCGACCCCCCCCCACTCCCCCTTCTCCCCCATTGCATGCAGAATTGCAGAGGACCATCACAGCGCCCCGCGGGCTGGTCTGACACGCATTATAACCCGTACTTGGCGTCGACGGAGAGAACCTTTACAAGGGACAGGTAGGGAGGCGACGCCCGGCCCCGACCCCGAGACAGTCAATACTCGTGCCGCCGCTGGAGACGACGGTCATGGAGGTAGAGCCGCCGACTCGTCGAGTACACGGAGACGGCGGAGCGCTTGTGAAAGTCCACCAAGGTCGTGCTCTGCATCCGCGGCGGGCCGCTGGTCGTGTGCACGGCGGCGGCGCTGCAGCGGCACGAGCTCGCGCTCGCCAAGTTGCAGAAGCGCAGCGTCCTGCTCGTCGCCGCTCTCGGCAGCGCGCTCTCCGACCTGCCGCTCAGCCTCGCGCTCGCGTGCGACTACGCACGAACTGCTCGACTGCCGCGAGGTGCACGCGCTGTGCCCCAACGTGGCGGCGCTCCGCGCGGCGCGGCTGTCCTTGCCGCCAAACGTGCCGCTCGCGCTGCTCCAGCGGATCGTGCTCCAGACCTTCTCCGCGTCGCGGGCACCGACGTCATCGGCCATTCACTCGCCGTCTCGTCCCGGTCGTCCCTCGGCCGCGCACGCCCCGCTCGAGTACAGGTGCACCGCACGGCACCAGCGGCCGCCACGTGAGCGGCGCGGACGCCGAAGGAGGTGGTGGAGGAGGTGGGGGTGTCGTCGAGGGCAGCCCCGAAAGCCGAATCTTGCTTCTTGGCGGTTAATTGGCGGGTGCAATGTGTTCCAAGATCTCGTCGACAAAGCTCGTGTGTTTGTTATGTGTCGTTGTCACAAATTCAATTATCGCGCGACGAGCTCTTCGGCATGATGACGGTCCCACTCACCCGCCCGGTTGGCCCGTTCGAAACTATACATCGAGCGATCGGCGAGGGCATGTGCCGGTGGCCCCGCCTCATCGGGCCACAGGCACCGCGAGGATGTTGCTGGTCTGATATTTGTTCGTGCTCACCCTCGGCGACATGCGCAGGCCGAGGCCACCGAGCCCAGGTGTTAGGCCCGACGAGGCCCCTGTCTCCGAGGCCTGCGCCTCGTGCGCTGCGCGCACGTCGACCTGGAGCATCGGGCGCCTCGGCAGCGGTGGCGGTGGCGGCGGCGCCGCCGCCGCGAGGGCCCGCACAGCCCGCTCGTCGCCGCTCTCCTGCAGCAGTGCCAGGGCTTCGTCCACGTAGCCATCGCGCGTGGCCTTGTCGGAGAGGGCGTCGGCCACCTCGCCCGCATCGAGGCCCTCCAGCAGTATGCCGGTGATCTTGCCCGCAAGGTCCGAGTAGAGCTCGGCCGGGAAGCGTGCGCTGAGCGTGAGGTAGAGGAGGTTGCCCTGAAGCTGACGCCGCACACCAGCGGCGCGCTGCAGCCCCGCGCCCGTGTCGGATGCGGGAGGAGCCGGCGGCGGCGGTGCTGGTGCGCCCGCAGAGTCAGCACGGCGCGGCTTCCAGCGCGCAGGCGGTAGCGGCAGGTGCCTGGGGCTCGGCGCCCGCAGGAAGCTGGCGCCGGCGTGGGCCACCACTGCCTTGCTACTGGCTGCAGGGTCGCCCTTGAACTTGCCGTCGAGGGAGGGCACCTTCCGTATCCCTGGCGGCAGCGGCGGCGGCGGCGGACGCTGCGACGGCGCCTTGCCGCCCTCTGGCTTGGCTCCGGCGCCGGCTGGATTCTTCTTGCTGCTCTTTCCCATGGACCGCTGTGATGAGGGACAGGAGCGCTACATGTTCATGTGGCACAGGAGTCACAGCGAAGTCCGCATTCCGAAAATAGCCGCGTGAAAGAAGTTTACCGGTACCAGTCCCGGGCGCCCGAAGACATGTACATGTCGCATGAGGTACACTATAGAGAGATCTAGCGTAGCGGCTAGGCGGCAAGAGTCCTATTGTTATCCTAGTATCGTGAAAATAGACGACCCGACCCGCATGCCGACCCGCCGTCCGGTCGTGACCAAGCGCGGCGTGTAGCGTCGTGACGGCGGTCATGTCCCCTCAATCATTTCACAATTCCACAGCCCGCGATCGTTCATATGAACTACAGCTGGGTTTTTTGCCGTTGTAGTCATTGCGCCTGATGGCGCCGCGCATGCGGCGAGTACACCGGCGTCGGCAGCCCGTCGTACCGCGCAGCGAGCTGCAGCGCGACGAGGCGCGAGTAGTGGCGCGCCTGGCTCAAGTTACCACCCATGAACCAAAGCCCTGGGACGCGCGTCGGCTTCCACATGTTACGCAGCTCGCCCAGAAAGGGGCCTGGGTCCTTGGGTGCACCCGACCCATAGCCCCAGACCGGCCCGACGGCCTCGGCGACGCTCGGCGAGACAACGTCGCGCACAAAGTGATGCATCGACGAGTAGCCGGTGGCGTAGACGAGTAGGTCGGCGACGAGACGTTCGCCCGACTCGAGAAGCACGGCGTCGCCGTCGAGCCGAGCAATGGAGGCACTGCTGCCGCTGCGCAGTCCGACCTTGCCCGTCGCGATGAGCGAGGCGCACCCCACGTCGATGTAGAAGCCGCCGCCCTGGCGGAAGCTCTTGCCGTAGACTCCGGTGCCGTCATGCCCAAAGTCGAGCTGGTAGCCGGCCTTCCGGAGGGACTCGTGGAGCGCCGCGTCGAGCGCCCTCATGCGCGCGGTGCCCTCTCTCCATCGCTCCTCTTGCACACGGTATGGGAGCGTCGTCGTCGTCAGGTCGGCGTCCTCGTGAGAGACCCCACGCGCCACCGCCTCCTCCGAGTAGAGAGCCTTCATCCCAATCTCGAGGATCGCCTCCTCCGACACCACGAGCCCCGCGGAGCGCTGTAGCATCGTCACCGTCGCCGCCCCTTGCTCCCACAAGTCCTGGCAGATGTCGTGCGCTGACGTGTTCGAGCCCACGACCACGGCGTGCCTGCCGGCGAAGCGGCCGCCCGCGCCGCCCGCGTAGTCCGAGCTGTGCAGCACCTCACCGGCGAACTTGCCTGGTGGCGAGGGCACCCGAGGGTACCCTGACATACCGGTCGCGAACACGACGTGCACGGGCCGCAGCACCGCCGCCGGCCGTCCATCACTCTCGACGACGACTTCCCAGCGCTCGTCACGGCGCTCCGCACCACGCTCGTCACGGCGCTCCGCACCACGCTCGTCCAGAGCGTCGTGTTGGGCGGAGACCGTCTCATCCGACCGCGGCGTCGTGGCAGCCGCGCGCGGCAGCGGCTCGGGGCTCGTCCTGATGCGTGCAGCCTGCCTTGCACAAGGCTCCTTTGCACAAGGCTCCGCGATCCTCGGCGGCACGGCGCGCACCACGGACGTGCTCAGCGCGACGTCAATGTCCATGGCCTTGGCGTACAACTCGAGCCAATCGGCAAGCTTGTCGCGCGGCGTGAAGACAGGCCACGACGCGGGGAACGGGATGTAGGGCAGGTGGTCGTACCACACCGGGTCGTGCAAGAGCAGGCCTGGGTACCGGCCTCTCCAGCTGTCGCCCACCCGTCGATGCTTCTCGATGCAAACGTGTGGGATCCCGAGGAGCTTGAGCCGCGCGCCCAGGCTGAGGCCTGCCTGGCCGCACCCGATGATGAGCACGTACGGGTCCTCGGCCTCGCCGCCGAGCGCTCGAGGGAGCGACGCGGCGCGGTGCTCATGCCAATAGCGCCGTCCAGGCCGCGGCTGCGAAATCTCGCGTACCGTCTGCACTGGATGGCCCAACGGGCGGCGGACGCCCGTGGCAAACGGGCGAGCTTCGAGCGTCTGCAGACTCGTAGCAAGCGTGAACGCCTTGCCGTCCTCGTTGATCCGCACGTGAGCCTTGCCGTGACCTGCTGTCGTTCGAAATGTGATCCAGCTCTCTGCCATCCCGCTGTCCGGGCTCGTGCTCGGGCTGCCACTGTCCACGGCCCAGCTATGGGGCGCGGCTGCGGACACCGTCGCCGTGAGTGCCTTGGAGATCTCGTCTCTGCCTTCGAAAGTCTCAATGCTCCATGTGAAGGCCACCATGTCCCTCCAATACGCGCGCTCCGTCGAGAAGCACTCATGCGCCGTGCCGTTCGCAAGCCCGTCGGTGAATTGAGCAAGCCAATGAGACACACGTGCGTGCGCTGACGTGCACAGAGCTCGGCGAGCGGGCCGCCGCTTGGTGGCGAGAATAGGCAGCCGGCGCATCCTCATTACGCCACTCAACATGAAATGCACAAGAAAAGTCCTCAATGTGTGAATTGGACTGTTCATAGTCCTCAAGCGTGAATGTGATGTGCGAGTATGAATGCTCCTTAGACACCCCTTGGACACCCCGGACGGGCTATCATCCTTTGGTCCACCAGAAGCTGTGAAGGTCAGCTCATCTCACTAGTGTGGGCATGTGAACCTGGGGATGAATGATTCCATGCGTGGACTGGATCTCTTGTCGGTGTACAAAATCGATGCGAATCCCGCGCCGTTGCTTCCCGCGAAACATTGGAAATCAGTCCTCGAAGAAGAAGTGAGCACCAGCGAGTCGCAAGAGCTCCTCGCCTGCCTCCACTCCGAGTGCTCGGGCCTGCTCCTCACTCGCGTTGGAGGCCGTATGGCGTGTCGTGCGCAGCACTCGTGCGCCGTCTGGCCTCGCCAGCAAGCAAGACAAGAGCCAAGAGCTGTCCTCGCAAAGCTTCATGTGCGCTGCTAGCGGCGGCCTCCCCTCCCATGGCGCGGCGCCATCTACGGTGCTCAGGAAGGCGAGCTCCGCGGCTGCTGCGATGCGCGACACGCGATCATCCGCTGCATGGAGCAGTCTCAGCAGGTCCGTCTGATCTGTTCGGCACACAGCACACACGATGCCTTGCCCACAGGCAGGGAGCATCTCATCCGAAGAGAGCTCATGCTGGCAGCGCGAGGACAGGCCGAGGCGGTCCAGCCCTGCCTTGGCTAGCACAAGCACGTCGACCTCACCACCATCGAGTGCATCCAAGCGCGCCTTCACGTTGCCCCTCAAATTGACTGGCGTCACGTCCGGGCGCATGGCGAGGAGTTGGGCCTGCCGCCGAACAGACGATGAGCCGACGCGAGCGTTGAGTGGCACGCCGGCCACCGATTCGGCTCCAACCAGCACGTCGTATGGATTCTCACGCGCTGAGTGGTAGCCGATGGCGAGCCCCGGCTTCCAACGACGGAGCGGCGGCAAGTCCTTCAAGCTGTGCACGGCGACGTCAATCTCACGCTTGATGACTGCATCGTCGAGCAAGCCCGTAAAGTCGACCTTTTCGCCTTGAGCTAGCGTAGAAGCGGCAACCGAAGAACCGATGGGCTGATCGCCCGTTGAGCTGATTCGCACGAGCTCGTATGTCATGGACGGCTCGGCTCGCTGCAGAGCACGCGCGCACGCTTCGGCCTGCGTGCAAGCCAGCGGTGATGGACGTGTGCCGATGCAAACGTGCAGCGCCGACGCTATGTGAAGACGACCGAGTAGGAGCAGAGAAACAATGCTAGGAGTCCATGCAAGCTGTGTCTGCACGGACATCGATCGGAGGCTCGGAGCAATCGGGTAGGGTGGGGGGCCCTCCCTCATCGGACTGCGGTTGACGCAACTTTTGTTCCAAAAAGAGAGAACGACCGAAATAGACGAAACCTTTCATGGCGAGGCCATGCCCATGCTCACTCTAAAGGGGACGCGGCCGAGGTGGCCATCTCATGGATGCTGTGACCAGGCAGCTGGGCATGTGATTTAGCAAGCACCTCATCCCCTCCGCGGGCTGTGCAGCGTTCTCGCCTGCCACCCAGCCGCTCTCCGGCCTTAGTTCGCCTTGACCTTGGCGGGAGATGAACTCGCCTTGGCCTTGGCGGGAGATGAACTCGCCTTGACCTTGGCGGGAGATTAACTCGCCTTGACCTTGGCGGGAGAGACGCTGCTCGTGCTGCCGCCGCCGACGCTCGCCGAGCACGAGGGCGTTGGTTTCACGTCGATGCCAGCGTTGGCAGCGGCAAGCTTCGCGGCCACCAACTCGGCGGCCGCCTCTTCAGCCGCCGCCTTGGCCTCACGCCGGTTGTCGCGTGCCACCTTACGAGCGCCCACCACCAGGAGAGCACCGACGCTCGCGCCGTACGCGTACAGCCAGTAGGGCGCGAGTGGATGCGCCGTATCGAGGGTCGGGCGCGCGAGGTGCGTGAGTACGGCCATCCCGACCCACAGAGGGTACTTGGGCACGCTCGCCCCGATGCGCAGCACGCCAGCGAGATTGCCGAGTGTGTTGATCATCAAAAAGGCTCCGACCCGGTGGTGCTCGTACGAGGCGAGGACGAAGCCAAAGGTGAGCATCAGCCCGTAGGTGGTGACGAGCACCGAGTGGGGCGCGAGGTTCTTGCGCCGGATCGTCATCAGGAACGCATTGAGCTGGATGATCCACACGTACAGAAACTGCGTCGAGAAGCGACGCAGCCCGAAGAGACATCCCATGGTCGCGTGGAACTGCATCGCCGAGAAGAAGAAGCGCGTCGGCGCATTCGCGTCGAGGTCGCGGATCGTGTTCGAGTGGCCTGCCTCGCCTACGGCCGCAGAGCCCACATCGGCTGCGAGGAGCGTGCCTAGCACGATCGCAATGTTCAGATGGTAGTTGGGCTCGAGGCCGTGCTTGAGCTCGTACCAGGTCACCAGCATCCCGAGCAGCGAGCGGCACGCGAAGATGATCGAGTGCAGGCGGTACTCGGGCCAGATGCGGTAGCCGGAGGCGATGCGCTTGAGCGGGATGTGGAAGATGAGCGACGAGAGCGAGAGCGACGCGTGCACAGCAATCGTCAGCAGCGTCGCCCCCGAGGCGGAGAATCGCATATCGCTCGGCCCAACGTTGGCGAAGCGGTAAAGAAATGAGAGCAGGCAGTAGATGCCCAGCGTCTTGTGAAAGTTGAAGTTATCCTCCTTGGTGAACAGCCGCTCGTAGATGGTCTTCAGGCCTGGGCCTCGCAGGCAGATGAGCCCGACGATGAGCACGAGCACCGTGGCCGCATAGACAGAGGGCATATCGATGCTCGGCGGCGGCGGCGGTAGCGGCGGCAGCGGTGCCGCCTTCTTCTTGAACCAGGCCACGCTCGTGGCGAGCAAGACAGCGGCGCTCATGGAATAGCCGAGCGTCGGCACTAAACGACACCTCCCTTTGCGAGATCGACTTCATCAAGTTGCGGGCGCCGTTGGCCGACGTCAACAGTCAGTAAGACGGTCAGTCAGTGACCCGATCGTCTCGGCCAAGTTCGGGAGATCGTTGGCCTTGATGGCGCACGTCATTATTCCAAGTGCGGTCCGTAGTTTAGTGGCGAGGCAAAAGGAGGCATCCGCTCGCTCGACTTGTGCGGGCGATGGCAACCATGGAGATTCGGGTGGCCAACAAGTACCGCCTCGGGCGGAAGATTGGATCCGGCTCGTTCGGAGACATTTACCTCGGCACGCACATCTCCACGGGCGAGGAGGTGGCCATCAAGCTCGAGTCGATCAAGAGCAAGCACCCGCAGCTGCTTTACGAGTCAAAGCTGTACAAGATCCTGGGCGGCGGCGTGGGCATCCCCAGCGTCCGCTCGTTCACCGTGGAGGGCGACTACAATGTCATGGTGCTGGACCTGCTCGGCCCGTCCCTCGAGGATCTGTTCAACTTCTGCGACAGGCACGCTGCCGCATATGCTCGACGACGACGGCGCGTTGCGTTGGCCCCGCGTCGCCACCCCTTTGCCGCGGGGCCGGCGGTGGGGGGGAGCGCCGTCCCCGCTCGCCGACCGCCTCTGGCCTCCCCGCGCCTGCATGGAGCTGCGTGCTCGCCCCTTTTTTGGTCTAGCGCTGATCCTTGCTCGTGCCTCGTGCGTGTGTGGCCGCGCAGGAAGTTCAACCTGAAGACGATCCTGATGATCGCCGACCAGATGCTGCTGCGCATCGAGTACATCCACCACAAGTCCTTCCTCCATCGCGACATCAAGCCCGACAACTTCCTCATTGGCTTGGGCCGCAAGGCCAACTTGATCCACTGCATCGACTTCGGCCTCGCCAAAAAGTACCGCGACCCGAAGACGCACCAGCACATCCCGTACCGCGAGAACAAGAACCTCACGGGCACAGCTCGCTACGCGTCGATCAACACGCACCTGGGCATCGAGCAGAGCCGCAGAGACGATCTGGAGGCACTCGGCTACATCCTCATGTACTTTCTGCGAGGCTCGCTTCCGTGGCAGGGCCTCAAGGCCGCGACCAAGAAGCAGAAGTACGACATGATCTCCGAGAAGAAGTCGTCGACGCCCGTCGAGGAGCTCTGCCGCTCGTACCCGGCCGAGTTCGCAATGTACCTCGGCTACTGCCGCTCGCTCGAGTTCGCCGACAAGCCCGACTACTCGTACCTGCGCAAGATGTTCAAGGACCTCTTCTTCCGCGAGGGATTCGCGGACGACCACAACTTCGACTGGACGCTCAAAAACTCGGGGCAGGCGCAGGCGCAGGCGCAGCAGAGCGAGGGCGTGCTAGTAGGGGACCCAGAGGGGTCTCGGTTTTGACACAGCCGATGTGACTCAGGGGATCGATAATGTGCAGGCATGCGGCATGGACTTGAGTCTTGACACTCCCGTCACGAGTATGTTCGAATCGTTGTAAGAGGTACGCACGCATTCTAGTGTGACGGAGACACCGCCTGGGATGTTGCTGTTCTGAGCTTTGTAATATGTGGACACGGAGCCAGACGATCTGTGGCATACATGCAAAATCAACTAACGTTAGACGAACCTCCTCAAACATCATGCCACAGACTCCGGCACTCCCGCGAACGGACAACTCTCAAGCGGCCGACAGCGCGTCCCTCGCCGCGTCCGGGACATGCTCGGACCACGGACGCGCGCGAGGAGTGCGTTTTTTTTACTGGAGTAGATGGAGCTCGATGAGCGGCCGTTAACGCGGCACACCCTGGGCTCCGAAACCGGAGGTCGCCTTGAGGGCGAAACTAAGGGCAAGGGGCACCCGCGATTCATCACAGATCGTCGGGGGTGACGGGGCGTGATGGCGGGGAGAATGCATGGGTGCGGTTGTGCATGCGTGAGCCTGTAAGGTTTGGCTTCGAGCTTGAAGACCTGCCGTCGAGGGCGGATGTGGCTCGTCGGACGTCGGGCCGCGGTCCGATGAGTCATCTCCATAACTCTCTCAATAATCTCCATAACTCTCCTCAGTAGTGAATCTCTCGGGGCGGGGGCGAGGGTGGTGGAGCATCTGCCGCTCTCGCCTTCGAAAGCGAGGGTGGTGGGGCATCCGGTTGATCTACGAGTATGCGAGAAGTTGCCATCGGCGCGCGTCAGGGCCGCCGGCCGCGACCCTCGAGCTCAGACAGCTTATCGAGGCGCAAAGCAGGCGGTGCCATGCTCTCCCTCGCCGCAGCAGCTGCCTGCTTGCTACTTCTCCTGAGCTCAGCGCACCGTGAGCGCTGCGACTCCCGTCGATGTCAACGCGGGCTTTGCGACCAGCTCACCGGTACCTCACGCAGCAAGTACGTCAGCTATGACATGCGCATTCTGCAAGCCAAGCTCAATCTGGGGCCAGGTCAGAGTGCGGAGGAACCCAGAGGCGGCCTGGACCGTCGCGAGGCAATAGCCATGCTCGCCGAGCAGGCACCCGTCGTCGGCAAAACGCTCGATGAATGCGAGTTCGGAGCAGAGGTGCAGCACCGGCCGCGCCTGGGAGAGGACGTACGCGAACACCGAGATCAGATCGTCGGCCGCGAGCCGGAGCCGCTTGTCGTTGGCTTGGTCTTCTGGGGAGGCGATGCCGTGGTAGCTCCACACGTGGTGCTGGATCGCTTGCAGCACATCCATCAGGAGGGCGAGCTTTCGTCGAGTTGAGTACGTGGCGGAGAGGTGCGCGAGGGCCTTGATTGCCGTTGCGTACGGCACGTGCGCAGGGCAGGCGGCGTCCTGGATGAAAAATGGATGGTCGGCCGGATGGTCGTACTGTGCAAAGTGCTCCCGGTTCTTGCGGTAGCACTTGGTCCCGAAATTACAAATTGGCTTACCTGGGGCACGCGTGTAGAGCGGCGGCGGCGGACTCGCGTCGGCATCCCTGCTGCCCAGCCAAAAGTGCGGCGGCAGGTTGACGATGCCCTTCAAGTGGTGTGGGCGCAGCTGGGCAAAGCGGGCGACACTGTCCGCATAGGCGGCGTCGTCCGCGCCGTGGACACTCTGAATGAGGGGCATGATCAGCGGGCGGAAGAGGCGAGTTGTGATCTCATCGAGCACCAACGCGCGCACCAGCGCCGATCGCCGTGGCTTCTGCAGGGGCGGCAGGACCCGCACAACTATCGCGTGCATTCGCTTGAGACCCAGCTGCACGGCCTTTGACATGTTCTTGAGGCGCACAGCCGCACTCATTCGCGACGCCGGGCTGCGACCGTTCTGGGCGAACAGCTGCGAGACTAAGCCACAGTACTCGCGCAGCGCATTCGCGAACGGATGGAACTCGGAGGGTGCATACCGGCGTTCGTCATCGCTGCGAAAGCAGCTCTCCAGAAACGTGCCAATCTCCTGCTCATCTGAGGCCGCCTCCGCCGCGGCGCCCAAGGCGAGCATCCAGTCTTTAGTGCGCTTGGAGTAGGCGAAGGAGAAGCCGTCGGTGTCGTCAATGCGTAGTACGACGTCAACCGGCGGCACCTTGATGGAAAGTTCCGCCGTGCCGCGAAAGGCCTTCTCATCAAAGAAGAATTCGACCGCGTTCGCCACGATGTGGCGCGGGCCCAGCCAGCGCCGAGCATTCGCCTGGATGAGCGTGGCGCTCGGCTCGGCCGCTTTCCATGGCTGCGGCAGCCCATTGACGCGAAGCCGCCGAGGAGGGTGGGCTTGTGCAAAGAGCTGGGGCGGCGTCTGGCCGAAGTCGGTCGCGCACGCGCGGATGAGCTCGCGGGCGGCATCGTCGAGCTTGTTGCTATCCAGCGCGCTCTCGTATGTGTAGCTCTCGAAGAGGTTGTTCGCCTTGAGAGCGGGGGCGCCTTGCTGCTTGCTCCCAAAGATAAGGTCGATCCAGAGGTGCAGGTGCGCCGAGACGAAGTCGGACTCGAGCGCGGCGCGCATCTGGCGCACAAACTCGGTGGAGGAGCCGCACGCCCACGGAGGCAGCCCCACATTCTTGCACCCCGGAGGCAGCGCCGCGTCGCCCATCTCATTCGTCAAGAAGGTGGGCTCCGAGTAGAATTGGGGGATGAGCTCTTTGACGTCACCGCTGTGTGCGCGTTCGGAGACATTCTGCCACGTCCTGTCCACCGACAAGAACGAGCGCGCCTCCTTGTCAAACTTGCCACTGTTGATGTGGAACGTGAGCTCGGGGAAGATGCGAAGCAGGTAGTACGCCACGTAGGCGGGCGAAGAGTAGTGGGTGCGGTAGAGCGGAGTCGTCTGTCCCGCCTCGGCGTCGACCTGGAGCTCGTGGCGTTGGCGATGCGTGGCGGCGAGGCGGCTCTCGTCCAGTGCGCCGACAGGCTTCCAGAGCGGCCGATAGCGGCGAGGGTCGTTGAGGTCGAGTGCATCGCTGCTGTAATCGCTGAGCACCCACGGCATGATGGGATACTGCGACAGGTCGTCAAAGGAGCGTGAGGCGCAGTCGTTGAGATGCAGCAGGTACGTGTAGTTGTCAATCTCTCCAGCGTGCCACTTCTCCGTCATCTCCGGCAGCTGCTCATCCAGGGGGCGGAGGTGTGGCTTCTGGCCGACCAGGGTGCGCACCACCTGCTCGCGCTCCTCGTGGCTGTGGAACTCGAGCACCACCGGGCCTTGCGCGCCGCCCGCCTGGTGCCCCGAGTGCGATGCGGTCATGAGGAGCTCGAGCGCTGTGTGGCGCAGCTCATGCCGGCGGCGCCTCACGCTCGTCAACGTCGCGAGCGGCCATTGCTCGAAGGTGCCACTCGAATTGGCCCCGTCGGCGGCGTCCTTCTGCTCAAGGTAGAGCCTGCCCGCCGTGATGTGCATCTCGCAGTCCGACACGGGCGCTCGCAGCACCCCTGGCGAGTGGAAGATCCAGCTCCGGCCAGGTTTCAGCATCGGCCGAAGGCGTCGGACGCGCGTCCTGAGCAGCACGCAATCAAGCGCCTCGGGGAGGAGCGTGCTCGAGAAGACGTCCGCACGCGAGGGGCTCGAGTGTGTCGAGGTGCGCGAAGCTGTCGGTGGAGCCATGAGCTCGTCCTGCACCCCACCCCTTGGCTTCGGCCGCTGACTACGTTTGCGGCGCAGCACGATGACGACACCGATGCAGGTGCCAACGACAGCGATCACACCAACCACGGCGCCGATGATGATGCCCTCGGCGCCGATGATGATTGGCGATGGCGGCGGTGGCGGTCGCGACGGTGGCGAGGGTGGTGGTGGCGGTCGCGGCGGTGGCGAGGGTGGTGGTGGCGGTCGCGGCGGTGGCGAGGGTGGTGGAAGGGCTAGCCCTGGAAAGAAGGTGGAGCTGCGGCGATCGGTCGTCGTGCCGTCGCCGAGCTGGCCGGCCCAGTTGTAGCCCCAGCACTTGAGGAGTGCGCTGCTCGTCACGTACGCGCACGTGTGGGCGTTTCCGAGCGCCAGCAGCCCGACGGCGCCGCCGGCGTTGATCGTGGTCGGGGTGGTGCGATCGGTCGTCGTGCCGTCGCCGAGCTGGCCGGCCCAGTTGGAGCCCCAGCACTTGAGGAGCGCGCTGCTCGTCACGTACGCGCACGTGTGGGCGTTTCCGAGCGCCAGCAGCCCGACGGCGCCGCCGACGTTGATCGTGGTCGGGGTGTAGCGATCGGTATACGTGCCGGCGCCGAGCTGGCCGGCCCAGTTGTAGCCCCAGCACTTGAGGAGTGCGCTGCTCGTCACGTACGCGCACGTGTGGGCGTTTCCGAGCGCCAGCAGCCCGACGGCG
>Ga0210248_101305_pt1 | contig 19332 bp, 19 predicted proteins | sample ChrtobMetP3_32mM_FD_155493 | JGI IMG/M metagenome (GOLD analysis project Ga0210248, IMG submission 155493) | Chrysochromulina tobin associated microbial communities from unialgal haptophyte culture, Seattle, Washington, United States - P3_32mM | ecosystem: Host-associated > Algae > Haptophytes >...
CCTGGTCGATTGCGTGCGGAGGGCTGCGGGTGGGACGGACGCGGCGTGGTCAGCACGGTCCGTGGCAGCGCGCGGCACGGCGGAGGGCAAGGAGCTGCAGCTCGAAGGCACCGCGAGCAGCAGCAGCTGTCCTCGTGGTGCACGGGACGTGGTGGAGAGGCTGCTGGGGGCGAGCGAGCGGCGGGCCGGCGGCAGAGGACATTGGCGCGCGACCCAAGTACAAGGGCCGCCTGTGTGCATGCACTGCGCGCAGCTGCTCGAGTGTAGGAGGCGAAGGGAAGCGCTTGTGCCGAGTGCGAGATGCGGCGGCGGCGAGCGGCGGGCCGGCGGCGGAGGACATCGGCGCGCGACCCAAGCGCAAGGGCCGCCTAGCACGCGCCATCGGATCGGTTGCCTCGCGTGCGTACCTCCTCCGCCGTCAGCAGGGACACAACACTACCAGAGCGCAAGAGACGATTCTCGAATCTCGTGATAGGTAGGAATTCCTGGCCCGTTTGATATCCGAAATGGCAATAAGGGCCGTATGCATGCTTGCTCGCCCGAATTGGAGGTGTGTTGTGAGTTACGATGTGTTGTTGTAGTCGGCCCCATCGGTCACACCGCCGTCCAAGAGGCCCCCGGAGGTGCGCGTTTGTGTTTCACAGCTGCATCAAAAACCGTGGATCGGGTTAGGAATGCCCGAACGCGACCTCGCTGCCTCAAGGGTGGTCGGCGCGCTTCGCGATGATGCTTCTGACTCGACGAGCACCAGGCCTGAGGCTCGGGAGCGGCCCACTGGTGGAGCATGTCGCATCGGTGCGACGACGCAGGCATCACGGCAAGAGTCCGGCTTGGCCCCTCAACATCGCAACGGGGCTACCTCAACATCGCCACCCAGCTCTGCCCATCCCGAGCGGCAAGCCCTGCGCAAACAGCTCTTCGACGGCGAATCGCCCTCGCTCGAAATCAGCAAGCGCGGCGCCTCCTCGAGCACAACGACGAGCGCCACCTCAACGCGTGCGACTGCCAAGGGTCCAGCGAGCAGTGCTGCCTCAGAGCGATTCGCGGTGGGTGCAGGCGCCGTCGAATCGAGCGAGGCTTCAGTGGTGCCAGCAGTCCAACGCACGGCCGCCTGGCTTGAAAGGTATGGCTGTGCCGCGGCGACGCCTTCAGGGGCCTCGATCAAACCTGCGGTGAGCGCCGCTGCTGCATCTGCCTCTCCGCCCGCGGCGAGCACCTCCCACTTGGATGCCGGCGCACGCTCGGCGAGCGCGGCCAAGAGCGCGGCCAGGAGCGCGGCCAGGAGCTCGGCCAGGGAGCTTCGGGAGCTTGGGTTTAGCGCGGCCCAGCTCAAGGACCAAGGGTTCAGCGCCAAGGAGCTCCTCGAAGGCTTCTCCTCGAGCGAGCTGATCGAGCTCAACCCACGCACGCGGCTGGGGGCTCGTGTTCTCGGCTCCAACGGCTTTCGACCCTCAGAGCTCATGCACGCCGGCGTCACGGTGGAAGAGCTCAGAGCGGGCGGCTGGCCCCTCGCATCGCTCAAGGACGATCTCGAGTTGAGCCTCGGCCGTTCGGCTGTGAAGGTACGTGGATTGCATGCGGATGGCCTGCCTTGCATGCAAGTGCTCACTACAGCGCGCCCTGCGGCCGATCGCCTGTGCAGGAGCTCAAGGCGGGCGGATTCGTCGCGAAGGAGCTCCGGAAGGCCGGCTACTCGGTGGACGAGCTCACGAAGGCCGGCTTCAAGAAGAGGATTGCCGAGGCCGTCGATGGGCGCACGCTCAAAGAGCTCCTTGCCGAGGGAGCACTGACTGCGCGGAAGGGTGGCGGGCGGGAAGGCCACTACGAGGCGCACGAGCTTCGGGAGGCTGGGTTCAGCGCGAAGGAGCTCAAGGGCGCTCAGCTCGACGCGAGATCGCTCAAGGTCGCCGGCTACACGGCGAAGGAGATGCGGCTCGCCGAGTTCAAGCTCAAGGAGCTCATTGGCGCTGGCTACTCTGCTGCCGAGCTCAAGGATGGAGGCTTCGAAATGGGGCTGCCCAGGATGGGTCCACTCGAGTTCAAATTCGACAAGTCAGCCGAGATCTCCGAGAGCTGGCTCGAGGGCCTCGTCCGATTTCGTCAAGGAGCGCCAGGCCCCATCGATTCGCGCGCGGGTGCAGACGCTGCCCGAGCGCGGCTCCAGACGCCTGCCCAAGCGCTGCTCCAGAAGCTCCACGAGCACGGCCTCTATACCATGGGACAGCTCGAGGCCTGTGCTCTCCATGGGAAGCTCGCCAAGGACCTTGGCTCTGTGGGCTACTCTGAATCCATCGCAGAGTTCTTTGATATGGCCAGAGTTGAAAGACGAGAGAGTGAAACCCGATCGTGGAGAAAACAGGTCGAGTCGTTCTTCCTGTCTCTAGCTGGCAACTTATCGGCCATGGAGAAGGTCTGCATGAACTACGCCGTGGCCGCTGCGCTCGTCCTCACGATGACGTTCGGGAACTACTCGTCGGTCGACAACGATGCATGGGTAGACTTCCGCCGGGTCATGCTGACGTCTGGGCGCTGCCAAGCCATAGCACATGCATCCTGCAACAATGTGACTCTCAAGGTGAAGAACGATCTCGATTGGTATGAGTTTTACTGCATCGATCCGTACCGGCAACTTGTGGAGGGCAAGATTAATTCCGTCAAAGGATCTTCGCAGGAATGCTGCCTGGAGGCCTTCGAGTGCGCCAAGTTTGATTCATGGCTGTTTGAGCTGTCGTTTGTCGTTGGAAATGGTGCTGGCTCCATGTTTCTCATGCTCACAGTCCTGTACACGTCATTCCTATACATTGTACTCCATGGCACGAAGAGCAGTCACGATCGTTATGACGAGTTGCAGATCTTGGTCAACTCTCTTCGTCAAGAGTTCATGCAGCTTCACACTCTCTTCATGCTTGGGATCGGCTTCTCCATCTTTGGAATCACTGCCGTCATAAGCATCCGAATCACCACGGATGCGCTTGCCAAAGGTGGACAAGTGATCGGAACCCTTGGCGGAGTATGCTCAGTGGCGATTCTGATCCATGCTTTACGCGAGGTGATCCACATCAATCATGCGATTGATGAGTATCGCAAAAGCCCGCAGGAAAAACGTGCCGACATCCGATTGGCCATCGACAACATGGCCGATGTCCATTCGGAGATCTTGACCTCAAAAGCGGCCGACGATGAGGATGAGGGGGCTCCCTCTCCAACCAAGCGTCGCTTTAGGTCCGTTGTGACTGAGTCGGATCGTAGGGCAGCGGGTTCTCCAACCAAGCGTCGCGCTCACCTTCGGTCCCTCTTGACTCGGGCAATCGATGCGAGGCGCGGCGAGTCCGATCTGATGGCCTAGATACTGTGTTGTGACCGTTTACGATGTTAGGAGCTGGGCGGTTTCGTGTGCTGCGTACTACGGCGTAGTGCAGAGCTGTATCATGTACAGCCATCTTCTGGTCAACGTAGCGTACCGATGCTACTGTACGGTGCTACTGTACGGTACCACGCGGCCAGCTGTTAGTAAGTAGTGTGTTGACTCAATAGAATAGTAATAGAACGCGGCTCGAAAAACTCTTCAGACTTCACCACCTGCGCGGCGCCTCATCTCGCTCGCCGCCGTGATTGGCGCAGCGCTCCCCGTCGCCATCTGGGCGAAAGTCAAAAGTCTCACCTCGCGGCGCCCCGCTTTCTGGCCTGTTGCCAGTCATGGTTGCCAGTAAGGCAATTATGTAAACGCGCCTCCCCGAGGACGCGCTTGCACATAAGCGCCGCGGTACTGTGTGGTCCTGTTTTGACTTGACACACAACGAATCACGCGACGTTGGCTTTCATTCGAACTTTGTGTCGGTCGCTGCATTTTGGGCGTTTCTATAAATACGTGATTGGATTCTTGAATCATCACTTTCTAGTTGGAGATTTTTTTAGACGCACATCAGGAGACCTTTTTGGACGCCCGTCGACAGCACCAAGACGGAGACGCGGCCCAGCCAGCATGTTTTGGTTCACGGGTTCGCCCAGCAAATCGAGCGGGCCGGCGTTCTCAGCATCTCGGCATGGTGCGTCGAAGGGCGCGCTCCAGGTGATGTGCGGCGGCTACCAGAAGAATCTCAAACGTGAGGACCGTTTCATGACTCAGAGCGCAAGCCTCGCAGGGGACCGGTGCTACTTCATGCTGATCGCGGATGGGCATGGTGGCCACGATGCGGTACAATCGGCAGCGCAGTGGATCCTGCCGCTCATCGTCCAGGAGGCAAGGAACGGCAGCGGCACCGAGTTGAACAGGGCGTGCGTGACAAGCTTCCGCACGCTGCATGAAGAGATCTGCACGTCGGGCACGACCTCGGGCTCGACGCTCACCGTGTGCTGCATCAACGCGTCGCGGCAAGAGCTGCACGTGTGGAACGTCGGCGACTCTCTCGCAGTGCTCGTCGACGCCGACGGCCACGCGCCCCTCGGCGTGAGCCATCGGCTTGGGATCAATCCAGATGAGCAGTCGCGGCTGCAAGCACTCGGTGTCAAGCTCAGCCGCGCGACGACGGCAGATGGCAAAGAGGGCGGGCCGCTGCGAGCATGGCCCGGCGGCCTTGCCGTCACCCGCGCCGTCGGCGACGCCGACTGCATGAGCTACGTCATCCCCGCGCCTGTGTGGTCCAGATGTCCGGTGCCCCCCAAGGGCGGCGCGCTGCTCGCGTGCACCGACGGCGTGTGGGACCTCCTGACTGCGGACGAGGCGGCGACGATCCTACTCAAGGGCGAGTACGACTCGGCACGTGACGCGGCGCGCCAGGTCGTGCGCAAGGCCCTGAGCCGCGGCCTGGTCGACGACACGACCGCTGTTGCGATGCTCTTTGGCCCCAGGCTCGACGACGATGACGACACCGAGGGTCCTCTGGCGACCAAAGCCGCGGCCGTTCTGGAGTCTCCGGAGCCCCCTCGGCGCGCGCGAGGGAAGAGTGCCGAGTTGGAAGTCCAGGTACTGCCGGACCTTAAAGACCCGGATTCTGATTACGTCTGATTGCGTCTGATTGCCCCCCTCATCAGGTACTGCGGGTACTACAAGACCCGGATTCTGATTGCGTCTGATTGCGTCTGATTGCCCCCCTCATCAGGTACTGCGGGTACTACAAGACCCGGATTCTGCCCATGCCCCCGCTCCAACCACGAGCGATGCGCAGCTGCGTGTCCATTCGTCAACTCGGCGCATCCGAAAGCTCAGTGGGGAGGTCCTCTACGACTTACCCCCCAAAGAGGACGACGAGGACGAGTCCGACGAGATCTTCCCGAGATCTTCCCGAGATCGTCCCGAGATCTTCCCGAGGGCCGAACGACCTTTCATATCCCCATCCACGGAGAAGCTCCACGGCAGCCAGGACGCCAAGCTCGAGCTCCACCCGGCGCCCCAGTCGGTGCGCGCCTCGAGCGATGCGGGCCCGAGCGAGCGCGGCAAGCCAAAGGAGGCGGTGGCGTCGCTTGATCAGCGGCTCGAGTCGCGGCGGCTTTCGGAACGGCTCTTGGAACTGTCCGACTCGTCCGGACGAGCACACGAGCGCTTGACGAAACCTAACCAGGCGAACGAAATCCAAGCACACGAACGCTTGACGAAACCTAACCAGGCGAACGAAATCCAAGCATTCGAGCGCTTGACGAAACCCACCCAAGCCGACGAAATCCAACCATACGAGCGCTCGGTCTCATCGGCCCTAGGCTCGGAGGCGCCCGGCAGGCAGCACAGAGGCTCCACAAGCCTGGGCAACTCCCCTGCTTCCCCTGCTTCCCCTGCGAGCAACACCGAGCGCAACTCTGCGACCTTTTCGAGCTCAGGCGCCATGCGTCTCTCGACCATCTTTGACTCCTTCGTGCGCGATCCGCCTAAGACGCCCGGCACGGCGCCGTGGGCGGGCGGCACGAGCGGCAGCAGCTCCCTCAACACGATCGCTCGCTTCGGCGTGCTCATTTCGGACGCGGCGAGCCCGGCTCGTGAAGCTTGGACGCCGCTGCCGGGGGCGGAGGCTTGGTCAACGCGACGAGAGCCCAACGTCGACGGCTACACCCAGCACGGGTCTGATATGCATGAGTTCACCCGCTGGCGCCGCAAGTATACCACCGACGGGGACGCGGGCACCCGGGTGGTCGACATGTCAAAGCTCACCATGTGCAGGTACTTGGGTGAAGGCGAGTTTGCGACAGCTCATCAGACGAGCCTCGATGGGCGCCCCGCGGCGATCAAGATGCTCAAGAAGGAGAAGCGCGAGATCCCATCTGCCGTGGAGGGTCTCAAGCGCGAGATCATGATGATGACGTTGATGGACCACCCGAACGTGCTCAAGGCGTACGCGCTCGGCCAGCACGAGGGCATCCCACTCATGATCGTCGAGCTGCTCAGCCACACGCTCCCCTCGCAGTTGCCACGTGGCCCGGACACGGTCCCCTTTTGGGTGCGCTGGCGCGAAGTCAAGCGCTGGCCGCTCTCGCGCAGCCTGCACTGCGCGGCGCAGCTCGCGCGCGCCCTCAAGTACTGCCACGACGACGCGTTCCCGGGCTACCGCGTCCTGCACCGTGACGTGAAGCCCAACAACATCGGCTTCATCCACGACCCTGAGGACCCCGACCATCTCGTCCTCTTCGACTTTGGGCTCGCGACCCTGTGGGGAATCAAGAACGATCCGAGCGACACCCTCGCGCGCAACCTGACGGGCGAGACGGGCTCGCTCCGGTACATGGCGCCCGAGGTGGCTAACTCGAGGCCGTACTGCCCGAAGGCGGAGGTCTTCTCGTTCGCCACCGTCACGTACGAGATCGCTTCCTGCGAGAAGCCCTTCTCAAACTTGCTGCCCGAACAATTTCGTCGGGCGATCGGCACAGGCTACGTGCCGGAGATGCCGCGCAAGTGGCCGGCCGAGCTGAGGTCCCTGATCTCCGAGTGCTGGAAACTGGACGCGCAGCAGCGGCCCGAGTTCCGCGAGATCGTGCCACGCCTCGACGCGCTCTGTGCGAGCTTCCCCCGCGTCCGCGCCGGCGATAAGCCCGCAAGGCCGAGCCCGAACCCTACCCAACCCGACAATGCATGGGTCGTTTAAAAGCTGGGCGGTGAGCCTTAGTGCTGCAGTTTCACGTGCATGTCGTAGGGTAGGGTCGGCAAAGTCGTTCCCATTTCGGAGTTCGAGAGGTTCGAGATCCACTAAATTTGTATCTGCTGGGTTGTCTCTTGCATGCACAATTCGATTTGAAACTTGGTCAAAACTTGTGCCGTCCAAAACAGAAAACCATTTCCTCTCAGTCTCATGTCGCTGCTCGTCAACGTGGCCGCGACCAAGCAAGGGCTGGTTTACGAAGACCACCACTACAAGATCGATGGCCGCTACGAGCGCTCCCCGCCATCCAAATTGAAGGGCATGTACGATTACCTTCCAACGGAGATGGTGTGCCGCACACCACGAGCTCAAACTCTATCGCGCGAGTGTAGTAGCGCGTGCTGGTCATGTGTGCTGAGCACCGTGTCCACCTGCACAGGTTGCAACGTCGGCGAAGCTTATTCCCCAGAAGCTTTCCCTTTCGGGTGACAACCCGGGATCGGAGATGGCGGCGCTCAAGTGCCAGGTGGCTTGCCTCGGTGTGTATGCCAAGGTATGCAACCGCGACGCCAACGGCCAGCCGATGTGGAAGCACGTCGATGCCGACCTTTGCATCGCGAGCGCCCAGGTGCGCGCCCCCGTCTTCGCTCCCGTCGCCTCCCTCGCCTGGCGCCCTCCCTGATTGCATCTCCCTGATTGCATCTCCCTCGCCTGGCGCCCTCGCTCCTCACTCGTCGAGCCTTCTCGAGCCCCCATATCTCGTCCATATCTCGTCCATATCTCGTCCATATCTCGTCCATATCTCGTCCATATCTCATCCATGTCTCGCTCGGCAGATCGACGGCGAGCACGGCTGGGTGGTCGCCCAGTACACCACGTGGCACGACGACAAGCAGAATAAATGCATGCAAATCCTGGGCGTGGCTCCGCCCTGGTCAAGCAAGAATGCGAGCACTTGTATGCACGCTCTCGTACGGCCCGCGCGAAGCGCCGGTTGCTCGACCCTGCGTCCCCCCCTGCCAAGCCCCCCTGCCAACCCCCCCTGCCAACCCCGCTTCATGTGGCTCCTTTCGATCGCTTGCTCCCCCAGAGGAAGCATGCAAGTGCTCACGACGGCGCCCCACCCCCTCCCGCTCCCCACAGGGCAAATTTGGACGGGGAAGCAGTGGGACAGTGTCAACGCGATTCGATGCCGCCCGACCTATCATGGCTGGGGGAATGACGCGAAAGGCACTTGCTCCAATTCGGAATCATCCGTCTCGCCCCTGCGCACGACCTCGCCCAAGTCCGACTCGAAAAGGAAGCCCAAGCCGGCGCTCGTTTGAGATGGTCCGCCTTGCATGATACGCTTGCGCCCATCACGGCGCCTCACGTGCTCTTTGAGAGCGGAGCCATATGGATCCGACCGGTAAGTAAACAGCTCACACGACCGGTCGCGCGCGCCATGAGCATTCGAGAGCACACATCGACTGAGCAGCAGCCCGGATGGAGTTACATGTTGAAGATCTCCTCGTCAAGTTCGCTACGTACTACGTCGTATTGTGTAACTACGTACTAGTAGAGCGTGTGTTGTGTGCGATTTCAAAGAGATTATGAATAAGATGCGCGATGGTGATTGGTGTGCACACGACGGTCAAACGATAGATACACATACAGCACGACGAGCCGGTCTCTATCTCCACAGATCGGATGACATCTCTCTCCCCGCCCTTTAGCCTTTTCACACGAAGGCGGCCGGTGCGATACAGGGTACCTCGGGCTTACGCGTTACGCGCTTTTAACTCCGCGCTCTCGACGCGATACGCACGGCATCCCCGCCTTTTCGCCCCGCCCATAAGCGCTCTAATCGCAACTCGAAGATCATCCTCTCACGGTCCTCTCACGGTGCACCCTGCTGCGCGCCTGCTGCGGGCGTGGCGGCTGCAGACTTTGCATCTCGCTGCATCTCGCGAGGATCGGTTGCAGATGAGACAAAGCACAGATCGGGGGAGATATGGGGGAGGTCTATGGGAGATCTGGGCTTCGGTGATCCGGAGCGGTGACGATGCGCCCGGGCTGTCAGTTGGGACGTGCTCGGCGCAGCGCCCGGGCTGTCAGTTGGGACGTGCTCGGCGCAGCGCCTCGAGCCGCTTGCGTCGCATGATCCATTTCCAGCGGCGTTGGATCATGATGAGAGCACCTGCATGCAAGGAGGGAGGTGCAATCAGCATGCAATCAGCATGCAATCAGCATGCAATCAGCATGCCAGGAGCGGCGTTGGATCATAACGAGGGCACCCTCGCGCATCAGCCTCAACGACTCCTTGAATGCTTTCCTATGAGCGTCCTCCATTTGGGCAGCCGCACGCGCTCGCTTTCCCTCGAGGTCCGCCGCAACGGAGAGCTCGCTCTTCGCGCGCCGCAGCAGCCTTGCACGCCAGTACCGCTGGAGCATCATGGCGGCACGGAACTTGAGCTTCGCTGCAGCCAGGCGCTCAGCCTGGCGCTGTCGCTCGATGCCGCTGCCGAGCCCCAGGAAGAGCCCCCGGGACACACGATTGCGGTACAGCCGCTGGACGAGTCTCGCCGCGTCGGACAAGCGCTGGAAGTCCAAGTACTCGGGGAGTGCACGCAGCAGCGCCGGATAGATCTCCGCGCCATAGAGGAGAGTTTGGAAGGCGCCGTACTGCCATCGCTCACCCGGACCTGGCTCGCAATGAGGGAGGCAATCAGCATGCAATGAGGGAGGCAATCAGCATGCACTGCCATCGCTCGCCCGGACCTGGCTCGCAACGAGGGAGGCAATCAGCATGCAATGAGGGAGGCAATCAGCATGCAATGGACCTGGCTTGGTCCGCCCAGGTGCGTTGAGAGGGACCGCCTCGGACACGAGCTGCGAAGGGGAGCGGTAGGTGCCGTGCCGGGCGCAGAGGCTGAGCATGTCTGCCTGGGCCGCGCTCACGTGTGCTCGCGTGGGTCCGCCTCCCAAGCCCCCCTCTGGTGATTGAGGCACAAACGGGCGCACTGCAGGGACGATCACCCTCATCATCGCCCGTGTGGCGGCACTCGCCGGCAGTGCCGCCTCCGATGGACTCTGATGACCTCTAATTGCATCCCTCATCACTGCCGGTGGCGGCTCCATGGACGGCTCCTCGCCTCGCTTCTCGCCTCGCTCGGGGGCGGCGACAGAGGCAGCGACGGCGGCGGCGGCGGTGGAGGCGGCGGCGGCGGCGGCGGAGGAGGAGACGAGCTCGTCGCCCCCGTACCGGTAATGGTTGAGGATCCAAGGCACCGGCTCTCCAAACCATCGGAGGAGCAGAGGGTCCCACGCGGTGGGCGCAGGGAAGAAGCCAAGGTCGGAGCACCTGATGAGGGAAGGAATCAGAGATCATCAGGGCGAGGAGCACCTGATGAGGGATGCAATCAGAGATCATCAGAGGTCATCAGAGGCTCATCAGCGGCTCTGCAGAGGGCGCGGGGAGGAGGCCAAGCACCTGATCCCTGATAGGGGATGCAACAGGCCATCAGATGCCGGCACAGGGAGGCGATCAGAGGCGATCAGAGAGGCAAATTCAGCTGGCATCGAGCACATCTTCTGAAGCATGTCGACGCCCCCGACATAGAAATGCATGTCGTCTGGGTCGAGAGAGGCAAAGTAAGAGTAGTGCGTGCGGAGGCACCCCTTCCACGCGTGCACCGCCTGCAGCGTCGCCAGCGTCGCGCGCCGTACCGCCTGAAGCAAGATCGCGCAATCGGTGCGCAGGCTGCTGAGTTCGAGCGAATCCAATAGTAGATGGACGGTCGCGCGGCGGCGCTCCACGAGGCCGGTCGGCGCGGGTAGCAGAGCCCGCAGCGCGCCCACCGCCGCCTCGCGCTCACCAACAGCAAAGAGCACCGTAGCTTTGGCCGCCGCGGCCGCCTCAGCCGCCGCCGCGCTGTGCGAGGGTTGCGGGGTCAAAGCAGGCCCAGGGGTTGAGGTGACGGACGGCGACGCCGGAGCAGCAGCCGTGCGCGGAGCGGCCGTGACTGGTCGCTGGCGTGGCTGGGCATCCCGAGGTTTGCCACTCGGCGGGCGCGGCGATTTGGCTGCAGACTTGGCATGTGGAGAAGGAGCCGTCAGCTCCGTGGGTGGAAAAAAGCGCCTGTGCAGCCATTGCGCTTGACAGGGGTCGTCGAATGTACCAGCGGGCAAGGGACGCGCTGGCAACAACGGAATGGCCGGTTGTTTCCAGGTGCGCTTGTCATCGGGCCCGGCGGTCGCGGGCATTTTGAAGTCGTGCCCAAGAGGCGAAGAGGGGCGAGCGGCTTGCGTTCCGCGAGGGTGAACGAACAGCGATAGTGCACCTGCCCTGCATGCAATACAAACATGTTCAAACGACCACATTCAGTTCCACCTGGACAAAACTTCCGAATCTCAACTCATCTCAACGCAATTGTACAAATCTGGCCATCAGTGTGTGGTACTCCATCCGCAGCGTATTGTTCGGAAGCTCTCGTTATCTCTTGTTATCTCGTCCTTTCCGGGCGCACGTACCACTGGGCCTGCATACCAGAGTCAGACACAGGCAGAAGAGCGCGGTACAGCACTGCACATGTGCAACCTCCCACGTGCCGCCCGCCCGCGGCGCCGGGTCAGGCACCCAAGTACTGTTGAGTGTATTCTCTCTGGCCCGGGGGCTACTCTCAACGCTATGTCGGGTTCCACGCAGTGGGTATGTGGCTCCACGCTGTTTATGTTGGCGTGTCGCGTGATTCTTCAAGTTCACAACCCACAACCCGTGGACAGTGGAGTCATCCGGCCCGGGGCGGTGCTCTGAAGTCCGCAAAAAACACGAAACTGGCCAGCCGAGTCCTATACCCGAAACTCTACAGCGGCCGTGTCAGAAGCCGGTGTCTGGTTTCATATAGTCAGCAGCGTCATATGCGGTGCGCCGCCCGCCTCCGGCGCCCCGATGCTCTAAGTACTCGCGCCCGATGGCGCCCGCATAGTCTTCGCCGCCTCCTCGCTTGAGCGCGCCTAGCCGTTGCTTTTTGGCACGAGACGCGGCTGCAGAGGCCATCATGAGCTCTGCCATGAGCGCCGGATCGGAGCGTGCCTGCTGTGCAATGGACGGCCGTTTGCTGGTCGCACCAGCGGAGGCACCTGCGCAACCCTCGTCCTCACCCTCGTTCATCGCCTGTCGCAGAGCCACACGTCGCGCCTCACCCTCTGCATCTGCGGTGGCCCCATCCGCTCGCTGTATCCGCTTGCCAGTGATGATCGAACGCTCCTCTCTGGGCCGGTGCTCCGCCTTGCGCTTCTTGTGGTGCTTCCGTTCCTTCTTGAGCCGCTTCTCCTCTTTCTTCTTCCGCTTGTGCTTTTCACGCTTCCGTCGCCGGGCTCTGCTGCTGCTGCTGCTGCTGCTGCTGCTGCTGCTGCTGCTGCTCCCTCTGTCGCCCTTCTGAACGCTGCATGAGTGTACTTGTACTTCAGAACACTGCATGGAGGCCCTCGCGTCCGCCAGGGGGCTGTGAAAGAGGACTCGTTCGGAATCCCTAATGAAAGCGATCAATTCCGTGTGTGAATGGAAGCATCTTGGCGACGAATTCCTTTCGAAGCATCTTTCCGGAAAAGGGTGAGAGCATCTCGTCTAGTGGAAGAGATCCGATGCGTCTCCTTTTCGTCGGCGCGACCATTGCGGCCACGGCCACGGGCTTCCAGGCAGGCAGGCCGCGGTACTCGGCGACGCCTCGGTCTTCGCCAATCGTGGCTGAGTCCCCGCCGAGCCTCTTCGATGGCCTCTTCTCCGCGTTTGGATCGGCCAAGGAGCCGCTGGAGACGCCGGCGGAGAAGGCAGCGCGAGAAGCAGCGGAGAAGGCGGCGGCAGAGAAGGCAGAGCGGCTCCAGTGGGCCGAGAACGCGCTAAATGGCCTCACGGCGGTGCTGCCGCAGAGGAAGCTCGAGGAGGCGAAGAGGCTCGCCGACCAGGCCATCGCCGCTGCCAAGGAGCGCGGAGCATCGGTCCAAGCAGAGCTGGCGCGCCTGTCGGATGAGGCGAAGCAAGCAGCCGCGGAGGCAGCGGCACTGCCCGGCAAGACGCTCAAGGAGGCAGAGAACACCGTCGAGGAGGTCAAGGCTGCCGTCGAGGCCGCGCGCGTGGCGGCTCTCGCACGCGAGGCGGTGCAGGCAGCGCAGGCGAGTGTGGTGACAGTAACGGCCGAGTGCGCGGCAACGTCACGCGCGGCAGCGGCGGCGTGCGCGGCCAAGGTGGATCGCGCCGCCTCCGCCGCCACGGGTGCGCGCGAGGCCGCCGAGCGCGCTGTGAAAGAGGCGTATGCCTTGGCGGCCAAGATGGAGGCGGAGGCCGCACGTGTGAAGCTCGAGGCGGAGGCAGAGGTGGCAGCGCTCGAGATGGCGCAAGAAGCCGAGCGCGCGGCGGCGCAGGCGGAGGTCGTGCGTCTCCTCGCCGCCGCCGAGGCCGCCGAGGCCGAGGCCGCCCGGCTCGCAAGCCTCCCTAAGCGGAGGCTGGAGGAGGCGAAGCTGCGGCTGGCGGTGGCGCAGGCCCAGGCGCAAGCGGTGGCGGTGGCTGCGAAGCCCGGATTCGATGCAGTGAGTAAGGCGGTGGCCGAGGCGGTGGCCGAAGCCAAGCTCACCGAGGCCGGTGCGAGCGTGCGCACAGCTGCCGCCGCGGCGAAGGAGTTGGAGATCGAGAAGAAGAATGAGAAGAAGGCTGAGGCTGAGGTTGAGGCTGTGGCAGCGGTGGCTGCGGAGGCGGTGACCGAGGCAGCGGAGGCAGCGGAGGTGAAGGCGGAGGCAGCGGTGGCTGCAGAGGCAGTGACCGAGGCAGCGGTGGCTGCGGAGGTGGTGGCCGAGGCAGCGGAGGCAGCGGAGGCAGCGGAGGTGAAGGCGGAGGCAACGGTGGCTGTAGAGGCGGTGGCTGAGGCAGCGGTGGCCGCGGAGGTGGTCGCGGAGGCCATGCCGGTGTGAAGGCGGAGGCCATGCCGGTGTGAAGGCGGAGGAGGCTCAAAGGCGGTAGGCTGGCATGGCGCCGCCGAAGAACCCGACAACCCGACAGTGGCCAACGAAGACGAGGTCCAAATTAGGCAAGTTCGACAGTTACTCTGAAGACGAGGTCCAACTTAGGCAACCTCGACGTTACTCTCGACAGTGGCCGCGAAGACGACGAGGTCCCGGGGACGTGAGCGGGGGCGCGGTGGTAGTCATGGGTGGTAGTATCTAAGGTTAGGCGATCGTACGCCCCACCCGCCACACGTGACACAACTCTTGACACGACATGTCGATTCGGTCATGGGCCCCGGCCCACCCCCCGCCCCCCGCCAGCCTGAGACCTTCACGTCGGCCTGTCCCGTCCATTAGGGTTTCGGAGGGGTCCCGTGATTTCGCAGGTGGGGGTGTGAAATCACAGGAACCTATGAATTCACACCGAAATGCGATTTCACACCCCCTGTGAAATCGCAGGCGGCACGTGTGATTTCACACCCCCATGTGATTTCGCAGGGGGCTGTGATTTTCACGCCCCGGGGGGTGTGATTTCATGGCTTCCGCAATTACACCCCCCCATGTGATTTCACACACTTCTGTGATTTCACACCCCAACCTACGAAAACGCACCCTACTGACGAATCGCATGGTCCCACTACTGTCCCACACGTACTTTTGAGAACTAGGATCCGATCATGGATCCGATCTTACTAGGTACATGTGTTACGTTGCGATCCCACTCAGTTTGAAATCAGGGTATGAGGATTGTGTGCAAATCCAGATATTAATCCCTCCCCTACCGCTCCTTGGGGTACGATATTACGCGTTGGTCAAGTGTAGTAGTACAGAGACATGAGTAGAGAAGAGCGATCGATCGCGGTAGAGTTTCGTCATCGTTTAGTTTCAGTACGGCGGCACCGCACCCGGTTCAGCTATGTACCTTACTTGTAATCACACAGATTCCCTGATGGCCTCGGGGATGGGCTCAATGCTCGTGTAGTCGTCGTGGCTCGGGCGGAAAGCAAAGCTGCCATTGCGAAAAAATGGACTTGCTGTTCGGGAGGAGGAGTCAGCCGAAGTCGGAGGGTGCCTTTTGTCGAGGTACCACTTGGCAAGGCTCTGATAGTGCCGATCCACCACGTGGCAGCGCGATTCGAGGAACCGCTCGTCGTTCATGCCGGAGAATTGAAAGTGCTTAGCGAGCTGCTTGTTTGCTATGGCTCGGAAGTCGATGCATTTGACGTGGACCATGACCAAATCCGGGTCAACGCAATCCAACGGCCGGCCTCGGCACGCCGCGACGGGCACCTCCTCGATCTCGTGAGTAGAGAAGGAGAAGGTCGTAGGGAGCCTCGAGATGACCGGCTTGCACTCGGCGCACTCGCCACGCCACCAGTGCCGCTGCCTGAGCAGCCCAGGGGCCTTCCAGTCCAGCCCTGCTTCCAGGCTATCTCGCGACTCGTACACGCTGAAGCCATTCGTGGCGATGAGGGCACGTGCTTGGTTGGCACGTAGATAGTCGCGCAGCGACGCATACTTGTCCCGATTTGGCCAGACGAGCTCGTCCACGTCGGCGACGAGGGTATGGGTGTAGCTGCCGCTGAGGATGAGCCGGTTTTGGAGCGTCTTGAACTGGTCCTGCCTCCAGAGCTCACTGTAGCTTTGGATGCGGCTGTAGCTTGCGCGGCCCTCGCTCTCGTTCCGCAAGATCCGGCGCTCAAAGATGTTCTCGCGCGGCACGCCGTACGTGCGGTACAGGTGCACGAATCGAGAGACTTCACGAGAGCCTTGCCATATTTGGGCCTCCACCCCAACCGTGTCTGCAAGGGCGATGCGCGCGGAGGGTAGTTCGATGATGAATACGTCGGAGGGAGCAGTTCGCTGCTCACGCACATAGTAGCGCAGCCACCGGTCAACCATCTCCTCTGCATCGGGGCCCAGGAGGGTGATCAGAGCGAGGCGGACGCCGCCAGTGGCAGTGCTCGCCGCCTCCGCTGCGCGACTCGGAGCCCCTAGAGGTCCCTCGAGGAGCTCGCCGGCCGAGGTGCAGTTGGGGGCCCTCCATGGCCTCGGCGGTGGTGCCCAAGGCGACGCTGGCGCTGGCCGCGCCACCAACGGCACCGGCATCGGCACCGGCATCGGCAACGGCATCGGGATGAGCTCTGCAATCTGCTTGGGCTCCGAGGCCATCTCCGGCACGGGTTCGAATGTGGCAACGCCATCAAAGTCCGCCGCCTTGATTTGGAGGGCGCACTTCGGGCCGGCCTGGTGCATGCCCCGTCGCAGCCTGTCGATGATGCCGCCAGCTGGCCGCTCGTGCACCGGAAGAGTCCATTCAAGCGTCCTCACATACAAGGCGTCGAGCGCGCAGAGCACTCCAGAGGCGAGGGCACGCGGGAGCGCCCTGGCCCCACGAGCCCGAATGTCCACATGGAGCACGACGACCGGCCGATGATGCGATCGGCCGATGATACCGCCGATGATACGACCGATGATACCGCGATGCTCGGGCAGCCTGCGAGAGAGCACTTCGTGCTGCAGCCAGCGGTCGATCCTTCCGATGTCAGTGCGCGTCAGCACCACGGTGCGAAAGCCACGGCGTGCGTGCTCATCAGCCATTTGGTGCAAAGTCGCCTCGTACGTGGGGTCAGATTCGACGCAGAGGACGCACACGGAGCTGCGCCATGCGGCCTCGGAAGAGCCTAGCAAACGTCGAATGCCGTCCTGTGCGGGGCTGGGCGCGTACTTGTCCGGTTCCCACAAGGAGCGGATGCGCTCGCCTGTGTTGCAGCCGATATCGACGTACACGTGCAAGCAACCCGCAAGCGCGTGAGCGGTGGCTCCGTGAATTCGATGGTTATGTGCGTTGGCAGGAATCGCCATCGTGACACGTAAAGAGCGCTCTTTAGAATGTGCTCTTCGCACCCCACATGCATGCAACAGAGACAAGTCAAGTCAAGTCAAGTCTCTTGACAACAGAGACACCCCACAGGGAGGAGCGTTGGAGTAGCGATCTCCAAATTATAAGAGAAGTTTCAAAAACCACCACATGAATGGGGACACTCAAGGCTGAGGCGTTCCTGAGGCTGAGGCGTTGAGGGATACGTCGCCTAAATACACGCAAGTACACGCAGAGTGTCCAAGTGGCACCGTCCTAATCTTATGTCCAAGTCAAATCTTATGTCGTGGTCGGTCTGCGCTCAAACTGCGCTCACGCGCTTTGAGGACCCACCACCGTCCCCATCGATCTGGCTGGGTTAGGCATATTGGGCATTTGGGCTTGCGTGTCGAGGGTCTCACCCGTCTCGCTGTGTTGTGTGCCTCGGCTGTGTGCCGGGTCGGGGGGTTTACGGCTGGCTCACCGCGGAAGTCGTACCCCTCGAACACTGTTCACGTGAACGACCGCAATGGCACCAACGTGTTTGCACCCGCGAGCGACGTCGCGTCGCGGTGCTGCGGACCACGCATGTTCAGCCAGACAGCTGCGGGCCACCCATGCTCGGCCCCATCACCTGAATGCATCGCACAAGTCCGCGACTTTGTCAACGGCGATGAGCGCGGCGGCTTCTGGGTCGAGAGGAGCCGCGCTCTCAAACACCTCACGGCGCTTCTGCCATCCATCTTGACCGACTCCATCCTCCACGGCAACAGCTTGGGCCGCGAAAACGTGTCCCGACCCGTCATGATCGACTTTGGAGCAGGGATGTACGGCAAGGAGAATAGTTCTGACGACAGCGATGCCCTGGCACTGCTGGCCGGATTCCGCAATAAGGTGGACATCTTCGCCTTTGAGGCACGGCCTGACAAGGCAGCGGAGCTGCGAAGAGAAGCGTTACGCCGAGAATCCACCGCCGCCTACGCGGCCAGGCGGCTGCACGTGTACGCCGCGGCCGCTGGCGACAGGCCGGGACAGCTCCGATTCGCGCATTGCGGCGGTACGACGGACTGGATGGTAGTCGTTGAGGGCGAGGAGCCACGGAAAGGCTGCAAAATCAAGTACGAGGTCCCGGTGAGCTCACTCGATGAGCTGGAGCGCACGGGCGTGCTCAAGAACCGCCGGATAGCCTACGTCAAGGTCGATGTCGAAGGTAACGAACTGGCGGTTGCTAAGGGCATGCGGGGCCTGCTCGCCAGACGGGCCATTGACCTGATGAGCTTCGAGTATGCCAAATTTTGGAATCCTCTGATGTATGAAGATGCGCAGGCGCACTCGTGGCGCCGCATCAGCGCGAAACAGCTCGAAGCCTTCTACAGCGACCCTGCCATGAGAGAACGAACACTCGAGGCCTTCCAGGCATCCATGAGTCGCTTTGGTTACGACACGTACCTGCTGCACGGAGGGCCTGCAGTGCCACGTCAGCCCCTCAAGCTGGACGACGGTCCGCACAACACGCCGTGGCGAGCGACGATCGTACCCGCATACGCCCCGTTCTTTGAGCGCTCGATGTTTGAGATTTGCCTCCGTCGGCATCACTTCAAGCAGGACTGGTGTTGGAACGACTTGCTCGTCGTGCGCCGGGATCACTATGCCCTGAAGCGCCGCCTCTTCAGCGTTCTTCATGGAGGGCGCCATGGAAACCTGCCGAGCGAGATGCAAGCGCCCTTTACCAAGTGCGATGCTCGATGCTTATGACGCAAGCCCATTGATTAGCCTATTCCTTTTTTGAGAGATGGGCTCCATCCTCTTGAAGAGGAAACCGGCAATTATGGTAGATTCTACTGTAGATTGATGTTATGCGTGAACGTTAACACGACAGACGCGACAACCGGTGCTACGGCACTGTTACTCATTGCTGTTACTGCCCGCTCGTGTGAGAGCGTCATGCAACATTCGGCGGCGACGAGTCGTCGATTTCGTGGCGGCGTCGTAGGTGGCCACGCGCTGGGCAGTTGGTGGGCAAGGCTTCTCGAAGCTGTAGTCGTCCTTAATCTTCTCGGACATGATGTACGCGCTCTGGAGGTCTTCCACGGCGAGCTTGCCGTTGGGGAGCGCGGCGGCATGGTGCTTAAAGAAGTACTGGAAGCGGCCCGTGCGTCTGTAGAACTTGCCAACCTCGTGGAGGAGGCCTTCGATGTGGGCGTCGTTGTCGTCCGTCCAAATGATTGGGATGCCGTCGGAGGTGACGGGGACGAGCTTGTCGATGGTGTTGGATAGCGTGCTATCGCCGCACTATGTAGAAACACCATAGGGTAATTACCTGAGTGTTGAAACCCTCCCCCAAGGTCAAAATCTCGCGCCCCACTATGTAGAAACACCATAGGGTAATTACCTGAGTGTTGAAACCCTCCCCCAAGGTCAAAATCTCGCGCC